>Ga0209755_10001842_pt1 | contig 31153 bp, 26 predicted proteins | sample TergutCo191P1_FD_187301 | JGI IMG/M metagenome (GOLD analysis project Ga0209755, IMG submission 187301) | Cornitermes sp. P1 segment gut microbial communities from Petit-Saut dam, French Guiana - Co191P1 (SPAdes) (version 2) | ecosystem: Host-associated > Arthropoda: Insects > Digestive system... | reverse complement strand
TCGCCGCGTTCATTGAAAGTAAATTGGTTTGGCTCGCGATATTTTCCATTACAGAGTTAATTTCCAACAAGCCTTCTGATTCGCGGGTTATTTCCTGTATGTCCTGCGCTACATCCTGTAAGCTGGTTCGCCCTACTTCAGATGCGGCTGTAAGGGAGCTAACGTTTTCCTTATTTTTCATAAGGGTGTTTGTAACGGATTGAACATTGGCAAGCATCTGTTCAATAGCGGAAGATGATTGTGAAACTGAAGTTGTCTGCCTTTCAACCTGCTCGTTAAGCCTATGTATGTTGTTTGTAATCTGTTCCATTGTCGCGTTAGTTTCTGAAACGCTGGCGCTTTGATTTATAGCCCTTCCCTTAATGCTTTGAATATTAGATGTGATCTGATTTATCGCCGCGGCTGTTTCAGTCATGTTAGAAGACAGGTTTGTGCCTACCTTTGCAAGTTCTGTTGCCTGTTCTTTTATTACTTTAATCAAAGATTTTATTTTATCCAAAGTAGCGTTAAGGAAACGCCCCATATTCCCGATTTCATCTTTGCTTGTCGCTTCAATAGAGTGGGTAAAATCACCGTCGCCGATAAACGCCAAAACTTTCTCCATAGATTTAATAGGGGCGGTTATAGAACGCGAGACAAAGAAAATGATAACTGTAATAGCCACAAGTATCATAACGCCGAGAATTATTAATACCATTGTCATTCGCTGAACGTCCGCCATTACCGTGTTGTACGGGACAACGGTTACCGCCATCCATGCGTCCTCGTCGTTTCCGATAGTAAAGGGACGTGTTAAAACAATCATTCTGGCGTTATGTTCTTGCGAATTTAATGTTTCATTAAAGACAGTTCCGTTTTTTAATGACTGCAATAAAGCGCCCATTCGATTCGTGAACAATCCGCTTGCCATATCTTCTATCTTTTTCCCAAGACGATCTTCGTGAGGGTGGGAAACAATCATACCGCCGCTTGAGTAAATGGCGGCGTATCCGTCTCCGAACGGTTTTATCTCAATTATCATTTCCTGTATTGCTGACAGTTCAAGGTCTACCCCCGCTACGCCGACGGTTCTTCCGTCCTTTATAATCGGAACGGTGACGCTGGTAATTAGGACCTGCCTGCCACCGATATTTTCATAATAAGGCTCAACAAGATATTCCCTGCCGGTTCTTAATGAGGTAGTATAATATTCAGCAGTGGCATAACCTTCAAGCACCGACAGTTCTATTTTCCCTCTATCATTAGTCCAGTAACTTGCGAATCTTCCTGTTCTGTCGCTGCCCGGAGTATTCCTGAAATCGGCGTCCCTGCCATCAAGAGCGTTAGGTTCATAGACCGCCCATGCCCCTACAAAATCCGGATTTTTCACCATCAGGCTTTTAAGCATAAAGTTGACTTGATCACGTCTATTCTCAGCAGTTGTAATTTCGTCAATATAAATCATTAGATTTGCCAAAGACCTCATTTCATCCAAAGGCACTTCCAGAAACGCTTTAACCTCTTTTGCCGTTATATCTGTGATATTTCCGGCATTTTCATCTGCCAGCGCTCTAATTTGGCTTGACGAAAACAAAGTGGCGGCTATTGTTAAACCGCCGATTCCGACTAGATTTACCAGAGAAATAATAAGAATTAATTTCACTCCGATTTTCATAAAAACCTCCAATTTAACTTAAAAAAGGCATCCGCCGGAGATCAGAAGGATACTACCTACAGGCCAAGGCCTATAAGCAAGTCCTGTTATCTGGCGAACGCCCTTGTTCTTAATTAATTATAATATACATGGGGGAATTTTACAATATTTTATTTTTATCTATGTTTTCTGATTCGAACTTCATGAGTTTGTATGTTCATATTTAAAACATAAATTTTGAAATACATCTTTCAGGCTATGATGTTCTAAATCAGGGGATATTTCGTTTTCACAATTGAAAGTATATACAAATTTATAGTCCTTTGATAGACTTTCAATGTGTTTGACAAAAGTTTTTTCCATCTAATTTTTATAGATACTGTTTTTAAAGAGGGCTTTTCTGATAACGGTTATGTGAAGCATAACTTAAAATAGGAGATATATAATCATCAATCAAATAGAACAATTAGAAAAAAATAAAAATCTCTGTGACAATGAATTAGCCGCTCTGCTTGAAACGGATATTCATGAACCTCAACCGAGCGCTCAAACTGAAGGTTCGTTACGTGAAGATTCCCCTCTTGATTATACTCTCTTTGAATCGGCAGACAGGGTTCGAAGGAGTATATATGGAACTGATGTTTACATTCGGGGATTAATAGAATTTACCAATTATTGCAAAAACAACTGTTATTACTGCGGCATCAGATGCGGGAACAGCACTTTGCCGCGTTACAGATTGAATCAGCGGGAAATAATTGATTGCTGTGAAACCGGATATAAATTGGGCTTTCGTACCTTTGTTCTTCAAGGCGGAGAGGATGATTATTACAAGGATGATATACTGTGCGCACTTATTACGGAAATAAAAACAAAATACCCCGATTGCGCAATCACGCTTTCAATCGGAGAGAAAGCGAATAAAAGCTACAAGGCGTATTTTGAAGCAGGAGCGGATCGTTATCTTTTGCGTCATGAAACAGCCGATGAGGAACATTATAAAAAACTGCATCCCGAAAGTATGAGTTTGCAAAATCGTAAAGAGTGTCTGTGGAATTTAAAAGAAATCGGTTTTCAAGTTGGCTCAGGGTTTATGGTCGGCTCGCCGTTTCAGGAAACTGAGCATCTTATAAAAGATATCAGGTTTTTACAGGAACTGAAACCGGAGATGATCGGCATAGGTCCTTTTATCTCTCACAGTGATACTCCGTTTAAAGATGATAAAAGCGGAGGTTTAAAATTGACGCTGCGCCTTCTGGCAATATTGCGTTTAATGTTCCCTCATGCTTTAATTCCGGCTACCACCGCTCTCGGTACTATTTCGCCTGACGGACGCGAACTTGGCTTAAAGGCAGGGGCAAACGTAGTTATGCCGAATCTATCACCTGTAAATGTAAGAAAACAATATTCACTGTACGATAATAAAATTTGCACCGGAGAGGAAGCCGCCGAATGTAAAGGCTGTCTTGAAAAGCGCGTAAATAATGCAGGCTACCAGATGGTTGTCTCGCGGGGAGATTATAAATGGTAATAGTTTTAAAACAAAAGTACGAACAGAAGCAGTTTGATAATCTGCTTAAATGGCTGGACGGGTTAAACTTAAAAACGACTCTTGTAAAAGGCGATCAGTCTGCGATTTTGGGTTTAATCGGAGACACCTCGGTTGTCGATATCGACATGATCAAAGCGATTGATATCGTAGAAAGCGTCAGGCGGATTCAAGAACCGTTCAAAGCGGCGAACCGCAAGTTTCATCCCGATGATACCGTAATCGATGTAATGGGACGGCAAATAGGCGGCGGAAATTTTACGCTTATCGCAGGACCCTGCTCTATCGAATCGCGCGAGCAGATTTTAAATATTGCTTCCAAGGTGAAGGATGCAGGCTCTGCAATGCTCCGGGGCGGCGCTTTTAAACCGAGAACTTCACCCTACGCTTTTCAAGGATTACGCGCTGAAGGATTGGAACTTTTACATGAAGCGAAAAAAGAAACAGGTCTGCCGATAGTAACCGAGATAATGAATGTTAATCATATCGATATGTTTAAAAATGTGGATGTGATTCAAGTGGGCGCGCGGAACATGCAGAATTTTGAACTGCTAAAAGAACTTGGACACCTTGATAAACCGATTTTATTAAAACGCGGACTTGCAAATACTATGGAAGAACTTTTAATGAGCGCGGAATATATAATGTCGGGCGGCAATAAAAATATAATTTTATGCGAGCGCGGAATACGAACTTTTGAAACATACACAAGGAACACTCTGGACTTATCCGCTATTCCGCTGTTAAAAGAACATTCGCATCTGCCCGTTCTGGTAGACCCAAGCCACGCGACAGGAATTTCCAGATTGGTAAAACCGATGTCTTTGGCAGCGGCAGCAGCAGGCGCGGACGGTTTGATTATCGAAGTGCATAACGATCCGGCTCATGCTTTGTGTGACGGGGCGCAGTCCTTAACGCCGGATTCATTCGCGGAACTTGTCGGCAGTTTAAACACGATATTACAAGCGATAGGTAAAAATCCTATTAAGTAAACGGAACTAATATGATAGACATTAAAAATTGCAGGAAATTACAATTACAAGAAACCGCAGTAATCGCATGTCAGGGAGTTGAAGGCGCGTATTCACAAATTGCGGCTAACGCTCTCTTTAAACAACCTGAAGTGATGTACATGCGCACCTTTGACGGAGTTTTCCGCGCCGTTAACAACGGGCTTTGCCGCTACGGAATTTTACCGCTTGAAAATTCAAATGCAGGTTCTGTAACAGATGTTTACGATTTAATGAAAACGCATAAATTTTTTATCGTGCGAAGCGTAAAAGTCGCTATTTCACATATGCTGCTTCAAAAGAAAAAAACAGGCATAGAAAAAATAAAAGAGATTTACACTCACGAACAAGCTGCAAGGCAATGCAGTAAATTTTTAGAACAGAACGATCATATAAAAATAAATTTAAGCGCAAATACAGCGGCAGCGGCTCAATTTGTCGCTGAAAGCGAAAGAACTGATATTGCGGCAATCGCGTCAGAAAATTGCATACAACTCTACAATTTAACCGCATCATCAAAAAATATTCAAAACAATAATAACAATTACACAAGGTTTATCTGCATCTCTAAAGAATGTGAAATTTTCGACGACGCGGATAAAATCAGCCTTATGCTTTCGCTGGAAAATAAAGCCGGTGCCTTATACGAAATAATTAAACAATTCGCCGAGCGTCGGCTCAATCTTATAAAACTTGAATCGCGCCCGATTGCTGACACGGATTTTGAATTTATGTTTTATTTTGACGTTCAAGCAAATATCGAAAACGAAGGTGTGTATGATTTATTACTCAAGTTAAAAGAAACAACAAGACAGCTTGTGTTTTTGGGGAATTACAGCGAGATAAACTCGTAATTGTTTATAATAAAATTACTATGTTTTATAAGAAATTATAAAAAACTTAGAAAAAAGTCATTTATCACTGCATTAATAAATGAAAAATATATTTCTTGACAGGTAAATAAAAAGAACTTAAACTCATAATTGTATATTTCAAAGGAAGTGGGGTGCGCGAACGCAAATCCCCCGCTAACCCGTAACTGTAATTGGGAAGATTCCGTCGAGTAACGAAAGTTACATACGACCACTGCCTGACTGTTAATAAAAACTGTCAGATGGGAAGGTCGATGGAAAAACCGCCCGTAAGCCAGGAAACTTTGGTGTACACGCTTTCCTGTGAAAGCGGATTTTTTTTCAAGGTTCGAGGAAAAGCCTGTGAAAAGCCCGCGATGTTTACATCGAATTATCCTGTCTTGATTATGTTTCTCGTCAAAGATTTGATACGGTCTTTTAGTCTTTTCTCCGGCAAGGAGAGTTTTATGGAAATTTTTAAAAAAGAGGCTCACACAAAGAAGCAAGAACAGAGAACAAAGCTGAAAACAAAGAACAAGTTCTTTTCCTTTTTCATTATTGTCATTTTTCTGTTATCTGCTATCTGCTCTTGCAATCAAGGACTGCTCGGCGATGCCGACAAGACAGACAGCTATCTTTCAAGCAGTGAAGTTTATAATGAACGTTTGAATTTCTTCAGCGGAACATGGAATTCTGATTATGATAGTTATCGAATCTTTAAATGGGGCGATCTGTCAAACGATGATAAATCGAAAGCTCTGGAATATTTTCCGGCTTTAAATATTGATAATCCAAAAACCTATTCAACAAAAGATACACCGAAAAACAGCGATTATGTTTTTCTGTTTGATGACGGCGGAGGCTGGGGTTTTTGTTTTATGGGTTTGGTACGCGCAATTAATATTTTTAACAATGATATAAAAAGCGGCGCGGTTATCATCGAATATTTTGAAAGCGCAGACCCTGCATGGCTCTCCGATCCTGATGGTTATGCGTATCAAAATCTCGCGCCGGGTGAAAAACCTTTTTTTGGTATTTACTTTAATGTGATTGATACAGACACTGTTCAATTTGCTAACCCTATAGATTTAGTAGCGATGAATAAAGGGGAGCTATATCACACTGAACAGAAAACACTTAATGAAGCGTTAAACTTTTTCAATGTTGTAAACGAAGCGGAATTAATAAGCTGGGGTTTAGTCATGCCGCATAACAGGGAAAAGTAAAAGAACGGGAAACAGAAAATGAAGAGAGGCATAATATTTTTTAATACATTCATTTTTTATTTTCTGTTTTCTCTTTATCTTCCTGTAGCTCAGGAAATTAATGACGATGATTTCCATGATTTCGGCGAAGACCAAACAGGGATCACTGTTATAGGAACGCCTGAAACAACACAGCAGATGACGCTTATTGATAAAGAAACAATTGAAAAAAGCGCCGCACGGAATTTAGCCGCGCTCCTTGAAGAAGAAATCAATATGAGCATTGTAAGTTTAGGCGGATACGGCAATAAGTCGGAAATTAATTTAAGAGGTTTTGACACCGAACGTATCGCGATATTGATTGACGGAGTTCCGGCTAACTCACCGCGTTCCGGCGATTTTGATTTAAACCAAATCGATCTTAATAATGTTGAACGCATCGAAGTAATTTACGGCGGCTCGGATACAAAATACAATGTTTCAGGAGCTCTTGGCGGAGTTATCAATATCATAACAATTAAAAAACAAAACACAGGTTTAAACTTTGGTTTTACTCTTTCTAATACAAGTTATCTTCCAGGAAAATATAATTTGCGTCAGGCTGAGGGAGCAATCGGAAAGCCTGAGTTTATCGATCTTCTTGATACGCAATCTTTAAATCTTTTTATCGGGCAGGGAGGAAAAAAATTTTCATGGAGAACTTCTTTATTCGGCAATAGGGCCGGAAATCATTATCTTTACAAAGATGATTATAATTTTATGCGCAGAAAGATTAGCAATGAAGTTTTCGACACCGGCGGAAATGTACAGTTGGTTTTTAATCTTCCAAATGACGCATCACTTTTTTTTGACACCAAGGCGTATTACGCGCACAGAAATTTCCCGATAACTATGAACGCTGTAGGTTCTGTTCTTGCTACAGATTTAATTATCACAGAAAATATATTATTTACTGCTCCGGTTGTATTTCTGGATAACCTTGCAACAGAAGCGTCTTTGACTTATCAAACATCTTTTACAAATTACGGCGTAAACATTTCGAGTAACGATCATTATTTAACGGTAATTAACCGGTGGAGCTGGTTTCAATCAGAACAATTTACTTTCCGCTCAGGAATTGACTGGCGTTTTTTATTTATAAAAACAGAAAGCCCGACAGAACAGGAGTCAGTAAAAACAGGTAACTTGGGCGGATTGTATGTTACATGCGAATATAATATTGTAAAAAAATTTCTTTTAATCGGCTCGATCAAATTTGTAACAGACACAAAAAAAGTATCTTTTATTCCGAAACTCGGGCTTAGATGGCAGATAAATTCAATGTTTACATTAAAAAATAATTATTTCCGCAGTTTTAAGTTTCCGGACTTTGACGATCTTTATTACAACAGCATGGACGGTACAATGTCCGGCAATCCGAATCTCCGCCCTGAAGACGGTTGGGGTACGGATTTATCAGGTGAGTTTAAGCTCAATGAAATATTTTATTTTTCTTCTGCATTTTTTTGGCAGTATACAAAAGATTCAATACATTGGGGGAAAAGCCAGGGCGGGCGGTGGAGACCCGAAAATCTTTCCCAAGCTTGTTTTACGGGCTTTGATCTTCGTCCGGTCTTTACAATAAAAATAAATAAATGGAAATTAACATCATTTAAAATCAGCGCAAATTATCAATTCCAGTACAGTTGGCTTCTGAATGATGATATTAAATTTAAAAATGCTTTCCGCATTCCTTACATACCGATGCATATAATTGGCGGTTCAATTGATCTCTCATGGAAGACCGGCTCAGTTATAGTTTCCGTATATTACCAGTCAACCCGTTATGCGGATAAAGAAAATAAAATGATTCTTGATCCGTACTGTATTATTAATGCTACAATTAATCAAAACATAGGAAAAAATTTAACTTTCTTTGCTTCATTGCGGAATATTCTAAACGTACAATATGAATCTTTTGCAAGTTACCATATGCCGGGTATTTCTCTTGTGTGCGGTCTGCGGGGTAAGTTTAATTTTAAAAAACAGGAAAAAAATAATGAATAAAAGAAAAGATTTTAACTCAAAGCAATTCGGGCATATTATTAGAAATCTAAGTTCAAGTTTTTTTTGCTTATTAATTTTAATTATTTTATTATCAGCTTGTAATCAGGAAAAAAGAAAAGAAATAACTGACAGATCCGGAAGAAATATAATTATTAAAAATCAAATAAAACGCATAGTTTCTACCGCTCCGTCAAATACAGAGATAATTGTTGATCTCGGGCAAGCGGAAAAACTTATAGCAATTGATAAACATTCCGCTAATATCGAGGGGATTCCTGAAGGTCTGCCCTTGCTGGATTTTTTCTATCCTGACGCGGAGCTTATAATAAGTCTTGAACCTGATATAATTATCGCAAGCGGGCATAATCCTACGGGAAGCGGTGAAGACCCTTTCAGGTTGTTACGCGAAATGGGTATTCCTGTTGTTTATATTTCAATGAGCAAAAGTATCGAAGATATTTATAAAGATATCGGGTTCATTGCGGAACTTTTAAATACAGAAGAAAGAGGTGAAAAACTTGTAATACAGATGAAAGAACAGGTTAATTCGATTAGAAAAGCCGCAGAAGACATTGAAATTGTTAAAACAATTTACTTTGAAATTTCCGCCGCTCCTGATATGATGACTTTCGGGAAAGATAGTTTTATTGATGATATGATAAAAATAACCGGAGGGAAAAATATCTTTGCAAATGAAAATTGGCTTGTCAGCCCAAGCGCGGAAGCTGTGATAAACCGTAATCCCGATGTAATTTTAACCAATGTAAATTATATTAACGATCCTATCGGCGAAATAAAAAACCGCCCCGGCTTTAATCATATAAACGCGGTAATAAATGATCGTGTCTATCAAATAGATACTGACAGTTCTGTGAGACCTTCTGCGCGTGTGTTATACGCAATGTATCAGATGTCACAAGCAATATACCCGGAGCTTTATGAACAGCAATAAACGTATTATTATAAGCACATTCATTTCTCTCTTTATAATAATTGTTTGCGCGTCACTGGGCAGTTCAAACATCAGCTTTGCAGAAACAATCCGGATAACACTGCATAAAATATTCCGCATTTCACTCTCGCCGGAAATTGATCAAAGAAATGTTTCCATCGTGTGGCTCTTGCGTTTACCGCGTGTGTTACTCGCCTTCCTCATCGGCGGAAGCCTTGCGGTAAGCGGCGCGGTCTGCCAGTCGATTTTACGCAACCCTCTCGCTTCCCCTTACATTTTGGGAGTGTCATCTGGCGCATCGCTTGGAGCGGGTATAATTATTATCAGCGGGATTGCGCTTCCCTTCTTGGGTGGCTTTTCATTGCCGCTAACGGGTTTTATTTTCGGTCTTGCAACTGTTTTTTTTGTCGCGTCTTTTTCTTCGCGCATCGACAAATCAATGTCGAATAACACGATCATCCTTTGCGGTATGGTTCTCTCCCTCTTTTTAAACGCGATCCTGACAACATTAAGCGCGGTTTTTTCTGATGACCTCCGCCGCATCGCTCTTTGGCAGATGGGAAATTTCGCTATGCGCGGATGGACTTATGTCTGGCTGCTTTTGCCGTTTTTATTATTAGGTCTTACAGGGATTTTTTTCTACACAAAGGAAATGGATATTTTAAGTTTCGGTGACGATACGGCAAAATCTGCCGGAGTGGAAACAGGCTCTCTTAGAAAAAAATTGCTCGCTCTTTGCGCAGTGTTAACAGGTGCATCTGTCGCTCTCAGCGGCGTTATCGGTTTTGTGGATTTAATTGCACCTCACGCGGCGCGAAAGATCATCGGTTCTCGTCACAAACACTTGATACCTATGTCATTCTTGCTCGGCGGCTCTCTCATGGTATGCACCGATCTTGTTGCAAGAACGATCATCTCACCTTCAGAATTACCTGTGGGCGCGATTACCGCGATTATCGGCGCGCCGTTTTTTGCTTGGGTATATTTCAGGCGGGGGAAAGCGTAATGCTTGAAGTTAAAAATTTATACGCCGGTTATAACGGCATTGATGTAATCTTCGATATTAATTTCAATGTGCAGGAAGGGGAAAGCCTTTGTGTACTCGGACCTAACGGCTGCGGTAAAAGTACTTTGCTCAGATCGATTGCGCGTATTATCAATTACCGCGGTAATGTTTTAATTAATAATTCAAGTATTTCTTCAATGCCGCGCAAGGAACTCGCTAAAAAAATCGCGCTTTTAAACCAGAATGAACAAATCTTTTTTCCTTATACGGTTTATGAAACAGTTTCTATGGGGCGCTACGCTTACTCTCAAGGTTTTTTAAAAAACTTGTCCGCCGAAGATAAAATAATTATCGAAGATATTGTAAAAAAATTAGATATATGGGATATTAAAGACCGCATGATTGACGGGCTTTCAGGCGGGACTTTGCAGAGGGTTTTTCTTGCAAGAACTCTTGCGCAAACACCTGATATAATCTTACTTGATGAGCCTGCCAATCATCTTGATCTTAAACATCAAATAGAACTTTTAAAATTTCTAAAAGACTGGGTCAAAGAAAACGGCAAGATTTTAATCGGCGTTTTCCATGATCTGAATCTTGCGCGGCACTTTGGAGATAATGCATTAATTATGAACAAAGGAAAAACAGCCGCTAAAGGAAAAATTAATGAAATTTTAAACAGCGATGTGTTAAGCGGTGTTTACGGAATTGATATACACGCTTTCATGCGTGAATCATTGAAGATGTGGTAAAAATTAATTGGAGTATAATTTATGATCTCATACCCCTGATCGGATTAATTTTCTTATTGCCAAGTTATTCATTTTTCCGCTTCGGACTGCATAAATATAAATCAATAGGTTCATAAATAATTAACAATTAGACGTCTTGACTATTTTTTATTTTCTCTTCATCTTGTTCTTATGTACCGAGGTCAGCCATCAAAACCCTTTACGCTCCCCAGCGAGTATCGGAAGGCGGCAGACCGCCTGTTTCCAAAAGACGGTATTTTTAAGAGCCAAACCCCGGATTTAAAGGCATCTGCCGAATTTGCTAAAACTCTGGGAATCGGCGTTGAATATCAGCGTTTACTCGCGCTGGAAAAACAAAGCGGAGAATTGCATAAATTTCTGAGTAATTTTCAAAATAATCTGGACTTACTTATTGCAAAAACTTGGGTGGACAAGTCGGATGAAAACCGAAAAAATAACCTTCATGACGGTGTTCCTACACTGATGGATACAATAGAGAGCGCGGCAAAGAATGGCGGGAATTTTACAAAAGCCATCGAAGATTTCAGCACGATTTTAGACGAGCTTGCTTACCTTCTGTTCGGCGCTCAAAGCGAGAAAGAAGATTTTACCGAATACACATTCCGTATCGATGCGCAAATGGGTCTTTTCTGGTGGTATGGAAGCAAACTATATTTATTCAAAGAAATTAAAGATGAAAAAATTACATGGGCTGTATTATTACTCGGTCTTTGTTATCTTACAAATTTTTAAAAATATTTAAAGGAAAGAATATGATTAACCCAAAAGATGACGCGCAGCTGAAAGAGCGTGATGTTTGTGAAGGAACAGATTTTATCAGCGAATTTATAAAAGAAGATTTAACGTCAGGACGATTCACTTACGTACATACACGTTTTCCGCCAGAGCCTAACGGCTGGCTGCACATCGGTCACTGCAAAGCTTTTTATATTGATTTTTCGATGGCGCAGCGGTTCAACGGAAAATGCAACCTTCGTTTTGATGATACGAATCCGGAAAAAGAAGATATCTCCTATGTCGAAGCAATCAAGCGTGATATAAAATGGATGGGTTACGATTGGGAAGATCGCGAATATTACGCATCAGATTATTATGATTACCTTTACGAGCTTGCGATTAAGATCATTAAAAAAGGGAAAGCTTATGTTGATGATTTAACTGACGCGCAAATCAGCGAGTACAGAGGTACTGCGGTTGCGGATAAGAATAATATAACGGATACCCCGCCCGGCAAGAACAGCCCTTACAGGGATCGTTCTGTCGAAGAAAATCTCGATCTCTTTGCAAAAATGCGGGCAGGCGAATTTGCTGACGGCGCGAAAACCTTGCGTGCCAAAATTGATATGACGCATCCTAATTTGATCATGAGAGACCCTGTCATGTACCGGATTAGACGCGAGCAGCATTACCGCACAGGCAATTCATGGTGCATTTATCCCATGTACGATTTCCAGCATCCTTTATCTGATGCTAAAGAAGGAATCACCCACTCGCTTTGTTCTCTTGAATACGAAATCCACCGCCCGCTTTACGATTGGTTTATCAACGAAGCGGAAGTTTTCCCTTCACGCCAAATTGAGTTTGCCCGTCTTAATTTAACTTACACCGTTATGAGCAAACGCTTGCTGTTAAAACTTGTTCAAGAAAAATTTGTTTCAGGCTGGGACGATCCGCGTATGCCGACAATAGCGGGCTTGCGAAGAAGGGGCTACACCCCTCAGGCGATACGCAATTTCGTGTCACAGATCGGCATTGCAAAAACAGACAGCATGGTGGATATCGCCTTCCTTGAATACTGCCTGCGCGAAGATTTAAACAAACGCGCGTTACGTGTCATGGCGGTTTTGCGCCCTCTCAAATTGATAATCGAAAACTGGAAAGAAGGAAAAACAGAAGAACTGGAAGCTGTAAATAACCCCGAAGATGAAACCGCGGGAAGCCGCAAAGTACCCTTCTCACGCGAACTATGGATAGAGCGCGAAGATTTTGAAGAAACGCCTCCTCCAAAATATTTCCGTCTTTTTCCAGGAAACTCCGTCCGCCTGCGTTATGCGTACATCATCACCTGCACAGGTTTTGACAAAGACGCGGATGGAAATATTACCGCTGTCCGCTGCACCTACGATCCCCAAACAAAAGGCGGAAACGCCGCCGACAACCGCAAAGTAAAAGGAACAATACACTGGGTTTCCGCCCAGAAAGCGGTACCCTTTGAAGCGCGGCTTTACGATTATCTTTTCAACACAGAAAAACCAATGGAAATCTCACCGCGCTCAGACGGCAGCCCCGGAGTTTTTACAGATAATTTAAATCCTTCTTCGCTTGAAACAATCGCAAACGCATGGGGAGAACCGGCAATCGCAAATGCAAAAACCGGCGAGCCTCTCCAATTTGAAAGGCTCGGCTACTTTACACGCGATTCTGACAATGCAAGCTCTGTTTGTGCAAACGGTAAACTTGTGTTTAACAGAACAGTGGGCTTACGTGACACTTGGGGGAAGATTGCGAAGAAGAGCTGATTATATGTATGGTCAGGTAAATTTAAAAACTTATATTCAAAAAAGTTTTAACAGCTTTAATTGTAGACGGAAACGCAAACTCGGAAAAATCAATTTCTTCAGGTTTTAAAAAACGCACTCCGGCAATTTCCGCTTTTTCAAGATGAAAATCTTCGGGCTTAAGATTTGGAGCGGTAATTGAAAAAAACATATCGCAGGTATTGTACTTAATACTTTTATATTCATAAACATTAGCAAACGACGCGAACAAAGAAAAAACATCTTTCAATTTTTTACCTTCGCTTATATCAGGTGTCCACCCTATTTCTTCCTGCAATTCACGGTAAAGCCCTTCCAAAACGCCTTCACCGATATCTACAAAACCTCCGGGAAGATCAAGCTTACCGATAGCGGGCTCTTTGCCGCGGACCAAAAATACCAGACGGTAATTCTGCCCGCTGATTTCTGTACTGCACCCGTTTTCTGGAACGATAATAAGACAACCGCTTGCAGCGGCTATATTATGGTAATATACAAAACCGCAATCAGGGCAGCGGAAAACCTTTCCTTCTTTAAAAGTAATTTTTTTAGATGAACATGACGGGCAGAAATTGAACATAACCAGAGTATATAGAAGAACATGATATTTGTTAACTATGTAAAGAATTATTATAGATTTGTTTTATCCGTCTTTTCCCTATAATACTCATCAACAATAAATTCTGCACTTTCTGTCCATAACAACGAAGCTGAATTCTGTAAAGACTTGTGTATAGAAGAAGCTGTAAATCCAATATATGCGATATCAAATGAAATGTTTTCCTTTTCTGAAATTAAAATAACGATACGCTCAATTTTTTGTGAAATTAAAATGCTTAATTCTTGCCCGTTATAAATAATTTTATCTGAAGATGTCATATTCTTTTGTTTTAGTTTAAGTAAGGAAATTGCTTTCTCTGTATGTATTGACAATTGATCATTTGATTTACTATATTGCAACCTTCGCATTGCTTCTTCTCTTGAAAAAATACCATCAATAAAGCCTGTTATCGTTAGAAACGTTTTATCATTAGCAACAGGACCTTGAATATAATCAAAATTATGCAGTAAACCGCCGCGTAGTCTATTTTCTAAAATGAAATCAAACCACTCGTCAGATATACCGGTAAATATTCTTGATCTTAAATCCTCTGAAGTATTAAATTCAAATTCATAAAGGAAAATCCCATCGCCTCCAAAACGGTTAAACATGTTAAATCCCCATTGCTGAGCCTGTTCTTTTACTGTCGTTGTGTAGAAACCTTTGCCGAAATCACGTTTCTCTTTTGATTTAGATAAATCAATATTATTAAAATCACGATTTGAACCATGATATAAGATCAAGTAAGGAACCTTCACCCTTTGGCTTTGGTTGAGGTTCATACATTTTTCCTTTTTAAAATATCTTCAGCGAATCCTACACATTCATAAATATCCTGTGTGTGGAGTGTTTCATAGCATTGACGAATAAGATCTGTTATACCGAATTTTAAAAAAAGCTTCAATGTGTCATGAGCGGAAATTCCATGCCGTCTTGCATATTCTTCTACCGCAACAACAACCAACAGGTTCTTTTCACGTACAGCGCCGGATATGTCTTTAACTTTTTCCATTACAGTCGTTCTCCTGTTACTTAAAGTATAAAACATTTAACTGTTTTTGTCGAGATTACAACAACTTCTTACACTTGCTCCCTTTTCAAAAATAATCAAGACAGTTATAATAAAACCATGAATACAGAATGTACATTAAAAGTAAGAACCTACGAATGTGATAGTTATAGTCATGTTAATAACGCAAATTATTTAAACTATCTGGAATACGCGCGCTATGAGTATTTAAAAGACATCGGCTTTGATTATGAAGAAGCTATACGATCAGGTTTTGGAACTTACATAGCCAAAATCGAAATTGAATACAAAAAACCGGCTGTTACAGATGATGTTCTTGTAATTAAATCAAAACCGATCAAAAAGGGAGCTGTAAGCGGCACTATTTCACAGCAGATTTGGCGCGGAGAAGAATTAATAATTGACGCAAAAGTAACATGGGTCTTTGTCGATTCAAAGGGAGCGCCTGTAAAGATTCCGCCTCAGTTTAATTTACCGGGGCTGCAACCGGAAATAAATGAAACTTGATACCATAATTCATGGCGATTGTATTGAAGAATTAAAAAAAATTCCTGATAACTCTATAGATTTGATCTTCGCAGATCCTCCGTATAATATGCAGTTAGAGAATAATCTTTACCGTCCAAATAATACAAAAGTAGACGGTGTTGATGATGAATGGGACAAGTTTTCTTCTTTTGAAGAATATGATATTTTTTGCACATCATGGCTGGCAGAATGTAAACGAATTTTAAAAGATACAGGTACAATTTGGGTAATCGGCAGTTATCATAATATTTACAGAGTAGGAAATATTATGCTTAACATGGGATTTTGGATTTTAAACGATGTAACTTGGAATAAAACAAACCCAATGCCGAATTTTATGGGAACACGTTTTACTAATGCAACGGAAACTCTTCTTTGGTGTTCGAAAAATAAAAAAAATAAAAAGTATACTTTTAATCATAAGCTCATGAAAAAATATAACGGTAATAAACAAATGACATCTGTATGGCGGATAGGTTTATGCATCGGGAAAGAAAGGTTAAAAGGCGAAGACGGAAAAAAATCTCATTCAACACAAAAACCGGAAGAGCTTTTAAAAAGAGTTATTCTTTCCACTACAAAACAAGGAGATATTATATTAGATCCATTTTTCGGAACAGGGACAACAGGCGCTGTTGCAAAAAAATTAAAACGGCATTTTATCGGAATAGAAAAAGAAGAAAAATATATTACCCTTGCGCATAACAGGATTGAAAAGATAGATAAATATTTTGAAGAGGCGGATTGGTTAGAAGAATCTACCTCTCCAAAACACCATAATGAGAAGTAAAAATATAATTGCTTTCAATTATCTCTCTTAAACGCCCGATAGTCTGCCTGCTTAGATTTGAATCCATCGTAAAAGGATGGATATCAATCTTTCCTTTTTTAAGCATGAATGCATCGCCTGTGAAAAGATACTTATCGTCAATTAAAAAAAACATCGAACCGGGGGTATGACCCGGAGCGGCGATACATTTGACAGCCTTGCCGCCTAATAATAATTCCTGCCCGTCAGATAAAAGGTTTATCCCGTTTATGTCGATACCTTTCGGCAGTTTATTGCCGCCTAAGGGGCTTCTTTTTGTTGTCCCGTCTAATAGTTGTATTTCATCCCTGCTGATAAATATTTTAGCGTTTGGGAAAAGGGGCAATGACGCAGTATGATCCAAGTCCGAATGGGTTAATAGTATATATTTTATATGCTTTACGTCAATATTTTTGTCATAAAATAACGATTTAAAGCGTTTTACATCCGTGCCTGCATCAATCATAATATAGCCCTCATCGGTTTTTATAAAGAATGACGAGTTTCTGCTGTTCTTTACAGCGTATATGCCGGTATCAAGAACCTGCCCTGTCCCGGCAGGTTTCATTGCAAAAAATGATGAGCATGAAAATAAAACAATAGCGATTAATATTAGTAAGATTGAAAAAGCGACCGTCATAACAATCCTCATAAATTTTTATATAATTTGATTTTTCTAATCTTCGCTGACAAACACGGTATTCGTATCGCGGCAAAGGTACTGAACGGCATCACGTCCGCTTGCAAGTGCGACAGGTAAACCGCCGGGAGGCATCATACGGTGTCCTGCGAAATAAACCCCTTTTAAACCTTTGATAACTGCGGGATATTTTGTCATATTCAAACCCGGTTTTATATCGGTCATCCATGAACCTTTCCAATTTGCACAGTAACGTTCATAAGTAAGCGGCGTCGCTGTATCAATGACCTCTATATTTCCTTTTATTTCAGGAAATTGGGCTGAAAGAGCTGTGATGACAATATCGGCAAGTTTTTTCTTTTCTTCTTCATAACGGTTTTCTTTTTTCGCCTTCTCCCAAAAATCATAAGTGTCTCCGCCGAGTAAAAGCGTAACAGCGGCTTTTCCGTTAGGTGAATAGGCAGGATCGCTTGCATAATTATTTATACTTAAATAATCGTATCTTTGGTTTGAAAATTTGATTGGGTTATTTAATTTAAAAGTTAGATATTTATTATATTTTTTAAAATCAGCATTAATTCCCAAAGAAATAAATACCCCCATTGTCGGCGATGTTATTTCTTTCATTTTGTCCAGCCATTTCGCTTTTAACGTAATATCGAAAAGATTATCTATCGTCATCGTATCGGATGTAACAATAACAGCATCTGCGGAAATTTTCTTGCCGCCTGCCATAACGCCGGTTGCTTTTCCGTTTTCAACTATCACTTTATCGGCGCGTGTATTACAGAGCAGTTCACCGCCCGCCATGGTAAAAGTTTTAATAATACGCTTAACAAAGGGAAGCGAGCCGCCTTCCGGGAAACCGCCGTCGCCGCGTGCAAGCGTGCCTAAAGTAAAAATCATCGGTAAAATTCCGCTTACCCCTTCTGAAAATGCGCGAATCAATTCTTTTATACCTTCATGTTTAAGACTATTTAAAAATTTCTCTTTTGAAATTTTAGACACTTCATTCATTACGCGAAAACCTGACATTGCAGAGAATAAAAGCGATAAGGGAAGTTTTATTTTTTTAGTCACCTTTACGCCGCGGATATCCATTATCGGCATTGAAAGATTTTTTACGCTTCTTATTTTATCACAGAGCCAATGAATTTGTTTTGCATCTTCAGGTGATATATCCAGAAAATGACGTTCTGTCATGTTTAAATCTCTGTAAAAATAAATAGACCTTCCATTATAATTATATTCAATAAAAGGCTCATCATAATGCACGGTAACATTATCACCTAACGCGCCTATATAACACCACATTTTATTAATGCTTTCATCTTTGCCCGAACCTGTCAGCCAATGCATTCCGCCTTCAAATAAATACCCGCCCGCTTCTTTAGATGCGCATCTTCTCCATGATGTGCAATTGCCGCCTGCAATGCTGTGGCTTTCCAAAATTGTTACATCAAAACCGCATTTTTGCGCATACACTCCGGCGCTGAGGCCGGCAATACCGCCTCCAATAACGATAACTTTCTTTTTCATTTTTTTCCCTTTTTATTAATTTACTTTTTATTTATTTGCCCTGAACCGGATATATCTGAAGCAACATCAGCTGGATCTCCGTAATAATTTAATCTGCCGGAACCTGATATTTTTGCTTTTAATCTGCTTATAACAAAAACATCCGCTTCTCCGGAACCGCTTAAATCAATTTCAACATTATTGGAAATAAAATCAGCTCCGTTAAACTCACCGGAGCCGGAAATATCAATAGATGTTTCATTACTTTTTCCAATAACAGTTGTTTTTCCTGAACCGGATATTTTAGAAGAAAAAGTATCACATTCAATATTTACATCTATATTACCGGAACCGGAAACTGTAATATTAAATTTAGGTTCCATGATTTTTCCGTCAGAATAAAATTTACCGGAACCGGAAATTGTTACGCTTGTTAATGTAGGGCAATATACATCAATTTCAATTTTAGTGAAAGTATAATTGCCGGGTTTAACTCCTAATTCCAGAGTGTTATTTTTAGTTTCCGCTTTAATTAAATTTATAAGATTTGAATCTGTAGTAATAATTACCTTATATTCCTCACTCTTATAATAACGAATTTCAGCTATACCGGCGCTTTCTATTTTATTAAATGAAGAAACATTTATTTCTGATGAAACCATTTCCCCGTTCCCGATACAAGAAACAAAAGCGATGGAAATTCCAATAGCTGATACTATTGCAATAATACCTAATTTGCGTAATGATCCAAACAAGTTAATTTTTCTCATACTTTACACTCCTAATATAAATTAAAGCTTCTATTACTTTGTATTATTATAACCTATTTAAATTATTAAAACTAAACATTTTTATCCAATTATAAAAATTTAAAAAACACTGGTTTTAAGTACGCTTTCTTTTTTAAAACGGTTAATCGCCAATTCAATCAAACGGGTTATAAGATCGGTATAAGAAATACCGCTTGCTTCCCACATTTTCGGATACATGCTAATTCTTGTAAAACCGGGCATGGTATTAATCTCATTGACTATTAATTCACCATTATTTTTTAAAAAAAAATCCACACGGGAAAGCCCTTCGCAGCAGAGTGTTTTAAAAACTTTTACCGCAAGTTCCTGAACACGGGTTTTAGTTTGCTCATCAAGTTTTGCAGGTATCTCTAAAGAAGCGCCCTTTTCATCAAGATATTTCGCATCATAAGAATAAAATTCATGATTGGATATTACCTCGCCCGGTACAGATGCGACAGGCTCTTCATTTCCAAGCACCGCACATTCAATTTCCCTGCCTGGGATATTTTCTTCAATGATAATTTTTGTGTCATAAAGAAAAGCGTCTTTTAGCGCGGCTGATAATTCCGCTTCATTATTAACCTTGCTAATCCCTACAGAAGAGCCCATATTTGCAGGTTTTAAAAAAAAGGGGGAACCTAAAACGGAGGCAATCTCAGTAAAAGACGGCGCTTTTTCATGGCTTTTTACAACAAGAAATTTCCCAATCGGAATTTGCGCGTCACGCATAAGACGTTTCATTACATCCTTATCCATTCCTACAGCTGAGCCAAGCACACCGGGTCCTACAAAAGGAACATCCGCTAATTTTAAAAACCCTTGAATAGTACCGTCTTCACCAAAAGGGCCGTGTAAAATCGGAAAGACCGCGTCAAGTTGGATGTTAACCGTCTCTTTGTTTTCACTTTCTGTAAAAAGCGGGTTTTTTCCATGATACGGGCGAAGAGCGATTGATTTACCTTCAGGATTTAATTTAACAAGGGCGGGATTATCTGCGTTTAATAAAAATTCCGCATCATTTAAAAGCCAGCGTCCGGATTTATCAATCCCGATAAGAACCGGCTCAAATTTAGTTCTGTCAATTGCATCATAAACATTTTTTGCAGATAACAAGGAGATTTCATGCTCGGCGGATTTACCGCCGAAAAGTATACCGATTTTTTTCATTAATTACGCCCTATCAAACGACGCCAGGGATCTACGCCGAAGCGTATAAGAAAATAAAGCCAGCCGAAACCGAAACCCGCTAAGTGTGTTAAATGAGCGACATTTCCGCCTCTGCCTGAAATAACAAAAAACAATGATAATACGGTAAAACCAAGCACCAGCAAAGGGGCGCGTATCGGGATTATTCCCCAAACATTAATAATCGAGGTTGGAAAAATTACGGCATAAGCTAGTTGAACAGCAAAAAGCGCCCCGGACGCGCCGACAAGAGCTATTATTAAATTACCGGTAAAAAAATATACAACAAAGGAAAAAATCCCTGCCATTATTCCTGTCAGTAAATAATAAAGTAAAAATTCCAAACTGCCCATTTGCCTTTCAACATGCACACCGAACATAAAAAGACCGAACATATTAAAAAAGATATGAGTAAAGTTGCCGTGCATAAACATATAAGTTACAAAACTCCACACCCATCCCCGCATAACTGCAAGAGGGATCATCGCCATTGATTCCGATAAAGTTAAAATATATTTTTGTTTTTCAATTTCCAGATAAACATTTATTTTTGAACCAAAGACTTCCGCTAAAATAAAAACAAGTATATTAATTCCTATAAGCCAATACACAACATTAAATTGCTGATATTTTAAAGGCTTTCTGATTATATTATTCATATCAATAGAATAGAGATAGATTTAGGAGAGGTCAACAGGTATTTGTATAATTTGACTGAACTAAATATCAAATTCTACCCAGCTTACTTTATGATTTTGAATAACATCACGCAATTTTTTTTCCTGCTCGTTTAAATTTCGTCCTGTACCGCTTTTTACTTCAAGAAAAATCACTTCGCTGATATTTTTTTCATTCATCCCTTTAAAAATAATAAAATCTATAGGCTTACCGACAAAACGGCAATCGCCCGGATCAAAGGGGAAGTCCGGCAACAAGGGCGCGATTTGTTCATAAACCTGGCCGCCTATAACAGCTCTTGATTGTTTAAGCCGTTTTTTAACAATTTCTTCAAGGCGCTGCCCTTCCCATTCAAGCCTTTCCTGTTTCCGCCCTTGCTCATGACCTTCAATGCGCCCTTCGGCATGACCTTTTGAGCGCCCTTCAGCGTGACCTTTCGCATGACCGACTTTTATACCGGCAAAAAGAAAAATGAGGCATAATATTGCAAATAGAATAATTACAATTACTACTTGCGGTGTAAAAAATGTTTCCATTTTTTATGTTATCTGAAATACGAAATGAAAATCCCCGCAATAACCGCAGAACCGATGGTACTGGAAACAATAGGACCCATGGCATGCATCAGAAGATGATTGTTCGGGTTATAGTATTGCCCTAACCTTTGAGAAATACGCGCCGCCATCGGCATAGCGGAAACGCCGGAGTTGCCGATAAGCGGATTTACTTTGCCGCCTGTAATAACGCAAAGCAGTTTCGCGACAAGAACGCCGCCGACAGTTCCAAAGGCGAAAGCTAAAAGCCCGCTTGCCAGAATTATTAATGTTTGAGGTGTTAAAAATCTGTCTGCTGTTGCGGATGATCCAATACTTAACGCGACAAGGAAGGTCAATATACTTAAAAAATCATTCTGGAACGCTCTGACAAAACGATCCGCTACACCGCTTTCCCGGATTAAATTTCCAAGGCATAACATTGCAACTAACGCGCCTGCGGCAGGAACCAAAAGCAGGACAACAAGCGCAAGCACTACCGGGAAAAGTATTTTTTGTTTTAGAGTTACTCTTTTTGGTTCGGGCATTACAATAACACGTTCTTTATCTGTCGTTAAAAGTTTCATGATAGGCGGCTGAATAAAGGGGACAAGCGCCATATACGAGAACGCCGCGATTGCAATAGCGGGTAACAAGTCAGGGGCAAGGCGTGTAGCGGTAAAAATTGATGTAGGGCCGTCCGAGCTTCCTATGATTCCGATAGCGGCGGCTTCTTTAACAGAGAAACCTTCAAAGCCGGGAAAAAACGGAGCAAGACCGTTTCCAACATAATAAGAAACCGCCATTGCAACGAAGATACCAAGCTGCCCGCCAAGACCGATAAGAGCGCTTCTCGGAGAAGCGATTAAAGGACTAAAATCTGTCATTGTCCCGATGCAAAGAAAAATAAGCGGCGGGTAAATTACCATACGGATACCTGTGTACAGGAAGTTCATTAAACCCGGAAGCTGATCACCTTGCAGTTCTTTAAATTTGTTTGGGTTGAAATAATACGCATCGAGACCGACTATGGGAAGGTTTGCCAATAAAATTCCAAATGCCAGCGGTAACAATAAGAGCGGTTCAAATTTCTTTACTATTGAAAGAAACAAAAAAAACATAGCAAGCAATATCATTATCCCTTGCCCCATTGTTAAGTTTAGAATACCTAAACTTGCTATAATACTTTCACCTAATGACATAAATATCGTTCTCCTTAATTTAGTAAATCTATTTAAATATATTATTACTTCTATTCAATTTTTGAATAACCTTCACTGCTGATAATCGCATCCAGCTTTTCCCCATTCTTGCAAATTTCACATTCACCGGGACGGTAAAGCTGATAACCCGGAATATCATCTGAAGTAAACAGCGCATTAATTTGATGCGCTGTATCGGGGGAAGCCTGATACAATGCGGAAATCCCTGCAAGTATCCCGCCGTAATAAGATATACATTCCAACATGCTGTTAAGCGTCCGCCCGCTTGATACTGTCGCGACAAGAAGAAGGATATTTTTTCCTTTTACCCATTCCGCCCTGTTACTGGGGAAGTACCAATTCCCGTACGCATTGCTCATCGGTGACACAATATGAATATTACCGCCTGAATTAATTACAGACGCCCCTTCCTGTAAAAGTTCTTCCGCAAGATATGAAGCGATAACCGCGGTTTTTTCGATACATATAATGGTATTTATTTCAGTGCTTGATAAATACGGAATTGCAAGCTCCCTTGCAACATCCCTTGCAACTAATGCATTACATTTTAATTCGCAAAAATCAAGATAATTATTACTATGCGCATTGCTGGTAGAAAAATGTCCTGAAGTAATATTTATGGTTATATTAGGGTTTTTCGCCAAAGAAATAGTAGAAACATTGTTTTCCATGATTGAACCTCTTTGTATTAAGTTTATCATAAAAAAAGCAAATAGTCAACGAAAACATATAAAGCTCGCCGTCTGAAGGGAGCTATGGTATAATTTTATTAACTTTAATGATATATCGGGAAATTGGAAAAACAGGCAAAAAAGCAAGCATTATCGGACTCGGTTGCGAGCATTTAGACGGTAAGCCTTACGGGCAGGTAAAAAGCGTAATTGACGCCGCGATAAGCGCAGGCATTAATATTTTTGATATTTTCATGCCGGGAAAAGAAGTCCGCGAAAATATAGCGAATGCGATAGGTTCCCGCCGTGATGAAATATTAATACAAGGGCATATCTGCTCTACAAATGCCGGGCAGCAATATGATATCAGCCGCGACTTACCTACAGTCAAGCGTTTTTTTGAGGAACATCTTCGCCTCTGCGGAGGGCGTATTGATTTCGGAATGTTGTTTTTTATCGATTCAAATGATGACTATAAAAATGTTTTTGAATCGGGCATTGCGGATTACGCGCTTAAGTTAAAAGAAAAGGGAGACATCGGCCATATCGGGTTTAGTTCGCATAACCCTGTCTCTGCACTTAAAGCCGTTAACACAAATCTTCCTGAGTTAATGATGTTCAGTATCAATCCCGCGTTTGATATTATCCCGACTGATGAAAGTATATTTACACATCTGGAAAACGGTTTTAATGCGGAGAGTTTTACAGCGGTTGAACCTAAAAGAGCCGAATTATACAGGTTATGCGAACAGAAAAATATCGGTATAACAGTGATGAAAACGCTTGGAGCCGGGAAATTAATTTCGAGCGAACATACACCGTTTTGCAAACCTTTAACTGTCGCGCAATGCATTCATTACGCATTATCAAGACCCGCTGTCGCCAGCGTATTGCTCGGCTGTAAATCACAGGAAGAAATTCAAGCGGCGTTAAAATACCCGGAACTAAGTGATGAAGAAAAAGATTATACCGATATATTAAAATCTATCAGGGGAGGTTTGCACGGCAGTTGCGTTTATTGCAATCATTGCCAGCCTTGCCCATCGCAAATTGATATTTCTACTGTTAACAAATATTTGGATATTGTAAAATTGGATATAAAAAATATACCGCCGTCTGTCCGTTCTCATTATCAAAATCTTGCACATAACGGCATTGAATGTACGGAATGCGGGAACTGCGAAAACCGATGCCCTTTTAAAGTCCCTATAATTGAAAATATGAAACAAGCGCATAAGCTGTTAGGATGATCATTATAAGTAAAAAACAGGTATTACAAAGCTAAGTTGCCTTTTATTGCAAAATTATAAAGGAATATCAAAACCTGCTGTTTTACCCCTGATTAATCAACATAAAATTAGAAATAATAACGTTTTTAATAAATTTTTTTCTATGAATCTTAATAAAATTCAAGTAAAATAATAGTATGGATAACAAAAAAAACAGCGTCCTTATTGTTGATGACGAAAGGATCAACCTCGATCTCCTTGGAAAATTACTAAACCCTATATATACAGTTTACCTGACAAAAAACGGCTCTTCCGCCATAGAAATGGCGGGGCAGTTACAGCCGGACCTTATTTTGCTGGATGTAGTCATGCAGGATATGAGCGGTTATGAAGTGCTGGAAATTTTAAAAGCGGATGATAAAACCCGGCATATCCCGGTTATTTTTATTACAGGATTTGTAAGCGCTGAAGACGAAGAGAAAGGCTTATCCCTTGGTGCGGCAGATTATATAATAAAACCTTTAAGCCCCGCTATCGTTAAGTTAAGAGTCGCTAATCAAATGAAAATAATTAATCAAGCAAGCGCGCTTAAACATCTTGAACAAAGAATAGAAGAATTAGAAAAAAATACCGGAGCGGCTTAATATGCGTAAAATCATTTTTTTAATTCTGATAATTCCATTATTTTCATGTACTCAAACATCAAATTACTTGTCAAGCAAAACGTTGAAATTTCATTCATTCAAAGATGTCCCCGGTATTACAAAAGCTGAAATAGAAGGGATAGAACTGCTCCAATTAAAATATTCACATTTAATTTACGGAATGCCGCTTAGCGTCGAAGCGTTTGAAAACAATCACGGCGAAGTTAGAGGATTTTCTGCCTTATTATGTGAATGGATGTCGGAGCTTTTTGGAATCCCGTTCCGCCCGCGTTTATACGAATGGCTGCCGTTACTGCACGGTCTTGAAACAGAAGAGATTTCTTTTACTGGTGAATTGACAGCAAACGATGAGCGCTTACTAAAGTATCATATGACAACTGATATCGCGTCACGCCCTTTAAAATATTTCAGGCTTGCAAACAGCCGCTCCATAGAAGAAATTACCAAAGAACGCAATCTGAAATGCGGCTTTATAGAAGGCACGGCAACGATCCATACAGTTACCCCGGAGCTTCTTCAAAATGCTTATGAAGTTGTTATAATAAGCGATGTAAGCCTTGTTTATGACGCGCTCAAAAGCGGAAAGATTGATGTTTTTTATTACAGCGGCACAATAGAAATAAACTTTATCGAAAACACTGATGTAATCGCGCATGATTTCTATCCATTAATATACCGCCCTGTTTCATTAACAACACAAACAGATTCTTTAAAACCAATCATCACAGTTATGGAAAAAATTCTGGAAAACGGGGGCTTGCGTTATCTGACAGAAATGTACAACAAGGGAGAACATGAATATCTTGTTTTTAAACTTCAGACACAGTTAACAACTGAAGAACAGGAATATATAAAAAATAATCATATTATACCTATAGGTATTGATCCTGGAAGTTATCCGGAAAGTTTTTTTGATAAACGCGAGAACGAATGGCGCGGAGTTTTTTATGATATACTTGAAGAAATAAAATCTCTTACAGGGTTAACATTCAGACGTGTAAATAATGAAAACTCAGATTGGCCTAAAATATACCAAATGCTGACTGATGGAGAAGTTTTTTTGGTTCCCAATTTAATTCAATCTGTTGACCGGGAAGGAAAATTTTTATGGCCGGAAATAACACAATTAACAGATAATTATGCGCTAATTTCCAATTCAGATTTTCCTGATATAAAAGTAAATGAAGTTTTATATGTTAAAGTAGGTCTTGCAAAAAATACCGCTTATACTACAATCTTTGAAAAATGGTTTCCAAACCATATGAATACAGTTCTATATGAAAACATTGAAGAGGCGTTTGCCGGCTTGCAGCGCGGCGAAATCGATATGGTCATGGGGACGCAAAAAAGACTGCTTTATCTGACGCATTATCTTGAACTGCCGAACTATAAAACTAATATCGTTTTTAATTTTATAGCCGATTCCAAATTCGGTTTTAATATGGATCAGGAAATTCTCTGTTCTATTTTTAATAAAGCGCTCGGTTCTGTTGATATAAAAGGGATTTCAGACAGATGGATGAGGCAGACCTATGATTACAGGGCAAAGCTGGCTGAAGAACAGCGTCCTCTGTATATAGGCTCTTCTGTTTTACTTTTATGTGTGCTTGCGCTGCTTACAACCCTCTTTACAAGAAGCAGCGTGAAAGGCAATATGCTAAAAAAAATTGTAGAAGTAAAGAGCAATGATCTTGACATGAAAAATTCTATGCTTATGACGATACTTGACGCATCTCCGGATTTTATTTTTTGCAAAGATACAAAATCGCGTTATACGCAATGCAGTAACAGTACAATGGATATGTTTAACATAAATGCAAAAGATATGATCGGTAAAACTGATGAAGAAGTATTTTCTGTACCGCCGGAAACCGCAGAAAAATTTATTAAAGACGATAAAAATGTTATGTACATAAGAGAGCCGCTTATTATTGAAGAAACAATGAAAGTATCTGATCATGAAATGTATCTTGAAACGATTAAAACCCCTCTTATCCAAAACGGCAAAGTAATCGGAATTATGGGAATATCACGTAACACAACAAAGCGCAAATTAATGGAACGCGATCTTGAGATACAAACATCAACACTTAATGCGCTTTTTGATTCAATCCCGGATATTATTTTTACACTTGATACAAATTTACGTTATACCAAATGTAACAAAAGATTTCTAAATCATTTTGGCTTAAAAAATGAAGATGTAATCGGTAAAGGCGAAGAGAGCATAGGCTTTTCTCCGGAAATGGAAGAAGAACATAATAAATGGAATCTTAAAGTTATTGAAGAAAGCAAGGAATATAAATTTGAAGAATGTGTACCTGGCGCAGACGGGACAACCCCGTATTTTGAAACAATAAAATCCCCGCTTCTGTTGGATAATGTAACAATCGGTTTATTAGGCATTGCCCGCGATATATCAAAACGTAAAGAAATGGAAGAAAAAGCCCTTGCTGCTTCAGTTACAAAATCCGCATTCCTTGCAAACATGAGTCATGAAATAAGAACACCTATGAACAGCATCATGGGTTTTTCCGAACTGGCGATGGACCTCGCAGGGAATCCGAAAATTAAAGATTATATCAGTAAAATAAGAACTAACTCTGAATGGCTATTACAAATTATTAATAATATTCTTGATCTTTCCAAGATTGAATCGGGAAAAATGGAAATGGAAAAAATTCCTTTTAATATGCATGATATTTTTGCAAGCTGCAGGACCTTAGTCCTTCCAAAAGCGGTTGAAAAAGGAATCACTTTGCATTTTTATGCTGAACCCAGTTTAGGCAAAGTACCCTTAGGTGATCCTACAAGATTACGGCAAGTATTTGTAAACTTTTTATCTAATTCAGTTAAATTTACAAATTCCGGTATTGTAAAATTATTTTCAAAAATTATCAGTTCAACTGATGAAACAATTACAATGCATTTTGAAATAAAAGATTCAGGGATAGGTATGACTTCTGAACAAATTGACAAAATCTTTGATCCATTTGTACAGGCTGAATCAGGAACTACCCGCAAATACGGAGGGACAGGGCTTGGTCTTTCAATAACAAGAAATATAATTGAGATGATGGGCGGGAAAATAGAAATTGAAAGCGCTCCTGGAGTCGGCACAAAATTCAGTTTTAACATAACATTCAATACAATTGATGAGTTAGATGATAATAATCAAAGTATTATATTGGAACATACAGAAATTGAAAAACCGACATTCAAAGGTGAAATTCTGTTATGTGAAGATAATCTGATGAATCAAGAAGTAATTTCCGAACACCTTGCAAGGGTAGGAATAAGAACAATTATTGCGGAAAACGGCAAAATAGGTCTGGAAATGGTGCAAAGCCGCATGGAAAAAGGTGAAAAACAATTTGGATTAATTTTTATGGACATACACATGCCCGTAATGGACGGACTTGAAGCATCATCAAAAATTTTAGCGCTTAATACAGGTGTACCGATAATTGCAATGACGGCTAACATTATGTCAACCGATACGGAAATTTATTTACAAAGCGGAATGAAAGACTGTATCGGTAAACCTTTCACATCTCAGGAATTATGGCATTTATTATTAAAATATTTCACCCCGATTGATACAGATAATACGCAAAAGAGCGCGCAAGTTGAAGCAAGCAAAGACTTTAATAAAAAAATTCTTTTATTATTTTTAAATGATAATATGAATAAATACAAAGAAATAATTAAAGCATTGGAAGAAGGTAACTTCAAGGAAGCGCACAGATTCGCGCATACATTAAAAAGCAATGCCGCGCAAATCGGGAAAACCCTTTTACAGCAAGCGGCTGCAAATATTGAAAACCGTTTAAAAGACGGGGTAAATCATGTTTCCGAAGAACAGCTAAAAATCCTTGAAGCCGAATTAAACGCCGTTTTAAATGAATTAAACCCGCTGTTTGAAGAAGAAGCGCATCAAGCGATATTACAACCTAAAAAAGACATACCGATGGATCTAAAAAAAATAAAGCTAGTTATTGAAGAATTAGAACCTCTTTTAAAAAGCGGTAATTCTGAATGTTTCAATTATATAGATAAATTAAATTCTATACCTGCTTCAGATAAGCTTATTCATCATATAGAGGATTATGAATTTGCAAAAGCCTTGTTTGAACTTGAAGGATTAAAAAATATTTATTTGAATATGTAAATATTTACATCTAAACCTTATGTGAATTCAAATTCTCTTACTCCCCGACAAATTCCCCCGCAAGCGAAGAGATAGTCGCTTTAGCGTCACCGTAAATCATCAGCGTATTTGGCATGGAGAAAAGTTCGTTTTCAATTCCTGAGAAGCCTCTGCCTTTTCCGCGTTTAAGGACAAAAACTGTTTTGCACTCATAGGCTTTTATTATCGGCATGCCGTAGATGGGCGAAGATTTATCTGTTTCCGCAGCGGGGTTAACAACGTCATTCGCGCCGATTACTATCGCGACATCTTGTTTTGACATTGCAGGATTCATTTCGTCCATCGTTCTTAATTGTTCGTATGGGATGTCCGCTTCTGCAAGCAAGACATTCATATGACCGGGCATGCGCCCTGCGACAGGGTGGATCACGTAGTTTACTTCCGCTCCGTTTGCTTCAAGACGTTCTGCAAGTTCTTTTACCGCATGCTGCGCTTGAGCGACTGCCATACCGTAACCGGGAATAATTACAACTGACTGCGCCGCTTCCAATATCATATATGCGTCTTCAATTGAAATTGATTTCGGTTCGGCGGCAGGTCCTTTTTTTGAAACTGTATCTGTAGAACCAAAGCCGCTGAACAGTAAATTGCCGATTGATCGGTTCATCGCTTTGCACATAATTAATGTGAGGATTGTACCTGACGCGCCGACAAGACAGCCTGAAACGATAAGCACTGTATTTGAAATGATAAAGCCCGCCGCGGTAACCGCCAATCCTGTCAAACTGTTTAAAAGAGAAATGACGACCGGCATATCGCCGCCGCCGATTGGTAAAACAAAGGTTACGCCGAAAATTAATGAAATGCCTGATAATGCAAGGATCGCATAAAACTTTATCTGGCTGTCTGTGAACGGAAGAACGTAAATTACTATCGCAGTAATTGCGGCTAACAGTAAAAGTATGTTTAAAAAATTCTGCCCTTTAAAAACAATCGCGCGCCCTGTGATTTTTTCCGATAGTTTTCCCCAAGCAAGCATCGATCCTGAAAATGCAAGAGCGCCGATAAGTATCGTTATGCCGATTGCCGTTGAAGCTATCGCATCGTTTCCCTGCGGGTTATTGTAGTACTGCGAAAATGCAACTAAGGCCGATGCAAGCCCGCCGAATCCGTTGTAGAGAGCTACAAGTTCAGGCATTCCTGTCATCTTTACTTTCTTTGACCATATCACGCCGATAACAGAACCGATTGCGATTGCCGCAAAGCACCACATATATCCGTTCTGTATTAAATCGGAAGTGTTCCATGATTTAACGACATCGTTTTCAAAAAAGACAG
>Ga0209755_10001841_pt1 | contig 31187 bp, 30 predicted proteins | sample TergutCo191P1_FD_187301 | JGI IMG/M metagenome (GOLD analysis project Ga0209755, IMG submission 187301) | Cornitermes sp. P1 segment gut microbial communities from Petit-Saut dam, French Guiana - Co191P1 (SPAdes) (version 2) | ecosystem: Host-associated > Arthropoda: Insects > Digestive system... | reverse complement strand
AGGACGGTCGGCGATCTGTCAAAAAAGAAAACGGATGGGGAAAAGAAACCGTTGATGCAGAAGAGCGGCGAAATTATCGCGGACATTTTGGGTGACTCCCTGAGCGTATCCGAAACCGAAACGACTTTCGAGATAAATTTAGCCGTGATGAACATAAAGCATACGGTCAAGAGGGCAAAGAACAAAGAGAAGTGAACGTGCCGGGGAAGGACGTTGGTCACGGGGTGGTCGTCAATCAGCATCACTTTTGTGATTCACTCATAATTAAGAAAGGTTTAAAAAAGGGATGTGAAATTGTCAGTTCAATTTATAGGGCTTTTTTGGACAATGAAATAGGTTATGTCTATAAAACGATAAAAGAGGAAGGAAAGGTTATATATGGTTCGATATGAAGAATGGATCGAACGAGCAAAAAGTAGCCTTGAATTGGCACAGGCAAAGATAATCAGATAGGTTCCATTTTTGCCATATCTAAATATGCTAGGTAACAGTAATGTCTGAAGAAAAATGGTCTTTAATCATAACCCCCAAACGGAAACTCCTGGATTTACGAATCCGTGAACTAATCCGATACCGGGACTTGATTTTTCTCTTTGTAAAACGGGACTTTACGACACAATTCAAACAAACCATTCTGGGGCCATTGTGGTTTGTCATCAACCCCATTCTTTCCACGATAATGTTTACCTTTGTTTTCGGGAATCTTGCGGGAATCGGAACCGATGGCATACCCCATACCCTTTTTTATTTTTCGGGAACCATGCTCTGGGGCTTTTTTGCGGCTTGCTTTACCAGCTCATCCAATACTTTTATCACAAGCGCAAGCATCTTTGGAAAAGTATATTTCCCACGCCTTGTGGTTCCCATCAACCTTGTGTTTACCAATCTGATAAAAGTCGCCATTCAGTTTGCCCTATTGATGATCATATTTGGATTTTATATTTTTACAGGAGCCCCCATACAACCTTCGTGGTCTTTGCTCCTTTTTCCCTTGCTCTTTATCTGGCTGGCGGCCATCGGCGTTGGGGCGGGAATAATAATTTCTTCCCTAACCACCAAATACCGTGATCTGCACCACCTTGTATCATTTGCCCTTGGCCTGGCCATGTATGCGGCTCCGGTTGTCTTTCCCCTCTCGGAGATCCCGCAACGCTTTAGGTGGATTGCCTTTGTAAATCCAGTCTGCGCTCCTATAGAGCTTTTCCGAAAATGGTTTTTTGGCTCAGCTTCGGTAGATGGATTAATGATAATCTCAAGCTTGGGAATTACCGCTTTGCTGGTTTTCCTGGGGCTCATCCTGTTTAACCGGAATGAGCAAACCTTTGTTGATGTGATATAAATAAAATGTCCGATATAGTAGTACGAATTGAACACCTCTCTAAAATGTACCGCCTCGGGGTAATCAACAATCAAAGCCTTGCGAAAGATATTCAAACATGGATAGCTTTAAAGCTGGGAAAAGAAGATCCGAATTCAAAGATAGGGGAGAATAAATACACTGGAGACAAAGATTATTTCTGGGCTCTTAAAGACATAAATTTTGATATAAAAGAGGGAGAACGGGTAGGCATAATTGGTAAAAACGGTGCTGGAAAAAGTACTTTGTTAAAGATACTCTCTCGTATAACTGCCCCTACAGAAGGGACTGCTAAGATAAAGGGGAAAATCGCAAGCCTTTTGGAAGTAGGAACGGGATTCCACAGGGAATTGACAGGCAGGGAAAATATCTATCTTAACGGTGCAATACTTGGCATGAAGAGACTCCAAGTCGCAAAAAAAATGGATAGTATTATTGACTTTAGCGGAATTGAGCACCACATAGATACGCCAGTAAAACGATATTCCAGTGGCATGTATGTACGGCTGGCCTTTGCGGTGGCGGCTCATTTGGATAGCGATATATTGATAGCCGATGAGGTTTTGGCTGTAGGGGATGCGGCGTTTCAGAAGAAGGCCTTGGGAAAGATGCAGGATTTGAGTGCGGGCGAAGGGCGGACAGTATTTTTTGTAAGCCACAATATGTGGGCTGTAAAACGCTTGTGCAATGTAGGTATCTTAATAAAAGACGGCAGGATCATGCAAACAGGTAACATGAAAGAAGTTGCAGATACCTATTGGAACGACTTTACCACAAATAACCAAGTAAGAAGTGTTTTTTTTCAAGCAGATAAAAATAAACCAATGTCAATTACTTATATTGAGATTTATGCGAAAGGAAAGGATCATGATGTTGTTTTTGATACTTCCGACAAATTATGTATAAGAATTCAATACAGTGTTTTTGAAGACAAGCTTGCTGGAGTAAATCTGGGGTTTAGGTTATCAACCAAAGACGAAGTTATTGTTTTTCGTAGCTGGGATGTTGATACCAACCAAAAACTTTTAGAAGGTAGATCAAAAGGTGATTATGAAACCGAATTTGAAATACCAGATGTTCTAAATGTAGGACAGTATTTTGTGAGTGTTTCTTTTGGAAAAACGAATGTTGGGGGAATTCAAAAATTTGAAAATTGCATTGCGTTTCATATTGAAAATAAAACTGTTGATGGTTATACAAAGAGCTTTACTCGTGGAGGACTGATAAAAACAGATATCACTTGGAGTCTGAAACGTATGGAAGACAATAACAAATCATTTGCGTTGGCAAATATATCACAGAAATGATAAAAAAATACGGCAAGAAATTTTTAAACCGCCTAGGATTGCAGAGGGTTTCGAAATTACAAGACAGTACGTTTTTTATAAGACCGAACCGATTTGCTTCAATTGATTTACGTGAATTGGTTCTTCAGGAAAACAAAGAAGTATTTAATAGATATGACATCATAGTACGGTATTTGGCTATTGAAAATTACTATAAAAAAAATGAAACTGGCTTTGCGCTGTATAAAAAAATGCAGGTGGCTCGGAAGGGAGGTGATTATAATGAAAGAATGGATACATTTAAGGAGTTGATTCAGTCTTATGAAAAAGGCTATAAAAGAGAATCTCATATTTTACTCGATTCAAACCTTTGTTTGATTGATGGTTCCCACCGAATTGCTCTGGGATTGTACAATAAATTCCATGAAATTTCATGTTTTGTGGAGCCGCAAAGTCGCCATATAAAATATGGCATCGACTGGTTTATCGAAAACAAATTTTCACTGGAAGAGTTAAATCTTCTTATCGAGAAATTTCGAGAGATAAAACAAGAAGTAACAAAACCGTTTGTATGTATTTTATGGTCGCCAGCTCAAAGTTTTTTTGATGAAATTACAGAGTTGCTGAAAATATCATATAAAGTCCTGTCTTACAAAGATTTCGCTTATAACGATAACCAATTTGTTGCAATAGCAAAAAATATTTACGTGGCAGACAATATAGAAAGTTGGAAAATTGAGGAAAAAATAAAAATGATAGTTTCTTGCCCTGTAAAAAAAATTAGAGTAATAGAGTTGGAAATAGAGAGGCCAAAATTTAGATTAAATGACATCAGTTCAGAAACCCTTTCAGGAGAGGGAGAAACAATAAAACGTATTATCAAGAATGCTTATCAGGACAAAATAGAGAATTATTTTCATGATGTTATAATACACATAGGGGATAATTATGCACATAATGAGTATATAAGCAAATTATTCAATCTTAAACCACAGGCATAGTAAGTTATCTAGAATAAAAATCAATGAATACACCAAAAATCATAGCCGAAATTGGCTGTAACCACAAAGGTGATATGCAAATTGCCAAAGAATTAATACAGACTGCTGCTTTGTTTTGCAAAGCCGATGTTGTGAAATTCCAGAAACGCAATAACAAAGAATTATTGTCTAAATTAGAATATAATGCGCCACATCCGAATCCTTCCCATTCATACGGAAACACTTACGGTATACATCGGGAATTTTTAGAATTTGATTTGAGCCAGCACAGTCAACTGAAGGCATGGTGCGAGGAATATGGGACGATCTACTCTACCTCGGTCTGGGACATCAGTTCGGCAAAGGAAATCGTTTCATTGAACCCAGGACTGTTGAAGATTCCATCTGCGTGTAATCTAAATAAAAAACTTTTGGAATACTTATGCAATAATTATCGGGGGGAAATACATCTTTCTTTTGGAATGACAAGTCGCTCAGAAGAAGAACAAATTATATCATTTTTTGAGTCGAAGGGACGGAATAAAGAAGTGGTGATTTATAGTTGTACTTCTGGATATCCTGTGCCGTTTGAAGATATTTGCTTGCTAGAAATAAAACGTTTGAAAGATGTGTATGGCAAGCGGGTAAAGGGTGTTGGGTTTTCAGGTCATCATTTGGGTATTGCTATTGATTCTGCGGCAGTCGCACTTGGTGCGGAATGGGTGGAACGTCATTTTACGCTTGATCGTACCTGGAAGGGTACTGATCACGCTGCTTCGCTGGAACCAGACGGATTACGAAAATTGACACGCGACTGTAAAGCAGTGGTAAAAGCCTTGACGTATAAGAAACAAGAGATTTTGGATATAGAATTTGTGCAGCGGGACAAACTAAAGAGGAATCAGGTAAAATGGTAAAAAATAGAGCATTTATCCCTGTTCGTGGCGGAAGTAAATCTATTCCACTAAAAAACATCAAGAATTTTTGTGGGAAGCCTTTGGTGTATTGGAGTATTGCGGCCTTGCAGGATTGCGAGAAGATAAATGAAATTATCATTGCTACGGATTCGGAAGAAATAAAAAACGTTGTCAAAAGTTATGATTTTGATAAAGCAAAAATTTATGACCGTATTGCGGAAAATGCCACTGATACTGCAACTACAGAAAGTGTGATGCTTGAATATATTAATCAGGCGAATTTGCAGGAAAAAGATATCTTTATGCTGGTACAAGCGACGTCACCCCTGACTGAAACGAAGCATTTTAACGAAGCATTGGAAATATACGGTCAAGGCAAATATGATTCAATGCTGACTTGTGTACGTAATTATCGTTTCTTTTGGAATGAAGATGGCACCCCAAAAAATTATGATTACCGGAACCGTCCTCGCCGCCAAAATTTTAAAGGTGATCTGATGGAAAATGGTGCGTTTTATATCAATACAGTTGGCAATATAGTAAAGAGTAAAAACCGATTGTCGGGGAAAATTGGAATATACGAAATGCCCGAATACACAGCAACTGAAATGGACGAAATAGACGATTGGGAAATATTGGAAGATTTGATGTATAAATATATCCTGTCCAGAGGGTCGAAAAAGAAAATAAAATTGGTATTGTCGGATGTAGATGGTGTATTGACCGACGGTGGGATGTATTATTCTGAAAGCGGTGGCGAATTGAAGAAATTCAATACACATGACGGTATGGGCTTTCAGATATTACGAGAAAAAGGGATTAAGACTGGTATTATAACTTCTGAACATACCCAAATTGTAGAAAACAGAGCAAAAAAATTACAGGTAGATCACCTTGTTCAAGGAAAACAAGGTGGCGGTAAACTGACGGCTGTAGAAGAAATTTGCAAGAAGGAAAGTATTTTGCTTGAAAATATTGCCTATGTCGGTGATGATATTAATTGTTTGGAATTATTGTCAAATGTGGGACTAGCGGCTTGCCCAAGCGATGCAACCGATATGGTAAAAAATATTCCTGGTATTCTGACTTTGTCAAAAAATGGTGGGGAAGGGGTTTTTAGAGAGTTTGTAGAATACATAACAGCCAGTTGATTTTAGCATTTTTGTAATGAGGATATTAATGATACTATTCGACATGATTTTGAAACAGAAATAAGATTACTGCGAGAAATGTTAATAGGTGATAATAGGGTAAAGTAGAAAATAACGAATTGATATGTTTGAAACACGAAAAGAATATCTAGATATTTTGCGCCGACTTCAATCTGTAATATTTCCCAAGTTGAAAAAAAATTGGGGGAATAATGTTTGGGGTATAATGCAAATTGGATTGGGTTTTTTGTTTCACCATATTTATGCAAATAAAATTGATGATTCCTTACAGAAAGATTCAAAAATGATGAAAGTCAGGCGAGATGATATAAAGAGGATATTGAAATTAAGTGTTTTTCTTCCTTTGCGAATAATAAGATGGAGTGGATTTTTAAGAGGCAAAACACTGATTATAAGTCATTCCACTCATTTCATAACGAAAGACGGAAAACGATACAATATTTTTTCGGGCAGTTATAAAAACAGGTTAGAGGAATGTGATGAAGCCTATTTTGATTTTGAAATTGATACACAGGAAAGAAATGGTATAAAAATATTATTTGATGATTTGAATTCATATTGCAGTTCATTGTTGAAGATAAAAAATAAAATATTATCGAAAGAAATTCGAGGAGTATTGTATAATGTTAAGTTAGTCGATACTTTTTTTGATAACGATGAATGGTTTAATTCGAATAAGATCGCATTTTATCTAAGGGATGTAATTATTGAAAATCATATTTTGTTTTTGATGTATAAAACATTCCTTGCTATATTGCGTCCAAAGCAGGTGTGGGTTTATTGTTATTATTCTTTGACAATGCTAGCACTGGTGAGGGCTGCAAATGCGTTAAATATTAGAACGATAGAATATCAGCATAGTGTCATTTCGGATAATCATTTTGCATATACCAAATGGGAACGTATTGATGAATATTCTGCAACTCTCCCAAGATATTTTTGGGTATGGACAAAAGATGATAAAATAATAATAGAAAAAAATTTTATGGGTCATATGTACAAACCTGTAGTACAAATAGTTGGTAATATGTATCTGGAACAAGAGGCAAATAGTTCACCAATTGATAACAAAAATGATAATCGTGATGTACTAATTGCTTTACAAGGTCAATGGATTCCTGATTTTGTAGAAAAAGTAATAGTGGAATCTGTTGGAGTCATGTGGTATTTTAGGTTGCACCCTAGGTATCCTTATGATAAGGAAAGATTATTAAGTTTTGCTTCTCGTTATCCTGATAAAATAAATATTGATGAAGCCAATAATATGTTATTGTACGATCTATTTCGCAAAATTTCTACTGTTATTGTAATGTTTTCGACTATTGCTATTGAGGCTCATAAATTTGGTTTGAAGGTTATAATAGTAGGAGAAGAAGGTTATTTTTCCTATGAACAATCTATAAAAAATGCAAAATACTATTACGCAAGTGATGTCGAACAACTATCAAAATTATTATGAAAACTAGTTTTTTATTTTCAATATTAATAGCACAATATAATAATGCTAAGTATTTGCGGGAAGCCATTGATAGTGTTAGAGCACAAAGTTATACAAATTGGGAAGTTATTCTTGTGGATGATGCATCTACAGATGATTCTATTGATTTATATAAATTATATGAAAATGATAGCAAAATAAAAATTTTTCGCAACAAAGAAAATAAAGGTTGTGGATATACTAAACGACGTTGTGTCGAATTGGCAAAGGGGGAAATTTGTGGATTTTTAGATCCTGATGATGCTTTGGAGCCAGAAGCTCTTAATTTGATGATTAATGGACATCTTGAGAGTGAAAAAATTAGTTTAATATATTCAAGATATACTATTTGTGATGAAAATCTTAATAGAAAGCATATCTCACAGCGTACAGAAAAAATACCCCATAATAGCGATTATTTGCATTCTGCTAGATATATAATAGGCCATTTCGTTAGCTTCAAGAAAAATTTATATGACAAGACGGAAGGAATAAGTCCGCAATTAAAAAGAGCGGTAGATCAAGATTTATACTTGAAAATGGAGGAAGTTGGTTCATTTTTGTTTATTGATAAGCCACTTTATTTATATCGATTTCATAAAGGTGGAATATCTATGCATGATAATAATTATAAGGCATTTTATTGGCATATGAAGGTAGTTGATACAGCGTGCCAAAGGCGAGGAATAATATATAAAAGCGAGGATATTATTGCCGAAATGATAAAGAATAATTTTTCTAGAACTACAATTACAGTTGAAGAACCATCTTTAAAAGATGTTATGAGATATATTTATCGGTATATAAAAAATATTTTTACATTTTTTAATTGAAAATACGGGGAAATAGTTTATGAAGATTTTGCATATAAACACATACGATCGGGGGGGAGCAGCAAATGCTTGTTTGCGTTTACATGAAGGGCTTTTAAATTTTGGAATTAATTCTAAAGTATTGGTATTGCATAAAACAAATAACAATTTTCCAGAAGTATATACATATAAACAGTTTAATAGAAAAACATTTTTTCTTTTTTTTAATAAAAATATTCAACGAATTATGAGAAAATGTGGACTACATAAAATTCAAATATTTAAAAAGGAAAGAGAAATTTTACAAGAATTACGTCCTGAAGGGATGGAGATGATTAGTTTTATCACAAATGCCAATGATATTACTGACAACGAGTTGTTTCGTGAAGCGGATATTATTCATTTGCATTGGATTGCCGATTTTCTTGATTACAAAGCTTTTTTTTCAAAATGCAAAAAACCGATAGTTTGGACCTTCCACGATCAGAATCCATTTTTGGGAGTGGAACATTTTGCCGAATTGTTTTTAGGTCCTGACGATAATGGGGAGGCAATAATTCGACAATGCACTGCTTATGAAGCAAAAATAGAAAAAAAATACAAACAAATAAAAAGTTATATTTTTAAGGATTTATCGATAAATATTATTGTGTTATCCAATTGGATGAAAAACGAAGTTCTTAGTAGTCAAATGTTTCCCTTAGCAAAAATAAATTTTATTCCTAATGGGATTGACTCAAATCATTTTGGAATTTTAGATAAAATGTTTTGTAGGAAGTTATTAAATTTGCCACTAAATAAAAAAATCATACTTTTCGTATCGGATAATATCAATAATAACCGTAAAGGCTTGAATTATTTATTAAGAACTATCGAAAAAATAAAATCAAATGATTTTGTACTTTGTACGGTAGGTGGTAGTAAATCTAATTTAAAAAATGAAAATTTTATTGAATTAGGTAAAATTCATGACCAACGACTAATGAATGTCGCATATTCAGCATCTGATTTGTTTGCAATTCCATCGCTTATGGACAATTTGCCAAATACAGCTATAGAGGCATTATTAAGTGGTATACCCATTATTTCGTTTCCTGTCGGGGGAATGCTAGATATGATAATACATAAGAAAAATGGATACATTGCCAAAAAAATAAGTGTAGATGCTTTAACAAATTCAATTAATGATTTTTTTTGGCATGGGGTTGAATTATCTGCGGATGAAATACGCAAAGATGCGATAAAGCGATATGATATTTCGGTACAGATAAAAAATATGTTGTGGCTTTACAAAGATATTCATATTATTGTTAAAGAAGGAAAATAGTGAAAATAGCAATTATATCAGGCGTTACAGGACAAGACGGTGCCTACTTGTCTGAATTTCTTCTTAAAAAGGGCTACACTGTCCACGGTATTAAGCGACGTGCATCCAGTTTTAACACCGATCGTATTGATCATTTATACCAGACACCTCAGGCCGAAGACAAAAAATTTATCCTTCATTACGGCGATCTTACGGATACTTCCAATCTTGTACGCATTATCCAGGAAGTTCAACCTGACGAAATATACAATCTTGGTGCGCAAAGCCATGTCCAGGTTTCTTTTGAAGTTCCTGAGTATACTGCCGATGTTGATGGTATAGGGACTCTTCGGTTTTTAGAAGCCATACGAATTTTAGGCATGGAAAAGAAGGTCAGGTTTTATCAGGCTTCCACAAGTGAGCTATTCGGCAAGGTACAAGAGGTTCCACAGAAAGAAACCACCCCATTTTATCCTCGGAGCCCTTATGCGGCGGCAAAATTATACGCCTACTGGATCGTGGTCAATTATCGAGAGTCCTATGGAATATATGCCTGTAATGGTATACTTTTTAATCATGAAAGTCCTATTCGTGGAGAAACTTTTGTTACCCGTAAAATTACCCGTGCTGTTGCCCGAATAAAACTCGGGCTTCAGGATAAACTCTACATGGGTAATATTGATGCAAAACGCGATTGGGGTTATGCTGGTGACTATGTTGAGCTTATGTGGCTTATGCTTCAGCAAAAAGAACCGCATGATTATGTTATGGCCACTGGGGTTACCACTACTGTTCGGGAATTTATTACAATGGCCTTTTCTGAAGTGGAAATAAATATGATTTGGGAAGGTAGGGGTATTGGCGAAAAAGGAATCGATCGAAATACGGGCAAAGTTCTTGTTGAAATTGATCCGCGTTATTTCCGTCCAGCGGAAGTAGAAATCTTAATAGGCGATCCATCAAAAGCTTTCTCCTGTCTTGGTTGGAAACCCAAGGTGCAACTTTCGGAATTAATAAAAATGATGGTTGCAAATGATATTAAACTCGCCGAAAAAGAGCAGTACCTTAAAAACGGTGGATATGAGGTGAATAATTATTATGAATAAACATGATAAAATATACGTGGCTGGTCATAACGGGCTTGTTGGAAGTGCAATTTTAAAAAAACTTAAATCAGAAGGCTATGACAATATCATAACTAGAACCCATAATGAATTGGACTTGATTAATCAAGCTGCAACTGAGCACTTTTTTTCCGAAAACAAGCCCGAGTATGTTTTTCTGGCCGCTGCAAAGGTTGGCGGAATCGGCGCTAATTCAACCTATCCTGCTGATTTTATATATGTCAACACACTGATAGGGTTTAATGTGATCCACGCATCATATAAAAACGGAGTGAAAAAACTTATTAACCTTGGTTCTTCCTGTATATATCCTAAAACATCACCCCAGCCTATGAAGGAAGAATATCTTTTATCGGGTTTACTTGAGCCTACCAATGAGGCTTATGCTATTGCAAAGATAGGCGTTATTAAAATGTGTGCTTTTTACAATCAACAATTTGGGACAAATTTTCTTTCTGTGATGCCAACAAATTTGTATGGTCCTAAAGATAATTATGATCTTTCGAGTTCTCATGTGTTGCCAGCTCTTATGCGCAAATTTCATGAAGCAAAAATTTCTGGTATTGATCGGGTTCTTCTTTGGGGAGACGGTTCCCCTCGTCGTGAATTTTTATACAGTTCTGATCTGGCTCAGGCACTTATGATGTTAATGCAGAACAATGATGCGAACGATTTATCAAATAGTGTAGGAGATTTTGTTAATGTTGGTTTCGGTAAAGACTTAACAATTAAGGAGCTGGCAGAAAATATACGTAATGTTGTGTATGAAGGCATACCAGGCAGAATTTGTCACATTGAATGGGATGCTTCAAAATCAAACGGCTCCCCACAGAAGCTTCTGGATATTTCCAGAATTACCGCCTTGGGGTTTTCTCCAAATACTAGCCTATCAAAAGGGATAAGACTTACTTATGAAGATTTTGTCAATAATTACCATCAATAAGAATAATGCGGTTGGGCTTAAAAAAACCATACAAAGTGTTATTTGTCAGACATATACCGATTTTGAATATATAATAATTGACGGCGTGTCTGAAGATGGAAGCGTGGAAATAATAAGAAAATATATAGATAATATAAATTACTGGATTTCTGAACCAGATACAGGTATTTACAATGCAATGAATAAAGGTATACTCAAGGCGCAGGGAGAGTATTGTTTATTCTTAAACAGCGGTGATTGGCTTGTTTCTCCTGAAACTATAGATAATGTTTTCAGAGAAATAAGCGGTAACCCGTCCGATATCTTTTATAGTGACAGAATTAATTGTAATAATACAATTGTACGATACCCAAATAAGTTAACAATTGATTTTCTGTTAAATACCTCAATAAGCCACCAGAATACCTTAATAAAGCGTTCGTTGTTTCTTGAACATGGTCTTTATAATGAGGAGTTGAGAATATCTTCTGATAAAGAATTTTTCTTAAGTGAATTTTGGAAATACAAGAGTGTTTTTTATCATATCGATACAAATATTGCTTTTTTTGACATACACGGAATTGGCTCACAAAAATCGAAAGCAAGGTTTGCTGAGCATGTGATTGTTTACAAGAATGTTTTTCAGGAATTGGCAAATATGGTTATTGAAAATCATAATTTTCGTAATACAATATACTATTATATTATGATGGATTCTGCGGATACCAAATTATTGATATGCTCATTAAGAATATACAGAATGCTATTTAAAATAGCAAAACACATATTTTCTATTTTTAAAAACTGAAGGGCGTATAAAAATGAAAATACCCATGGTTTCAATAATTGTTCCAATTTATAATGTTGAGCGATATCTTCATCTATGCCTGAATAGTATCGTATCACAAACATTTACTGATTTTGAGTGTATTCTTGTAGACGATTGTTCTCCAGATAACTGTTTTGAAATATGCGATGAATATGCAGAAAAAGATAAACGTATAAAAATTATACGAAATAAGAATAACATGGGGCCATCTTTATCAAGAAAAATTGGTTTTGAAAATTCTCAAGGTACCTATATCCAATTTGTGGATAGTGATGATTGGATAGAAAAAGATATGATCAAAAAACTATATGAAGAAGCAATATCAAAAAATTATGATATAGTTACATGTGATTGTTTTTATGAAAAAGAAGGTGTTAGAAAAATAATTGAACAAAAATTTTCTGGATTTGATAAGGTAACAATGATAAAGGATATATTGGCTATTAGGATAAGTACGTATGTTTGTAATAAGCTGGTAAAAAGAGATTTATTTTCATTAGTTCAATTTCCTGAAGATAGTCGAAGCGAGGATTATGTAATAACTATACAGAATATATGCAATTCAACAAATGTAGGATATGTTAATGTACCACTATATAATTATCGATATAATGAGGAATCCTTATCAAATAACATTAGGAATAAAATAAATGGATACATAGAAGAAAATAGGAATTGGCGTAAATTAATATGTATTTTAAAGGAAAAATATGAAAATATGAAAATTTTTGAACCTGAATTGAGTAATCGTATCAATATCTTTAGAGAAATTTATATGTTAGATGATGATTTAAAAAAAATAGATGAATTAAATGAATTATTTATATTATACCCAAAAACAAATTTTTGCAGATGGAAAATTATAAAAAAGGTCAAGAAGATGGTTTTAAAACTAAAAGGCATGTTATGTTAGAACGAGAGGATATGGATTTCGTTCCGATGAAAAAGGGAATATTGACATTGGCAATAGGAAAAAAATACAATCGAATGGCAAAGTATTTGGCGTATTCTTGTATTCTAAATACGCCTTCATTGCCCAGGGCAATAATCACAGATGATTGTGAGTATTTTAATGATCTATATGATATAATAATACATTATTCAAAAAATATGGGCGATCCGTTTGCTGTTAAATTAAGGTTGAATTATTATTCTCCTTTTTATGAGACATTATTCCTTGATGCTGATACATTAGTATATATGGATCTGCAATTTATGTGGGATTACTTTGGTAATCAAAGCATAGTTTATGTTGGTTCCTGTAAGAAGGAAGGAAAATGGTATGTAAAAGAAATAGGCGATCTTTTAAAAATTTATGATATTCCATGGATTGGTATATTGAATAGTGGTATATTTTTGTTTAGAAAGGACGAGGTAGGAATAAACGTATTGAGTTATGCGTCTGAATTGCATGAAAATCATGATGGCGTAGAGATCCCTTTTTTCCGTAAAAAAATGCTTCCAGATGAGCCTTTTTTGGCTATTGCGTTTGGAAAATACAATCAGTTTCCCGTTGAAATTGATAAAGACTTTGGAAGGTTGGGACGTAGTCTAATAGAGGCAAAAAAAATAAAATTGGACATAACAAAAGGTATCTCGCGGTATACAAAGGAAGATAGGCTGGTTTTTCCTGCAGTAGTACATTTTACGGGTATTACGATTACTGGGCATGTGCAGTGTTATTATTTGGCAGAAAAAATTCGTTTGTTATTTTACTATATGAACATTCCTGGTAGTACGATAATTAGAGTCTTTATTCATATGGTTGGATTAGTATTTGGGACATGCATGAAAATTATAAAACCTCCTTTGAAGCGTTTCTTGCGACGTGGATATAGAGACTATAGTAGGTAGTATTTATTGTTTTGTGATGAGAGAAAAAAATTGAAATATATATTCAAGCAAATTATTAAGTTCATTTTACCAGGTAAATTATGGGTGGCTTTGAGAGCGATTCACTATGATAACCAAAAGAGACGGGTTTCGGACTTAATTCCAACATTGAAATCGCTTGAGATTAAGAATTCACCAAAATATGTTGTTTCACTTACTTCTTACGGGAAACGCCTTGTTGATACCGCTCCTTATGCTATAATTACACTTTTTAATCAGAGTGTTAAGCCAGATAAGATTATTCTATGGGTTGCATATGAGGATAGGGGAAATATTCCAGAAATTATGAATAATTTAGTCGAGAAAGGGCTTGAGATTCGTTTTTGCGAAGATATCAAATCATATAAAAAATTGATCCCGTCACTTGAAGCTTTTCCCGAAGATTATATAGTCACTGCTGACGATGATATTTATTATCCACGGGATTGGTTTGAGCAATTGCTGACGGAACATAACAAATCCCCCCAAAAAATTATTTGCCATCGTACTCATGGAATAAGAGTTGATGAGAATCACAATCCGATTCCATATGACAAATGGGATTTTTGCATTGACTCGAAAATTTATTCAGAACATAATAGTTTTGTTTCGCAATGTATGTTTCCGATAGGCAGTGGTGGAATTTTATACCCTCCCAAATGTTTTCATGAAGATATTACAAATAAAGAATTGTTTATGAGGCTTGCCCCGTATGCGGATGATATTTGGTTTTGGGCGATGGCCGTGTTAAACAAGAGGTATTTTGGTGAAAAAAGCCCGTATGTTGTCGTTAGAAACGATCATGGTTATTCTTGGAATTTATTAATAATTGAACCCGATCAGGAAATAGATGGTAATGCTTTGTATAATTATAATTTACATGGTGGGAATGACAAACAATTCAAAGCTATGATAGAACAGTACCCAAAAATTAAGGAAGTCTTAACTAAGATTCGGCCACATCCATAGTTTAATGTCTGAGAAATGAGAAAACCAAAATACAGCTATTTTGGTTAGAAAAATAAATTATGAGTAAAAAAATAAATTATTCTGTAATCATTCCACATAAAAATATACCCAAACTATTACAACGGTGTCTATCTTCAATTCCCTCTAGAGAAGATATACAAATAATTGTAGTAGATGACAATAGTGATCCAGACATAGTAGACTTTGGACAATTTCCTGGTTTATATGATCCCTTCGTTGAAGTCATATTTACAAAAGAGGGGAAAGGAGCTGGATATGCAAGAAACGTGGGGATAACAAAAGCGGTTGGGAAGTGGTTGCTGTTTGCAGATGCAGACGATTTTTACAGTCATTGCATAAATGATATCTTAGATGAATATGTTAATTCCGAGGCAGATATAATCTATTTTAAAAATAACAATTTTATTTTAGATACGCATACCGTTACATATCGACATGGCAGCATACGTTATAATGCCTATATTGATTATTGGCGACATACCCCAGAAAAAGCAGAACGCTTATTGCGATATAAACATTTGGTTCCGTGGGCGAAAATTATTAAGAAATATTTTATAGAAAAAAAAAACATCCTATTTGATGAAGTTTCTATAGCAAATGATATTACATTTTCGAATTTGGCGGGGTTATATGCGGAATATATTTACGCAGATTCTCGTGTTTTATATAATTATACAATTAGAAATGATTCTATTCAACATGGGCAATTGAGTATTGAAAAAAAACTGGATCTGGTTTTTGTATTTGGGAAACGCTATCGCTTTCTTCAAAAACATGGTATATCAGGTTTTTGCGAGCATACAGTATTTTTTTTCACTAAATTTTTGTTATTCGATAGAAGTAATTTGGATAAGGCAAATAAAATTTTTATTGAACTGGGGTTTTCATCTTTAGAAATAATTAAATTTTATTTGTATTCTATTTTCATGTTTTGTGCCTGTGTTCCGACAAAAATAATCAAAAAAATATTTTATTGGCTCTTGCAGATTCCGTGAATGGTTATAACATGCAAAAAACAAATTTTATGCATGCGGTTTTTATCGCAGTCGTTTTTTTCCCATTTGTTGTGATAGTTCCGCTTCTGCCAACAGACTTGCAACCGAATGCTTTACTATTCTGTGCATTGGTTTTTGTATATTTGCTTTCTCAGGGAAAAATAATATTAAACAAAGAACAAGTTATATTACTATTTTCCTTGGTTGGTGTTCTTGGAGTTATACCTATTAGAGAATTTACAATGGAGACTATACGAAGTATCACCAATTATATAAGTATATTTATGATTTCATTGGTTTCATTGTATTACTTTAAAAAATATGGCTTGAAAGAAAATGCAATAAAAATCTGTATATTAATTTGGTGTTTTGTTGGAGCGGTTCAGTATTTCATTCATATTGATTTTTTGACTTCGCTTTTAAGATTAGCACGGACAACAGAATCAAGAGGAGTTACAAGTCTTTCCCAAGAACCTTCTTTTTACGGTATTATTTTGTTTTTTTTTATGTTTTTCGTTAAAGATTTCAAAAGGCATAGAATATTTTTTTTCGCTTTAATTGTTGTGCAAAGCTTGCTTTTTTCACAATCGGCTTTAGGAATAATATTATTGTTTATATTTTTCTTGATGTTTTTATTCGGTGATATGTCTGGAAAAATACAAATTCGAATAGGTGTACTAGGGGCCATATTAGGTATTATTATGTTCCACATAATAAGAACTTTTTTTTATGGCAGAAGAATAGCCTTCTTGCTTAATTCATTTCTTACAGGCGATATTTTGCGAGATGAATCTGTCCAAGATAGATATTTTGCTATTACAGATTCTATTTCAGGAACGGTAAATAATTTCTTTTTGCCGCATGGTTTTTATGCTAGAATCATGAGTGGCTTTGGGGCTGTTTTATATGAACTAGGCCTGTTAGGTTTCCCCTTGATATTTGTAATTTGCATGGCAATAGCGAATTGTTTTAATAGAAATAAAGTGCTTCTAATGTTGCTTGCTTTTGTTTCCCTTTTGCCAGCTATTCAGTTGGCACATCCTATGCTTGCTTTAGTAGTTGGTTATGGATGGTATAAGCGATGTCTTCGTGAGGATAGCAAGATTAAAAACATTACTAATGATCATATAGTATCGGGGCATAATATATCGTTATCCAAATATGATAAGAGGGGTCTTTGACAATGCCAACCCTTTTTCAAATATCTATAGGAGTAAACAGCGGTTCTGTTGGACGAATAGCGGAACAAATAGGGCTAACGGTAATGGCCCAGGGATGGAATAGTTATATTACTTATGCACGTAACTGTGTATCTAGTAGGTCGAAAACTATAAAGATAGGCAATAAATTTGATATTTACTGGCATGGAATAAATACCCGGTTATTTGATAATCATTGTTTATGTTCGACTAGTGCTACAAAGAAGCTTGTAGCCCAAATAAATCGAATAAAACCAGATATAATACAAATTCATAATATTCATGGGTATTATATCAATATGAAAGTATTATTTAATTTTTTAGGAAATTTTGATATACCTGTTGTGTGGACACTACATGATTGTTGGTCATTTACAGGACATTGCGCTCATTTTGATTACATTGGATGTGAAAAATGGATTACAGGTTGTTATAAATGTCCTCAAAAAGGTGTGTATCCGTCAAGTAAATTATTAGATCGTTCATCTAGGAATTATAAATTGAAAAATAAGTATTTTAATAATGTGAAAAATATGACTATCATCCCTGTTTCAAATTGGCTTGGTGAACTAGTTGAAAAATCTTATTTAAAAAAGTACCCAGTTCATGTTATACATAATGGCGTAGATATTGATATTTTTAAACCTATTTTAGATAATGATGATATCTATCAGAAATATAATTTGTATGATAAATTTATTTTATTGGGGGTTGCCAGTAAATGGACAAAACAAAAGGGCTTTGAAGATTTCATGTTGTTGAATGATATAATCGATCATGAAAAGTATAAAATAATTTTAGTAGGTTTAAGCAGTAGGCAAGTTAAACAATGCCCAGAAGAAATAATAGGTATTGGACGGACAGAAAATATAAACGAGTTAGTGGCATTGTATTCTGCTTCTGGTGTTTTTTTAAATTTAACTTGGGAGGACACTTTTCCTACAACAAATTTAGAATCGTTGGCCTGTGGGACCCCCGTTATTACTTACCAAACAGGTGGAAGCGTTGAGTCCGTTTTTGAAAATGTTGGGATTATAGTCAAAAAAGGAAATATAGCGGATATATACAAAGCTATTACGAAAATCATAGAAAAAGAGAAAGCATATTATGTTGACAATTGTCGCAAGGTGGCAGTCACCTATTTCAATAGATGGGAGAGATATAAAGAATATTTGGATCTTTATAATCGATTGTTAAAATGAAAATATCTGTTATTACTGTCTGTAAAAATAGTGCCTCGACGATATGTAATACTTTTGAATCGCTATTAAATCAGACATATTTCGATATTGATTATATCGTGATTGATGGCAATTCAACAGATGCTACAATTTCTATCATAGAAAAATATGAATCCAAGTTTAAAGGGAGGATGCGTTGGATTAGTGAACGTGATAAAGGGTTATATGATGCTATGAACAAAGGAATAAAATTAGCTGTTGGGGAAATCATTGGTATAATAAATTCTGATGATTATTTAGCTTCAAATGATGTTCTTGAAGATGTGCATAAAATAATTTGTGAAAAAAAGAAAGATTCTTGTTATGGAAATCTATTATATATGAAAAACAATAAACCGTATCGTTTTTGGCAGGCAGGTAAACAAAAATCTTTTAAGTTTGGTTGGATGCCACCACATCCAAGTTTCTTTATAAGAAAGTCTATATATGATAAATATGGATGCTTTAGGCTTGATTGTGGTTCTACAGCTGATTATGAATTAATGTTACGATTTTTTGAAAAGGAAAAAATTACTACAGAATGGATAAATAAATTATTTATAGTAATGAGAACTGGGGGAGTGAGTAATATTTCTTTATTGTCAAGAATAGAAGCTCATCATTATGATAAAAAAGGATGGACAAAAAATAATTTGTCTCCGTATTTTTTTACCTTTTTTCTTAAAAAAATATTGAAAATACCACAATACCTCATTTTGAATAAATTGTATGGTGAAAATTTTACTTTGAGATCTTTGCGTATACAAAAAAATAAATCTCCTCCCTCTATAGTGTGTGTAAAGAATAGCGAGGTATTAAGTATTGGAGAGTTACGTTCTAACTAAGCCATTGTTTTAAATTAGGAGGCACATTGTGAAAAATACAAATTTCGAGCGAGAGTTTAAGGATACGGTCAAGGATAGTGTCCCTGAGATATATGATACTAAGGAAGAAGATGGGATAAACTTTTTCGACCTTTTTGCCGTGATTTGGCATCGTAAAATAATGATAATTGTCATCACCATGCTTGCCATGATTGGTGTTGCAGTATTTTTAATGCTCTCTATTAGGTTACCGCCAGAAATATCCCCTCTTCCAAACTTATATATTTCCAGGGCTTTTATGCTTATAACAGAGGGTAGAGCGCCAGCTGGGAGTCGTGAAACGTTGTTGGGGCACGGGTCTAGAGGCTCGACTTATGCTGGTCTTGCCTTGTTTTTGCTCAGAAGTAATGCATTGCTTGATTCAGTTATAGATGACTTTAATCAAATTGGACGCTATGTCTATAATGGACGCCTTGTGAGAATAAATCGTGGAATACTCAGAGAAGGTTTGGGTCCAAGCCATAATGATGTTACTGGTGTTTTGAGTATTAGTTTTACTCATACAGATCCTATCTTTGCACACGATATTGTCAATTTGACTGTTATCCATTTAGAAAACCGTTTTGCCGAACTCGGTATTGATAGAAATAGAGCCGAACAGGAAAGACTGGAATTGCATCTTGCTGAGGTTTTCCAAAACATTCTTCTTCTTGACGAAGAAAGGCGCAGGCTAGAGCAATCGGTTGCCTTTATTCCTCTGGTTGGGGGGAATCTTCCAGCTATTATGGCTGATATCAATAGGGCAACGATGGAATCGGATGCGATGCGGCAGGTTTATACCCAACTTAGGATACAACAAGAGGTGTTAAGGGCAAACATTGCGGCAGAAGTACCGATGCTTCAGGTTTTGGAATTGGCAGAGGTGCCATCTCGAAATTCGGAACCAAATCGGGTTAGAATATTTATTTTAGTTACCTTTGTTGCGGGTATTTTCTCAGTGCTTTTTGCTTTTGTTTTGGAGGCCATTTCCAATATCAGAAAAGACCCTATAGCTATGGCGAAATTAAGAAGGAGGAGAGATGTATAAACGTATATTTTTCTTTATGACTTTTGTTGTTTTGATGAGTTCTAATTTTTTTGGATTTGCCCTGGAGGGGGTAGGGACAGCCAGCGGTGCAGATGTGCTGATGCTGGCTCGTTCCGACCCTAATTTCAGGGTAACGCCAGGGGATGTGTACACCCTGACTTTTTTGCTTAATGGCAACCTTGTTTCGCACACAATAGTGGTAGATACCGCATATCGTATTCGTGTTGCGAATCTGGGGATTGTGAATGGGGAAGGACAGACCTTCGCACAGGTAAGAAATCGAGTCGAGGCTATTGTTGCGAATAACATTCCATTAAGTGGCCCGCAGTTGACGTTGGCTCAGCCAGCGATTTTCAGGGTCTTTGTCGATGGTCAGGTACGAAGAACGGGGGAACATTCAGCCTGGGCTTTAACCAGGCTGTCTTCGCTGGTTGATGACAATTTAACCAGGTTATCGTCCACTCGTGATGTTACAATCAGATCTGTCAATGGGCAGACGCAGGTATTTGACCTTTTCCAGTTTTGGCGTTTCGGGGATCAGACCCAAAACCCCTATCTTCGGCCTGGAGACGTGATCACGTTTAACCGTGTTAGCCGGGTTGTTACTATTCGAGGTGCGGTAGAACGCCCTGGAACCTATCAGTTGTTATATGGGGAGAATATTAGGGATCTGATTGAGTCATATGGAGGTGGATTTGCACCGCTTGCGGATCGAACGAGGATAGAACTTGTTCGACATCTGAACAGCGAAGATGCTGCTGGGAATAGGATATTTCTGACACAAGATGATTTGGAAAACGGTTTTGTGCTGGAAGACTATGATGTCATAACTGTTCCTGCAATGAGGGATTTAAGGCCTGTACTGTTTGTAGAAGGGGCTGTGGATATTTATAATACGCCTAGGTTTTTTGCTCATGAGCGGCTTTATGCTTCAAACCGAATAACGGTGCAATTTCATGCCGGTGAGACCTATGCTTCCATGGTTCAGCGGAACAGGGGGTGGTTTTCATCGATGTCGGATACAGAAAATGCGCGTATTGTACGGCAATGCGGTGAAGAGATACCGATAAACCTTAATAATGCACTTTTTGACGCTTCATATCGCAGTGAGATTCTGATTCAACATAGTGACACGCTTATCATTCCATTCAGGCAATTTTTTGTTACGGTGTCAGGGGGGGTTGCGCGTCCAGGGCGTCTACCTTTTATCCCTGATCGTGGCTGGGAATACTATATCGCCATGGCTGGAGGATTTTCCCCAGCACGTAATGCCTGTGGTAGGGTTGTCATAACCGACAAGCATGGAAATCGGTTAAATCCAGGCGATCCGATAGGTCCAGAAACAGTCATTCATGCAAGGACAAACAGTGTGTTTTTTTGGGCACGCCAGGTTGGACCAGTGTTATCGGTTATACTTTCGGGTATTTCTCTTTTTGTGTTTATTGAAAGTAGAATGTAATTTATGCACAATTGCTTCAACAATCTGCCTATCTCCCTATCTGTACTCCTCCACTCTTGTAATTCTTGTTCCCCCTTCGTTGAAATCGAATGTCAGCATATATCCTTCCCTCCCTCGTTTTCCTTCCTGCTCTTCCGTACCCAATGATGATGCTTGCCTTTTGTTAAATGCCATTTGCCCAAGCGTGAATGAATAATAAAACAACCGTAAGTTTATACCGTAAAAATTCTTCGAGCTATATTTAATAATTTGGCTAAAAAATCATTTGGAACTTTCTCAATGAATTTGAAAGAACGAGCTTTGTAATCAAGCGTTACCAGTTGGTCAAGTAAAACGGTTCCCTTAGTGGTAACATTGTCGGGTAAGTTATGATACAAAGGTAGTCTGCGTTGTGTTGTTGATATAGGAGCCACAATAACCACATGGGTATATTGAGATACAATATTGTTACTCAATATTATTACTGGGCGAAATCCCTGTTGTTCGTGTCCCATACGAGGATCAAGGTCTATGGCAATAATGTCGCCTTGCTGGGGAACTCTATTTACCATTGCTCATTCCCTACGGCTCTGCCGAAGTTAATGATTGGCTCGCGAATGCCGTCGTCTATATAATCCTTGTAAAGAAAACCTAGAGAGCCGTCATCTCCAAGTTTACTGGAAGCAGGAGTCCCTAAAAAAGTTACGATAACATCACATTCATTGATTTCTGGGATGCTGTCTAAAATAACAGACATTCCCTCATATCTACCCTTAACCTCAACCATCGTATACTCCTTAATAGTCTTTTAATATATGCTATTTTATAAGGCTTTGCAATGGGCTACTTACTTATTTGCCTCAGAAACGCATTTCATCTTCCTAATTTCATTTGAAAACAATAATATATTCCAAATTTCAGAAACAAATTCCTGTATTATGGAGAACCTTAATAAATTATTGGCAAAAACAATTGGATTCGTGAAATAACTTATATTATTATGTGATGAACCATTTAAGGCAACCCCAGACAAGAAGCCCGACACGTCAATCTAATTTGGGCTTGCTAAATCGGTGATACAGCAAAAAATATGAGGCCACTGAAAAAGTCATATGAGGAAGCCGTTTCTGCCAAAAATGCATACGAATGAAATCACAATTCCGTATCAAGTATTCCATACACTGTCATTTTAATTTCATTAGATATTACATGAACAGCTCCCAAGACTTTTTCAGTGGCCTCAAAAATATGGTACGGGACACTCCGTAGCGAGAAAAATTCGGGTGTCTCAACTGGTTTTATTAACTGTGAGCTAAAATAAAACTAGCCACAAGCGAAATTAGATTCACGTGAGAAGTCCGAATCGGGCAAGAACCCCGGAACGATAGAACTCTAGATCCTTAGAGCCCTAGAATTAATTTTATTAGGCAAAGCCGATACGGTTTAATACCCCGTGGCTTGCCACGGCTGTGACCTATGGTGTATTTCTTTTCCCTTTGCCGCATGAAGTCTTACAATTTTTGAGCAAAAATTTTTATCTTTAATATATTAGCAAATCACGGATATATAACCATTGAGTCACGGAAATCGATTTTTGCGGTGAATACCTTGATATTCTGCGGGGTTTCTGGTATATTTAGAAAATGCAGACAATACCCATTACACTGCTTATTTCCCTTGCCACGTTTTTCATAACTGCAGGTTGGGTATGGTTCGTCACCCAGAAGCGGGTGCGTGACCTTGAATTTAAGGCTTCTGGCCATGATAAAAAGCACGAGCAGATAATCACTGAGATAAGCGGCCTGAAAACCGAGTTATGTGCCATATTTCTAATGATTTTTAAATTTCTGAAAAAAATTAATTGACAAAAAGAATATTTCTGATCTAATGATATAATGGGAAATAAATACATTAAGGCTTTTCTAAAAATATTTTTACCTAAAAAAATAATAGATATATGGGATAAATTTAAGCATAGGAAAAGAAAGGGACTAAAGATACAATATATAGGTGCGGAATCATCTAAAATAATTTATGATATATTAAAAAAAGATAGTTCCTGTATGATTGCTAGATTTGGAGCTGTTGAATTGGGCTGTGTGTTAGAATATTTACATCTTAGGAAAAGACGACATAATAAATTGTATTTTAGTGAAAACGTTAAATACAGTATGCGAAATAACGCAGGTTTTTTTCCAACTGATGAAAAAAATTTAATAAAATTTTCAGACCTAATGATTTCCTGTATCCCAAACATAGATATTTTAGGATCATGGAGACAAGAAGAAATATATTTAAAGAGAATGATTAAAGCGAAAACTATTTTCCTTTTACACCTTGAGCCTTATAATCATGATAACCCATGGAGTAGAGTTTTACAGGGTAAGAAAATTCTAGTTGTTCATCCATTTTCAGAAACAATAAAACAGCAATATTTAAAAAGGGATAAATTATTTGTAAATAAAAATGTTTTACCAGAATTTGAACTAGAAACGATCACAGCAGTGCAATCGATTGCTGGAAATGATTGCGGTTTTAAGGATTGGTTTGAAGCCTTAGAATATATGAAAGATGAGATATCAAATAAAGAATATGATATTGCAATTATTGGTTGTGGTGCATATGGCCTCCCATTGGCATCATTTGTAAAAGAACAAGGTAAAAAAGCTATTCACTTAGGCGGTGCCACACAATTATTGTTTGGTATTAAAGGTCGTAGGTGGGAAGTTGAATATGGTGAAAAATATTTGTCAAAATTTTGTTACGAATATTGGGTAAGACCTAATGAAAAAGAAACACCAACAAATAATAGAAATGTTGAAAATGGATGTTATTGGTGAAAGAAATACGGCACATAACAAGCGGTAACTGCTCACCGCCCTGCTCGGGCGGTTCGGGTTCCGCAAAACACCGTTCGGGCTTACGCCCTCTGCGGTATTTTGCTCCACCACATTTTGCCAGCCCTGGTCTTGCTAAGCAAGCCCTTATTCGGGCTGGCAAAACGTCAGTTACCTAGAACGATAAACGACGTTAAGGTTGAGATTGCAAGGCTACAGGGGAGTATAATGACCCTGAATGAAAAGTTTGACCTGTTTATCCAAGGACGGCTTATCCCAGCCACGCCTTTGACACAATCCCCTAATGCTGCCGTAGCTTAGTAAATGTTTACACTATTGGCTGAAAGTTTTATAAGTAAAAAATCGTAGCATAAGTTTTTTCAATTCTGCATCCCTTCCCATCCGCTTTCTTGATGTCCATGTAGCCCAAATCCAATCATAAACCTTACCGTTTTTCCCCTCCGCATCAATGGTGCATTGCTGTTCGTGGAAATGTCCGTAACGCCCGAAAGGCAATTGACCGCGTCTTTGCCTAAGATTAAAATGGACGCATGAAAAGGCTTCTGCCAGTAGGCATTCAGGACTTTGTCAGTATCCGTGAGGATGGTTTCTGCTATGTTGACAAAACCGAACGCATCCACCAACTTATAACTGGTTCCGGGCGGGCGTTCTTTCTTTCGCGCCCCCGCCGTTTCGGGAAATCCATGCTTTGTTCGACCTTGGAAGCTGTTTTCGAGGGCAGGCGGGAACTTTTTAATGGGCTTGCCATTGACGGCCTTGACTGGGGGTGGAAAAAACACCCGGTGATACGCATCGACATGAATTCTGGCGACTACACCGAGGGAACTACGGTACTCAAGGCGGTATTGCGGGATGCTTTGGAAAACGCGGCGATCGGCATGGGTCTGAAACTAAGGGGCGAAATTGAGCCGCTCCAGTTTGCAAACCTTATCAGGGATGCGCATCGAAAGTACGGCGAGCGGGTTGCGGTAATAATAGACGAATACGACAAACCCATGCTCGACACCATCGGCAAGCTGGAAATCCATGGTGAAATGAGGGCGCAGTTGAAAGGGTTTTACGGCATACTTAAGCCGTCCGACAGGCACCTAAAGTTCGTGTTCCTGACCGGGGTCACCAAGTTTTCCCATGTGAGCATATTCTCTGACTTGAACCATCTGACCGACCTTACACTTAGCCCTCGGTACGCCGACCTTTGCGGCATAACACAGGAGGAACTGGAAACTTGTTTTGTGCCGGAAATAGAATCCGTTTTGGAAGAGACTGGCCTAAGCCGCGGGGATTATCTGGAAAAGCTGCGCCGCTATTACAACGGCTACAGGTTTTCGGAAAAGCCGCTTAAAGTTTACAATCCCTTCGGACTGCTCCAGCATTTTGCCAACGAGGGCAAATTCCTGCCCTATTGGTACGAAACCGGCACCCCCACCTTCCTGATAAAGTTGATTGTCGAGCAGAAGCTAGGCATCCTGAACTTGTGCGATATGCAGGTCGGCGACAGGGATTTTCGTAGGTACGACATCGAGAACATGGGGGTCCAGCCGCTGCTATACCAGAGCGGATACTTGACGATCAAGGATTACGACGAGAAATCGAGGCTGTACACCTTGGATTTCCCGAACGTGGAAGTGCATTCCTGCTTCGCAGGCTCGCTGACGGATCAATACCTGCGGTCATCTGGCGAGACCTCGGACGGCTTAAATACCCGCCTATTGCAGGCGCTTCTGAAGGGCGATGTTGACGGCGCTATGGAAGCCCTTCGCCCGTTTTTCGCCTCGATACCATACGACATAATCAAGGATTCCGAAAATTACTACCAGACTGCCGTCCATCTGATATTTTTCATCCTTGGGTTTAATTGCCGTTCCGAGGTGCGCATAGCGGCTGGCCGAATAGACACCTTGGTTGAAACGGAGGACTACGTGTACTGCTTCGAGTTCAAGCTGGACAGGCCGGTCGAGGAAGCACTGGCGCAGATAGATGGAAAGGAGTACCTTCTGCCGTGGACGGGGAGCGGAAAGACGCTGTTCAAGGTGGGGGTTTCGCTTGATACGGAAAAACGAAACATCGGAGGGTGGAAGTCGTTGGAGAGCAGGCAATGACGACATTAATTAGGACAGCTTGACCAATGCCCTGAGTTGCGGTAGGTTCAGGATATATGGGAGTTGTCACAGGCGAAAATCAGAAAATATGGCATCCAGTTCGTTTTGACAGTCGTTGGAACGATGTTGAGACAACCCGATTTGATAACCTCCGCCCGGCATGGGACAGAAAACGTGCCGAATTAAGCAAAAACCCAGAGTTGTACGGGCGCTTTATCGACAGGCTAAAGAGAAAGCAGGCGGTCGATACTGGCATCATCGAAAGAATGTATGACTTAAAAAGGGAGGTAACGGAAACTTTAATAGAGGAAGGTTTTGCGGATTCCTATCTGCAGCACGGGGACACCAATATTGATTCGGGATTGCTGATGCATTACCTGACCGATAATTTCGAGGCGCTCAACTTTGTGTTCGATTTCGTAAAGAACAACAACGAGCTGAGCGTGTTCTACATACGTGGCTTGCATGAACTAATAACCAGACACCAAGAAGCCACGGAAGCCGTTGATGTCTTGGGGAGGATGGGGCAAACACCCTTGTTAAAAGGTGCCTTTAAGGTGCTTCCCAATAATCCCATACGTGACGGTGTTGTGTACGAATATTGCCCTCCCGAACATGTACAGGCCGAAATGGACAAGCTTATAAGAATTTTTTATGGGGAACTGAAAAACACGCACCCCTTGGTCAGGTCGGCGTTCCTGCACCATGCGTTTGTTCAGATACACCCGTTTCAGGACGGCAACGGGCGGCTGGCGAGGTTGCTTGCAAGTTTCGTTTTGATAAAGGACAAGCTGTTTCCTTTCTCGCTGGACAGGGACGAACGGACGGCGTATATCGACGCTTTGGAAATTGCGGATTCGGGGAGGTATCAAGGGCTTGTCGATATTTTTTCCGACAATCAAATCAAATCCATGGAGCAGGCGCTTAATCTGGGGACAATCAGCAGGGCTGGTTTTGACAATGTTTTGGATATGTTGAGTAAGAAAGTTACGCCAAAAGACAACGCCGTTGCGGAGGCAAACAGGCGCATTCTCGATAATATGTATTCCATATTCGGCACGATGCAAAATGGTGTGGAGTATTACAAGAACAATATAAAAGCTAGGCTCGAAACCGTTAAGGTCCATGTCGATTCCTGCACCCAAGGCCAAGAACATTATTTTCCTTCCCAGATTGCCCAGTACGCCAAGAGACATGGGTACTATTTCAATTCGTCTTTGCCACGGTGCTGGATTAGAATGCGTATGCATTTCAGTGACACACACCATTATCGCTTGGTGCTGTCATTGCATCATTATGGATATGACAACAGCGCATTAGCCATTGGCTCTTTTATCGAGAAGGAAGGAAATGAACTTTTAACCCCTTTGCATGTTCCACCGCTTGTTTTTTCCTCCGAAATAGAGGTCGATAAACTACGTGAATCAATTCTTCGGCAGATAGACACGATTATTACTTCAGCCTTGGCGTATATTACCCAGGAGTTGATGTAAGCTCCAGTGTCTGCCTCGTTTCCCACGAGCCAATATTGCGTTTCCCGTGGTCAAATCCCACACCAACTTTAAACAGCTTCTTTCCGCAGCCTTCCCACGGTAAAAGGTATTCCTTGGTGTCTATTTGCGCCAACGCTTCCTCGGCGGTTTTGTTCAGCTTGAACTCGAAGCAGTAGACAAAATTCTTCGTCTCAACCAGCGTGTCTATACGCCCCGCCGCAATCCGTACCTCCGAACGACAGTTGAAGCCCAACATTGTGAATATCAGGTGTACGGCGGTCTCGTAATAGTTTTCGGACTCCCTGATTATGTCGTACGGTATCGCCGCAAAGAAACCACGCAGGGCGTTTATCGCGCCCTCGACATCGCCCTTTAGTAAGGCCTGCAAAAGCCTGGTGTTCAGCCCTCCGGCGGTTTCGTTGGAGTTGGATGATTGCAGGTACTGATCCACCAGCGAGCTTGCGAAGCAGGAACGTACCTCCACGTTTGGAAAATCAAGGGTATACAGCTTGGATTCCCCGTCGTGATCCTTGATTGTTAGGTATCCGCTCTGGTACAAGAGCGGCTCTGCCCTCATGTTTTCGATATCATATTTGCGGAAGTCCCTGTCCCCGACATACATGTTGTTAAGATCTATGATGTTTATTTTTTGGTTTGCAATCAGCTTTACCAAAAAAGTTGGTGTGCCCGTCTCGTACCAGTAGGATGAAAACTCCCCGCTTTCAAAATGACTGAGCAAGCCGAAAGGGTTGTAGACCTTAATCGGCTTTTTGGAGAATCGATAGCCGTTGTAAAAACGGCGCAATTTTTCCAGATATTCCTTCCGGTTCCTTCCGGTTTCTTTCGAGATCGATTCTATTTCGGGTTCAAAGTTGGCTTCCAATTCCTCCTGCGTTATGCCGCAGATATCCGCATAGCGATGGTCAAGGGTCAGGTCAACAAGGTGGTTCAAGTCGGAAAATATGCTAACATGGGAAAATTTTGTCACGCCGGTTAGGAATACAAACCTGAGATACCTGTCGGATGGTTTTAGTATGCCGTAAAACCCTTTTAATTTGTTCCTTATCGTTGTGTGTAGCGGAACGTCCATCATGGTATCCAGCAGGGGCTTGTCATATTCGTCGATTATGACCGCGACTTGTTTATTAAACCGCTCATACATATCCATGACAAGATTGGTAAATTTCTGGCTGGTATACTGCCCGCGCAATTCCAAGCCGTGTCTGCTGGCTACGTTGCCAAGCGCGTTGCTCAACGTGGAATCAAGAAAATCCGTGCCATCATTGTAATCGCCTACATTCAAGTCAAGCCTGATTACCGGATGCCTTTCCCACTCCCATTCAAGCGTATTTATTGCAAGTTCCGGGAAGCCTGCGATTTCCCCGAACAATTCCCTGTGGCCCTCAAAAAAGGCTTCCATGGTTGAGCAGAGGAGGGATTTCCCAAAGCGTCTGGGGCGGGACATAAAAAAAGCCCTGCCGGAACCGGTTGCCAGTCGGTGAACCAGGGCGGTTTTGTCAACATAACAAAACCCTTCTTTGCGAATACTCGCAAAGTCCTGCATGCCGATGGGCAAATTCCTTTCCATGGCCTTATTATAAGGCATTGAAGGGCAAAGATCAAACTGGTTACCCTTCCGCGCTTGCGTTAAATTACAGCAGATTCTAGCAGACGAAAAGAACTGCAACTGCAATCAATTTCAGCCTTTATGCCATACGGAAGAATACAAATAGGTGCGGTATGCCCGAAGTTCAGATTGTACAGTATGGGCAAATTGTTTCTTCCACATTCCTTTCCGACCACCTGCAAAAGAACCTCCTTGTACTCGTCATAATATTTTTCATTTACGGGCTTGCCAAACACAATACCATTAATGCGGCTAATTATGCCTTGTGCCGCTAAACCCCTTAAAAGATATCTTACATCGTTAGCTTGGGGACATTCCTCGGATGTCTCCATAAATAGAATGGCATTATTCCATTCGTCGGGTAACGGCCATATTTTTGTGCCAATTATCATTGGGAACACATCAATACAACCACCCAAAAGCCGTCCTTGTGCAGTTCCACACCCTTGTAATAATTCAAAGCCTTTATCGTCTTTTCTCATCGTTCGAGCGATTTTAGAATTTTCCTTGTTCGACCATTCCAAACGTTCGGAAGTCCATGAAAGGCTTGGGCTTATCGGAAGTTCGGCGGAAGATTGAAACAAAACATTATGAATATAATGTTTTGTGTAGTCGTGCATGGCTACATTTTCAGCAAACTCAACAAGAACAGATGGCCCGTAAAATGATATTAAACCAGCCTTGTACATCATAAAATGGTTTGTTGTGGTATCAGAATAGCCCATGAAAATTTTAGGATTATTTTTGATAATCCCAAAATCAATATAGTCCAACAAACGGATTGTATCATCTCCGCCTATCATGCAAATGATTGCTTTTATGGAATTGTCCTTAAAAGCGTCCATCAAATCGGCGGCACGGGCTTTGGGGTGGCTATCCAGATACTCAATGCCTTTAAGTGTATTGGACATAGTAACAACATTTAAGCCGAACTCAGTTTCAAGTCTTTTTTTGCCTGTCTCATACCGATGTGCAAAAGCTGGTTCGCCGCCCAAACCCGATGATAGTGATACAATCGCAACCGTATCGCCCTTTATTAACCTTGGTGCTTTTATCATTTAATTGTCGCCTCCTCACTTGACAATATATACCAAATTAGGTATTACGGCATAGGCTGTTTTTCTGTGCGCCAGGCGGACAGCGAGGAACGGGAGGAATACGGTCGTTGCTTCAATCATGCGGAAAATGTTGCCTTTCCACCCTCCGTTTGTTACTACAATAGCGACCAAATTGTGGGCCTCGTGTTTACCAAGATTTAACCTTTGGTTTAACTCATGTTTAGCACTCCGCTTTAACTTTAAAA
>Ga0209755_10001840_pt1 | contig 31199 bp, 27 predicted proteins | sample TergutCo191P1_FD_187301 | JGI IMG/M metagenome (GOLD analysis project Ga0209755, IMG submission 187301) | Cornitermes sp. P1 segment gut microbial communities from Petit-Saut dam, French Guiana - Co191P1 (SPAdes) (version 2) | ecosystem: Host-associated > Arthropoda: Insects > Digestive system... | reverse complement strand
TCATCGTTATGGGAAACGCGAGAAACATCACAACGCGCGCTGTTACAGCGGGGTTCGCGAAATTTTTTCCAAGTCCGCCGAAGATCATCTTTACAAGAACAATCGCGACCAGACTGCCGAATACAGCCTGCCAGATTGGAATTGTTACGGGCAAATTATAAGCCAGTATAATTCCTGTTAACGCGGCGGAAAAATCATCAATAGTATTTTTTCTTTTAGTAAGTTTCGCGAATGCCCATTCAAAAAAGACGCACGACACCACGCATACGCATGTGACAATCGCGGCGCGTATGCCGAATACCCAGACTGCGATTCCAAATGCTGGCAAAAGCGCGATTATCACATCAATCATGATCCGTTTTGTTGATACATTGTCGTGTATGTGAGGCGCGTATGATACATTCATGTTAACGCTCATTATTTTGCCTCCTTTTTATCCAGCGCCGGATACTTCGGCGTGAGAACCGCCGCGCTTTCGGCGGCTCTCGCCGCCTTCTGAGCTTGTTCATATTCCCATAACATATTTTTTGCCAGCATCATTACCTGCATGAGCGGCCTCTTCGCGGGACATGAATACGCGCAACAGGCGCATTCAGCGCACATATTTACTTTGAATTTTTTCAAAAGTTCCGATTTTTTAAGTTCAAACGCTTCTTCAATTTTCGGCGGCATCAGATTCATCGGGCACTTGAACATACAGCGTCCGCATTTAAGACATGGAGTTGGCTCAGGTACATCCGCGTCTTTTGCAGAAAAAGCAAGAAGCGAGCCTGTTATTTTAACAATCGGAAAATCTAGATTCGGAATTGACGTTCCCATCATCGGTCCACCGAGAATTACTTTTTTTGCCTCAGTTTTAAACCCGCCGCAATATTCAAACAATTTACTGACAGGAGTGCCAATCGGAGCGATAACGTTTTTCGGATTTTTCACTGCCGATCCGTCAACGGTTACGCACCTTGAAACAAGAGGATTGCCTGTTTTAATGTACTTCGCGAAAGTAGCGACCGTCGTGCAGTTTACAACGATACACCCAACATCGGGAAGACGTCCGCCTTCGGGAACAATCCGCCCCGTAACATTATACACAAGAACTTTTCGCTCTCCCTGCGGATACAGCGAGGAAAGAACGCGAACAGATATTTGGGTTTGTCCAACCCCGGTTTGTTCAGTCCCTGTTTGTTTAGCGTCTGCGTCTTTATATTTTGCACATAACGCTTGCAATTTTTTAATCGGCTCCGGCTTATTATTTTCAATGCAGATAATAATATTTTTTGGTTTAAGGTACTCCTTCATCAGCAGAACGCCTTCCCACACATAATCGGTTTCATCAGTCATCGTCCTTGTATCTGAAGTGATAAAAGGTTCACACTCCGCGCCGTTAACCAAAATGTAGTCAAGTTTAACTGTTTCTTTAAGAGTAAACTTCGGCGCTGTCGGATATCCCGCGCCTCCAAGCCCGACAACGCCTGAATTTCTGACAGCTTCCAGAAACTCGGCAAGATTTGTTACCTTCGGCGGAGCGATACCTTCCCACGGCATTTGATTCCCATCAGAAGTGATTGTGATCGTAACGGCTTTTTCTCCTGTTATGCCGTCTAAAGTATCTATGCTTTTTACAGTGCCTGAAACGCTGGCATGAACGGGAGATGAAACAAAGCCTACGGCTTCTCCGATAACCTGCCCTACTTTGACATAGTCACCGGCAGCGACAACAGGTTTTGCCGGCGTTCCCGAATGCATGGACATCGGCAGCTTCACTTCAGCGGGAATCGGAATTGGCTCCGGCTTCATTAAAGCAGTATTCTTGCAATGCGGCGCGTGAACTTTGCCTAAATTTCTCATTTATAAGTTTCTCCTTTATCTGTTATGTGCAATTATTTACATCATCATCCCAAACCGGCTTTTCTTCGGTTATAAACATCATAAAAAACGGCAAGCACCAATACCAAAGCTTTTACAACATTTTGCGCCTGAGGAGACATATTCATCAAAACCATTCCGTTATTTATGGCTGCCATAACAAAGCCTCCGACTATTACGCCGATAACAGTTCCAATGCCGCCGCCAGCGGAAACGCCGCCGATATAGCAGGCGGCGATTGTATCAAGCTCAAATAAATTTCCTGCGCTGGGTAGAGCGGTATTCATATAACCTGTGAAAACAACCGCGGCAAGCCCGGAAAGTCCGCCCATAAAAAGGAACACAATAAAAGTAATCATTTCAGAATTGATGCCTGAAAGTTTTGCGGATCGCGGATTGCCGCCGACCGCGTAAATATAACGTCCCAAAACCGTGTTGTTCATAATAAAATGAAAAATAAAAATCGTTACACCCAGAACAAGTATTACAATCGGAAGACCGCGGGAACGAGCAAAACGTTCTGTAAGTCCCAGAACCAAAAGGCTGATTAAAACAAGTTTAGTTATGAACAGAGGTAAAGGTATTACTTCAAATTCATTGGCGATTTTTTTTCTTCTTCCCAGAATTTCAAAAACATAGAAAACCGTGAGCAGCAATACGGCGGTAATAATCGCAAAAGGCAGATACGGTCCTATCCGGCTGGATTGAATCATTTGATAAATTTCAATCGGAGTTGGCGTCGCAGCTCCCGCCGGAAGTCCGGCAATAAAAAATTTCGTTAATATTACTTCATCAAGAATACCGGTGGAAAAAAGCGAGTACCCGGTATCAATAAGGCTGACAGGGCTGACATTTGTCACAAGATGGGTAAGCCCTCTGAAAAGCAACATTCCCGAGAGCGTAACGATAAACGAGGGAAGTTTTCCGAACGCGACCCACGCTCCCTGATAAGCGCCGATACCAACTCCAATCAAAATTGAAATCGCGACAGTAGCAAACATTCCAATTCCGGTATTATAAACCATAGCGCTTAACGCGCCGATAAAAGCGCACATAGAGCCGACAGAAAGGTCGATATTCTGGGTAATGATAATCATTACCATACCCACCGCCAGAATTAGCACATAACTATTCTGAAAAAAAATGTTAATGAAATTCTGAGGCTTAAAATTGAAGCCGTGAGTCAACGGAGCGAAGATAACCATAATTAATATCAACATGATAAACATTGAATAATTTCTCAGGTTATTTTTTATCAGCGTTTTAATATCAGTAGTTTGAATTATTTTCGCACTCATTTCCTTCTCCTGAAACTTTTTTTAACCAACCAGCGCCATGTGCATTATTTTTTCCTGAGTCGCTTCTTCTTTCGACAGCTCCCCTTTAATTTTGCCTTCGTTCATTACGTATATTCTGTCCGCCATTCCGATAGCTTCGGGAAGCTCGGAGCTAACCATAATTACGCTCTTCCCCGCAGAAATCATTGTGTTAAGAATTCCGTAAATTTCAGTTTTAGCGCCGACATCAATACCGCGCGTCGGCTCATCAACGATAAATATTTCCGGATCCGCCTGCAAACTCTTTGCTACGACAACTTTCTGCTGATTGCCGCCTGATAAATTTCGCACGAGCTGATTAATCGACGGTGTTCTTATATTAAGATTTTTCCGATGCTGCTCTGCTTCCATTATTTCTTTTTGATTATTAATAATTCCGAATTTGGAAATTGAATCAAGGCTTGAATGAGTTATATTTGTTTTAATATCCTGAATCAGAATCAATCCAAGATTTTTTCGATCTTCTGAAATATATCCGATTTTTGCTTTAATCGCAGTGCGGGCATTTTTAAAAACCTGCGATTTGCCTTTAATTATCAACTCGCCTTCACTGCGCGAGCCGTATGATCTTCCGAAGATACTCATCATCAATTCTGTGCGTCCTGCGCCCATAGGGCCGCAAAACGCCAGTATTTCTCCTTTTCGAAGATAGAATGAAACATTATCCACTACTTTAATATCGTGATAATCAGGATGATAGACAGTCCAGTTTTCTACTTCCAAAACTGTTTCACCCGGCGAAGATTTCCGCTCGGGAAAGCGATGCGTCAAGTCCCTACCTACCATATCTTTTATGATCATTTCTTCTGTCAGGTTATCGTTTTTTACATCATAAGAACCGATTGATTTTCCGTCACGAAGAATTGTTACGGTATCCGCGACTTTTAAAACTTCGTTTAACTTATGCGAAATCATTACAAGAGTGATTCCCTGCTTTTTTAATTCCAGCATAAGTTTAAGAAGTTTTTCGCTTTCATCGTCGTTTAACGATGATGTCGGCTCATCAAGTATAAGTAATTCGGTTTTTTTTGAAAGCGCGCGGGCAATTTCAACTAACTGCTGTTTTCCGACTCCCATTTTGCTGACAATTGTTTCGGGCGGCTCATTTAAACCGACCGTTGTGATAAACTTTTTAGATTCTTTTATATACTTTTCCCAGTTAATGACACCTAACGTTGTTTCCATGTGTCCCAGGAAGATATTTTCATAGATTGGTAAATACGGACTAAGCGCCAATTCCTGATGAATGATCGCAAGCCCTTCTTTTTCACTGTCTCTGACGCTGCTATAATTGGTTTCGCGTTCCTTAAAAAAAACGCTGCCTTCGTAACTGTTCTTCGGATAAACACCGGAGATACAGCTCATCAATGTTGATTTTCCGGCGCCGTTCTCTCCGCATAATGAATGTATTTCGCCTTTTTTAACTTTTAAGCTTACTTTTTCTAAAGCTCTGACTCCCGGGAATTCCTTTGTTAAATTTTCTATTTTTAAGATATATTCGCTCATGAATTTTTAAGGAACAAAAAAAAAGCGGCTAGCCGTGAAATCCGGCTAACCACTTTTTAAAAACTAGCGAAGCTGATTCGCTTGTTCTTCCGGATAAAATCCAGCATCAACCGGAACTAAAATATTGTCGCTCGTTACAAGAATAGGATCGAGAAGAAGGGTTTTAACATACCCTGTTCCGGTGTATCCGATTTCGGTAAGATCACCCTCGGCAAGAACGGTACCGGGAATATTAACTTCCTCTCCTTTGAGAAGCTGATTTGCTAATAAAGCAGCCGCCTCAGCCAATTTCGCTGTGTCTTTAAAAACGGTGCTGTACTGTTCGCCGTTTTTGATTGACATAGCTGAATCAAATTCCGCGTCCTGTCCTGATGTTACAGGGAGTTTCGCAAGATATTTCGCGTCTGCTTTGCATGCTTCGAGAATAGCGCGCGCCAGTGTGTCATTGGGAGCAAGAACCGCGTCCAATGTAACATCGGCTGCAGGGCCAATTAAAAGACCTTCCATGCGCTGTTTTGCAACTTCCGGCAGCCAATCGCGTGTCGCAATCTGCTGGAAAGCAGGTTCCGAGTAGTGGCTCGGGAAGGGACCGATAACTCTTAACGCGCCGCTGGTAATGAATGGAAGAAGAACATCCATCGCGCCCTGGAAGAAGAAGTTAGCGTTTGCGTCTGTCGGAGATCCCGCAAACAATGTGATGTACTTGGGAGCTGTCGCTGAAGCTGAAGCCAGATCCAATCCGTTTACAATGCTCTGACCCTGAAGAGTGCCGACTTTGTAATTATTAAAGGTGATGAAATACTCATAATCATGAGTTCCCTGAATGATCCGGTCATAAGCGACGATAATAGTACCTGAACGTCTGGCCTCGGTAACAGCGGAACCTATACCATCATTGATATTACCGATGATGAGCGCTTTTGATCCCTGTGTCAGGAAGCTGGAAATCTGCTGGTTCTGAACCTGCTGATCGGCATTTGCCCATTGCACAGCCGCTTTGTAACCTAGTTTTTCAACCTCAGTTTTAAGTGATTCACCGTCTTTTACCCAGCGTTCAACATGGGTTTCCGGCATAGCAATACCTACATCAATCTTTCCGCCGCCGCAGCTAATTATTGAAGCAGCAACCATCAAGACAAAGAGTACTGTTGCGATTTTTTTCATATTTTTCCTCCAAAAATGAATTTTTATTACATATAGTATGCCATTACATGGCTTTTTTTGCAAGAGATATAGAGAGTATTTTAGAATAACTGCTGCCAATCAATGCCTGGTTGCTCCTGCTCTTTTTTTATGATAAACTCAAAAAATGCCAAAAATAGAAGTAAACGAACAAGTTTTTTATAAACTCGCAGGCTGTCCCGATGGAAAAAGTAAATGGAAAACCAGAGACGAATTTGAAGAAGCCCTGGTCTGCGCTAAAGCCGAGTTGGACGAGGATAGCGATAAAAATTTACCGGAAAGCGAACGCACTCTAAAAATAGAGTTAAATGACACAAACCGCCCCGATTTATGGGGAACCGCTGGCTGCGCCCGTCAGTTACGGATTTACGATGGCGGTGAAAAACCAAATTACCCATTTTTTTCAAGGCAAGACGATATAAAACAAGCCTCACGGAAAGTAAAAGTTGAATCAAGCGTAAAAAAAGTGCGCCCTTTCATTACAGGCTTCATCGCAAAAGGCAAAACAATAACCGACCCAATGCTTCGCGATATGATTCAAACTCAGGAAAAACTTGCGTGGAATTACGGACGAAAACGGCGAAGTATGTCGATGGGTATTTACCGAATTTCACTGATTAAATGGCCGATTATTTACAAAGGCGCCGACCCCGACGCAGTCTCATTTATTCCTCTCCAGTGGGATTGCCCTCTCACATTGCGGGAAATACTCAAACAACACCCCAAAGGTAAAGAATTCGCATTTATTCAGGAAAATGAGCCAATTCATCCATTATTGACCGATTCCGAAGGAACGATTCTCTCATACCCGCCAATCATCAATTCAAATGATTTAGGCGCAGTTCAAGTCGGCGACAGCGAGGTTTTCGTCGAACTGACAGGTACCGATATACACTGCCTCACCCTCGCGGCCTCAATCGTAGCCTGCGATCTTGCCGACAACGGCTTTACCATCGAACCTGTCGAATTTGAATACGATTTTGATACGCCTTTCGGCAGAAAAATGGTCACCCCCTACTATTTTCAGAAACCCGTTTTCTGCTCCCTCTCAAGGATAGAGCGCTTTCTCGGCGAAAAATTAACTGCCGACGAATGTGTCAAAGCCCTCACGCGAATGGGCGTTACCGCCGAAGCGGCCAATGACACAGAATGGTGCTCGTCTCCATCGGAGACGAAGGCTCCATTTGAGCCGGGCGTCCGCGCTTATCCGCCCGAATACCGTAACGATTTTCTCCATGCCGCAGATGTCGCCGAGGATGTGATGATCGGCCGGTCTCTCGGCTCCTTCAAGCCGGAGCGCCCCGCCGATTCCACCGTTGGGCGGCTTCTGCCAATCACACTTTTCAGCAGGCAGGTTAAAGAGCTGTTTATCGGCATGGGCTATCAGGAAATGATCTACAATTACCTCGGCTCCCGCAAGGATTTGGTCGAAAATATGCGGGGCAGAGGCGGTAAAATTATCCGCATCTTCAACCCAATGACCGAAAATTACGAATATGTCCGCGATTCGGTGATTGCATCGCTTATGAAAAGCGAATCCATTTCGGGAGCGACTTATCCTCATAAAATCTATGAAGTTGGGAAAATTGCCTGGTTGAACGACAATGAAAACTACAGAAGCTCAACTCGTCAGTATGCCGGTTTCCTCCACGCGGGGGTAGACGCCAATTTTAACACCGCGGCGGCGGAACTTCAGACGCTTTTTTACTATCTTTCACGGGAATATCAGGTCGAAGAGGCTGACGATCCGCGGTTTATCCCGGGAAGGGCGGCTGTCATCATTTATAACGATAAACCTGTCGGCGTTTTCGGTGAAATTCATCCTGAAGTGCTGGAAAATTGGGGCGTCACGGTTCCCTGTACCGCAGGAGAAATTGATCTGGATATGCTTCTGGCGGAATAGTTCCGAGTTAAAGATTTGGAGACAGTTATGAAAAGGTTTCTCTGTTCCTGCGCGGTAATTCTTCTTTTCGCTTCCTGTGTTTCCAATACTGTTGTTATAAGAATACGCACAGTACCTGTTCTTTCACCCAGAACAGGCGGCAGTATCATACAGCTTTCCCATTATCTTCCGTCACTGTTAAATAGTCCCGGTGATACTGCGGTTTATGTGCTTGATTCCGGAGTCGAGGGACCGGGTATGTTAATCGCCGCCGGTGTCCACGGCAATGAACACGGAGGAATCCACGCCGCGGAAGTTTTTATTGAGCAGGCCATTGTGGAAACAGGAAAAGTATTTGTTATTCCCCATCTCAACAAACTCGGCTTTTTAGCCGGAGCGCGTTATGTTCCTAGTGATTACCAGGGAGTGCCCGATCCTGATGTATACATACCGCCTGAAGGAAGGACTCGATTTGACGGTTATGAACAGCGAAATATTAATCGCGCCTATCCGGGAAGTGATGATATGGGACTGGCTCAAAAAATCGCCCTTGCTGTAATGAATTTGATTTATTCCGAGAATATAGCAATTGCCTTTGATCTCCATGAGTCGCCGCCGGCGTCATATTTGGCATGGATGATAATTTCGAATCCAAAACATACCCATATTGTTGCAGGCGCGGTGCTTGATTTAAAAGCTCAGGGCATAACGATGAAAAAAGAAGTATCGTCTAACAACTCAGGGCTTTCCCACAGGGAATGGGGCGATCGTACCCGGACATTCGCGTTTTTAACGGAAACACCAAATCCGCTGATGGCTTCGAATCCTTCACTATATTATGATAATCCCGATTACAGATTTGAACGCCGTGTGTTAATCCAACTGGAATCTATCCGTTACCTTGTAGCGAATTCCAATTCATACTTGCCCGCTCCGCTCATTTACTCAGGTATACCGAAATACAGTGAATTAGAGCGGTAGCGCTGATGCCGCATTAAGAACCATTTGACAACAAACATAAAACACTTTATTATGACTTTATGGCTGAAAATGACAACAGTGGAATGGATCCCGAACTTGCCGCATTACTGGGAACAGCAGGCGGCGACAGCGGTAAAATGCCCGATTTTAACGATATATTCGGTGATAAAAAAGACGCAATCACAACGCCTTCAAACAATGATGATGTCCTCGGCAGCAGCGGCTTCCCGCGTGTAACAAAACGCTTCGAAGAAAAAGGCCACAATTTTTTTAATGATCCAAATTATTATAAAACCGCACTCTCCAATGAAGGCGAAATAGCGCAGAGGGTACACACAGTATTACAGAAATACCTTACCACCAAGGATCCGAAAGATCGAAGCGTTTTTCGGCAGCAATTTTCGTCACCGTTTTGGGAATTTCTGCTGAATGTAGCCAGAAAATCAACAGGAAATATCCATCCAAGTAAAAAGTATCTGCTTCGTTTCGGAATTTTACACCCGACTTTTCTTAAGACCGAAACAAGAGATTTTTTCAGTACGATAGTCATAGAGAATACGCTTGAGCAGCCCGTATACTATCTGGATGAATGGATAAGCAATGTGGGCACAAGCAAGATGCGCCCGTCAACCACAGACGAAGTGAAAGTATCCAAGTCGAATGTATCGTCAAAATTAAACGCTCTGCTGGAAAAAGCGCAGGGGAAGCTTGACGGAGCCAGAACAATGCTCAAACAAAAAGACAAGGAACGAAACGATATAGAAAAAATCTTCCGCGACAGAGTTGAAATACTTTACGAGCGCATCCCGATGCGGGAATACGCGGAGGTCTCCGAATGTCTTCAGGAAAGACAAAAAGCCGCAATTAACGAAATTCAAAATCTGCTTAAAGATTTACTGAAGAACGATCGCGATATTGAGTTGTGCATCAAAGATTATGTCAGTTCGGAAACTGATGTCAACACGTTGGTAGAAAAAATTGAAGCGGAAGGCGGATCGGCGGTTACAGTTGATGTCGGCGCGATAGATACCGAATTCGACACAGTCCGCCAAATGGCAAAGATGACAGTCGGACGGCAGGGAAACCATTTCCCCGTTCTGACAAGCGAATATTTCCACTGCGGCCCGAACGATGTCGGCACGCGGGAAAACGTAATATCGCTTTTATCAAGAATAGAGAGCATTGACGCGGAGGCTTTCTGCCGCATATACAAAAACAAACTGAACCGCATCGCCCCGTATGTTTTGTTAATCCCGACTTACGGCGACACCGGCTTTTGCTGGGAACCGTTCGATCGTTTCAACCGCGCCACAAGCCGCGGACGTATCATCGTCCCCATGTATCCCAGAAATCTTTATTACGCTGTTCTTACCGCGGTAGCCGATCTCCGCTGGCAGGTAGCGAAAGAAAAAGCCTCGTTCTACTGGATGGAAGAAGGACTCACAGGCCACTATTACCAATGGTTTCAGGCGAACAAATTAAAGGGCGATATTAAAGAATACTTTATCCGCGATTACATTTTATGGATGACAAAAGAGGCCGAAGGCGTTCAGAAACTCGAAAAAGACGTGCGCGGCACTTTCTGGCGTTATATGCCATTTACAAGGGAAGTAAAAGAAAAACTTAAACTGCGCAGTTATATTTATCAGGAACTTTATCAGAGAGATGTTAACCGGACGATGTCTGACGGATATTGATGTTTAAACTATAAGATGAGGTAATTATGAAAGCGGCTAAAAAGTTTTTCTGTGTTGTTTTATTTCTGTCTGTTATTTTTATTTCCTGCGTAAAAAGCGGCTCTGCGCCGCAAATACCAACGACAATAATTCAGGTACAGCAGCTTGACAGCAATGGCAATCCAATCGATCAGAAAACTATTAATTACGAGATTGGCTTTGAGCCGATAATAGAATTTTTCGGAGCGGCATATCCTGTTCATATTCTTTCCATGGCGTCAATAAACGCGTTACCCGATGGTACAAGCAGAATGTCCAATACGGATGATTATATCGGTGATATATTCGGTGATTTTGGAGCCGCCATTTATATTAAAGGTTCCTCCAATGAAACTATTCCCCTTAAACTTGAAATTGAGGCCAGCAGATTTATCAATAAATCAAGTATCGAAATAAAAATTCAACAGGATAAAGAAATTGAAGTATTTCCGCGTATTGCCTACGATTACCACGCTCTTGAACGTTTAATACAGCCGGCCAACGAAAATGTCAATTTTCGTCTCTACAGCAATTCTGTGCAAATAATGGAAAAGATGGAAGTTGTTCGTTTTCACAGCATAAATGAAGTTCCGTTTGCGGCACGAAACAGAAAAGATCCTGAACAATTTGTTGATTTAACATGGCTTTTTTCCGCTTATGTTAATGAAGACGATCCAAGCATCGACAAAATTCTACATGAAGCCCTTCAGATAGGCACAGCGGATAAAATTGGATTTGGTAATGAGTTTTCTTTTTCCGGTTATGGTAATCAGGAAAATACAGGGTTATCAGTTGATTTACAAGCTTTAGCTATATGGAGCGTATTTCTCAGCAATAAAATAAAATATTCAAATATTACAACAACATCAAATGTTACATCATCAAATGACAATAAAAAAGTCTGGTCTCAATATGTCAGAACTTTGGGAGAATCATTCGGGAACGCGCAGGCAAATTGCGTAGACGGCAGCGTTCTTTTCGCAAGCGTACTGCGAAAAATCGGAATAGATCCAATGTTAATTTTAGTTCCGGGTCATATGTTTTTAGGGTATGTAAGAGATCCGGAATTATGGGAATTATTGAGGCAGGTGATTTTTGAAGAAGACGGAGAAGACGCCGATTATGATTGGTTCAATGATGAAGAAGCCGTAGGGATATTCACCGCGGCATTTGGTTTTCTTGAAACAACTATGCTGGGAAATGTTGATCTGTCAAAATACACAAGTGATGAAAGTTTTCTGGGAAAAGCAAAAAGACTTTTAGGTTTTGGCACAACCCAGTCAAAAGTAACTCTTGAATCATTTTTAGCGGCGCAAGAAGTGGGAGAGATGCAGTTTGCCGAATCAATAGGTAATTTTTTTGATGATGAAAATCCTGACTATCGAATTATTGATATATCGCACTGGCGCGTCTTTGGCATAAGACCGGTAACAAGGTATTAAAAATAAAAAAAGCGTCTGACCGCAAGCGATCAGACGCTGATAATACTTATTAAATCCCTATTTAAGAAAACCACGCGCTTAAGATATTATCTGCCGTAGCTGCGATCCGATCTTTAATGTACGACGGATCATCCATCTTTTGTCTGAGTTCAACAATCCTGGCCTCGTCTGTTTCCGGGGCGGAATTAATAAGTTCCAAAACCTGATACCTTTCAGCCTGAGCTATTGCCTGCTCAGAAAGATTGATTGTATCGGCTTTTTCGTTCCCTCCCGGTCTTTCACTTCTTCCGGTTTTTCTGCCCGGAGAAAGCGGTTCAATAGGACCTACCCTGTCTACTGTCATAATCTTACCCTACCTATACCCTATTATCGGCAAATATCTACTATAAGTTTACGATCTATTTGAATTAATTACTAGAGATAAACACCGAAAATTCACCAATTTGTTCCTTTTTTTCTGCTAAAATTTCAAGTATTTCAGCCGCGGTTCCACGAAGATATTCCTCGTGAATTTTTGTCATTTCCCGCCCAAGACATACATACCGCTTACTGTCAATTTCGGCAATGTCCCCCATGAGCTTGAGGATTCTAAACGGCGATTCGTAAATAATACAAGCCGCGTCCATCGCCATCAGTTCCCGGAGACGGCTCTTCCGCCGCCCCGGCTTAGGCGACAAAAACCCTTCAAAAACAACGGTTTTATCCCTGCCGCCCGCCACACTCAAAAGTGACGCGAACGCCGACGGCCCTGGAATGGGAATAACGTCATGCCCCGCCTGAGCCGCTAACCTGACTAGCACTGCGCCGGGATCGCTCAGAGCGGGAGTACCCGCATCGCTCGCGTAAGCGACCGTTTGCCCCTGATTTAAAGCGTCAATCACTTTTACAGCGGCAAATTCCTCATTTTGGGAGCGGCAGGAGAGCAGTTTTACATGAATCCCCAGATGGTTCAGGAGTTTTAAGGTGCGGCGGGTGTCTTCACAAGCCACAAGATCAGCGTTTTCCAAAATTTCCACCGCCCGAAAGCTAATATCACCCAAATTTCCAATCGGAGTGCCGATAATATAGAGAATCGCCATTAATTGAATTATAATGGTTTATGGAAAGAGATGGAATGGTAAAAACGGTGAAAAGTGGTGCCAGGCACCATTTTTGGCGATGCGCTGGCAAAACGGTGCCAGGCACCATTTTTTGAGGAACTTTATGGGACTGTATATTCAGATTTTACTAATGGTTATGACCGGTATGGTACTCCTCTGGATAGGCTATACCCTTTTCTTCGGCCCATTTTCGCCGTTTTATTCGGGTTTTTTTTCAAGCTGGAGAAAGAGGGAAGACATCAAGGGAGAGCCGGGTGATCCGCAGGTTTGCCCTGTTTGTTCAATCAGGATGATCAAAGGCGAACTTGTCAAATCTGTCGCGTTTCCTTCTATCAGCGGCGGAAGAGACCGCCTGATGTATATCAAAGGCTGCTTTAGCTGCCTCGTTGATAATGTTCCGCGCCACTGTCCAGTTTGCGGCGCTCCCCTGTCAATTGACGATTTTCTTGTATCACGGATGTTTGAACGTGTCGGCAGAAACAATCATGTGCATGTGCTGGGCTGCAACCGCTGTAAGCGCGTAAACAGCCGATAATCAATCAGCCGGACAATGTTTACAAAGAAAAAATTAAGCGAAGAGCTTGGCGTTTCTTTGGCTACGGTTAATAACTGGATAAAAACACAGGTAATACCCGCGCCGGATGATCAAAATAATTACAAAAAAAATACTTATGAATTTATAATTAAAACATTTAAGAGTAATCACACGCGCCTTAATTCCAGGGCGAACAGGACATTGAGCTGCAAAAAATATTTATGTTATTTGGGAATAACAAATAAAGAGCGGAAATTATTATTGTCAAATCTTGTTAATGATTTTGAGAAATCAGATTTAACGATTGATGAAGGTGTATTAGCGTTGTCATTAGCGGTACTTCGATCCAATAAATTGATTGACGCAGATTGGCAGTCAAATTCAAAAACAAAACTTGATATTTTACTTTCACAGATGTTTTTAAAAACAGAAAACAAAGAAACAGTAAAATCTTTTTTTAATAATTATGAAATACCGAATTATGATGATGATATTTTGGGCGCTTTCTATCAATCAATTCAGAGCATATCACAAAAATCAAATTCCGGATCGTATTATACTCCTTCCGTATTGCTATCAGATATTAAAATTGCTTCCGATAAAACAATTCTTGATCCATGCTGCGGAAGCGGCGGTATTTTGTTGAATATTTTGTCAAAAGAACATGATACATCGAAAATATACGCAAGAGATACGGACGAAACCGCTTTAAATATCTGTTTTATAAATCTTGTGTTGTTTTTTAATAACAGCGATATTTCACCTGACATATCAAAACATGATATAACATCCGGTTCAAATAATGGTCAATTCGATTACATTGTAACAAATCCTCCGTGGGGAAGCAAGTTTTCGGCGCTACAAAAAAAAGAACTGATCGGATTGTATCCTGAATTGGAAACCCCTGAAATATTCAGCATTGCTTTGTATAATTCGCTGAAAATGCTCAAAAACAACGGGGAACTCTATTTTTTTCTTCCTCATTCTTTTTTAAATGTGGCGGCGCATAAAAATATCAGGCGTTTAATTTTTACCGGTAATAACAGGATTAATATAAAATTACTCGGCAGCGCGTTTAAAGGCGTTTTATCCGAGAGCATTCTTCTTCATATAACAAACAACGCGCCGGAAAAAAATATTTCCGTTCAGGATCAAAACGGAAATATTTATCAAATACAGTTAAACGAAATTTCTTCGTCTGATTTTATAATCAGCGCTTTCATCAATGAGCAGGATCGCCTCCTAATTGAGAAAATATACAATACAAATCATGTTTCATTAAAAAACGGAACGATTTTCGCGCTTGGAATCGTAACAGGCAATAATAAAAAATATTTAAAAAATGAAAAAACATCCTTCACAAAAGCAATATACCGCGGTAAAGACATAGAAAAATACGCGCTTTTGAAGCCGTCATACTATATTGAATATCAGCCGGAAATATTTCAACAAACAGCCCCGGAAAAATATTACAAGCGGAAAAAAATTGTTTACCGTTTTATCAGCGACAAACTTGTCTGCGCTCTTGATACAGGAGGCAATTTTTTTCTGAACAGCGCAAATTTTTTTATTCCCGCCGGTTATCCGATACATACTGTCGTTTCTTTTTTAAACAGCGGTATTTATACGTTTATTTTTAGAAAAAAGTTTCACTCAAAAAAAGTTTTAAAATCTCATCTACAGGATTTACCGCTGCCCGTACTGCCTGAAGAAACACATCTGTTTATCCGTAACTTGTACAATGAAACATTTTTTGATAAAAACGCTGATGTAAAACTATATCAGGAAAAAATTGATGAGATTCTTTGTAAAGCGTTTGGAATTGAAGAGAAAGAATTATGCTATATAAAAAATAAATAATCTCATACAAAGACACAAAGTTATTATTTCCTCCGTGCCTCTGTGCCTCCGTGTGAAATTTAATCTAAAAATCAATATCCAAAAAGATCAGTCAGCGTCAACCTCTTTATTTCCCCGTAATTTGCCATAGCATTTAAATCCAGAGTGTTTTCATCGCCCAAAATGCAAAAAGTATAAACGCGGTTTTTTATGTTTTCTTCCTGGAATTTCATCACATCCGCCAATGTAATGTTCTGAACTTTTTCGAAAATTAATTTATTTCTGTCGTAATTCAAACCTAATTCCTGAGCGGAAATATAACTCCAAAGAACCGAACTTTTTGTAATACGCTGCGTTCTTAAATTTGTAAGCAGATTTTCTTTGGCAATGTCAAACGCATTCTGCGATTCTGGCATATTGTCGATAATATCCCTGAATACAAGGATTGCTTCGTCCATTTTATCGTTTTGTGTGGCGATAAAACTTTGAAATGTATATGTTAGATCCAATCTTACAGGTTCAAAAAACCATGCCCACGCGGAATAGGCAAGACCGCGCGCTTCGCGCATTTCCTGAAATACGATTGAACTCATCCCGGAGCCGAAATAATTGTTGTACATTTCTACAATCGGAATTTTTTTATCATCAAAATTTTCACCGCGGTTAGAAACCATCGATAAACGAATTTGATTGGAATCGTAATGTGTAAATAATACTGTGTTCTCTTTTATGATTTGTTCTTCAAACTTTGCAGATGGAATAACAGGCTGCAAAACATCCGCGGTTTTATGATGTTTATTAATGAGATTAATAAACGCTTTCTTTTCAAGCGGCCCGTAATATAATACGCGATGCTGATAAGTGTGCAGATTGGCAACCCGTTCAGTCAACTGTTCCGGTTTTAATTCTTCCAGTTCGGCTGAACTCAGCACATTGGTTGCCGGCGAATGTTTACCCCAAACAGCGTAATTACGCAATCTTCCGAAAATTTGATCCTGCATCAGTTTCGAATCAGTGCGCCTCTTTTCTGTGTCTAAAATTAAATTTGTAAACGCTTCTTCGTTAACTTGGCTGTCGTTCAGTAATTCCTCGAAGAGCTCCAGAGCGCGTTCCATATTATCAGACAATCCGCTAATCGACGCGTATACCCGATCGCTGCCGCTGCTGACATCAAAAGAACAAGCCAGTTTGTAAAATTCGCTTTTGATTTCTTCAGGCGTATACTTGCTTGTTCCCAGATATTTTAAATAGTTAAACGCCAGACCCAAAGCTTTATCGCTTTTGGTGCCCATATCAAAAATATAATTCAAATCAAAACGGCTGTTTTCGGTATTTTTCTTATAAAGAACGGGAATTTTTTGTTTAGCTTCAATAACGCTGATGTCTTTTGAAAAATCCATGAAAACAGGTTTGATCGGGTCTACTTTAGAATTTTTAATTTCTGTCAGGAACGCGCTTTCCGCATCGCGGTTGGTTTCGATGGGGGTGATTTCCGGTTTTTCAATTTTTATTTCGTCAGGATCTTTTCCGGTAAGTTTGTAAACTGCCGTATAATTCTCGCCGAAATATTTATTGGTAAAGTCAACAATATCCTGTTTGGTGATATTGCTCATTCGATCCAAACTCCCGGCATATTCTTTCCAATCCACGCCGGTTTGAAAGGCTTCAAGAAGCATATAGGCGCGCGAACCAATATCTTCCAGTTGTTGAATTTGTTTAAACTTAAAATTGTTAATTGTCGCTTCAAGCAGGTTATCGTCAAATTCGCCTGTTTTTAAAAGTTCGATCTGCTCAAGTAAAATATCCTTAACCTGATCCAAAGTTTGCCCCTGCTTCGGACGCGCGTTAATAAAAAACAAACCATGATCCGTTAATCCCCAATAGCCGCTGCTTACAGACAGTGTTCTTTGCTTTTGAGTAATATTCAAATCAATCAAACCTGCCTGCCCATTCATCAAGATATAATCCATCAATTCGCAAAGTTCTGATTCCTGTTCCTTTGCTCCCGGTACGCGCCATGCTATCCAAAAACTTTCCGGATCGTTTCCAAGCACTTCCCTTTTAATGGGCGCCGTAATCGGAGTTGCCGCACCTGTTTTCAAAACAGGAATATCGGGATTAGCGCGGAGTTTACCGAAATATTTATCAATAATACGAATCACTTTATCGGGATTAAAATCGCCGGACATAATAACCGCCATATTGTTAGCCGCGTAATATGTTTCATAATAATTTTTAATAGCTGTTATCGACGGATTTTTTAAATGCTCCTGCGTCCCCAGAACAGTTTGAGTTCCGTACGGGTGAAACGGAAATAATGACGCAAGAAGAACTTCAATAACTTTGCGGGAGTCATTAGTCAGCGACATATTTTTTTCTTCGTAAACAGTTTCCAGTTCGGTGTGAAATCCGCGAATCACAGGATTTATAAAACGATCAGCCTGAATTTTCGCCCAATTCTCAATTTGATTACTTGGAATTTCTTCTGTGTAAACTGTGGCGTCATTGCTTGTCCACGCGTTCGTGCCAACCGCGCCGATAGTTGACATCAATTTATCATATTCGTTTGAAATCGCGTATTTAGAAGCTTCCAATGAAACGCTGTCGATTTCTTTGTAGATGGCTTTGCGTTCATCTTCATCTGTCGTTTTGATATAAACTTCAAAAAGATTTTCGATTTTATCGAGATACGGTTTTTCAGCTTCATAATCCAGCGTGCCGAATTGTTTTGTTCCTTTGAACATTAAATGTTCGAAATAATGCGCTAACCCCGTGTTACCGGCAGGATCGTTTTTTCCTCCGACCAAAACCGGAATTAAAGTTTGAACGCGCGGCGCGTCTTTGTAAACACTAAGATACACTTTTAATCCGTTATCAAGAGTGTATATCCGGGCGTTCAGCGGATCATTAGGTACGGTTTCGTACTTGTAAGTTTTTCCGCAGGAAAACAGTAAAATCGATCCAAACAGGATGATTAAACATAGTAAAGAGATTTTCTTCATAATGGCTCCTTAAATAAAACAAATGCTTTTAATAAATTATAATCTAAAAATAGTATATGTGATTATAAATTTATTATAATTGTTATGATAAATTATCAAAATTTCTAATAAAGTCTAAAATTTCCACCCAATGCGCGTTACACCCGCCTCTTTGAATCGCTTCCATCACATCTCTCGCCTGAGCATAACCGTGAAGGACCTCTTTCTTAACAGTTAAGGCAGACGGCTTTTGCGGTTCGCGTTCGAACGCGTCAAACTGCTCTTCGGACAGAGTTTCAATCACAATCCCCGCTGTCTTAATCATCCTTGCCAATTCCGCGACGGTCAGGGCAAAATCATTTTTTGCGGGGGCGGCAGAATACTTCTGCGCGATGCCCGGTACAAAGGAAACTGTTGTAATTGAAGCGTCCGTCTTGAGTAAAGCGGCAAATTGCTCTCTTAAGGTTTTTGCCGATGTCAAATTCTCCACCAAATCAGGAAAAAAGTTTTTGACAAAGCGGGTTACGCCCTCGGCATAACCGCTGATAACAGGCAATTTTTTTCCCGATTTTACCCGTGTTTGAACTTCATTGATAATCTCAGCATTGACGGCGTTAGCCGAAATTGACGCGTTATAAACTTTATCGAAACCTAATAATTTGATTGCCGCAGCAAGCTTTCCAAGAGACAACTGTCCCTTAGATAATTGTCCGTCTGCTGCGAAACCTAACTCGCTCTCCAGAAACGGTAAAATTTCTTCCGAAACCTGCGCCGCTGTTTTGACGCCGCTGTCACCGAGAGCTTTCCAAACTTCTTTGGTTTGATCGTGTCCGTAAATCGCGCCGACGGGGCACACTGAAGCGCAGCCGCCGCAGAAAACACATTTAACGTCTTCAAGAGGCTGTTTGAAAGCGGTGCAGATTTCGTATTCATGACTGCGATGCGAAGTGTTAATCGCTCCGATTTTCTGCACTTCCTGGCAGACTTCGACACAACGGTTGCATTTAACGCACTTGCTCATGTCGCGCACAATGGTTTCGCTTTCGATAACAGGCGGTATATCATCCGGCTCATTTGTGAAAGATGAAGAAGTGATGCCGAATTGGGACGCTAATATTTGCAGTTCGCATGATTTGCTGCGTACGCAGGAGAGGCAGTTCTGCGGATGATTGGCAAGAATCATTTCTAAAATTGTTTTTCTGACGTAGAAGAGGCGTTCGTTTTTTGTTACGATGTTCACGCCTTCCCATACGTCATTTCCGCAGGCGGTAATCAATTTGGGACGGCCGTCAAATTCAACAACGCAGATACGGCACAAGGCGCGCTTGCATAATTCAGGATGCTCACAAAGAACAGGAATATTTATATTCACTTTTTTGGCGGCTTCAAGGATTCTTGTTCCTTCGGGAACTGTAACAGGAATTCCGTCTATTGTTAAATTAACATTGACATTCGGATCAAGCTGGTGACTGCTCATTGTTCCCTCCTCACATTAGCTTCCAATTCCGTTTTAAAAAGTTTCCACGCGCTGTTAAGCGCAACTGCGGCGCTCTGGCCAAGACCGCAGAAAGACGCGTCAGTCATGGTGCGGATAAGGCGGCGCATAACAGCAAGATCGTCCGCAGACGCGACTCCGGGAACAGAAAGTTTGTTCAGTAATTTTAACAGTTGGCGGTTACCTTCGCGGCAGGGTATGCACTTGCCGCAGGATTCGTGAATGAAAAATTCCGTAACGCCTTTCAAATATTCGATAATCGAAACATTTTCGTCCATTACAACAATCGCGCCCGATCCGACCGACAATCCGGCTTTTCTTAAATCCGTGTAGCTGTAAACGGTATCAAGCTGATCTACGCCTCCGATTGGGCCGCTCTGTCCTCCCAGATGAAAGAACTTTAATTTTTTGTTATTGGCAATTCCTCCGCCAAGCTCGCTGTCGTATATCGCGTCACGCAGGGTGATTTTGCCGAGAGGAATCTCAAATACGTTTCTGTTTTTACAATGCCCTGAAAGACAGATAAGTTTGCTTCCGCCTGAGTCCGGATGCCCTGCCTGCAAATACGCCTCTCCTCCCATGTTGACGATGACCGGAATGTTGGCGAATGACTCAACATTGTTTACGAGGGTCGGTTGAAGGAAGAGCCCCACCTCAGCAAGATGCGGCGGCTTGATTCGCGGCCTGCCTACTTTGCCCTCTGTCGAATTAAGGAGCGCGGAGTTTTCGCCGCAGACATAGGCGCCCGCGCCGGATATAACGTGGATATCAAAATCATGACCTGAGCCGGCTATATTTTTTCCAAGATAGCCTGCTGCGCGAGTATTTTCGATTGCAAGAAGAAGCCGTCTTTGCAGTTTGCGGTATTCGCCACGGACATAGATGTAACCTGCATCCGCCCGGAAGACAAGCCCTGCGATGATAATCCCTTCCAGCAATTTCAAAGGCAGTAAGTCCATGATCAGGCGGTCTTTAAAAGTGCCGGGCTCCCCTTCGTCGGCATTGCAAACGATGTACTTGGGAGTTTCCGGGATATGCAAAAGATGCTCCCACTTGCTGCCGGCAGGATACGCCGCGCCGCCCCTTCCAAGAAGCTTTGCTTTTTTTATTTCGGCGATTATTTCTTCAGGAGAGCTTACTGCGGCTTTTTTCAAGGCGGCAAAACCGCCGATTTTTTCATATTCCGGCACCACATGAGAATAAGCGCGATCGGTGTTTTCCGTCAGCATTTTGACTATTCTTGACATAGCGATTTCAGCTCCTGTCTGTTTCCTTCACGGCAAAGCCGCACCAGCGTCTTCACAATTTCTTCGGTCAGATTACCGTAAACATCGTCAGCGATTTTCGCCGCAGGCCCGATATCGCACGCACCGATACAGCTCGTATAATGAAGAGAAATTTTCCCGTCAGCGGTAGTTTCGCCCATTTTAATACCCGCCGCTTCTTCAAACCAGCGCACAACTTCCGGCGCTTTTGTAAAAAAGCACGGTGTACTTTTGCAGATTTCGATGACATACTGACCGCGCGGCTCTGTGCTGAACATAGCGTAAAAAGTTATCACATCGTAAATTTTTGAAAGCGGCACTTTTAATACTTCCGAGGCAAGCTCAGCCCACTCTTTATCGACAAAGTCTCTGCTTGACGCGGACTGAATATCCAGCAAAATAGCGATAAGCTGCTGAGGGTCGTTATTATATCGTTCCATTATTCTTAAAATCTGATTTTTGGAAAGGTCCTGCATTGGTTTAGTTTATAAGATTTTGGAGGATGATTCAAGGGAAGGGGTTATTCTTTCTTTTCCATTTTCTCATATTCCAACAGCTTATTCATCTGTTCAAGCATGAGGTCCTGAAAAAACGGATTTAACTGCTTAAAAATATCCACAGTTTCGATAACTTTGTAGTCCGGGGTAACGTCCTTTTCGAACATTTCCCCTTCCCCTGTACGCAGCCATTGTTCATTTACGCCAAAAGCGGTGACGATTAGTTTGATGTGGCGCGGGAGGACTTTTTTTTGGTTGAGTTCTGTCAAAGTTTGAAAAGATGTGGAAACGCAAATTTTTTGCGCAAATTCTTTTTGAGTCAGATTGATATTCTTACGAAGAATTTTTATTCGTTCATTGATACTTGTATTATTTTCCGAAATTAATTTCTTCACCTCATTATTATATAACAGAATTTAAAAAAATTATAATACTTTCCAAATTCTAATAATTTTTTAATGTTACTATTGGCAAATATATATATTATTTAGTAACACTAAAAAGAATAAAAATTAAGGATTGATATGAAAAAGTATCTAATTGTTGTTGTAATTCTAATAATCGGAACAACTCAGTTAAGCGCCGAAGTAGAATTCATAGATCAATATGGGATGGGTGGATTTGATTATTTTGAAAATGGAAATAATTATTCAACGTTAGCTTTCACGCTTGATTATTCATGTGAACTGAGGATACGTGAATGTAAAATCTTTTAACGGACAGACAGTAAGATGGGGAGACCATGCAAACAATATGGGTTTTGTTAAAGTGCCTGCCGGAATAAATACAATTATATTTGATTGGGTAAACGAAACCCAGATAACAAAACTTGACAGCGTAAATTATTCCGCTGTCACAGGCGCGACTACATACACCTATGTAACAACCACTACCAGATCAAGACTGAACAATTTAACCTTTACTGACGCGCAAATGCTTCCCGGTCACAAATATTTTATCGGCGGCGGCAAAGGCGTTGACGGCGAACTCAGAATTTGGCTGCTGGATATGACATCCACACCAAGCGGTTTCTACGGCGATGATGTTTCCAATCCGCCGAGAGCGTCAAAAACCCCAACTCAACTTGAAGGAAAATGGAAAAACTCACACGGAGAAACCTTTGAGTTTAAAGGAAACAAATTTACGCAGACAATACCTCCAATGACCGCAACAAATACAGGTAATATTAAGCTTGAATTGCAGGGGACTTTTGAAATAAATGACGGGTATATTACTTTGTATGTCATTAAGACAGCCGCCAACGGAGGTATTTGGGTTAGCATAAAATTTATGAAGCAGTCGTATATATATAAATATTCTTTGGATGGGAATAATTTAATGCTGGAATTACCCTGGATGCTTCCTGAAACAGCATATTCAAAACAATAAAAAAGGAGTTTAAGAAAATGAAAATTAACAAAAAAATTATCACCGCAATTTGCCTTACCGCAGTATTATCAGGATGTGTTACGTATAACGGACAGCTTGATACAAGCGTCCCTATGAAAGAACAGGTAACATTAAAAATAATGCTGCCTCTGTATCTTGTATCTGTTAACGGAAATAATGTTGACGTTGGTTCAATCGGACAGCCGCCCTTCGGATATACAACGATAAATTTGCCTGTCGGCGAGCATAATTTAGATTTCGAGTACAAACTTTACATCGGAGGCGATGGAGGCACAATTTCGGCGAGCGGAAGCGCATATACCACCTATGATTTTGAGCCGGGGTATACATATTCCGCGACAGGAAGAATCAATTATACCAGCTCAAGCACCAGCGGCAATACAACAACATCCAGAGGCACGCTTGGCGTAATAATTCAGAAAAAAGCCAAAGAACAAAGTCCCGTTAATGTTGAAATTGAAACAGGAGTGCTGACAGGTTTAAGCAAAAGCGCGGGGAATGTAATCGGCCTGGATATGGGCATCCAGCCTATTGGCGTTATAATTGACGCCGGTAAGGTTTCATTTGGTCTTAATACAATTTATTTTGATTATTTTTTAAATGACTTTAACAATTTTCCTTCTAATCCGTTTGATCCCGGAGATTGGCGTTCAGAAAATGCGCATAATGAATTTAAACAAGCAATCATTAACCCTTACGGCAGTTGGGGGCTGGGTATTTCGGTCAAACTATATTGAAAAGAGCTGATACATAGCACAGTAACAAGTATCGCTTTATTATGCTATACTTCCCGCATGACAGATCAACAACTAGAAAGCCTGATCCTCCCGCGCTTTCTGAACTATGTCCGCTTCGACACGGAAAGCGACGGCCATGTTGAACAAACCCCTTCAACAGCGGGGCAATGGGATTTAGCAAAAGCCCTGCGTGATGAGCTTTTGGCTCTTGGACTGAAAGATGTGAAACTTACAGATCACTGCTATGTGATAGCCCGTCTGCCGCCAAGCCCCGGAAAGGAGAATACTCCATGTATCGGGTTTTTAGCTCATCTTGATACCGCTAAAGATGTTTCAGGAAAAAACGTTAAACCTCAATTAAAAGAAAATTATGACGGCTGTAGGATTGAGCTTGCAAACGGTATTTTTCTCGATCCTGAGAAAGAGCCGGGTTTAGCGGCGCAGAAAGGGAAATCAATTGTGCACAGCGACGGGACAACTTTGCTGGGCGCTGATAATAAAGCGGGTATTGCTGAAATTATGGCGGCAGTTGAGTACTTTGTAACAAATCCGCAGATTGCGCATGGGCCCGTCGAAATCATTTTTACTCCTGATGAGGAGACAGGCAAGGGGCTGCCGGAATTTCCCCTTGAGGAGATAAAGTCCGTTTACTGCTACACAGTTGACGGAGGGCCCGCGGGCGAGATTGAGAGCGAGTGTTTTAACGCGTGGAAAGCAGACATCGAATTTTCAGGGAAAGCGATTCATGTCGGGCACGCCAGGGGGATACTGGCAAACGCGGCGCTTATGGCGTCAACCTTTGCCGCAATGCTACCCCGCAGCGAAAGCCCTGAAGCGACCGACGGGTACTACGGCTATTTTTGTCCAACGGAGATTTCAGGCAATTTAGAAAATGCGTCTCTCGAAGTAATCCTCCGGGATTTTGACGCGGCAGGAATGGAGCGCCGTCTTGCCGCGCTCGACGCATTCGCGAAAACAGTTGCAGCGCAGTTTCCGGGCGGCAAGGTTATTGTTAAAAAACAGACGCAATACTATAATATGAAAACAAAGATTGATGAAAAGCCTGAAGTGCTGGAAAAGCTGATTCAGGCGGCACATAACGCGGGAATTGAATGCCGGTTAATTCCGATCAGAGGCGGGACGGACGGCTCACGGCTAACGGAACTCGGCATTCCCACTCCGAATATTTTTACCGGCGGCAGAAATTTTCACAGCCGTATGGAGTGGGTCAGCGTAAGCGAAATGTGCGCATCATGCAGAGTAATCATCGAATTAATCAAACTTGCATAGGAGAAAAAATGTTAGGAACATTAACTACGGTTTTTAAAGATCAGATTCAAAAAGTGATAAAGATATCAAAAGCGCCTACGCGTATTACGGAAGAAAATGTTTTTCAGGAAGGGGATCCAAATGTCCTTGCTGTTCTGGACGAAATGGTAGAATTTTTGATACTTCCCGGAAGCAGCCTTGAAGGAGCGGAAAATCTTAATGATCTTTTCGCGAAAGCCGAATCAGGAAAATCATGCCTCTTGCTTGTAGAGCATTACAGCAATATGGATCTTTCTATTGTGTCCTATTTCGCGCAAAAGGCAGGAAGCCGCGGAAAAGATATCTGTGACTCGATCATTGCCATTGCCGGAATGAAGTTAAACGAAGACAACCCTGTTGTCGCGGCATTCACCGGTGCCTACTCAAAAATCGTAATTTGCCCAAGCCGTTCCCTGCAAGAGCTTGACCCGGAAAAAAACAAGGAAGTACTCCTTAGGGGCAATGCTATCAACCGCGCGGCGATGAAGGCAATTATCAGGCATAAATACAAAGGCAGCCTCGTGCTTGTTTTCCCGTCGGGAACACGTTTCCGCCCATGGGATCCAAGCACAAAAAAAGGCGTGCGGGATGTCGACTCATACATTCGTTCGTTTGATTATTTATGTTTCGTCGCTTTAAACGGCGAGATTCTTCATGTGCAGAAAACAGATATGATGAACGACATGGTCAGCAAGGACATTGTCAGCGTCACAGTAGGACCTGTCATTCCATGTGAAGAATTCCGTGAAAAAGTTTTGGCAAAGATATCCGAAGAAGACGATAAAAAACAGGCAGTCGCCGATCAAATAATGACAGAGCTCGAAAAGCTACACATTGAAGCAGAAGAGAAAAGACAAAAGTTATTGAAGTAATCGCATAATAAATCCGACTATCAGGACAAAACAACGCCTTCTCGTTCTCACCGAATTAGCTATTTTAAGAGAAAATTTTGAAATTTGCGGCGCATTAACAACGAAAATTTCTACTCGTTGCAAATACGCCGTTATCTAACAGTTTAATTCCAGCTACCGCCGCCGCGTTCACGGCGAGGTTTATCCATCGCTTCGTTTACGCGCAGTTGGCGTCCTTCGAATTCGCGGCCGTTAGTACCAGCGATCGCCGCATTTGCTTCTTCATCGCCGCTCATTTCGATAAATCCGAAACCTTTTGAGTTGCCGGTTTCACGATCGAAAATGATCTTGGCTGAGGCGACACTGCCAAACTGTGAAAACAGATTGCGCAGACCATCTTCGTTGGTGTTGTAGGAGAGGTTACCGACATACAATTTCTTGGCCATTGAGAAAAATCCTTCATCCGGAACAAACTGACTGCTGCTAATAACAGCGCTAATTTGCGACTGCGTCCGGATACGCCTGAACCATAACAAATCTGTCTGCGAACAAACTTGTTTGTAAACAAACTCGTTTGTTACGGCTCGATGGTGGACTTACGTCCAAGTATTCACACTCACGAAAGCAAGTGTCTCATCCCTTTAGTCCCAATACAGCACTAAAAGAGAAAGATGCAATTTTGTTAAGGGAGAAAAAAGACAAGCAATCCAGAAAGCATACCAAAAGCAGGCAGCTTCCTTCCGGCAAGCAACTATCGACAAGAACAGAACGAACCCTTAAACTGCGCGGATTTATACAATATCCGCAAAAATCATCTCTACACAAACTAAAAATTACTCAATTAAGAAAAACATAAACTAATATATAAAAAATGTCAATAGATAATACAATAATTATGAGAAAAATTTTTTTCCTGAATGAAAAGAGAAAAATTAACCGTAAACAAGCTTGATTGCCGATTTAATATCTTTGGCTGAACTTAAGCCGGATATGGGGTTGTCTGCTGCGGCGCTGAGAAAAGAGGCAAAACCGAGATTGATGGACGTTTTCACTCTGTGAGAAAGACGGCGGACAGGTCGAATTTCTCCGGTAAGAGACAGTTCCCCGGCGATTGCCAGGCCGGCGGGGAGAGGCAAGCCGGTACGTGCGGAGTAGAGAGCGCAGGCAAGGGCAAGTTCGACGCCGACTTCCGTGATACGAATGCCACCCGCGGCGTTTACGTAGAGATCCTGATCCGAAAGCCGCAGGCCCAAATGCTTTTCAAGAGCGGCTGAAACCCTGGAAACCCTGCCAGAATCGATCTTGTCAGAAAATACGCGGCTTATCGCTCCTTTGGCAGGGATTGTCAGCGCCTGAATTTCTACAAGGATCGTCCTTGTACCTTCGAGAACCGCCGCTGTCGCAACTCCGGGTGGCAGGGCGCCTTCCCTCCTGACAAGGAACATACGGCCGGTGTCTTCGATTGAGGAGAGGCCGCGTTCTCCCATTGTGAAAATACCGATTTCGTCAACAGAGCCGAAACGGTTTTTGGCGGCGCGCAAAAAGCGGCAGTCATCAGTCTCGCTCAAGCCTGAAGTTTTTTCGTTCTGCTCAAAATAAAGGACTGTGTCTACCATGTGTTCCAAAGTTTTCGGGCCGGAAATAACCCCCTCTTTTGTGACGTGCGCCGTTAGGAACAATGATCCGTCATGCTCTTTTACCCAGGAGATTAATTCAAAAGAACAGAATTTCATTTGATTGACGGTGCCCGAAACAGCGCCGGCGTCTTCGGAAAAAAGTGTCTGCGCGGAATCGACAAGCACAAGAATTGGTTTAACATTATTAAGAACAGTTTCAATCTGATTGAGATTTCCCGAGCAGAGAATTTCAATCCGCTCCATTTTATCTTTGCTGATGCCGAGTCTGTCCGCTCTCAATCTTAACTGGCCTGCGGACTCCTCGCCGGAAACGTAGAGGATCCGTCCTTTTGTAACAACCTCAGCGGCAAGCTGAAGCAGCAAGGTAGATTTACCGATCCCGGGCTCTCCTCCGACAAGAACAGCAGATCGTTTCATTATGCCGCCGCCCAGCACGCGGTCAAGCTCTCCGATGCCGCTGCTTATGCGGCTGCCTTCCATCGGGTCAACCGCTGCAAGCGGAAAAGCCTGAGGCAGACCATCGCTGTGTCTATTCGGTGATTTGCCGGAGGCAGGGAAATTGGACACTGCTGTCTCTTCAAAGGTATTCCATTCGCCGCATTCCGGGCATCTGCCGAGCCATTTCGGTTCTTCTTTTCCGCATGAATTGCATTTATAAACAAAGGTTTTTTGCTTTTTCATTTTGAATTATTCCATTATTAACGTACCGTAATGCGTAAGTTACCGCCAAAACGCCAGCCGTCAATATCGGGGGTATTTCCGCTTGCCCAAATTCTATAAAAAGGGAACCATGTGCGAAAATCGAAGCCCAGTAAAAATTTTGAGTTTACGGGAAAATCAAAGCCGAAACCGGTGGAAGGCAGAAACCACCGCCCTTTATCCCAAAAATATTTACTGATAGCGTCTGTCTGCAATTGAGCGTCGGTATTTATATCGCCGGTAAAATCCGCGGGATGATTTAAACCAATCGCCAGAACAACCACGCGAAAATCAAAAGCGAGTCCGCCAAAGACCCGAAACACCACATCGCCAACAGGAAAATATCCGACAGCGTTAACCCCTGTCAGAAAACCCAGAACAAAAGCGGAGCGGTTTTCAGGGTTGCAAGCCATTGGGTAGCCGCGCGTAACATTGTATTCATAATCGGTAAAATAAATATCTTCGGTAAATTCAATTTTTAAAAAACGGAGCAACTGCCAGTCCAAAGTAAAGCCGCCCGAAGGAATAACCGGAGCGGGGTCAGCGTCAACGCCGTTATCCGCGGCAAAATGAAAAATGCCGCCGCGGATCGCCCAGCCAAAAGGAGCGGCATAAATTGAATTAACGGGAACCAGAATAAAAATTAAAAGAAAGAGTACTAAAAAAAATTTTATCCGCGCTGAATGCAAAAAACCATTGAGCATACAGTTATTATACCGCAAATATCACGTCAATTCAATTTAAAACAGTTGCTTACATTTTCCCAAAGAACGAAATAAATATACCTGCGATAATCGCGGATCCGATGGTGCTGGAGACGATAGGGCCCATAGCGTGCATCAGAAGATGGCTTTCAGGGTTGTACTGCTGTCCTAACCTTTGAGAAATACGCGCTGCCATCGGCATGGCGGAAACCCCGGAGTTGCCGATAAGCGGATTGACCTTGCCTTTTGTAATAACACAGAGCAGTTTCGCGACAAGAACGCCGCCGACAGTTCCGAAGGCGAAAGCCAAAAGTCCGCACGCGAGAATTATCAATGTTTGAGGTGTCAAGAACCTGTCCGCGCTTGCCGAAGACCCGATACATAACGCTACAAGGAATGTCAAAATGCTTAAAAAATCATTCTGAAACGCCCTGACATAACGATCCGCAACGCCGCTTTCCCTGATTAAGTTTCCAAGGCATAACATCGCGACCAGCGCGCCAGCCGCAGGTACAAGAAGAAGAACTACGAGCGCCAGAATAATCGGGAAGAGTATTTTTTGCTTTTGAGTTACTCTCTTGGGTTCTGCCATTACGATTACGCGTTCTTTCGGCGTAGTAAGCATCCTCATAATCGGCGGTTGGATAAAGGGTACCAGCGCCATATAAGAGAAAGCCGCGATTGCGATAGCGGGAAGAAGATCCGGCGCCAGACGCGTCGCGGTAAAAATTGAAGTAGGACCGTCCGAGCTTCCGATAATTCCGATAGCGGCGGCTTCTTTCAGGGTGAACGCGTGGAAATTCGGGAAAAACGGTTCAAGAACCGGAAGGAGAAGTCTGCTGACAGCATAACATGCTCCCATCGCGATAAAGATACCAAGCTGACCGCCAAGACCGATAAGAGCACTTCTGGGAGACGCGATTAAAGGACTGAAATCGGTCATTGTTCCGATGCAAAGGAAAATCAGAGGCGGGTAGATAACCAACCGGATACCGGTGTACAGAAAATTCATAAGACCCGGAAGAAATCCCATCGGCGTATGTTTACATTCAGCAAGATAACAAACAGAACAAAGCTGATCAGGAGGAAGAGCTTGCCCTGTTAATTCCATGAACCCGTTAGGATTAAAATAATAAGCGCTAAGACCTACAATGGGAAGATTCGCGAGAATAATACCGAACGCCAGAGGAAGCAGAAGAAGCGGCTCAAATTTTTTGACAATGGAAAGGTACAGAAAGAACGCTCCCAGAAGCAGCATTACTGCCTGACCCAAAGTCAATTGCAGGATACCCAAACTTTCGATAATACTTTGACCGAGTGATGACATATATTGTTCTCCTTTTTATATTACTCTACTATACTATTCAAGTTTTGTATAACCTTCACTGCTAATAATCGCATCGAGCTTTTGTCCGTTTCTGCACATATCACATTCGCCGGGACTGAAAAGCTGATAGCCGGAAATATCATCGGAACTAAAAAGCGCGTTTACAGGATGCTTTTGAGGGTCATGCGAAGCCCGGTATAAAGCCGAAATCCCCGCCAGTTTTCCTCCGTAATATTCGATACATTCCAGGATAGTATTAAGGGAGCGCCCACTTGAAACAGTCGCGATCAGCAACAGAACATTCTTTCCATTAATCCATTCCGCCCTGTTACTGGGAAACACCCAATTCCCATACATATTACTGATTGGCGAAATCACATGGATATCCCCGCCGGAATTAATAACCGATGTCCCGTCCTGAGTAAGCTCTTCCGCAAGATACGCGCCGATAACCGCCGTTTTTTCGATACAAACGATCGTATCGACGGGAGTAGTTGAAAGATACGGAATCGCCAGCTCCTTCGCCACGTCCCTCGCAATCAATGTATTGCATTTTAATTGACAAAAATCAAGATAATTATTGCTATGTTTATTACTGGTAGAAAAATGTCCCTGAACGACCTGAATGGCAATTTTAGGATTTTTTGCCAGCGAAATACTATAAACATTGGTTTCCATAAATACCCCTTATGTAAAGGTTACAGTATGGCTTAAAAATAGTCAAGAAATGATTTTGAATTAACGGGAAAAATCGGGATTTTACGGGATTTTGGAGGTTTATTAGCAATTATGATATAAAGTATTTTTTAGTCCTGTATCAATTGCGGGTACCGTTCTAATTTCTGACAAGCTCCGTTATTTTTCTTTTTTCGATGCATTTAGAAACAAAGGGATATATTTAATAAT
>Ga0209755_10001839_pt1 | contig 31203 bp, 27 predicted proteins | sample TergutCo191P1_FD_187301 | JGI IMG/M metagenome (GOLD analysis project Ga0209755, IMG submission 187301) | Cornitermes sp. P1 segment gut microbial communities from Petit-Saut dam, French Guiana - Co191P1 (SPAdes) (version 2) | ecosystem: Host-associated > Arthropoda: Insects > Digestive system... | reverse complement strand
CCTATGCCAAGTGTGCCGACAGGTATATGCATAAGGTTGTAACTTGTCACCGCGCCAAGCGTACGGATAACAGTACTACCAAGCCTTATCTGATAGCCCGTCGCGCCAGTCACCGCACCCCACGAGAGCGTCGTGCCACTTACACTTGCACTCGGCGCCGCCAAATGCCCCCAATTAACACCAGCGCTGTGACCCGACGTATTCCAATAACTCGCCGTGCTAGTCGCCCTAACAGTAAAGTTATGTAACGACCCCGCCGCAATACTCGCGTGTCCCGCCAAATTCAAACTCGTCACATTCCCCGGCGTAGATATATGAGTACCACCCCTATATACCCTATATCCATTCGCATTACCAACCGCATTCCAATGTAAAGTGTTGCCCGACATACGTACATTCCCCGGCACACCTAATGTCCCAGTTACTGTACGATTAATGGCAGTAGATGTGGAAGAAATATTGTCCACAAATGTTAAAGTTGAACTATCTCCATTCCAGACCTCTCTGTAACGTCGCCAGTTTGTTCGGACAGTTATATTATGACTTCCCACTGCAGCTAATGCCGTAACATTGTTCATATTAACCCAAGCGACAGGATGCGTAGGTCCACCATTACAACAACATCTATTTGTATTAGTCCAGTTTATAGTGTGTACTACAGTACCATTTCTAAGTATTTGAGTGTTAGTCCAGCTTACGTGTTGACCCGTTCGCCAATCGAGTTCTGGTGCTAGCCTTCTAGTATTTGGAGTGGTAAAACTCCTAGGACCCGGTCTATCACGCCAAAAAAAGGTTGCCCAACTACAACAACTACAACGGTCCTCCCACCAAAATTGCCAACTCAAATTATTACCGTTTATCCTTAGATTGCCCGGAATTCGACCATTCGCTAAGTTCGCATAAGCGTACTCTTGCTCAACATTACCACCTGCCCCATTATTAAAATGCCCAACCGCTAGCACTCCGCCAACTGATAAAACTAGCCCCATCGCTAGCATAACAAGCCTAGCAAACCACTTAGATTTTCTAGACACTTTTAAACTTTTGTTTTCCATAATTTCTTCCCCCTTTATTGTATTGATTTTAATATTTTGTTAATTTTTACCCGCCTAAACACACCCAACATATTAAAAATATGTAAAGTGTATAAGTATATTTTATCAAAAAAAAAAAAAAGTCAAGCATATGAACAAACTTTTAACAAATATTAACAACAAACTTTTGTGTATTAAATTAAACACGAAATATTTTGTTAAAATCGAATAGTGTAACATAAAAAAAGTCGCCCGATTTGAGCGACCCTAAATTGAATTAGTAAGCCTAACTCACTATTAAAGTTCTAAGTTGTGGTGAGACGCGGCGCGAAGGTGTGTTAAATTTCGGCATTGTGACTACGCCCGCAACTCTTAAGCCAAACCATACCTACAAAACTGCGGAGGCACTCAGCAAGAAATTTAACATCCTGAGCGCTTGCTAATCTTTGTGTCTGATTGCTTTGTCTACTGATGTGATTAGGGTTGGTAGACCTGAGATTTCGAAGTAAGAGCTTTCTATTTTGTATTTGTTTGCGCCGTATTTTTCTTGCTTTGTTGGGTTAGAGAAGTAGAGTTCTGTCCAGCCTGTTATAACTACGCCTAGTAAAGATTGTACTGTTAGGTTTATTCTGATTCTAGAGAAAATGTCTATCTCGCCCTCTATGAAAAACTCGCTGTCTTTTTTCATTATTAGGTTTACTACAAGTTCGTTTCGCTTGTCTTTTTCGTTAAATATAATTAAGCATTGGCACGAAGCGCAGGCTGGCAAAAAGCGGTGTTCTTTTTCTTCTTTAGATAGTTTAAACCTAGAAAACCTTATTTTAGAAATTGCCTTACCCTCTACAATAGAGATTGGAATTCTGGCAGTAACAAACTTGTATTCATCGAAGTTTTCTTCTAGGTGGTCTAGGTCTACATCGCTCTCTCTCATATAGTATGTATAATCTCTTTGCGCCCTTAGCCTTTTTATGTATTGCGGGTATTCTTCGTAGAGCAACATATGGTCTACTAATTCTATCATTGTGTAGTTTGCTGCAACAAACTGTAGTGTTTTGAATTCTTCGTTGCGGGCGTTAATCTCATCGTTGATTTTTCTCATTTCTTTTGTTGTGTCGCGCGCCATTGCGTTGTGGCTGAATAGTAAAAATGAGAAAAGGGACGTCATTATGAATGACGCGAATGATACAATAGCAGTAACAAGCATAATGCTCTCTCTTGCACCATACTCGGGGAAAGAACGCGAGACAAAATATGTGCTAACTGATAGCACCAATACAAAAGCCCAGATGACTGCCAAAAACTTAACATTGATAACGCCCGTGCTTCCGTTTTTGCCATTGGCTCTACTGCCGTTTTTAGCCCTGCCATCTTTAGTGTATTCTGATTTTGTTTTCTCCTTTCTTTTCATTCTATATAAATTATACCGCATTTTTTTTCTCTTGTCAATAGTATAAGCGCAACTTTCTAATTTAAGTATACATTTTTTTTCTATTTTCAACAATTTTTGCGTTTATAGTGTTTTAAAGGCTAAAACTTTTTTCTGAACTGTGAGTGTGGCATTGTTTTTATTTTTTTCCAGTTGTTGCTTCTTACGCCGCTTGTATACAAACTGTCTTTTCTTTTTGCGACTATCCCCTCTAGCCCTAACTCTTTTGCTTTGTTAAAAAAGGCTATGCCGTTTTTTTCTATGTGGGCGCTTTTGATAAAGTGTTTGTCTGCAACCATTGTGTCTGTTAGAATATCTTTTCTGTGCATTAGGCTTGTGTTGAATAGTTGGTTTAGGTTTTGGGCTTCGGCACTATTTCCCTTATAACTTTTGTTGTTTGTGCCACATAAGTTGTTTCGCCGCTGCAGGTTGTTTATATACAAGATGTCGAATGCTACAAATGTTACGGGGTTTCTTTTAGAGGCTAGTGCAATTTTAAACTCGTCGGATAGCGAAAACCTTTTTAAAAGCGCGTTGAAGTCAGAGCGCCCTTTGTTTGCAATTATAATCTCGCCATCTATTATACAGCGTGCGTTTACTTTTTGGTGAAGCGTGGCGAGTTCTGGAAAAATGTTTGTTATGTCGTTGTTGTTGCGGCTTTTTAGAGTGGTAGATTTATTATCTAAATAGGCTATACACCTTATGCCATCGAATTTAATCTCAAAAATAAAATCTGCACTATCGAATGGTTTGTCTGAGATTGATAGCGCCATAGGGATTATATTTTTGCTTGCGAATATATTTTCTTGCATAATGATTGGGGGCTTGCGCTGTGTCGCAACAATAGCAAGCCTAAAAGGCAGTCATTTTTTGGGCAGTCGTTTTTTAGGCTTTTTTCTTAGTTTTAGGCTGAGTTTTTTGTTTTGCAGTCTGTTTTGCACTCTCTAATTCTTTAAGGCTTTGCTCTAGCGCTTCCATTAAGTTTATTACTTTTGCATCTTTAGACACATCTGCTGATACAATATCTTTGCCTTCTACTTTTAGCGTGATTGCGTTTTTTAGCCTTGCTTGGTATTCGTTTTGGTAGTTGTCTGGCAAAAAGTCGCCACTTAGGGCGTCTATCAAAATTTTAGCCATATCCAGTTCTTTCTCGCCCACATCTACACTTTTTATGGTTGGCGCGCTTGTTACTTCCGCTTGGAAAAACATTGTGTTTAGTATAACATTATCGCCACTTACCCTTAGCGCTACTAAAACTTCTTTAGTGCCTAGCATTGTTTTTGCTATGCCAACTTTGCCACTAGACTTAAGCGCCGTTTTTAAAAGGGCGAATGGTTTTTCTGCGTTCTCTCTTGGGCTTACGTAGTAGGCTTTGTCGTAGTATAGTGGGTCTATGCTATCAAGCGAGACAAACGTATCTACAGAAATTGTTTTGTCTTTTTTGGTTTTTAGGTTTTCTAGTTCGCTCTCTTCAAAAACAACATACTTATTTTTTTCGTATTGATAGCCTTTTATTATGTTTTCGGCTTCAACTTCTTGCCCTTCGCATTCTGTGCAGGTTTTTTTATATTTTATTCTGGACATTGTTTTTTTATCTAGCATATTAAAACTGACGTCAGAGCGCTTTGCGCTTACTTGTAGGGTTATTGGTATGTGTACCAACCCAAATGATATACTTGTTTTCATATTTTTTTTCCTTATCTTGTGGTTTAAAGCAAGTTGGTAATAGGTTTTGCTTTGTCGTAAAAGTTTTTAAGTGGGTCGGATTCTCTTAGGTGAGTTAAGCCCTTACCATTTGTTATAGCATTTTTAAAAGTAGATATGTTGAATGCGGTTGGGTCTAGCCCCTCTTTAATGTCGTCCCACTTAAGCGGCATAGAAATTGTTAGGTTTGGCGTAGCGCGAAGCGAGTATGGTGCGGCTATTGTTTTGCCGTAGGCGTTTTGCAGAGTGTCTAGATATATGCGGTTGCCACGCGCGTTTACGCTTCTGTTAAGTGTTGCTTTGTCGGGGTATTTATTTGCAACTACCTGAGATAGTCTGTACAAAAACTTTTGTACATCATCAAAGCCCGTATCTTTTATTGGCAACATAATATGAATACCACGCTTGCCACTTGTTTTTGGCACAGAGTGAATAGCCAGTTTGTTAAGCAAAACCCTAAATGCATTTGCTATTAAAATTGTATCTTTAAACGAAGTTGTGCCGTTTGGGTCTAGGTCTATTGCCGCGTAGGTTGGGTTTTTGGGGGCTTTAACGCACGAGAGCCACGTATGCATTTCTATACAGCCTAGCGTAACCATATAGGTTATAGAAGCCAAATTGTTTACTAAAGCCCACGAAGCACTACCCTTGCTTTTTGATGGTAAGTCTGCTAGTGCTAAAAAAGTGGGCGGGTTTTTGGGCGGAACTTTTTTGTAGAATGATGCTCCGCCTACGCCATCTGTAAACACAATTTGCGTGAATGGTCTGTTTTTTAAGTGCGGCAAAATTAAATTCTGAACACTTGCGTAATACTGTATAACTTGCGCGCGCGTGGTGTTAGAAGTACTATCTAAAACTTTGCTCAAATTTTTTAGTTGCAAAACCTGACCATCTATTTGCACATTAACAACTTCTTTCATATAAATATGTTTTGCAAAAATAGGTATTTTAACACAAGAAAAGGCAAAACAGCACAGATTGTTCCGTGCTGTTTGTGTATGCTCACATAAAGTTAAATAAAAAAGCCGTGAGAATTTCTCACGACTTTTTGTTTTTTATGCGGGCTAGCGTAGTTTTTAGGTATTTTATAAGTGGTCGGGATGACAGGATTTGAACCTGCGGCCCCTTGATCCCAAATCAAGTGCGCTACCAAGCTGCGCTACATCCCGACAAAATATAAGCGCACTTAAAATGCGCACTACTAACATATTATATACCAAAGTAAAAAAAATGTCAATTATTTTGCAAAAGTTTTTTTCAAAAGTTTAAGCAATATTTGCAAAAGGTGTTTTAGCCTAACAAATTTAAGTATGCTAGAGTTTTTACCCTAGCATACTTTGCTTGTTAAGTTTTATCTCTTGTTAAATGTTTTTCTGCCTATCAGGTTTTATCTTATGTCTAGTGTTAGTGCTTTACCGCCCGGCACTTCTATTACTGCCGTTAGCGTTTGTGCGTTGAACGTATCTGTTTTTAAGCCCTTAGCAATGCGCCTTGTACCCGGCGGAAGCATAAGGCTTATTGTTTTAGCGCGCCTTGATTTAAGCGTTACGTATAGCGTGCCGCGCTTTTTATCCCACTCTACCCCAACTTCTACGCCCGCTTGCGTTTGTATGCCACTTATAGAGCCTTTTTTGAAGTCGGAAGGTAGCGCTGGTAAAATTCTGATATGTGTAGATGTAGATGCTACAAACATATTTTGCAAAGCCGAAGTTATTGCTGTGTTTGCATCTAGCCTTACCGGCGACCACTGGTTGTTATCCCCTATACCGCTATAGCGCCAGTCGTTTCTCACAGCCCACAAGTTGTTTAGTAGGCTGGTTTTTGCAATTGTGTCTATACACTCGTATGCAAGCTCACCATCTCCCACGCTTGCCGCTACGTTTGCGTAGGTTGCTAGGCTTGTAGAAGTTAGTTTGCTTGTGCCAACACTTAGGCGTCTTTTTATAGATGTTGAAACCGCCTTTGTTATATCTGCCTCTCTTGTGAAGTTAATCTCGCCACCCGGGAATGCGCCGTATAGGTGAGGCGCGTAGTAACTATCGTGATTATCTGTAAAGCCTCTGTTAATAAACTCTCTTACTGTGCCATCATCTGCTATCTGAGTTTTTGGTATGCGCGTTAGCATATCTTCCCACTTAGCAATTTCGTTTGCGTAAACTTTTGCTTCTTTAGCGCCCTCTATCAAGTTTGTAAATAACTCTCTTGCTAAGACAAAATCTATTGCCGCGCTTTTAACAACTTCTAGTTTAGAGTTTGTTACATCTATAAAGTTTGCTGGTGTTGTGTATGGGGATAATGAGGGTGAACTATCATAAACCCCGCTGTCGTTAACTTTAAAGAAATCTTCGTAGAATAGTGCCGCCTCTCTCATAAACGGAAGTGCCCTATCCTTTAAAAACTTTTTGTCGTCTGTGTGCAGGTAATAGTCGTAAAACATTCTAGATATTATTGCCGCGTTGCCCGTGAAATGAATTGTTTGGCTCTCGCACGTTCCTAAAAGCCCACTTCCTGGCGAGTGTAAGTTTGGCACGAATATGCCCCTACAGCCGTATAGTCTGCCCGCGTTCTTTTTAAGGTCTGACATTTGCGTTTCGTAAAAGTTGAATATGGGCATCATAAATTCTGTTAGGTTGCCCGCTAAAACTTGTGCGTATAAATTCTGCAGATGTATGTTAACTTCTGCTTGAGCGTCGTCCGCTTTGTAATCGCCGCACCAAATGCCGTAATTAGACATCGGTCTGCCTTTTGGGTTGGTTGATGATATAAATAAATATCTGCCGTAAAGCCAAAGTTTTTCGGCAAGCGCCAAAGGAAAATCGTCACTTGCTGCACGGCGCAGTAGTTGCTCTATTGGTTGGTCGCGGTCTTGCGCGTCTAAATCTATTTGCACAGCATTAAACAACTTGCTATGTATGTTTGTGTGGTCTTTTAAAAGCTTATCGTAGTTAGACTTTACGCCGCCCAACTTCTCTTTTAAATTTTTCCACTCTCTCTCGCGCTGGCTTTCTACAAAAAGGCGCGTTATAACAAGGATATTATTAGCACCCTTAATTGTGATACCCGCTGGGCTAACTTCCATACTGCCGCCGTAGTATGTTATTCTTGTAACGCCCCCAAAATCTGTACCATTATCAGAGCGCGCGCCAAAATACATAAAATGCTTTTCGTACTTGGTTACAACCCCCTCCGGCAACTTAGATGGAACACCCGTAGGCGTTTTAATTTGTGATACATCGTGAAGCGCGAAAGAAAAGTGTGCATCTATTGGTTTAGACCCGCTTCTGTTAAGTTCCATAACAAGCATATCATCTGCGCGCGAGGCAAATATCACGCGTTCGTACTTTGTAGAGCCATCTTTAAAAGACACCCCAACTTCGCCCGTTTCCATATTTACTACGCGCATATAGTCTTTAACTGTGCTTGTTATTGGCATTTTAACAACTAAATTTGCAAGCGGAAGCGGCACAGCAAGTTTTGGTCTGTAGCCTTTGTTTATAAGCGCATTAGATAAAATGCCCTCTGCCTCTCGCGGCTTTCTATCATCTAGTTTGTTTCTAACCTCTTGCAGTTTGTCTGCTACATCTGGTAAAACACCCGCATAACCTTGCCACCACAAGTCGCCGTGAGTTAGCATAATTCTGTCTTCTGCAATTCCACCTAAAACAGAAGCGCCAATTAACCCGTTTCCAGTAACAATGCCCTCTCTCCATAAAGAGCCCCACTTACTTGCACTTTTCTCAAACTTTAAAGCCGTTTTAGTTTTTCTTATAGAAATCATCGAAACTCCCTTTTTTTGCTACGCAAAAAAATGAATAATTAACAATGAATAATGAATAATGGTTGAACTCATTAAAAGCATTTGCATTTTGAACGTTAACAATTTCGCTTACACGCAATTTGCAAACATAAACATTGCAAAGCGCTAGCGGTGTAACAATTATTCATTATTCAATATTCAATATTCATTCGCTTGCGAAGCAAGTGATTTAACTGAATACTTGTAGTGTGTTGTTAGAAAAATCTATCGAATTTAGGTTTACAACATTTATAAGTTGTACGCCTATACGAAGGTTTTGTGTTATTGCGTCGCTTAAAATATCGCTGTGGATATATGCAAAATCGTCGTTAGATATTAATGCCCCTATATGAAAACTTTGCTCTGTTATTGTAATTGTTGGCAACTGACCCACGCTGTAGTCGGCTAGAACAATCTCGAAGTAGAAATATTCTACACCAACAGTAAGCGGCATATCCGATAGGTTTATGTTTACGTGAGAGATGTTAGACACATCAATTAAGTTCTCTTCCGCCAAAACAGCAATTACAGTATCAGAGAAGTCTCTATCGTGGCGCTCTAGATTAATGTATTGCACAAGCCTTTGTCCGTTAGGTAACATCGGGTTATAAAACGAGATGTTTGTATTTGCTTGCCCAAAAACCGATGGCGCAATAGATGCCGAATTTGCTATTTGGAATATATAACTATTATATGCAGAACGCTGTAAGATTTGTATACTCGTGTTAAACGGAATGTCTACAAAAAAGTCGTGGTTTGTGTTTGTTGTAGAAAAACTGTATGTGCCTGTAGAGCGATTTCTAGACAAAAGGTCGGTTACTCTGTTTGGTAAAAACGGCAGTAGGTTTCTGTCTTTAAGCGTCCACGTTGCTGTATTTGTAGAATTATTTTTTGTGTAGATTAAAGCGCTTGTGTATGTTGGGTTGAAGTGGTGGCGGTTGTGGCGAATGTTTGCTGATAGGGCTGCGTTTGAAGTTGGTGCTACAACTTCTACTAAAAAGAATGTAGCCGCAAAGAAAAATAGTGTAATTGTAACAACACTCTCAGAAAACCACGAGAAGTCTATTCGCGTTTTTCTCTCTAGTGACGATAGTGCTGTTTTAAGTTGCGCTAAATACGGCAAAGCAAAGCCGCCCGGCAATATTATAAACATAACAAGTATTGGGTAAGCCGTTACGCCGTACGCTTGCGCTAGTACCAAAAACAATGTAAGATAGACTGGTATAAACAATACTAGCGGTATAGCGGTTAGCCCTAAAAGTTTTATAGACTGACCAGCCACTTCTTTATACTTGTTTTCTAGTAAAATCATAGCAAGCATTATGCCTAGTTGCATTATTGTAATAAGCGTAAACAAGTAAGATGCCGCCGGTATGAATATTGTAGATATTATACTTAAAAGCACAAAAATCAAAATGTTACCATAAACGATAGAGCGCGCCTTAACTCTGAAAATTCGTGAGAATACTGTATAGGCTATTAAACTGAACAGCACCGCCATACTTAAAAATGATATCTGTAAGAGCGTGCTAGAAAAAGTAGAACTAGACATCAAAAGCCCAATCTGAACACCCATCAAGCCAAACAGCCCAACAATAAGCATTATCAGCCATATAACAAGCATACTAGCCCCAAGCGCAATTAACTGAACCCCCGCGCCAATAAGTGTTTTTTTAGGCGTAACAAACTTTGTTTTGTGGTTAAAGAAAACTACCGCGCCCAAAAGCCCTAGCATTAAAATCAACAACACCCACGCAACACCTACGTGGTATCTTATTGTAAAAGCGTTAAGGTAAGAAAAGAATACTTGATTAGACGCGCCCGAGACATTTTGCAAATTATAGCCACGACCAAAGAAAGTCGTAAGCCTTAGCATTAGTGCGCCTTGCTGAGATATATATGCATCTGATAAATTTGCATTTGTATCTGATAGTGTTTGGAAGTAGTGCGCCCGCCCAAAGTTTGTGAACGTTGCGCCTATTACAGAGCCTTCTAAAAGCCCGCCCTCTCCGCCTAGGTTATTTAAAAACGAAAGCGATGAGTCGTTATTTCTGTTTAAGTGAGATAGTAAACTAGATTGAAAAGTATTTCTAGAAAAGCGTGTTGCGCGGCGAAGTAAGTCGCTATCTTCGTTTGCCGTGCCTAGCATTACCATTGTTCCGCCAGCGCCCAAACTATCGAAATTAAACGCAACTTCTATGTTAGACATATGCGCAATATCATTAGCGCCCCAAAGCGCAAACTCTGGGTCTGCAAAAACGTAAGCGCCTAAATTTATGTTGTTAGGGTTGTGGCGCGCATCTGTAAATACTACTACTATATCGTTAAGGTGGCTCTCGCCAGCCATTAGGTGATGGTCTATATAAAGGCTTCTTAAAAGGTTTAGCATATTAGCAATGGCTACAGAGCTAGAGCCTTGTCCGCCCGCACCTGAGACCTGACCGCCTTGTATGTTGATAGTGTCGTGGTGCGCCATAAGTAAAATTGTACCCGTAGAGTTTTCTGTGCCGTGAACCCTTACAACTATGTTGTTAACGTAAAAAGGCAAGCCGTACACAACTTCGTTTTGTGGTATGCCCTCAAGTTCTGCATAGCGCCTTATGTGTCTGTTGTAAAGCCTTGCGGTTTGTCTCTCGTAAGTAAAGCGCGCATTCACGTTTGCTGGGTGAGATGCATCTACAAAGCCTGTGTTAGACAAAAAGTTTGTAATTCTGCCCCTTAAGTCTTCGTTAGCGGGCGAGCCTGTAGGGCGTGGGGTTGTAGCAATAGTAAAATCTAGTATCTCACGCACAGATGAGACACTTACAAGCCTGTCTTCCCTGCCGTTCGCGCTAAAAAAAGATAGTAGCACAAACGTAAAAGCCAAAGCCGCTATTACTATAAAGTATATTAATTTTATAAGAGTTAACTTACGCATTCCCATTGTTTTATTACTCCTTGTAGGGTTTGGTGATTTTAAAAGAATAGTCAACGCGGATAGTTACACCCGCTTCGCAATAATACCTATCCAATAATTATAACCAAATTGCCCGAAAAAAGCAAGCGAAAGGACAAAATATTATTCAAAAAATGCAAAAAAATGCCTTAATAATGCCCTTATATAGCCTTTAAAGCGCATTTTCCGCAACTTTACTAAGCGCTTTGCTTAGATATAAACTAATCCAGCACCACTACTTGACTATAATGCTAGGCAGTTTTTCGCCAAATAAAATGTGAAAATGTAGGTGGAATACTTCTTGCCCGCCATCTTCGCCTTGGTTTAATATAAGCCTATAGCCGTTTTCTGTGCCTAGGTTTAGGGTTGGTATTTTGGCTAGCGCCTTGCCTAGTGTTGCCGCGTCGCCCGCTGTGGCTTCGCTTAAATAAGCATAATGGTTTTTTGGAACAAGCAAATAGTGCTTTTTTGCTTGTGGCGCGATATCCTCTATAATAATAAATTCGTCACACTCGTAATGTTTTTTAGAGGGAATCTCGCCCCTTATAATTTTACAAAAAATACAGTTCTTCCTAATATCCATTTTTATTTCTCCTTGTGGCTGTCAGAACGTCTTATGAGTTTAGCCATTTAACATTTAACATTTAACATTTAACATTCAACATTGATAATTGTTTCGCGCGTTGTTTTATTATATCTTTTGGCACTTGTTCCATTATCTCGGCGCGTGTGCCTTTTCTAACAGAATACGGAAATATGTGTAGGTGGTTTAGGTTCAATTTTTTTAAGTTTTGGTACGAAGTGGTATGTTCGCTCTCACTCTCTTGCGGGAAGCCCGCAATTATATCGGCAGATAGTCTAAAAGCGGGGTTGTTTGAAAAGGCTTGCCTTAAGTTAGCAACCACGGCAAATACATCACTTACGCTGTAATCTCGCCCCATATTTTTTAAAACATTGTCTGCCATACTTTGTATAGACAAATGAAAAATCGGCACGAAATTTTCTGCTTTGCTTAGTGCTTCTATTAGTGTCACATCTGTTTTGTCTATATATAAAGAGCCTATCTCAAATGGGTTGCCTAGTTTGTTTATTTGCGTAATAACATCTATAATTGTTTTTTGGTTGTACTTGTAATCTAGCACGTTTATACCAGTTAAAACGATTGGCTTGGCAATTGGCTTGGCTAGTGGGTTAGTTATTGGTTCGCTGTTAGGCTTGCCCGCTAAGCCCTTAATCTGCGCTATAATATCGCTTAGTGGTTTGCTTACGCTTTTGCCCCTTAGTTTTGGCACTATGCAGTATGCGCACGCATTGTCGCACCCATCTTGTATTTTTATGTAGGTTTTTATTCTGTCTGTGGTTGGCGCGCAGTTTGCGGTTGTTATATTATCTAGCCCTAAATAGTGCAAAACTTCTCTACTGCTTCTAACGCCTTGCACGAAGTCAGCACCGCAAAATGCGCCCGCATCGTATTCTGGCGCACAGCCTATTACTATTATTTTAGCGCTCTCGTTTAGTGCTTTAAACTTAGATAGCATCTGCTTACTTTTTTTGTGCGCGCTGTCTGTAACGCTGCACGAATTTAGTATGTATACATCTGCGCGCTCTAACTTACTTGTAACAACACACCCCGCGACTTTTAGGGCAGTTATTAAACTACCGCTTTCCGACTGATTAGTTTTACACCCCAGCGTATAGACTACAATTTTGGCAACAATTTTGGTTTCTGTTTTGCCAACTTCTTTTGGCGCTACTCTGTCTAACTCTTTATCTACTACTACCCCACTATCTCTCACTTTAAATCTCCCCCAAAAGTTGCAACAAATTTGCAACGCTTACTATACACGCAGTTTCAGAGCGTAATATGCGCCTGCCTAAACTAAACGTAAAAGCGCCTACACTTTTTGCACTTTCTATCTCACTCTCACTAAAGCCACCCTCAGAACCTATAACTATTGCTATACTTTTTGCTTTGTCTGCAAAGCCCTTATCCATAACTGCAAGTTTACTAACAACTTCACTAGCAACTTCACTAACTACTTGCTTAAGCGTTTTGTCAGTTTCTAACTCGTAGCCCACAAGCGACAAGTCGTAGTTTGCAAGCCTAACTAAAACATCTGCGTAAATTATGGGTGTATCTACTTGCGGTACAACTGCCCGCCCGCATTGCTTGCTAGCCTCTAGTGCTATGCGCGCTAGCCTATCCACCTTGTTTGAACTACCGCCTAACTTTATAGTAGAGTATTTAGACACAAACGGCACAATTTTATTTACACCTAACTCGGTAGCCTTTTGCGCTACATACTCTAGTTTGTCGGACTTTATAAGTGGCGCAAAAAGTATAATATGTATACTATTCTCTTTCTCGTTTTTTTTCCGACCCAAAAGTTTGGCTTTGCAATGCTTGTTAGATAACTCTAAAATTTCTGCGGTATGGTCGTAGCCATCGCCAAAACAGACGATAATCTTATCGCCCGCCTTAAGTCTAAGCACCCTATTTATATGGCTAGCCTCATCACCATCTATAACAACGCTACCATTTCTTTTGTTATCAATATCTACAAAAAACCTTCTCATATTTTTTCACGTGTCCGCCATTTGCAGTAATAAGCAAAGCAAATCCCCGCTCAACACATTACGTTTTTAAAGCATTAGTCAGTTGTACTTAACAGTATTGCAGACCAATCCCCGTCTTGCAATACTTTAACAACTCTCAAACCTTGCGCTTCGTAAGCATTTTTAACATCATCTAGTTTTGTGTTAAGTATACCACTTAGTATTATACTTCCGCCCCCAGCAACATTTTTACTTACAGCCTTAGCAATTATAGGCGCAAGCGGAATAAGCACCGCCGTCACAATATTCGCAAGCACTATATCTGCATTACCTATACTCGTTAACTCGCCCAAATCAAACTCGCCGTGCTTTATAACACACTTGTCTAAAACACCATTAAGCCCAGCGTTGTGGTTTGCTTCACTTACTGCCAGTATATCCGTGTCGTACATATATGCTTTTTTAGCGCCCATTTTAAGCGCAGCAATCGCTAAAATTCCGCTACCACTTCCAATGTCTAAAACAGTTTTGCCAAACAAACTGTCTTTTAGTGGCGGTACATTTGTTGCATCTAAGCCCACCTCTAGCAACAACTCTAAACACATTTTGGTTGTAGAATGCTCGCCCGTACCAAACGCCATATTCGGATTAATAAAAACCCCAACTTTGCTTTGACAATAATTACTCTGCCACTCTCCAACTTCCCACTCTGGTACAACTGCTAAATTGTCACCAATCCAAATGGTAGAAAAAAAACTTTTGTGGTCTACAGCAAAGGCGCTGTCTGCAACGCTTTTCGTTTTAAAAGTGCATTTAAAGGGCTTAAAACGCACCTTTAAATTTTTAAGCACACTTTTGCCATCTAAATTATCTGGCAAAAAGAAAATTATTGTTGCTTGCTCTAACTCTTTAATGGCGCTGTTTTCTATATAGTCCCAATGCACCCCATCGTCTGTTAAGTTTAAGCTGTTATCTTTAATTTCTAGTTGCTCTATGCCCTCTAACACCAAAAGCCCTTGAACAACTTCTAGGTTTTGAAAAGGCACTTGCAACTCTACTCTTATCCAATTCATACTTTGTATAATGTTAAATGGTAAATTTTAAATGTTAAATTGTTATACTCATTAAGTGCTTTTACTTTTGAACAATTCGCAATTTGCAATTTTACACAATTTGCAATTTTAATTTTGCCCGCGCTAGCGGTGAAAACATTTAACATTAAACATTTAAAATTTATCATTTCTTTTTAAATGCATCTTTGATTTTTTCGAAAAAGCCTTTTTGTTTTTTATACTGCGAAGGCTCTATCTTACTTTGCAGATTTTGCAAAATTTCTTTTTGCTCTGCCGTTAGGTTTGTTGGAATATCTACGCTTATGGTAATGTAAACATCGCCCTTGTTGTCGTTCCTTAGGTGCTTTATACCCTTACCTTTAAACCTATATTCAGTACCCGGCTGCGTACCCTCTTTAATATCAAGCGTAAGCGCCGTGCCATCTATATTGTCTACTTTAAGTTTGTCGCCTAGCGCCGCTTGAATAAACGTAACGGGCATATCCAAATGTAAATCTGCGCCCTTTCTTTTAAAGGTTGGGTGAGGCGCTACACTCAGCACAATATTAACATTGCCCGGTCCGCCTGTTTCTTGGTCGCCCTCGCCCCTAAGCGTTAGCACTTGCCCGTGGTCTACACCCGCTGGTATAGTCACCTTTAATATGTGCGCCTTTTTATCCTTACCCTTGCCCTTACAAGCCGTGCAACTCTCTTTTATAATTTTACCCGTACCCTTACAAGGCGGACAATCTACAACGGACGAAAACGTACCAAAAGGCGTTTGCTGTGTTGCTTGCCGCTTACCCTTACCGCCACACGAAGCGCAACTATTAAAAGATGTGCCACCCTTAGCACCCGTACCCTTACACGTGCCACAAAGCGTCTGCTTTTTAATCTGCACTTCTTTAACAGCACCAAAAGCAGCCTCTTCAAAAGTTATTGTTAGGTTAAAGTTTAAATCTGCACCAACCGCCTTTCTAGTACCCCCCCCACCCGTGCTAAAGCCAAAGGTCGAGAAAATATCTTCAAAAATGCTATCAGAAAAGCCAAAGCCTTGGAAGCCGCCAAATCCGCCACCTCCAAAGCCTTGTCCGCCGCGCGCGCCCGCACCGCTACCGCCTCTGCCGCCCATTCCCGAAAAGCCCGGGTTTTTCAATTGAAAATCGTACGCTGCGCGTTTGTCTTTATTAGACAGCGTATCGTATGCAGCAGATACCTCTTTAAACTTTTTTTCTGCGTGCTGTTTGTTATCTTTATTTAAGTCTGGGTGATACTTTTTGGCTAAAGAACGATAAGCATTTTTAATCTCATCTTCACTAGCCTTTTCAGACACCCCCAAAATTTTATAATAGTTTTCCATAAAAAAGTTCCTTTTTTAAGTGTAAAGTGTAGAGTGTAAAGTTGCTACACCCGCTTTACGCGGACAAAGTTTATTAGCAAATTGCTTACAACGGCATAATGCAGGCTGTTCGAACGCTTTGTATTTAATGGGTTGTAAACACTTTACACTCTACACTTTACACTCTCAACTCATTTACTCCTTCTCTTCCTCTACTACCTCAGGCTCATCTGTTGCTTCACCGCTTTCCTCTTGTTGCTCTGCCGCACGCTGATACATCTTGTTAAACACTTCGCCCGACTTCTCTTGCAAAGCCTCTAGCGCTTGCTTTATGTCATCTACCTTTTGGCTGTCTTTATACTTTCTAGCCTCTTCTAGCGCTTCTTCAAGTTCACTTCTCTCACTTGGCTCAATTTTATCAGAGTTATCTTTCAGAGTTTTCTCTATGCCAAAAATCAAGTTCTCTAGGTTGTTTTTTGCCGTAACAAGTTCTTTAAACTCTTTGTCTTGCTCTGCATACTTTTCTGCATCTTTTATCGCTTGGTCTATCTCTTTGTCCGACAAGTTAGAGCTTGCAGTAATTGTAGTGTCTTTTTTCTTGCCCGTGCCTAAGTCCATAGCCGATACTTTTACAATTCCGTTCGCATCTATATCAAACGTAACCTCTATTTGCGGAACACCCCTAACAGCCGGTGGTATGCCCGTTAGTATAAACTTACCTAAAGTTTTGTTGTCTGCCGCCCTTTCTCTCTCACCCTGTAAAACGTGAATGTCTACGCTTGTTTGGTTGTCTGCCGCTGTAGAAAACACTTGCTTGCGCTCGGCAGGTATTGTGGTGTTTCTCTCAATAAGGCGCGTAAATACCCCACCCATAGTCTCTATACCTAAAGACAACGGCGTAACATCTAAAAGTAAAACGTCCTTAACATCGCCACCTAATACGCCCGCCTGAATTGCCGCACCAAGCGCTACGCTCTCATCTGGGTTTATGCCCTTAAATGGCTCTTTGCCCGCAACCTTTTTTACAGCCTCTACAACCGCCGGTATGCGCGTAGAGCCACCAACAAGTATAACCTTGTCTAAATCTTTTTTAGTAATCTTAGCGTCCTTAAGTGCTGCTTCCATAGGCTTTATAGTTGCTTGAACTAAGTCTGCTGTTAGTTTGTCGAACTCTGCGCGCGTTAAGTTAACATCTAAGTGAAGCGGTGTGTTAGTAGACAAATCTGCCGTTATAAACGGTATGTTTATGTTTGTTTGCATAACACCGCTTAACTCTATCTTAGCCTTTTCTGCCGCCTCTTTAAGTCGCTGCATAGCGCCCTTATCTTTAGATAGGTCTATAGCGGTAGACTTTTTAAACTCTTTAACTAAATGCTCTATAATTCTGTCGTCAAAGTCGTCGCCACCTAGTTTGTTATTTCCGTGAGTTGCCTTAACTTCTATTACGCCCTGCCCAATATCTAAAACAGATACGTCAAACGTTCCGCCGCCAAGGTCGTAGATTAAAACCTTTTGCGACTTCTCGTTGCCCTTATCAAGCCCGTAAGACAATGCAGCAGCCGTTGGCTCGTTTATTATTCTTAAAACCTCTAAGCCCGCAATTTTACCCGCGTCTATAGTCGCTTGCTTTTGCGAGTCAGAGAAATACGCCGGTACAGTTATAACCGCCTGCGTAACTTTCTTACCTAAGTATGCTTCTGCATCTTGCTTTAGTTTTCCTAAAATCATAGCAGAAATTTCTGGTGGTGTGTAATTTTTGCCATCTATCTTAACTTTTCTAGCCGTACCCATATCGCGCTTGATAGACATTATAGTGCGGTCTGGCTCTGCTACTACTAAACGTTTAGCAGCCTGACCTACAAGGCGTTCGCCATCTTTTTTAAAACTTACTATACTTGGCGTTGTTCTGCCGCCTTCTGCATTTGGTATTACTACCGCCTCGCCGCCTTCCATAACCGCAACGCACGAGTTTGTAGTACCTAAATCAATTCCTATTATTTTTCCCATTGTTATTACCTCCAATTGTTTTTTTATTTTGTTTTGTTTATTTTATAATAATGCTAAATTTTTAATTTTAAATGTTAAATGATTTAATTCATTATTCCCACTACTTCCGAGCAGTCTGCAATTTGCACTTACACGCAATTTGCAATAACTTGCCCGCGCTAGCGGTGAAACCATTATTCATTATTCATTGTTCAATATTCATTCGCAAAACTTCGTTTTGCGACTACTCTGCTATAACAACACTCGCGTGCCTTATAACTCTCTCACTATCCCCAACACCCAGCACATAGCCTTGCCTAAGTACGTTTACCACAGTCCCGCTTGCAACACTCGCGTCCTTAACCTTTTGGATACAATCGTGATAATTAAAATCGAACGGCACGCCTTGCGCACTAACTTGCTTTATTCCAAGCGTGGTTAATGTGTCGTGAAACTGTTTAAGTATTAAGTCTATACCCTTTGCTATGCTCGCATCTGTTATGCCGTTTTTTGCTAACAGCAAATTGTCAAACACGGGAAGCAAGGTTTCTATAACGCTTACAAGCGTATCCTCTCTCACCTTTGGCGCAAGTGCATCTGCCCGCTTTTTTAAGTTTTCGTAGTCTGCCTTCAAACGCTGAGCAAGTTGTAAGTACTCGTCCCGTTGCTTTGCCGCCAACTCTAACTGCAACTCTTTTTCTGTGAGCAATTGCTCTGTCTCACCACCGCCCCTAACATTAGAAGCAACCCCCGCAGCAGTAGCCCCAATTGTGTCTTTGTTCTTTTTAGACATTTATATATCCTCCTTTATTCAATTTAAAATTTTTAATGTTAAATGTTAAATGTTAAACCATCAAACGCCGTACTTTTCGACAGTCTAAACTGTGCCTCTGAGAGTAACTTGTAAATAATTTTGCCTACGAAGTAGGTGCAATCATTTAACATTTAAAATTTAACACTTAACATTTTTCGTCATCATCTATTCTCTCAAACGCAATTTTATCCAGCACTCGCCCAACGTGTTCTAGCACGCTTACAACTTTGCTGTAGTCCATTCGGGTTGGTCCTATAACGCCTACATTACCTATGTTTTTGCCCGTAACCCTATAACTTGCCGACACTATAGACACGCTAGACGCCTTATCATCTGTGTTAGATACATTTATACTAACTTGAATGTTGTCCGATTTTAAGTGCGGATAGATATTCTCTTTGTGGCTTACAAGGCTCATAAACTCTCTAACCTTGTCCACATCTCTATACTCTGGGTGGTCGAATATTTTACTCTGACCCTCCAGCGCAATATTCCTTTTGCTTAGGTCTACCGTGTGGCGCTTTATTGCATCTATAACAACTTGAAGTATGCTTAGATACTGCTCTATCTCGCAGTCTATCGTGTGCGAACAAAGGTCTATATCCGCTAGCGTTTTGCCTATATACATTCTGTTTAACAGGTCTGTAGATGCTTTAAAATAATCGTCCGAATATGCATTTTTAAACTCTAGTATGCTGTCTTTAATAACCCCGCTTCCCGTAACAATAACTAACAGCGCGCTCTTTTTGCCAAGCGGCACAAGTTTTATTTTTTCTATAATAACATCGCGCAAATTGTCTACAACAACAACCGATGTATAATTAGTTATGTCAGAGATTAGTTTTGCGGTTTTTTTAACAATTTCATCTATGCCGCTTATCTGGTTAGTAAAATAGTTTTCTATTTTTGCTATCTCTTCTACTGTTAGCGGGCTTGCGCTCATCAAACTGTCTACATAATACTCGTACGCTTTCAAACTAGGTATGCGCCCTGCCGACGTGTGCGGCTGTAGCAAATAACCCATCTCTTCAAGCGCCATAAGTTCGTTTCTGATAGTCGCGCTGGATAGGTCCGGAAAAACGCTCTCTTGCAAATGCTTACTTGATATCGGGCTAGCATCAGCCACATAGTCATCAATAACCGCTTGCAAAATCTTTTGTTTTCTATCACTAAGTTTCATTGCTAACCCTCCTATGTTTATTGTAAAGTTTTTCGTAAACCAAAAGTTTTAGTGAACCTACATTTGTTTAGTAAAATTACGTGCTTTTTACACTTCAAACCCTTATTTGCTAGCACTCTACATCTCAGAGTGCTAAATCTATTATATAAAATATTTTAACCAAAGTCAAGCATTTTCACAAACTTTTTTCAACTTTTTTCAAAAAATTTTTTGCGTATTTTTGCTATTAATATTACAAAAATTTCTTTCAATATATCTAAGCCAAACTTGTAACACTACAAGCCCAAATCTCATATTATGGTATTGTAAGGACTTAAAAAAATACAAACAGCCAAAAAACCACTAAACTAAAACGCTTACTTGTTTTTTGAGAAGTTTACTTGTTTTGAAACCAAAGCATCCCTCATTTCCACTACATAGATTATCCGTAACACACGGATAGTCTATGTAGTTAATTTTTTTTAAAGGGTAGCGGTTATTTGCGGTGCGCTAGCGCATAGCATAGCCCACGGCGAAGAGCAACCCTATATAATGAGGTAAGTAATTTTATGAGAGAGCAAATCAGAGGTAACGGAGAAACTTTTGAAGGATTCAGAGGTCCGGGCGGACCTGGCGGACCGGGTGGCAGACCACCACACGGCAGACCACCAGAGCCAATTGAGAGTGAGGTTAAAAACAAGCCTTCCCTAGCAATAGAAAGGTGCGAGCGCATACACATCATACCGGGCAACCCGGCAAAAGCAAGAAAGGTTAACATAGAAGTTGTGCAAGAGCCTTTTTGCGACATAGTGTTCGAACACGAGGTACTAGAGTGCAAGTTTTTAGTAAAAAACCACTCTAACCTAGAGATAGAAGATGTAATCTTTATAGACGAACTTGTAAGGGGCTTAAAGTATATACACGACTCTTTCCGCATAAACGGCAGACGCCGCCACGCAGAAGTAGAAGGCAACAAAATAAAGCACAGAATCAGAAAACTAGAACCACACGAGCAACTAATAATAACCTTCGACGTAAAAGTACTTTAATAGCAACCAAAAAAGGTTTTTCGGAATTTCCGAAAAACCTTTTTTGGTTGAGCGGTCAGGGTTCAGCGAACAGCGGTCAGTTTTTTTTGAAATAATTCAGAATTATGAATTGTTACAAACATTAAATGCCCTTACATTTGAACAGTTAGAAATTTGGGTCACGGGGACGTCGTACAACTGACCCTATGCTTTAGCATTTTAATCTGAGCCAAGTCTGTTTTGCAGCGTCGTCTGTATAAAAAAATTATACGCTCGGAAAGCATTTTGCATACCTATAGCAACCGGAACGGCCAGCACTCCTGCAATAACGCCAACTCCAGCCCCAGCAATAGCCCCTTTCGGACCACCTACAATACCTCCAGCTATAGTACAAGTAGCAACGGAAACAATCAACGCAGGAACGATAGCATCCCTAAACGTCGTATTTTGCGCTGCCTTATAATTAGAGCCACCTTCTACATACTGCGCCGCTTCATAGCATAATTCATATCCAACACTTGGTGATTTTAACATATTTTTTCTCTCCCTTAATTTAATTTCTAAAAAGTATTTTCGAAAAACAATTTCTAAGACTAACACCTACCAACCGCTACTATAGAGCCAGCCGGTATTTGTGTTTTAGCGCCTTGTATATAGTCGGTTTTGTAAAGTGGCGAATCGCTTAAAGAACTAAACTTCATAATTTGCCTTCCGTTAACTCTTAGGTTCATTATGCTAATGTCTTCAACACCTTGCTGTGATAAAGCCGATGTTACCGTAATATCTAGCCCCTTACATTGAAACCACCCTGATGTACCTACACTTGCGTAATCTACTCTCCAGCCACCACTAGCAAGGTCCAACATACTTTGAAAAGTCTTTGCAGTTGTTACAATAGGCGCACACCCACCTTCTACATTTTGCATTTCATTTGAAGCGATTTCACCGCCATTTTTTGGTAAAACTAATTTCCCCATAGTTTTTTTGAAACAACATTTTTTCGCGACAGCATTTTTAAATACTAAAGCGGCATCAAACCCTAAATATAATTTCGATGCTTCGTTGTTCCCCCTCCTTTTAAAAATTATTTTTTAAAGTTTTAACATAGTTCATAGCCTTTTAAAAAGGCTAAACAATTGTTAAAACTGTTAAATATATTCTATCAAAAAAAAAAAAAAGTCAAGCATATGAACAAACTTTAAACTAATATTAACAACAAACTTTTATGGGTAAAATTAAACACAAAATGTTTCGTTTGAATTGAAAAAGGGTTAAAAAAAACAGCAGGGTAGTGCCTGCTGTTTTTTTGATTGGAAAATGAGTGCTAAAATCGAGTACTTTTTTACAAGTTTGTTGCCTTTTACTCTTGTGCTGTTACTGCTGCTTGTTCTTGCCTTGCTGCTCTGTTTCTGCCCATAGTGTGTACTGATACACCGATTGATGCTACTGATACGCCGATTAATGCTACAAGTAGTAGCATCTCCGCTGTACTTGTTCCGCCGCTTCTGTTGCCACCATCTATGTACTGCATCTCAATTTGGCTTAATTCGTCACCCGAGTTTGGTAAAATTAAATTATTAATCATAACATCTCCTTCCCCATTAAAGACTGTATGGGATATTTATTTATATTTTTAATTTTGTGAATTGATTGCTTAGTTGCTGGTCGCTTGCATTGCCCGCCTACTTGGCTTCCGCTTGCTTACTTGCCCGCACTTGCCCGACTGGTCGCTGGTCGCTGTTCGCTGTTCGCTGTTCGCTGTTCGCTTACTATTATATGATAGCATATTTTCGTGTAAAGTGCAAGTGTTTTTCGTGTTGTTTTTTCGCATATTTTGAAATTTTTGTAAAGGGTATGTGCATATAATTACATATGCACACATTATGGGTTAACAACAAAAAGTCTATTAAGCTTGCTATGTTTTTTGTAGGTACAATTATTGGGGCGGGCTTTGCTTCTGGGCGCGAGCTTTTAACGTATTTTTTACCATTCGGGACAAGCATACTGCCCTTTATAGCATTGCTTGGGTTGTTCTTTTTTGTGTCTGCCTACTTATACATAAAAGTTGGACAAGTTCACAAACCCACTAATATAGAAGACTTTAACAAACTTTTGTTCGGCAAAGCAAGCATTGTTTTTAACTATTTAATTATTTTGTCTTACTTTGTGTTTTTATCTACGATGCTTGCCGGTTTAGACAGTTTGTCTAAGGTTGCTTTCCCTAACATACGCTTTCCCATCTTTTCTTTGCTGTCTGTGTTTATTGCTATTGTTATTGTTGCGCGCGGGGCGTCCGGCATACTGAACGTTAACTTTGTGGTTATCCCATTTATTATACTTATTATCGTTGCTGTTTGCGTTTACTCTCTCACGCGCCCATTGCCCCCGCCCGAATATTTAATTCCGCACGCTAGGCTTACACCCTTTACAATTGCAAGTATGCTCTCTCACATAGCCTTATATATAGGCACGAATATGCTACTTGCGGGGGGCGCGCTGGCTAAGTTTTCCGCAGAGGGTAATGAGCAGAATTTAGGGGACAAAATTCAAAACTACAGCGGGCAAAGCACAGACAACAGTTTTTTAAAAAAACTTAACAACGACTCTATAAAGGCTAGTTTGCTAGGCGGGGTTTTTATCGGCGTTTTGGTAGCAATATTTATACTTGCGCTTTTTTTGTCTCACAGAAGCATTGTGCAAGAAGATATCCCTTTAATTTTTCTCTCTCACGATTTGCCCGCGCACTTTATAATTGTAATATATATGGTGCTTTTTGCCGCCATTATAACATCACTTTGCTCTGCACTATTCGCCTCGTCTCACTTTGTTAACGACTTTATAAAGCACAAGCCAATAGCCATAACCCTAACCGCACTTTTAGGCTACATCATATCGCGCTTCGGCTTCAACTTTTTAATAACATACTTCTACCCGCTTTTAGGCGTAATCGGGCTAGTATACATCGCGCGCCTAATAGTAGTTTACTTCTCAAAAACAAAAAACAGCCCAACTGAAACTGGGCTGTCAAAAAAATATTATAAACCAAACAACTTAGAGACATAGTTTTCTTTGCCGTGAAAAACTCTATGCACTTCTATATGCGTATCAAAATGCTTTGTTATAACTATGTAAGGCTTTATTATCGAGCGACAAAAATCTGTGTCTACGCCAAAAATATACTTTAGCGGTCTGCAAATGTTAGGCATACGACCAATTTTTTCTATGTGCTTTTCTATTTTATATATCTGCTTATCTGCATTTGTTGGGCTATCTTTAGCAATATTTATATGGAATCTAATCATATCCAACTCTGCACTTAAAAGAGTTTCTACTATTTTCATTTTTTACCAAAGCACAAAATTAATTTTGTTGTTTTGCGCGCCTAATAATATCTTTTGCTAACTTACCACTTTTTAATTCGTCTTGGGTGTATACTGTGTATCTGCCATTTCTTTTGTCGTCTTCCGATTTTTCTAATTCTGCCATTAGCCATTGTTTCGCTAAGACCATCTCTGTATGCGCGTCTAACTCTGCCTCAGACATAACTATAACTTTATTGCCACCCTTTGCCTTAAGGGCTTCTGCAATTTCTTGCCAGTTTGTCTCTTGTGTTACAGTGATTGTTGTCATATTAATTACCCCGCTAAAAACTTGATTTTTTCTGCTTTATAAACTTTTTTGTCTTTAACTTAGTATACATCATTTAAACAAAAAAGTCAACCATTAACTAAATTTTATTTTGCAGAAAAGTCTATATATTTGATATGCTTTTTAAGCAACAAACAGACCCTTTAAAATGTGGGTCTGTTTTCTATAATTTGCAGATATTTTTCGAATGTTTGGAAAGATGCAGAGAAAAGGTCTGGAAAAATTTCTTTGTTGTGCTTTACGTTTTTTACTATGCTGTTATTGCTTAGGTATAGTATACACGCCGCTAGTGCTTTGGGACACTTAAAGGCATTACGATTGTTTTGCGTTTTGCGCAAAATTTTTAAAAATGCTTTGTAGATATCCGTTTCGAAATCTGTAAAAATAAATGTACACGAAGTTATAGTAAGGGCGTATGCTAGTCTGAAAATAGGCTCTAGCAGAATATAGTCGTCCTTATACGATATTAGCAGTTTTTTAAAAATGCCATCTACAACCACACATATTTTGCTTGCTCGCTGTTCTTTAACCAGTTCGTATATAATCTCTTTTTGCTCTTCCTTAACTAGTTTAGAGCCTATCAATAAGTCTTTCAAAAACTCTATGTTGTGTTTGCTAGTAGACTTACTTAGTTTTTCTATAAGGTGTTGCCTTATGCGCAAGTTGTTGTATGTGAAAGCCCACCTAACAAAATGATGCTCGTAGCCTTTGTTAGCAAAAGCAATATCAAAAGCATCTTGAGGGCTTGTTAGCATAAGTTTTATAACCTCTAACTTGTGCATAGCAACCTCGTAGGGTACTTGCATAACGTAATGAAGCGGAAGCGTTACCGTTGTTCTGAATTCGTCTATGTAATAAATTGGCTCGGCTTCTGTTGTCGCTTTGCTATCCGCTGTAGTTTGGTTATCTAAATGAACCGCTAAATCAATCAGGTATTTTAGCCCGTAGTTGTCTCTGTCTACAAGCCTTGCCCTTTGAAGAAGACCCAGCGCCGTTTTGTACTGCCCCAAATTTATGTAAGCGGTAGCCGCCATCATCAACGAGTGAGAACTAAAAGGCTTACTTTTTAACACTATATCTAGCGAGTTAGCAACTTCTGTGTGCATTTTTAAGTCTGCAAAAACCGCCGACATTTTAAAGTGGTCTCGCGGGCAATCTGTTTTAACCGCCATAAGTTTTTTTATAAACAAGTTTGTGTTCTGTCTATCCCCCGCCGCCTCGTAAAAAGATACCAAATTACAAAGCGCGTATATGTTCTGCTTGTCTGCTTTGTAAACCTTTAGCGACACATTTATAGCCTTTGTAAATTTTTTGTCGCAGTAGTGCGCATACGCTATGTGGTTTTGCGCCAAAAAATAATCTCTATTCTCGCGCGTAACTTTTTCTAGTATAGAAATTGCTTTTTTATACTCGCCCTCTCTCATTAAAAAAGTGGCAAAATCTATCTCTTTGCTAAAGTCTATTGCGGCAGGCGGGTATACAACTCTAAGCTGTGTGCCTTCGGCTCTACCTTCTAAAAATTCGTCTGTTGCGTAGAGATAGTCTTCTGGCAGGTGGGCTTCTCTATCAAAATATTTTTCTAGATAATGCATAGCCTCGTTTTGTAAATTAAGTGCCAAAAAGTTTTTGCTTATCTCTAAATTTATTTTCTCGTCGTAGTCTTTAATTTTTAGCAGTATAAAATATTGCTCTATGCTTTGCTCGTAGAGGCCAATCAAACTATAAATTCGCCCTAGATAGTGTCTGTAAAATAATTCTGCAGGTGATGGAACATTTTTTCTAGATGAAAGCGCAAGGTCTTTTACATTTGGGTTTTTAAAGTTTGGCTCTTTTACATTTGGGGTTTTAAAGTCACTTGGGGTTTTAACACTTGAGGCTCTCTCTCTTGGGCTTTCAAAATCTTTTACTACTTCCCTTTCGTAAAGCTTGTGAACAAATGTTAATGCCCTTACATAGTCTCTCTCTTTAATGGCACGGTTAATAATACCCTCATAATACATAGGGTTTTTCGGAAAATTTATTACGTTATCTTTTGTTCCTTTTGTCATTTTTAAAAATTTGATATTTTTGGCGCTTGGTCTTACACAAGGAAAAACAACCGACAAAAATTTAATACTACGAAGCACTACGAAGTGGCTTTTTTAATTGCCTTGCGTTGTTCTTTATCTATAAACCTTTGGTTAATTGCTAGGTCGAATATGTTGTGAGTGTAGCAAGTCCACGCTAGTGCTGAAAAACTTATGCCTAGCAAAACAAAAATCGCAACCATTATCATAGACACAAAGCCCGATAAAACAAACACTAAAAATGTTGGCGCTATTACTATTGCCCCAAAAATTAAACAACCAAGCGGCATTATCTTAAAAATTGTAAACGCCATAATCACAGCCCTATGAAGCGGCATTCTATACATAGACAGCGCCGACATAGTAAGCAATATTATTACCGCAAAAAACAATGCTACTGTAAACATCAAAACGCGCAAAACCCAAAACCAAAAGCCCGATACGTTTGCCACAAAAAACAAATCTAAAAAGTTGAAAAACAACAGCAGACCGCCCGCAGCAAGCCCCAAAAGCGCAAAATTTATGCCATTAAGTTTTATTGCCCTTAAAATGTTTTGTGGCTTAAACGCAATGTCTACACAGTAACATCTCACAACGTAAAACACAACAGCAAGCCCAACCGCCGCTAACATCACGCTCGGCACTAAAAAGTAAAACATCTGCCACCTTGCTTGTAGCAGTTCTGCCTCGTGGTCTGCCAAATAATAAAGCCCTGTTCCGGGGTAGCCCCACAACAAATTAGCAGAAAACGGATAGCGACGGGCTATTTCTATAACCTGCATTCCGTGCCACACAAAAAACCATATTATAAAGCCCGCAAACAAAATGCCTAGTATATTAAGCAACATCAAGCCATTAAGCCTGTTTCTTAGTATAAAACCAAAAACCGACAACTTAGATACGCCCACTTGAAACTTGAGTTGTTGAATGCCCTCTTCATCTACAAGTTCTATATCGTGTACATCGTGTTGCTTTACTGTGTTAAAAATTTCATAACGACTATCAGCCATAATTCCCTTTGCTCTGAACCCGCCTAAGCGACCTAGTGCCTAAAAATTTAGGCTCGCTTCGCTAGAGTTTACCCTTAGTTCAGGAGATGTAAATAAATTTGCTAACCTTAATTTTACCACATCTTAAACCCAAAGTAAAGCAAAAACAATACTATTAACAAACTAATTAGCATAAATTAATTTAATATGGCTAATAAGCAAAAAAAATTAAATGTCGCGGTTGTCGGCTATAGCGGGCTTGTTGGGCAAAAACTGCTAGAAATTATTAAAGAGCCTAAGTATACGCCCATTTTTAAAAACGCGAAGTTTTACCTTTTCGACAGAGATAACCCCATAAAAACAAAAAGTTGCGGAAAACTAGATAAGCACTACGACCTTGCTTTTTTTGTGGCTAGTGCGGCTATTGCAAAAAAGTACGCAAAACTTTTTACAGACACGGGCTGTATAGTTATAGATAATTCTAGCCACTTTAGAATGTGTGAGATTGTTCCGCTTGTTGTGGCTGGTGTTAATTGTGACAACCATTTACTCAACAGCAACAACAACAAAGGCATAATAATCGCCAACCCTAATTGCTCTACAATTATTGCCACTAGTGCTTTAAAACCACTTGCCGATGCACTCAGCCTTAAGCGCGTTATATATAATACATATCAATCAGTCTCTGGTGCGGGGCTTAGCGGGCTAGCAGACTTAGAGTTAACAGCAAGCGGCAACCCGCCAAAGTTTTTTGCAAAGCCAATACATAACAACATAATACCGCACATAGACGATATCACCCCAAGCGGCTACACAAAAGAAGAATACAAACTAATTTTTGAGACACGCAAAATACTATACCTGCCTACCCTGCCCATAACGGCAACAGCAGTACGCGTGCCTATACAAAACTGCCACAGCATATCGCTCAACTTAGAGTTCGAAAAAGACTTGCCCGCGTGCCACAAAAAAACTCTCACTCTTGTAACAGAAATTTTAAGCACAGCACACAATATAAAAATAACTCAGCCCTACCCAACTGTTTTAGATGCACATAACAACGACTACATACACATAGGCAGAATACGAAAAGACAACAGCGTCAAAAGCGGGCTTAACTTGTGGCTAGTGTCAGACAACTTGCGTATAGGTGCGGCAACAAACGCGCTGGATATAGCAAAAAAATTAATCTAGTAGAGTTGTTTACTTATGCCAACTCTAATCAAGTCTAGGAGCAAATATTATGATATTTAAAGGAAGCAGCGTAGCGCTTATAACACCCTTTTGCAAACACGGCAACATTCACTACGGCGATACAGAAAACCTAATTAACTTCCACGTAAACGAAGGAACTAACGCGCTTGTTATTTTAGGAACAACGGGCGAAGCGTCTACCATAACCCCTAAAGAGCGGTGCGAGTATATAAAGTTTGTGGTGCGCCAAACAAATGCTCGCTTGCCCGTAATCGTGGGCGTTGGCACAAATTGCACAACCACAACAATCAAGTATGCTCAAAATGCCGAGGCTAACGGCGCAAGCGCGATTATGGTAGTAACCCCATACTACAACAAGCCAACGCAACAAGGGCTTATAAACCACTACACGCACGTTGCAAAATCTGTAAGCCTGCCAATAATGCTATACACCGTGCCTGCCCGCACAGGCGGTGTTAGTATAGAGCCTGATACGCTTGTAGAGCTTATTAAAGCAAACCCAAACATAGTAGCACTAAAAGATGCAAGCGCAGATTTCGAACTTTTGGCAAAGTATAAATATGCATTGCAAAAAATGTACACGGGAAGTAATAGTAGAGGCAATAGTGGCAACTCTACACACGACTTCGCCCCAGACTTCGCTCACGAAAGTTTTGCCCCTGAAAACTTTGCCTTCTACTCGGGCGACGATGCCACCACTATCCCATTTCTATCTCTAGGCACACACGGCGTTGTGTCCGTTATGGCAAACATAATACCCAACACAACGCAAACAATGGTAAACCTATACTTAAGTGGCAACACAAAAGAAGCGGCGCGCATACAAATAAAACTAATGCCATTCATTCGCGGTATGTTTTTGCAATCTAACCCTATCCCCGTAAAAACCGCCGCAAAAATGGTAGGGCTTATAAGCGAGAACATCTTACGCGCCCCACTAAGCGATATGTGTCCACAACAAGCAAACGAACTAAAAGCCATACTATCAAACTACGGGCTAGGCTAAAACTCGCGGGCTAGGTAAAAGTCGCAACGGGCTAGGGTCAAACTCGCTTGCCTAAAACGCCTTTAACAAAACCACCTTTTACAAAAAAACAACCGCTCTCAACCACTTAAAAAAACAAATACCTACAACGGAGAATTGCATTTATGAATATAATAATTTTTGGTGCTAATGGCAATATGGGTCGCGCAGTTGCACACTACTGTAATACTCAAAATATAAACATCTTACAAAAAATAGACACAGATACGCCCCTGCCTAATACCCACCCCAAAATCTGCCCCAAAACCTGCATTATAGATTTTTCTAACCACTCAGCACTAGATAACCTACTAGAGTTTGCCCTAAGGCTATCCCTTCCAACAGTTATCGCCACAACCGGACACACAAAAGAACAACTCAAAGCCATAACCGAGGCAAGTAGCCACATACCCATATTCTTATCCGCAAACCTATCACTAGGCGTAGCAATTCTGCACCAACTAATATCCACTACGGCAAAAGCCCTTAAAAACTTCGAGACTAACCCTAACGGCTTCGACATAGAAATTATAGAAAAACACCACAATCAAAAATTAGACTCACCCTCAGGTACTTCCCTAGCCCTTGCAAAAACACTTACAAGCATCTACCCAAACAAACCACTAGTTTACGGGCGAGAGCAAAAACTACAAAAAAGAGAAAACGAAATTGCCCTACACGCGATAAGGGGCGGCAATATAATTGGGGACCACGATGTGCTTTTTATAGGCAAAAACGAAAGCATTACAATCAGCCACAAAGCACATTGCAAAAGTCTATTTGCTATGGGCGCTATAAAAGCCGCCCAGTTTATAACAAATAAAACACACGGACTTTACAACAACCTTTTAAGCGAATAACCTTTGTAAACAAGCAATACCAATCGCAACCACACCACACAAAACCCAATCTACATAAAACCACATTTCAAACCATAATTTTTAGGAGATTATATTATGTTTTTTAGGCGCAACCACCACAATAGCAGACAAGAAATATACAGACTAGCAAGGCAAGAAAACGCAAAACTTATGTGCGAGTTTGACCTATTTTTAAACAACCTAGAACAAGACATACACTTTTTGCAAAACGTAGAGCGCAGAATACACAACCATTGCCTAGGCACAAACCCCCGCTTCCCACGAAACCTATCCCCCCTACACACCCACTACCCAGACATAATTTTCGTAGAAAACAACAACCGATGCCGCTAACAACCAAAAAAGGAACGCGAGAAAATTCTCGCGTTCCTTTTTTGGTTGAATGAATAATGAATATTGAATAATGAATAATGGTTACAAACATTATATGCCATTACGTTTGAACAGTTAGAAATTAGTCCATAGTCCACTCGTTTGCTTCGCTATTTCTACGCGCTCTGATTTTGCTTTGTGCTATATAACCCGCCGTGCCGGCTGCGCCTACGCCTGCT
>Ga0209755_10001838_pt1 | contig 31226 bp, 33 predicted proteins | sample TergutCo191P1_FD_187301 | JGI IMG/M metagenome (GOLD analysis project Ga0209755, IMG submission 187301) | Cornitermes sp. P1 segment gut microbial communities from Petit-Saut dam, French Guiana - Co191P1 (SPAdes) (version 2) | ecosystem: Host-associated > Arthropoda: Insects > Digestive system... | reverse complement strand
CCCCCCCCAAATTTTCTTAAATGTAAATATTTCTGCATACCGAAAGCATTGCGGTGCGCAAACGAATTTCAGGCAATTCCGCTTGGATATAACAACCAAAAAAGAGAGGTGAAAGATGGAAAAACATCCGTTACATAAAACAGTTGGCGAATTATTAAAAAAATTTGCTAAAGATAAAAAATTCGAAACAAGGCTAGATTCAGCTTGCGGTGGAGATCAATTGATTTCTTTATTTTCTTGTTCTGAAAAATCTAGAGAATCACGTTTATGTTGCGTTGATGCAATGCTGTTGAAAAATAACAAAGTTGCTGTTGTTATAGAAATAGAAGAATCTGACATTAAGCCTACGCAAATTTGTGGTAAATATTTAACGACTGCATTATCAAAAGAATATAACTATGCAGATAAAGAAAGCGTTAGCATAGAAAAGGAATCTATTGATTTTATTCAAATATTAGATACAAGTGAACTCAAACAAAATTCGCGTAAAGAAAAACAGTTTAAAAATATAGAGCAAGCCATAAAAGATAATTTGTGCGGTTGCGTAAAAAATTATAATATAATTTACATAGATTGGGAAGACGAAAGAGAAGATGTTTTAGAAAAAAAAATGTATGATATTCTTTCTTTGCAGCTTGTGAAATAAACAAAAACGGAGAATTAGGAATACTAAAGCACATTGCCAACTTTTAAATTTATGAGCTTCTAATGAAAAAATTTCTTTTGCCAATTCTTTTTTTCGCTTCTCTGTCTTATGCCGCTGGCACCGTGGCGGTTCTGGAAATAGTTCCAGCCGATGGAGTGGAATTGAAAGTTTTGGAATCACGCCACTTGACGGATGAGCTGCGAACAAGAGCCCGCGAAGCCTTGCCTAAAGGCAGGTACACAATTCTGACCAGAGACAACATTATGTCTCTGCTACCCCCAGACTCGGAAGAAGCACAGTGCCTTGCCGAGAGCTGCGCTGTTGATATTGGCAGAGCAATAGGGGCGGAGTATATAACGCAGGGTTTCATCGGCGAGTTTATGGGCATGCTTACATTGACGGTAGAGCTTTACGAATCCATAAGCGGCAATCTTCTTGGCAGTTTTGTGACGGAGGGCAAGGATATGATGGACTTGCTCAGAACAATCCGGGAGAAAGCTCCTGCTTTGTTTGCGGGAATTGCCAGCAAACCTCCAGAGCCCGAGCCTAAGCAACCAGAAACTCATCCAGAGCCTCAACTTGAGCGGGCGATTTCTTTGGATGTTGATGCCGTGCTTGGTTACAGTCAGCCTGTGGAGAAAAAGATAGAACCTCAGGTTTGGGAGGTTGAAGAGAAGGGCAGCAATAGTTTCTGGGTTGCTCTTGCATTTGATGTGATTGGCATCGGGCTTCTTGCTTATGGTTATGCTCAGGATATGGCTGTCGGGGACAGGCACGATAAATACAGGGCTTCGCAGTCAGATTTTGGTTCTTCTTGGAAAAAAGTTGAAGAAGCCAAAACTGCGAGGAATGCGTCTTATATTGCCGGGGGCGTTTTTCTGGCAACTGGAATTGGGGTGCATATATGGTTTTAGGTTTGTTTTTTGCGATGTTATTCCTTTTCGGCTGCACGCAAGCGGAGCGAGACAACTATTTGGATCCTGACGGGATAAATTATGTTGGAAGTGTTGAGTTAAGCAGTTCATCTGCGGTCGTGCCAAGCTCTTCCAGCGTTGAACCGCTACCGAGCAGCAGTTCATCTGCGGATGAGCCAAGTTCTTCCAGCGTTGCTTTGCCACCGAGCAGCAGCTCGTCTGCGTATGTACCAAGTTCTTCCAGCGTTGAACCGCTACCGAGCAGCAGTTCATCTGCGGATGAGCCAAGTTCTTCCAGCGTTGCTTTGCCGCCGAGCAGCAGTTCGTCTGCGGATGAGCCAAGTTCTTCCAGCGTTGCTTTGCCGCCGAGCAGCAGCTCATCTTTGGATGAGCCAAGCTCTTCAAGCACAGCTCCAATATCTATAAATCTTGCGCTCGGCGGCACGGCTACAGCGTCTCGCTCAGAAGACAGTTACACTCCGGACAAAGTACTAGATGGCGATACTATTAGCGGTTACTCTCGTTGGTCAAGTTATCAAAATGATGATGATAACGATAATCAATGGATTGCAGTAGATTTGGGCGAAGTTTATAAAATAAATAAGGTTATTCTAATATGGGAACGTGCAATGGGGAGAGATTACAGAATTGATGTTTCTATAGACAATAGTAATTGGACTCTAGTGTATAATGTTACCGACAACATAGAGGATACCTACAACACGCGATATACTAGAACGCATGATTTTTCTCCTGTGGATGCTCGCTATGTAAGGATGTTCGGTTTAAAACGTCAGTATGAATTTGGAGGATTTTCTCTTTATGAATTTGAGATTTATGGCGAACAATAACTGTCATCCATAAAATCAGTGACTTTTTGTATTATAATAGAACCGCATAACTGGCATAAGACAAATGAATATTGTTGAATGGCTGCTGGAGTCAAACATCGTCTAGCTTTTTGAAATCCAACCTAATCCCGCCAGAAGTCGAATCTCCCACATGATGCGTAATGCAAAAAATCTCCCTTGCCTCGCTCTCTTCCTTTAGCAAATTCTCAATCACTTCAATATTAGCCTTATCCAAGCCTGCAAACGGCTCGTCCAAAATCCAAAGCGGGCGGTTTAGCAAAATTATCCTCGCAATAGCCAAGCGCCTCTTTTCACCGCCGCTAAAATTATTCGGGGATTCGCCAAGCCTCTGCTCAAAATGCCCCAAATTAACCCTTTTCAGCGCACTCTTGACCTCCTCCAAATCTCGCATCTCAACAGGGCAAAGATTTTCCCAGAGCGTTCCCTTAAACCAAATCGGGTTCTGCGGCATCCATGCTATATCGTTTTTATCGCCGTCATAAATCAACTTCATCTCGCTATCCTGCGATTCAATATGCCCCAGCATCTCCAAAATCATGCGAGTCTTTCCGCTGCCAGACGGCCCCGTGATATAAATCAACCCCATGCCACCCTCGCATTTATCGCTACATGAAACGAAGTTCCGAATTGCCTAATAGGTCGGTAGAATTCCGGCGTAATCAGCAGTGCCAAAAACGCTGTGCTAAACTCCATGCTTCCGCCCATCAATCTGAGCGCCAAGCTTACTGCGATTAACGCAATGCTCAAAGAGCCTGCCCACTCCTGAACCAAAGCGGAGAGAAACGCAACCTTCAATACCGCTAAAGTTTTCTCGCCAAACTCGCTCTCAGCCGCTTCCAAATCTCGCTGTCGCTCCTTAACCTTTTTAAATATTTTTATAGTCTTGTATCCCTGCAAACTCTCCAAAAAAAACGCTCTCAATTTAGCAAAGCTTTGCCACTGATCCTCAGATTTCTGCTTTGCCATTTTTCCTATCAAAAATAAAAACAAAGGGAGCAAGAGCCCAGTTATGAGCAAAATTACAAATGTCAATTTATCTATAAAAAACATAACTCCCAAAATAATGCAAGGAACAATCACAGCCAAAAAAGCGCTCGGCAAAAAACGGCTGTACCAGGGCTCCATCAAATCCACGGTTTTCATATAATGCAAAGAGAGTTCCTGCAAAGGCATTCCTTTCTGCGCGCGATCCTGAATGGGCATTGTGTTCAAAAATTTGTCCTGAAAATAAGCTCGCAGATTTTCCTTCGCTTTGCCGCCAAGCTCAAGCGACAATCTCTGCGAAAGAAAATGCAACAGGGCAAATGCGCAAATCGCTACTACCAATTCGCATGGAGATTCTCTAGCTATCTGAAAAACCGCAAAAATCAAAGCGATGCGAGAAGCACAAGCGGTAATAACAGTCAAAGCCAAAAATTTTCTAGGAATAAATCTACGCATCTGGTATTCGGCTTATCTTTACCTTGCCAACTCTCTGACCATCCATGCTCAAAACTTCAAAGCGAAATTTTTTCCATTCAAAAACATCGCCCTGCTGCGGAATCTTATTTAAAATGCTCATCGCCATTCCGCTGATAGTATGGTAAGAATCGGGGTCTTCACCAGGCAATTCAGAAAAGGCAAACATTTCCATTACGGAATGAATATCCGTTAGCCCATCAATAACGCTTGAAGTTTCTGGCAATTCAGATTCAGACACTAGCACAGTGGTTATGTCTTCCAGAGTAACTATGCCGCTGCAAACTCCGTATTGATCTATAACAAGAGCCATAGGGTCTTTCAATTTTTGCATTTGATGAAGAGCGTCAAGAACATTGATAGACTCTGGAAGGAATAGCGGAGGTCTGAGCATGGCTTCCACATTTAATTCGCCGCCGGCAGTCAGTTGGCAAAGCATATCTCGCGCATCCACGGTTCCCAAAGGATTTTCCATGCTTTCCTTGGCAACAGGAAATTGCGAAAACTCGCTGAGCATAATAATTCCGCGCAACTCGTCATTGCTCAGATCAAGCTTGAGCCATTCAACCATAACCCTCGGAGTCATAACAGAAGCGAGAATTCTATCGGATAAATTGAAAATTCGATTCACCATGGTAAGCTCGTCTTTCTCAATGCCGCCTTCCTGATGTCCCTGCTTTACCATTTGCTGAACTTCTGCCGCAGTCACCGGGCGCTTTATATTTTTGTGCAAACCAAATGGGCGAAGAATCAAGTCTCCCGAAAAATCAAAGAACCATACAAAGGGTTTCAGAATAATTGAGAGCATATGCATGGGCGGAGCGCCAAGGCAGGAAATTCTTTCCGCAAACTGCAAAGCCAGCCTCTTTGGAACAAGCTCGCCAACAACCAAAGAAATATAAGTAGCGCTAATCACTATTGCAGGCAAAGCTACCACTTCAGCATATTCTGCCAAAAAAGGAACGTTTTTTAAAAAGGCTTCCAACGGCTCTCTAAGCGTTGCGCCGCCATAAGCTCCAGACAAAATTCCAGCCAAAGTTATGCCTATCTGCGCTGTGGACAAAAAGACATTCGGATCTTCCAAAATAGCTATCGCTCTTGAAGCGCCCCATCTTCCTTCCTGTTCCATTTGCCGCAGAAGAGATGGTCTTGCCGAAACGACTGCTATCTCTACGAGTACTAATATCGCATTCATTAGCACCATTAAGAACAAAACTATCACATGAAGAATTACCATTTAGGTTAAAAATACAATTTTCTATATTTATATTATTAGTCTAGGAGGCCGTTTATGAGACCTTTATCCACAAGAGTAACCGAAATTCAACCATCAATGACGGTTGAAATAGATACGCTTGCCAAACGGTTATCTACGGAAGGCAGGTCTATTTGGAGTTTGGCCGTTGGCGAACCCAATTTTGATACCCCGATTAATATAAAAGAAGCCGCAATAAGGTCTATGAACAAAGGCTTAACCCGCTACACTGCGCCAAGCGGAATGCAGTCGTTCAAAGAGGCGGTTTGCGAAAAGCTTTTAAAAGAGAACAAACTGGCATACACACCGGAACAGATTATTGCCACGTCCGGTGCAAAACACGCCGTTTTTAATGCAATATCCGCAATTGTCGATAAAGGAGACGAAGTGCTTATACCAGCTCCATACTGGGGAACATATCCAGAGCTTGTTCGCTATTGCGGAGGAGTGCCTGTTATACTGGAATGCGGCGTAGAAGACAATTTCAGATTGAAAGCGGAGTATATCTCAAATGCAATAACAGACAAAACCAAAGCGATAATCCTGAACAGCCCATGCAATCCTACTGGAGTTGTGTATAGCAGCGAAGAGCTTAAATATTTTGCCGCGCTAATAGTTGAAAACGATTTGTACTGCATAACAGACGAGATTTACGAATATTTTATTTATACCAAAGAACCCGGCGTTTCAATAGCTTCCTTTCCGAATATGCAAGATAGAACCGTGGTGGTAAACGGGCTTTCAAAAGCCTATTGCATGACAGGCTGGAGAATAGGCTATCTGGCTGCGTTCGGAAATCTGGCAAAGGAAATCGCAAAGATGCAGGGGCAAACCACTCATCACCCCTCCAATGTTTCTCAATACGGCGCAATAGCGGCCTTGAACGGCTCTTTTGAATCCGTGCTTATGATGCGGCAGGAATTTTCCGAAAGAATGTATAGAATGAGCGAGGTGCTTGAATCCATTGAGAACATTCGCTTTCCAAAGCCGGAAGGCGCATTTTATATATTTGCGGATGTAAGCGCTTATTATGGCAAAACAACCGCAGGCGGCACGCTGGTCTCAAATTCGGTAGAGCTTTGCAGAGCCCTGCTTGACGAGCAAGGCATTGTGATAGTTCCCGGTGCAGCGTTTGGATGCGATTCTTGCGTTAGATTTTCTTTTACGGCATCGCTGCCAACGATTAGCGTAGCAATGCCTAAGTTCAAGGAATTTATAGAGAGCATGCGGTAATTTTTACCAGCACACTTTATTTCTTCCGGTGTTCTTTGCTTCGTAAAGCTTCTGATCTGCCAGATCTATGAACTCCTGCATATTGTCGTCCAAGCCTGGTACTTTGCAAATCATGCCTATGCTTATGGTTGCTTTGCCGGTGCGTTCCATTGAGCTTCTTATGTTTTCTGCGATTTTTTTTGCGCCTTCCAAGTTTGTGTTCGGCAAAACAACGCAGAATTCCTCGCCGCCAAACCTTGCCGCAAAATCGGAGTTTCTATTCACGCAATAGCTGAATACCCTCGCTACTTCTCGCAAAAGCCTGTCGCCTTCCAAGTGGCCGTGCGTATCGTTATAGACTTTGAATTTGTCCAAATCCATCATCAAAAAGCTCAGAGGATATTTTCCTCTAACAGCACGGTTCCATTCGTCTTCTATTCTCATATTGTAGAACCTTTTGTTGGGCAGCTTTGTTAGCTCGTCCAAAAGGCTGGACTCTATGTAAGATGTCATGTGTTTGTTTATTGGCCTCAATATATTTGTTATGAATTTATTGAAAATAACAACGACCAGCAGCATAAGCATAAGCAGTATAAAAAAGATTATGCTGGCTCTTTCTTCCATTATTTTCTTAAAGTTAACTTCATCTTTTGCCACCAGAAACAGGTCTAGGGTCTCCATGCTGTTCAGCACGAATTGGGAACCGTCTAGGATGAACGCTTCACTGGAATTTTTGTCCATGGCAAGCGCTCTCATGTGCACTTCTTCGCCGCTATTACCGAATAATTCTTTAAGCGTTTTTTTCTCTTTTGCAATCTTTACGTCTGCTGCGCCTATAACAACTCCGTTTTTATCAAAGACAAGTACTTTCTCCGGCAAATCCAGCGTGCTTATAAACTCAAAGAGAGAGATTCTGCCGGTTATGGCTCCTATAGCTTCGCCTTCCGAATAAACCGGATAGTTCAGATATAAATCGTAAATTTGCCTGTTCAGATAATCAAAGTCAACCTTTATCGCCGGAGGATATTTGTTTTTCAAAGCTTCAAAGAACCACGAATGTTTTGGGTTGGAATCGCTGTACTTTTCCATAAACTGCCCATTGACGTGATAATTGGAATCTTTCAGGCTTACCCAGCCCAGCATTTTGCTTTGAAAATATTCTTCGTATTGATTGAACATTGCAAATCCGTTTTCTTTTGCGTTTTCATCGTCCGGGTCCAAAAGATATTTTTTTATAAAAGAGCGTTCTGATAAAACCTTCAGCAACAGGGCTTCTTTGTCCAATTTGGCTTTCAGAGAATACTGCTTTAAGTTCAAGACCTGCCTAAGTTCTTGCGCCAGGTTTTCGTTCAAAACTTTTTGCATGGCAAAATAGTAAGCGAACGAACTGCCTATGGCGATTATGACGAAGAGCAGAGTGGAAAACAAAATTATAGCCTTGCGCAGCGGCATATTAAAAAGAATTTGCCTGTCGAGACTATCTGCGACTTTATCAACATACTTTGACATGCTTTTAATATAGTTATTTTTTTACTATATTTACCTCACACGGTGAGTATAGCTCAGTTGGTTAGAGTACCGGATTGTGATTCCGGTTGTCGTGGGTTCAAGTCCCATTACTCACCCTATGGATAGCGGATATTGGGTTCTTTTAATTTTCCTGTTTTTAGGCGCGTTTATTGCTGCCGCGGCTATAATAGTGGGCAAAGTCTTGGGTTTTCCTTCAAAAGACGGCAAGTCCAAGTTTGAAGCCTACGAGTGCGGCATGGAAACCTTTGGCAATGCCAGGGTGCAGTTCAAAGTGGGCTATGTTGTTTTCGCTCTTATATTTCTGGTGTTTGACGTGGAGGCTCTGTTCCTTTTCCCGATAGTTGTGCATTGGCATGGCATTGTTGACGGTTCGCTGGGCATTCCCGTGTGGCTTGCCGCTGTGGATTTGGGGATTTTCTTTTCAGTGCTGGTAGCCGGTCTTGCGTATTCGTGGAAAAAGGGCTGGCTCAGGTGGGAATGATTGATTAAAACGCTTCATTTATCTTGATAGCCATTCCAAAATCTTTCTTATTTATCAGAGCTATATCGCCGCGAATATGGGTTTTGCTCTCTTTGTTTACCATAAATCTGCCACCCATGCCTATAGACTCGTGCCATTTATTGTTGTTCAGTTCTTTAAATCCGTTACCCACCTTAGCCAGCTCGTAGAACAGGGTTCCTTTGCATCGCCAAAAGAGATGCGAGCGCAACTCCGATTGCAAAACCCAGGAAGTTTTGTCTGCTATATATCCTTTTTTGAGCCCTCTCAATTGCCCCACCCCATCCGGCTGTGCAAGCCTGTCAAAGGGAACATCTCCGTCAAAATCTTCAAGGTAAGAGCTTAGAGCCAGAACGCCTTCCGGCAAGAATGGAAGCGGGAGATATATTCTGGTGTCCAGATTTTTCCAAATAAAATCTCGTTGAGCGTTGTTATCTTCTGCATTAAAGTATATATGCCGTATTTGAACAAAGCTTCCTTTGCGAGGCCAGTCGTTTCTTTCGCTGCTGTTGTAAGTTAGATTGTATCCGACTCCGAGCCTTGCCGAGTTTTTCAGCTCGGTTGTTAAACTTGTGTTCTTGATTTCATCATAATCAAAAGTGATGTATTCCAAGTCAAGTTCCATTCCATAGCTGAATCTGCTCTTTGGAAATAGCTCTCTTCCCAAAACAATATCAAAGCGAATATTTTTGGAAGTATAGACATCATGTTTTTTTTCATCCCAGTCATTTCCTATACCAAAGAATTGCGTGGGCCAGTTGTTGAGGTAGAAATGCGTGATAAAATTCCAGCGTTCGTCCACAGGTTCATAGATGTGTTTATTTACGAATGTAATTTGTTTTTTAAACGAAGTCATAATCAGCGTAGAATTATTGCTTCCCGCTTTGCTTCCGTCTTGCGCAGGAGGCGAAACGAAAATCAGCGCACCCGCTCCTACAATTGGACCGGTTTCTTCGGAGTATGCAAAAACAGGCAAAACGAGAAAGTTTTTGAATTCAAATAAATCATCGTTTGCCAGAGCGAGAGTAGCAAGGAAAAGAATGAAAATAAGTTTACAAGATTTGAGCACGAATGGGAATATATAAAAATGCGGAGAAATAATTTCTATATTTCCGATATGTCTTTGTCTGCTGATGTGATCTCTAGAATTATTCAATCTCTTGTGGGCCTGAATGTTTATAAGATTATTCTATTCGGTTCTTATGCTAAAGGCACGGCTACGGAAGATAGCGATATTGATTTGGTTGTGATTTTGGATACTGAAGAGTTTGCAAAGACCTTTGATGAGAGGAAGGATAGAAGGCGACCCATATCCACAGCATTACTGGAAGTAAACTACCAATTTCCTATGGATATTATAGTTTATTCTAAGGGAGAGTTTGAGTATTTGAAAAATAGAGAAGATTTTTTTATACAAGAAATAGAAGAAACAGGAAAAGAACTTTATGGAAAATAGTGTTGAGAGCGCAAAAAGCTATCTGGATTTTGCCAAAAAAGTTGCTGGCATTGTTAAGGCGGAGTTGTGAAATTTCTACCTTACCCCCATGCCACAAGTCCCAAAAACTGCAAAACTTCTTTTTCTATTTATTATTTTATTTTTCAACAATTCATATGCAAGACAAGACGGAGTATCGATATATTTACATCCAGTTGGTTTTCTTGCCGCTTTTCCTTTTGGCTATTACCCAATATTTTTGACAGCCGAAGTTCCTTTAAGTTCAGCAAATTCATTAATAATTAGACCTAGTTTGTGTAGTAGTAAAAATAATAATTTTGTTGATAATGATAGAATATTTAGGTTGGGTAGCGATCTTGGGATACGTAAATATTTTTTTCCAAGAGATTTTAATACAAACTACTTACAATGGCAAATAGGGTTGTTTTATTACTCAGACTTAAGATATAAAAATAAAACTATATGGCTAGATGCTATGGGGTATTGGGGTCTTTCATTTGAAAATGCAAATCTTGATATGGGTTTTGGAATAGTTTGTATAAAAGGAAATAATAGAATAAGTGGTGATGGTGGTTGTACTGGGCATATTGATATGAATTTAGCTTTTAAATTACCTTTTTAAACATCAATCTCCTTCTTTAAAGTTTTCAAATGCTCAAGAGCCATAAACTTTAGAAAATGAGAATTGTCGTTTGTATCCTGCTATTTTCCATATTCCCTCAAACAACTTACAATTCTTCTCTTTATAACCTCTGTCGAAGGTTTTTCTTGTAAGTATTTTATAGCACTCCAACTATTTTTGGAAATATCGTCAAAATAAATTAAACTTCTTTTGACAATAGAAACATCTATTTGGTTGAATTTTTGCCTGAAATAATCAAACATCTCGGTTAAACTCATCTTCTTTAACAGAAAAAATATATCCACAAAATCTTTCGCATGATTGCCTCTGTTTGCTGTGGCTAAAAGCTTCATAGCAGAAATATCTTTTATGCCCAAATATTTAATGCCGTTTTCATTGAAAACATCTTCTATCAGAGGAAAATCGTATTTAACAAAGTCAACTTTTACTCCATTAACTACCATTTGCAAAATAAGGTTTTGAATATTGGTTATTTGAACATTTCTTGCAAATTTTTTATTCATAAAATCTATGATTTCATCTTTGTTAATGTCTTGCCTTGTAAATAAATCTATGTCTTCCGAAATTCTATGGCCAATTTGCAAAGATAAAGCCGTACCTCCAACTAAAAAATAGTTTTCAAAGAGGCTTGACTTATTCAATTCTAGCAAGGTATGCCAAAGGGCAGGGCTGACAGAGTCTGGTTGTAGCATTTAAAGGCCTTTTTGGGAATATCTAAAATAACGCTTAAATAATTCAATGTCTTCTTATCCAAATTGCGAATTTCAATCACTGTTTTTTTAATATCCTTCTTTTTGTAATATGAAAAAACCGCCTTCTCATCTTCTTCCGAGCCTATTGTAAAGACTCTTTCCATAATAAGCTTTTTATCATCTTTTTCGTTCAATACAGAAACATCATAATCCCAAAACAAATGCTTTGAGAGCTTTTGCAACAATTCTCCTTTATGAGCAATACGATTCATATTTGAAATATACAAAAAAATTAACAGTCCACGCCACAAGTCTCAAAAACAGCGACCGAAATTCGCAACTCGTTTATAAAATTCTTTGGATATTTGCCTTTTTGCCGCAAAATGATACATAATATACAAAAAACATAAAATATGAAACGTAAAATGTGAAATAGCTAAGAGCCTTACTCTCCTACCACATCGCATTTCCAATCAACAATGTTCCTTTCTTCTTTCCCAAAAACAACGCCGATTTTGAATATCTTATAACCTTTTTCCAAATACGGAATATAATTTTTCTACATTACCCCCATGTTAGAAATACGCAATGTAGCTATAATAGCACACGTGGACCATGGCAAAACAACATTGGTTGACCAGATTTTAAAGCAATGCGGCGCGTTCCGGGAAACCGAAGAAGTTAACGAAAGAGTTATGGATTCGGGCGATTTGGAACGTGAGCGCGGAATTACAATTTTATCCAAAAATGCAAGCGTTTTTTACAAAGAACATCGCATAAATATTGTGGATACACCGGGTCACGCTGATTTTGGCGGACAGGTGGAAAGAGTTTTAGGCACCGTGGACGGCGTGCTGCTTGTTGTGGATGCCTTTGAAGGGCCAATGGCGCAAACTCGGTTCGTAACGCAAAAAGCTCTTGAGCTCGGACTCATTCCAATAGTTGTTATCAACAAAATAGACCGAGACGGCAGCAACCCAAGCGGCGCTCTGAACAAGGTTTTCGATTTGTTCTGCGATTTGGATGCAAATGAAAAACAGTTGGATTTCGGAGCGGTTTTTGCGAGCGGTCGCAAAGGGACTTGCCGTTTGAATATGAACGATCCTGATACGGATTTCAGACCATTGATGGACATGATTTTAGAGCGAATACCAGCTCCCAAAGGAGACTCTGCAGGAACACCGCTTTTGCAAATCGCTTCTCTTGAATACTCATCCTTTTTGGGCAGGCTCGCTGTGGGCAGAATACAAAGAGGAACTTGGAAAGCCGGATTGACCATTGCTCAGTCCAGACCGGACGGCAAATTCAAAAATATTCGCATTCAAAAAATTCTGCGTTACGAAGGCATAGTTCCGCAACCCGCAGAAAATGCAGGTCCCGGCGATATTGTTTTGCTTTCGGGGCTGGAGTCTTTTGATATAGGCGATACTCTTTCGGATGTGAATTCGCCTGAGTCTCTGCCTCGCATTCATATTGATCCGCCTACAATCTCAATGCTGTTTACGGTAAACACATCGCCCCTTGCGGGCAAGGGTGGCGGTAAATTTTTAACCGGCAATCATCTTTTGGAACGTTTGGAACGTGCTCGCATGGCAGACCCTGCGCTTATCGTTGAAAAAACAGACGGCGCAAGCGCATTCAACGTGAGTGGCCGAGGCGTTATGCACCTTACTATTCTCATTGAAAATATGCGACGCGAAGGTTATGAATTTACGATAGGCAGTCCGCAGGTTATTTTCCAAAAAGACGAAGGCGGAAAAGTTTTGGAGCCTATAGAGCAGTTCAAAGTAGAAGTTCCTGCCGAGTTCAGCGGTGCGGTTATTGAGGAGCTTGGCCGCCGCAAAGGCGAGATGGTAAATATGCTTCAAGACGATAACAATCGTGTTTTTTTGGAATACAATGTTCCGAGCCGAGGCTTGATAGGCATCAGAAGCATTTTGCTTTCTCTTTCAAAGGGCTATGCTATTTCGCAGTCTTTGTTTTTGGAATACCAACCTCACAAAGGCGAAATTCCGAGCCGCATAAACGGAGTGTTAATAGCAAAAGATCCAGGCGTTGCAAGCGCTTACGCTTTGTGGAAGCTGGAAGATCGCGGCTACATGATTATTCCGCCAGGCTCGGATGTTTATGCCGGCATGATTATAGGCGAGCACAATCGCGATGTGGACATCATTGTAAATGTGATTAAGTCTAAGCATTTAACGAATATGCGAGCTTCGGGCAGCGACGAGAATATTTTGCTAACGCCATATCGCAGAATGAGTTTGGAGGAGTGCGTCACGTTTATAAATGAAGATGAATGCGTTGAGGTTACGCCGAACATTCTGAGAGTGAGAAAGAGCGAGCTGGATGAGCACAGGCGAAAGGCGGCGGCAAAGGTGGAGTAACTTTAGTTCCAAAAAACAACACCTACACCCCCTTTCCACGTTTCAAAATGAAACGCGCTGCTACCATAAACCGCTTTTTTCGCTCAAAAACGCCGTTTTCTGCTTCGGCATAGCTTTTGCCTTAATATAGGCATGGAAGAAGTTGAGAAACTTATTGAAGAGGTGGAAAATTCTACCGAAGAGCAGACGATAGAAAACGATGCTCTGGCAGCGGCACAGGATAAATACTTGCGCCTGTTTGCGGAATTTGAAAATTATCGCACTCGCACCGCAAAAGAACAGTTGGAACTTATAAGCACTGCGAATGGCAAACTTTTAACAAAACTCTCCGAGGTAAAAGATAACTTTGACCGTGCTTTTGCCGAAGAAAATAAAAGCGGAGATTTGGAAGCTTTTGAAAAAGGCATGAAACTGATTCAAGAACAGCTTAATAAAATTTTAAGCGAATTCGGATTGGAAATCATAGACCCGTCTGGCGAAGTTTTTGACCCGAATTTTCACGAGGCCCTGATGAAACAACCTAGCGAAAACGTTCCTGAAGGAAACGTGATTCAGGTGTATCAAAAGGGGTACAGAATTAAAAACAAATTGCTGAAAACAGCAAAGGTAATTGTTTCTTCAGGGAAGCAATAGAAATTTAACAGGAGAAAAACCATGGGAAAAATCATAGGAATAGACTTGGGCACAACAAACAGTTGTGTATCTGTTATGGAAGGCGGAAAGCCGGTTGTTATCGCTAACGCCGAAGGCTTTCGTACAACTCCGTCAATCGTTGCATTTGGCAAAAACGGAGAACGCTTGGTGGGCCATGTGGCAAAAAGACAGGCAATCACCAATGCCGAAAAAACCATTTACTCAATCAAAAGGTTTATGGGCCGCCGCGCAGAGGAATGCTCCGAAACTGAAAAACATATGCCTTACCACTTGGTAGGCAAAGGCAACGACTTGGTACGCGTTGATGTTGACGGCAAAGAATATGCACCGCCTGAAATCTCGGCAATTGTTCTGCAAACTATGAAAAAAATTGCAGAAGATTATCTGGGGCAAGAAGTAACACAGGCTGTAATCACAGTCCCAGCATACTTCAACGATGCTCAAAGACAGGCTACAAAAGACGCTGGTCGCATAGCAGGTCTCGAAGTCTTGCGCATAGTCAATGAACCAACTGCAGCAGCGCTTGCTTATGGCCTTGACACTAAAAAGAATGAGAAAATAGCCGTTTACGATTTGGGCGGCGGAACTTTTGACATATCCATTCTGGAAATATTTGAAAACTCGTTTGAAGTGCTTGCAACCAACGGCGATACAGCTTTGGGCGGAGATAACTTTGACGAAGTTATAATCGACTGGATTAACGATGAATTCCGCAAAGACAATCCGGGCATAGACCTCAAAAAAGACAAAATGGCTTTGCAACGCTTGAAAGATGCAGCGGAAAAAGCAAAAATAGACCTTTCCGCAGCTACAAGCACAAATATAAATCTTCCGTTTGTAACTGCAGATGCAACTGGGCCAAAACACTTGGATTTAACGCTCACTCGCGCCAAGTTTGACCAGCTCACCGCATTTTTGGTGGAAAAAACATTAGGACCTGTTCGCAAAGCGATGGACGATGCAAAGCTAAAATCCGCAGATATAAGCGAAGTGATTTTGGTTGGCGGTTCAATACGCATTCCTGCGGTTCAAGAAGCTGTTAAAAAATTGTTTGGCAAAGATCCGCACAAAGGCGTTAATCCGGACGAGGTTGTTGCAATTGGCGCAGCAATTCAGGGCGGAGTTTTGGCAGGCGACAGTTCTCTGAAAGACGTGGTTCTTTTGGATGTGACTCCGCTTTCGCTTGGCATAGAAACTTTGGGCGGAGTTATGACAAAACTCATAGACCGCAACACAACAATTCCAATTCGCAAAAGCCAGGTGTTCAGCACCGCAGACGACAATCAGCCAGCAGTGTCCATACACGTGCTGCAGGGCGAAAGAGAATTTTCAAGAGACAATCGCACGCTTGGTCGCTTTGACTTGACGGGAATTCCGCCAAAACCTCGTGGCTTGCCGCAAATCGAGGTGACTTTTGATATTGACGCAAACGGCATTGTGCATGTAAGCGCAAAAGACAAGGAAACCGGCAAAGAGCAGAGCATCAAAATTCAAACATCTTCGGGTCTTAGCGAAGACGAGATAAACAAGATGGTTAAAGATGCAGAAGCCAATGCAGACAAAGATAAAAAAGCCCGCGAATTGGTTGACGCAAAAAATCAGGCTGAGCAGGTTGTTTATCAAGTGGAAAAAACGCTCAAGGAAAACGATGGCAAACTGCCCGCAGATTTGGTTTCCCAAGCGAATGCCGCTGTTGCGGATTTGAAAGCCGCAACGGAAAAGGCTACGAGCAAAGAAGAGATTCAAAGCGCAATGGACAAGGCTCAGAGCGTTGTAAGCCAGATTCTGCAAGCGGCTCAAATGGCTGGCGGCGGCGCAACAGGCGAGCCTAAACATGGCGATAACTGCGAAGGCAATTGCGGCGGCGGCGATGATTGCTGCAAAAACAAAGGCGATAAAAAAGACGGCCCAGTTGATGCTGATTTTGAAGTGGTAGATGAGAAGAAGTAATTGCCATGGCTAACAAGCGTGATTATTACGAAATTCTTGGCGTTCCTAAAGACGCTTCTGCTGATGATATTAAGCGGGCATATAAAAAACTTGCCATAAAATATCATCCAGATAAAAATCCAGGCAATAAGGAAGCGGAAGACAAGTTCAAAGAAGCAGCCGAGGCTTACGATGTGCTTTCAGATGAAAAGAAGAAGGCGCAGTATGACCGCTTTGGCCACGAAGGTTTAAGCAGCGGCGGATTTGGCGGTTTTAGCAGCGGTGGTTTCACATTTGAGGATATATTTACTCATTTTGGCGATGTTTTCGGCGATATAGGCGGATTCGGCGGCAGTTTTGGCAACAGAGGTTCGCGTAGCCGAGGTCCGGCTCCGGGCGAAGATTTGCAAATGGGCATAGCGCTCACTTTAAAGGAAATCGCTGAGGGAACGGTAAAAAAAGTTCGCATAAAACGCTTCAAGCAATGTCCTGATTGCAATGGCAAGGGAGGCACTGGAGTTAGCACTTGCGAATCTTGCTCTGGAAAAGGGCAAGTGCGCCGCAGAGTTCGCAATGTTTTCTTTGAAACCGTGAATGTTGTAACTTGCCCAGACTGCGAAGGTTCGGGCGAGTCTATAACCAATAAGTGCAAAACCTGTTCCGGTCACAAGCGTGTTAAAACCGAAGATACCATAGAGGTTAAAATTCCAGCAGGAGTTGCGAGCGGAAATTACCTGAAGCTTCGCGGCGAAGGCAATGCGAGTTCGCAAGGCGGCGCAACCGGTTCGCTTATAGTTCACATAGAAGAGAAGAACGATGATTTTTTTGTGCGAGACGGGCAGAATCTTTTTTGCAAAGTGCTTGTTCCCGTGTATCGCCTGGCGCTTGGCGGCGAGCAAAGAGTTCCTACTTTATACGGCGAAGTCAAGGTAAAAATAGCCGCAGGTTTGCAACCGGGAACGCAGTTGAGGGTTCGCGGTCAAGGTTTGCCTGGTTATAATTCTGAGTACAAAGGCGATTTGTTCGTAGAAATTCAAGCATACATTCCGGAGAATTTATCCAGCAAAGAAAAAAATCTTTACGAAGAACTCGGTTCCCTTGGGCAAGAGCGAGACGATAACCGCGAGCGAGGTTTGCTAGACAGGATAAAGGAGTTTTTCAGTTGAAAGGAAGTCTCCCATTCCCCCTAACGCAATTCGGAAAAACAGCACTTGGCGCACCGCTGCTCTATGCCCCATGCACCGCAAAATGCGAACTTCTTGTTATTGCCGGCGTTCATGGCGAAGAAGCCGAAACGATTTTTCTTTTAAGCAGAATACTCAGATGTTTTGAAAAACCATTGCAAAACATCGCTTTTATACTTTGCGCAAATCCCGATGGCACATCGCTTGGCACACGTGGCAATGCAAACGGCGTGGATTTGAATCGCAATTTTCCAACTGAAAACTGGAGCCCAAAACCTACTTTCAGCAAACCTTTCCTTGAAAGCAAAAGAATAACACAATTATCAACCGGAAAAACTCCAGCAAGCGAACCTGAAACCAAGTCTCTTATAAAACTCATCCGCAAACTAAAGCCAGCAGAAATACTAGCCATTCACAGTCCGCTTGGATGCGTGGATGCGCCTATGCTCACACCGCTTGTAAAATCTTTGTCCGAAATTTCCGAAACTCCGCATAAAAAAAATATAGGCTACCCAACTCCGGGCAGCCTTGGAACTTGGTGCAAAGAAAATTCAATACACTGCGTAACTTGGGAATTTCCCCGGCTTGCGCCGGAGATTCTGGTCCAAAAATTTACCCGTCCGTTGTGTAAACTTTTTCTGCGTACAGTGCAGTAGCGCACATATACTCACGGTTCATCTTTGCGATGAATTCAACAGAAATTTCCTTGGGACATGAAGCTTCGCACTCGAAAAGATTTGTGCAATTTCCAAATCCTTCTTTGTCCATCTGCTCAACCATAGCCAAAACTCTCTTTTGCCTTTCGGGCTTGCCCTGCGGCAAATAAGCGAGATGGCTGACCTTTGCAGAAACAAACAACATGGCAGAAGCATTCTTGCAAGCAGCTACGCAAGCTCCGCAACCGATGCAGGCCGCAGCGTCAAAAGCACGGTCTGAATCATTTTTTGGAATAGGAAGAGTGCTTGCAGGAGGTGCATTGCCTGTGTTGATGCTCACAAAACCGCCAGCCTGAATAATGCGGTCAAATGCGCCTCTATCCACAGCGCAGTCTCTTAGCACTGGGAAAGCTGCGGAGCGCCAAGGTTCCACAACTATGGTATCGCCATCTTTGAACTTGCGCATATGAAGCTGGCAAGTGGTAACATGGTTATCGGGACCGTGCGGCAAGCCGTTGATCACCAGCGAACACATACCGCAAATTCCTTCACGGCAATCGTGGTCAAAAGAAAAGCCTTCTTTGCCTTCCTTCATAAGCTGCTCGTTCATAACATCCAGCATTTCCAAAAAAGACATATCCGGAGAAATGTTAGAGAGCTTAACGGTTTCAAAACCGCCTCTTGTCTGGGCATTCTTCTGACGCCACACTTTTATTGTAAGATTCATATTTCCGCTCATTTGTAGCTCCTTGTAATAAGGTGTACTTCGTTGAATTCCAAATCCTCTTTGCTGAGTTCGTGCTTGTTATCGCCTTTCCATTCCCAAGCCGCAACGTGGCAGAACTTTTCGTCATCGCGTTTTGCCTCGTTATCATCGGTCTGGTGCTCTTCGCGGAAATGGCCGCCGCAAGACTCCTCTCTGTAAAGAGCGTCTTTTGCAAGCAGTTCGCCGAATTCCAGGAAGTCTGCAACGCGCAAAGCGTTTTCCAAATTCTGGTTGAACGAACCGTTGTCTCCGAGAACTTTGACATTTTTCCAGAACTCTTCGCGCAATGCGGGAATTTCCGAAATGGCTTTTTCAAGACCAGCCTTGTTGCGGCCCATGCCAACATTCTCCCAAGTGATATGGCCAAGCTCTCTGTGGAACTCAGTGACAGTTTTTTTGCCGTTGATAGAGAGCAAGCGGTCGATAAGAGTTTTCGAACTTTTTGCTGCATCCACAAATTCAGCTTGGCTGTTGCTAACCTTGTCCAGCTTTGTGCTTGCGAAGTAGCCGCCAATGGTGTATGGAATAACAAAATAGCCGTCTGCAAGACCCTGCATAAGAGCAGAAGCTCCCAAGCGGTTTGCGCCGTGGTCTGAGAAGTTCGCTTCGCCCAAAACAAAGCAACCAGGTATTGTGCTTTGCAAATTGTAATCAACCCACAAGCCGCCCATTGTGTAATGAGAAGCGGGGTAAATTCGCATCGGGGTTTTGTAAGGATTCTCGTCAGTGATTTTTTCGTACATCTGGAAAAGATTTCCGTATTTTGCGCTCACTGCGTTTTCTCCGATGCGTTTAACTGCATCGCCGAAGTCGAGGAATACGGCGCGTTTGGAAGTTCCAACTCCAAGGCCGTTGTCGCATACCATTTTTGCATTGCGGCTTGCAACATCGCGAGGAACAAGGTTTCCAAAGCTAGGATATTTTTCTTCCAGATAATAATAACGCTCTGCTTCCGGAATGTCGCTCGGCTTGCGAGGATCGCCAGCTTGGCGAGGCACCCATACACGGCCGTCGTTGCGCAAAGACTCAGACATTAGAGTGAGCTTGCTCTGGTGGTCTCCGGTTACCGGAATGCAAGTTGGGTGAATCTGCGTGTAGCATGGATTTGCGAACAAAGCGCCTCTTTTATGAGCACGCCATGCAGCGCCTACGTTTGAGCCTTTCGCATTTGTGGAAAGGTAGAACACATTTCCGTAGCCGCCGGTTGCAATGCAAACTGCATCTGCTTCGTGGCATTCCAATTCGCCTGTAACCAGATTGCGAACCACAATGCCTCTTGCTCTGCCACCTACCAGAACAAGGTCCAGCATTTCGCGGCGAGGGAACATTTTAACGGAGCCTTTAGCAACCTGACGCATCATGGATTGATATGCGCCGAGCAAAAGCTGCTGGCCTGTTTGACCACGAGCGTAGAATGTGCGGCTAACCTGCGCACCGCCGAATGAACGATTGTCCAAAAGGCCGCCGTATTCACGGCCAAAAGGAACGCCCTGCGCTACGCAATGGTTTATGATTAAGTTTGAACATTCCGCCAAGCGATGAACGTTCGCTTCGCGAGCGCGGAAATCGCCGCCTTTAACGGTGTCGTAAAAGAGACGGTGGATTGAGTCGCCATCGTTTGGCAGATTGTGAGCTGCGTTTATGCCGCCTTGAGCCGCAATTGAATGCGCGCGACGCGGGCTGTCTTGAACGCAGAACGATTTCACATTGTAGCCAAGCTCGCCCATGGAGGCTGCAGCAGAGGCTCCGGCCAAACCGGTTCCAACAACTATAACTGTGAATTTACGTTTGTTGGCCGGATTTACCAGCTTAAGCTCAAATTTATGGCGAGTCCATTTTTCTGCAATGGGACCGCCTGGTATGTTAGATTCCAATTTCATTGTTCGCCTCCTTCTTCAACTTCGGGATTTTGCGGTTCTGCAGACTCTTGCTGCGGTCTGGGACGTTCAGGGCGGCGTTTATCGCCTCCTTTGAATCCAGGTCCTTCACCGCCACGGATTAGAGATTGCCTCTCAACTATGAATTTTGCCTTTTCCGGTCTTGCGGAAATTGGCTTTGCCAGTCTCTTTTGTTCATCGAGCGGTTTTTGGGAAAGAGCTTCAAGAGCGCTTTGATAATCTGGATCTTTAGCCTGTTCAATGATTGCCTTGGATCTTTCGTCCAGATTTATAATGGCCCAAGTGCCAGCAGCTGTGATTCCAAAGCCGCACGCTACCACAACGCAATAGATTATGGCAAGCTTATCTATTATTGGGGTCCATTTTTGGTGGTTTATACCCATTGTTTGAAATGCGCTTGAAATGGCATGCCACATATGGAAGCCCAGCAACAACATGATTGTTATGTAAAATGCGGCAAATAGCGGGTTTCCGAGAAAGTGAACCGTTGTTAGCCACATATCGCGAACAACAATGCCTCCGGCAACATCAGGATTTATATAATGGTAATGAACTCCGTTTCGCAAAGTGAGAACGTGCCATACTATGAAAGCTGCTATCGCAAGCCCTGACCAGATCATCACAAAAGTGGGGAACTGTTTTCTGCCTTTGCGAGCTTCCACCACATAGCGAGCTGTGCCGCGCGCTTTGTAATTCTGCAATTTTAGCGTTATTGCCAAATACAGATGGGTTCCGAAAAGCACCACCAAACCAGTTTCCGCTACATACAGGAGCAGTTTTGATTTAGTTAGAAGATGGGAATAAGTGTTGAATGCCGCTTGAGCCGCTGCAGGGTCTAGCATTAGCAATTGAAGGTTGCCAATCATATGACCAAGCACAAAAAGCACTAGACAACATCCAGTAGCACCCATAACCTGCTTCTTTCCTATTGAAGAAGTGAGGTAGGTTAAAAGCCATTTCATTTGTAAGATCTCCTTGAAACAAATTATCGTGAGTAAATATAGTAAAATTATCCCCCATACCCTTTTTCTTCCAACTCCATAGCGAGGTCCGAGCCTCCGGTCCTGGCTATTTTGCCATTCATTAAAACATGCACAAATTGAGGTTTTGCGTAGTCTAAAAGGCGTTGGTAGTGCGTAATCAGGACTACGGAGCGTTCCGGGGTCATCAAATGGTTTATTCCGCTGGCTACTATTCTCAGGGCATCTATGTCCAACCCGGAGTCCGTTTCGTCCAAAAATGCAAGAGCGGGCTCCAGCATTGCCATTTGCAGGATTTCGTTCCTCTTTTTTTCGCCACCGCTAAAACCTTCGTTTAGGCCACGCTCCCTGTAGCGGCTGTCCATTTCCAAAAGTTGCATGGCTTTTTCCATTTTTTCCTTGAACTCGTTTTCGCAAAGCCTTGGCAAACCAAGAGCCTTGTGCTTTGCGTCTATTGCGGCTCGCAAAAATTCCTCGTTGCCAAGCCCTGCTATCTCCAGCGGATATTGGAAACCAATGAAAAAACCAGCGTTTGCCCTAGCTGCCACTGAAAGCTCAAGCAAATTTTTCCCTTGAAATTCTATGCTGCCTTCTGTAATTATATAATCGGGATGCCCAGCTATAACCTTGGAAAGCGTGCTTTTTCCAGCGCCATTTGGCCCCATAATAGCGTGAATTTCCCCTTTTCCAACCGATAAATTCAAGCCTTTGAGAATTTCCGTGCCATCTGAAAGCGAGGCGTGCAAATCTTTTATTTGGAGCATGGGAAGGAAGATAGAATTTTCTATATTAGATATGTGGCATTTGTAACTGTTGTGCTAGGTATATCTCTTTTTCTTTTGCTGACATTTATACTGTCGCTTTTGAGCCGTATAAATTTGTTGGAAAGGCAAATAGTTAATATAGAGTACATGATTAGCGAATCGGAAAATGAACTGCAGAAAGTTGGAACTCTTATAAAGCAATCCACTTTTGAAGTTAAAAAGGATAAATAAATGCTGCACGCAACATTGAAAAAAAGGAAAATAAGAATGGACTTGAATATTTTGATTCTAGTTATAACGCTGCTCAATTTGGGGCTCGTGACACTTGCGCTTTCTCGTATAAACGGCTTGCGCAAAGACCTTCGTACTCCCGTAGTTAAAAAGTTCAATCAGGACTTTAAAAGAAAATCTGTGGATATTCCCAAGGCTCCGGAAAATTTCGGAAAAAACCAGAGAGACGATAAACCAGGCAGACCAGGCAATCAGCCTTTTGGACAAAATCGCCCGAGAAACGGCGCGCAGCAAAACCGCCCAGCTCCAGTTCGCCGGCCAGCAGCTAAAGCTCCGGACGTATACTCAAACGAAGCTCCTATGCCGCAGGCTTCCACTCCCGTTCCTCCGCGTCCAGTATCAGCAGAAACTTCGCCCGCTGCAGAAGGCCGTCGCCCATTGCCGCCTCGCTTCAACGGAAATCCAGACCCTGCACCCTCTGCTCCCGCAGCTGTTAGCTTCGCCCAAAGCGATAGCAATGACAACGATAGCGATAGCGGAATGGAATTTGATCGTTCTAAAATGGCGCACGGCCGCAGAAATGTGGTTGCAAAGCCTGTGATAGAAGACGATGCGGAGGCAAACGCTTAATTTAAAATAAAGTCACCAACTCAACTGGACAAAACTTATGACCGAAGATGCATTTGAAGATAAAGTCGAGGCGTTTCCTGAAAAGGTAAACCGGTTCAAAATTGCGATTTCAAGAGATCGCATGGAAGTTAAAATGTATCCGCTGATTGATGTTAAGGAAGGCGGGTTGGTGACATTTGAAGATGTTGTCGCAGAGTTCAAAAAAGAAAACATAAAAGTTAAAATTGACGAGGAATTAGTAAAAAAACAATTTTTGGAAGTCAATCCAATAGAGATCACAATAGCCAGAGGCAGAAAGCCAGTTCAGGGCAAAGACGGAAGCATTGAATATAAATGCGATATGAGCGCAAAACCGCAGTTCGTTGCAGACCCGAAAGACGGCAAAGCAATAGATTACAAGAACTCTATGCAAGTAACCCTGGTGAACGTTGGCGATATTTTGGCTGCAGTGGTTCCGCCAACGGATGGCGAACCGGGAGAAGATGTAAATGGATATCCCATAGAGGCAAAGCCTGGCGTAAAGGCTAAATATTTTTTAGGCGAAGGATTGGAAGAGAAAGACGGAAACGTTGTTGTTACGTCTCCTGGAACTCCAAGCGTTCAAGAAGATGTTCTTTTGATTCGCCGCAACTACGTTTTGCAGGGCGATGTAGGTTTATCATCGGGAAATATAAATTTCCCAGGTACAGTTGTTATACATGGAAATGTTACAGAAGGATTTGAAGTTATATCAGAAGAAAATGTTGTGGTAAACGGACTAATAACAGGAGCGAAGATAAGAGCAAAAGGCTATATTAAATGCTCTGGCGGCATTCAAGGCAAAGGCAATACCGATATTATAGCAGGTTCATTTGTTGCGGTCACATTTATAAATGCCGCTACAGTGGTTGCCGAGGGCGATATTTTAGTCACGAAAGACATTCTGCATTCAAATGTCAGCTGCCTTGGCGAGCTTCGTACCGGAGGTTCCATTATCGGCGGAGTTACTACGGCATTTAAAGGCGTTGAGTGCGGCGGCGACGTCGGTTCTGAAACGGGAGTTAAAACACTTGTGAATATACGCACGCATTACCGCCAGGAAAAAGCGAAAGAGCAGGCGAATGTTGTTGCTACGGAAACCAATGCTATTTTTGAAAGGTATAAGATTTGGAACAAGGCTGAAACATTGAAAGATGAGGAGGCTGAAAAACTTATGAAAGATATAGTCACTTTGCAAGCGCTGATTTCAAAACGGCAGATGTGCGATACCAGGGTTGCGAAATTTGACAGCATGGTTTATGAAAACAAAGCGGCAAAAATAAAAATACTAGGGATGTTGGAATCCGATGTTACTATTGCATCGCCATATACACGCTATACAAGCTCAGAGCATATAAAAGGGCCTCTTGCGGTATCGGAGAATAACGAATTTCAAAAAATGGCAATAATGAGAGGAGGCGCAGCTTATGGCTCTGGAGAAAATTAGCACATTAAGCGATATGAAAGATCTTATGAAAGAGCTTATGCGTTTGGAGGCAAAATTCCTTTATGAATTTTATGGGGCTCTGCAGGATTTTACTTCCAAGAAATTTCTGCCGCAATGGTTGCAAAATAAAAGCATTAACAAGGTATTTGTAAGCGAAAAAGGAAAAGAGGTTTTATCAAAAGTCAGCAGTTCCCCAAAGCGTTCCGTTATTTTTTATGATTTGGAAACCCAGGATTTAAATGGGCTTCAATTTTTAGCGGAGTTGGGACAGAAACCTGATTTGAAAGCTCGCTGCAAAATAGTTTTAGCGGCTCCAAATTTAACGCCAGATGCTCAATCCAAGTTGATGCAGATGGGTGTAAATGTCATTATTTCCAAACCGCTTGAAGCGGATAAATTGCGAATTGCGTTTGAGAAAATCGGGCTTGATTACTAACCCTGCCCTTCCGTTTTATTCAAAGTCATATTGAAAGTTTGCTTGTCTGCGGAAGACATCTCAAAATCGTGCGCCATTCTGAGGCAGCCGAATGGGCAGCTTTCCACGCAGAATCCGCATTGAGTGCAGGTATCCATGCGGTAGAGATATTTGCCCAAGACTTTTTTCCCAGCTATATTTTTTGTTGAAAGCACGTTTATGGAATTGTTCGGGCAAGTTTTTTCGCATATTCCGCAAGCTGTGCATGCATGCAGATTCTCTTCGTTGTGAATCAGTTCAACCCGACCTCTGAAGCGATCATGCATTTTAAGCGTTGCTTTGTTTTCTGGATATTGTTCCGTGACAATTCTTCCTGGATTGAAAAAATATCTGAGCGTAACGGTCATTCCCTTTAGCAAGCTTATGGGACCGGTTATCATCGCATGAAAATATTTTGAAGCTGTCATCATAATACCCACCCCATAGCGGTGAAAACTGCTCCTAGCGCAAGCAAAATCAGGCTTAGCGGCAGCAAAAATTTCCATTCAAAGCTCATAAGCTGGTCAATTCTGGGCCTTAGCCAAGTCCAGCGAAACATCATGTATAGCCATATCAAAAAGTAAATTTTTGCAAACATCCAAACCAAGTCCGGAACTGCCAAAAGAATGTTATCCACGCTTTCAATGCCAATCAAAGGAGCTTGCCAGCCTCCCAAAAAGAAAATTGAGCCAAGCGCTGAGGCGCCTATTATGTTTATGTACTCGGTTAGGTAGAACATGGCAAAAGCAGTTCCAGTATATTCGGTATGAAAGCCGGCTGTCAATTCCTGCTCCGCTTCTGCAATATCAAAAGGCGCGCGGTTGAGTTCCGCCGTGCTTATGCACATGAACATCAGAAATCCCACGAATCCTAAAACAGGCAGTTTGAAAATCCACCAGTCAAAGACTGTTCCGCTTTGCGTTGCGATAATATCGTTCAGGGATGCGCTGCCGGAAATCATCACAACGAATAGCATAATTACAGCGAAAGAGACTTCGTAGCTTATCATCTGCGCACCGCTTCTCAGCGCGCTTAAAAGCGAATATTTGTTATTTGAAGCCCATCCGCCCAAAAGAATTGCGAAAAGTCCGAGCCCGTTTATCGCTATTATGGCCGGCACCGCAAAATCCAAATCTATCACCTGCCATTGCTCGCCAAATGGAATGAGCGCCAGAGTGAAGAATGGAGCGGTAAGGGAAATCATGGGCGCAAGATAATACATTATTGTATCAACGCCTTTTGGGGAATAAACTTCCTTGAAAAGCAATTTGGTGACATCCGCAACGGTTTGCAAAACCCCATGCCATCCGAGCCGCATAGGCCCAAGTCTGCACTGAATATGCGCACATACTTTGCGTTCCATGTAAATTAAAATTGGCGCAGAGCCTATACCTACGGCTAAAACCGCAATCACCGCAAGAATCACGTTTATGCCCAAGGCGAGTTCTGGCCACGGCGAGTATTCTCGCACCATATCGCCTATAAAATTGGGAATGCCAAAGGTCATGGAGATGAATGTAGAAAAATTTTTTCTATATTTTTTATCCTGTTATGGAAGTTCCCGAAAACTTGGCTCAAATAGCACGCTTTCCTAAGCGGCGCGGGGCAATATTTCAAATGGAAGCTGATAATAGAGGGTTTGCCTTGGTGGATGTCAAGTGCGGGACGCTGAAAATTTATGTTTTGATAGACCCGGATACGGACCAGATTTTAGATACGAAGTTTTTCACTTACGGGGGCCCGTTGCTAACAGCTTTGGCAGATATTCTATGCGAAGGGCTTTTGGGCAAAAAAATAGACGAAATTCAGAATTTATTGCAAGATTTTCAAACCGTGGCAAGTTTGCCAGCTATGATTGCAGAGACTTACCCGGAAAAAAAGAATGTCGCTTTCGCAGCCAGAGCCGCTATGGGCAGCGAAAAACTGAAAGCCTGCACCGCTGAGGGCAGAACAGAAGCCGATGCACAGTGGGAAGCGCTTAGCGAAAGCCAGAAACTTGAAAAAATAGAAGAATGCCTGAATGAATATGTGCGAGCCATGCTTGCAGGCGACGGCGGCGGTTTGGAAGTGCTGGGTATCAAAGATGGGAATACCGTTGTGATACGCTATCATGGAGCTTGCGCCGGTTGCGGAGCCGCGAGCGGCGGTACCTTGTATTACATAGGAGACCAGCTTCAACAGCATGTTTATTATGGCTTGATGGTAGAACCGGAAATACAAACTTTAAATACAGGAGAAGTTTATGTCCCTTGAAATCCCGGCAGAGTTGCTTTCGCCAACGGTTGAAGAACTGGAAGAAAAAACAGCCCAAGACCTGGCTACAAAATGGAAACTGCGCAAACGTCCAGGAAAAAAAGAGAGAATCGCTTTAAAGCGCGAAAAAGATGTGGCTAAGCTAGAAGCCATAGCAGAGGAAATAAACAAACCCAAACAGCCTTCCATAAATAATTTGAGTTCTCTGTTTGTCCAAAATGTTCCGAAAAAATTTTCGCTAAGCGATGTAAATATCAATAATAACATCAATCATAACACGAAAATCTTGCGCCCAACTTTAAGGGTATCATTGGGAGAATTGCCGCCAAAGCCTATTATAACTGTAACCGCTCCGCCGCCTGCTCGCAAGAGAGGCCGACCGCCTAAAGTCAAACCAGTATGAAGAAGCGGTATTTAAGGGCTGTTTTATTTTTTTTGGGTATAGCTGGCATTGTGGCATATTCGCTTTACCCCAAAAAAAAGGAGGTGGAGTGCCTTGAAGCAAAATCGCATTCTTATGGAGATGCTCAGATTGATGATGTTTCTTTCAGGTGCACATTGCCTGATGAAAGCACAAATTGCGGAATAGCTTTTTCTTTTGATGACGATATAAACTGGAATTTTATGGATTTTCTTGTGCTGAATTTGCAAAGCTCTGAAAATTTCAAAGAGCTTATAGTTCAAGTATTAACTTATGACCCTGACAACCGCAAGAACAAACCTGCTCTAAAGGAAATTCATTTAAATCCGGGCACAAATCGTTATTCAATTGCGATGGATCATTTTTACACGCCGGATTACTGGTTTGAGCAGCAGAATGCAAAGAACACTCACAATGCAAGGAGATTTTCCTCTGTAATCGGTTTGGAAATATACTCCGGTTGGAAAAACCCATCGGATACTCCTTTGGAATTAAAAGTTGAAAGCATTTGCGCTGAGGGCTTAAGCAACATCTCTTTTGTGCTTCTTGTGATTTACCTTGCAATTTTAATAGCCATAGCTATAAGCGCAAGGATTCATTAGCCTACTCTGCCAATTTCAGACACGGCTTTTGCCAAAGTTTCGTCTGAGGATGTAACTGATTTCTGATTGGCTTCATAATTTCTCTGAAATCTTATCATTTCCACCATTGAGTCAACTACGCTGACGTTGGAGGCTTCCAGAAATCCTTGTTTTAAGGTTGTGTTAACTGCACGGTCTGGTTCGTCTCCGTTTTTGGCGTAATAAAGATTAAAACCTTCGCGTCCAAGCTGGGTTCTTTTGTCTGGAAAGTCAACAATTGAGAGTTTCCCAACGTCTTTTCCATCTGCATAAACCTTTCCCGAAGCCGAGACTGCAAATTCATGCGCTTCGTCCATGCTGATTGGGCGTCCGTCTTCGCCAAGCACTTTGTATCCTTGCAAGGTTACCAGTTCGCCCATTGCATTGCGCGTAAAACTGCCGTTTCTGGTATAACGGATGCCATTTTCTGTTTCAACTTCAAAAAAACCTTCCCTTTCAAGCGCTAAATCAAAGGGATTATCGGTAATTATCATGCTGCCTTGCGAGTAATCGATATAGTTTTCGGACATTTGGTGTTCTTCGTCCTGATGAAGCTTTAATTCGTCGTTTCGCCTATGCTCAACCTGGGCAATGCTTGCCATAAGAGACTTTTTGAAGCCTGCAGTTGTGGCATTTGAGAGATTGTGGGTAGTATTATCCATCATCTCCTGCAGGAGCATCATTCCATTGCGTGCTGAGTAAAGACCATTAACCATGCAATATATAATGCAAAAACCGTGCCATTATGATTCCAGCATAAATTTTAAATCTTAAATCTATTCACAATGTCATTCAAATCTTCTGCCATTCCAGACAAATCCGAGGCAGAGGAATTCACCAAGCCAGCACCCTGGGCAGAGCCTTTAGCGGCACCGCTCATTGAATGAAGATCTTTGGAAGTATTGTTTGCGCCCTGAGCAGCTTCGTCTGCATGCGTTGAAACTTCTCCAGCTCTTTTTGCAACCTCGCTTATTGCGCTTGCAACGCGCTTTGCATTGGAGTTCGCTTGAGCAACGTTGTTCGTAATATCGTTGCTGGCTTTGGTTTGCTGATCGATGTGCCCGGCTATATCTTCCACAGATCGGTTTATTTGCGAAATAATGCCGCTTACATCGTTAATTACGGCAACTGCATTGTTTGTGCCGCTTTGAATGCCCTCAATGCGATGAGCTATATCGTCTGCGCTTTTAGCGCTCTGGTTTGCAAGTTCCTTTATTTCTCCTGCAACAACAGCAAAGCCCTTGCCAGCCTCTCCTGCGCTTGCGGCTTCAATAGTGGCATTCAATGCTAGCAAATTGGTTTTATCCGCTATTCTTTTTATAACATCCGTAACGTGCCCAATCTCTTTTGCCGCTGCGCCAAGCGTGCTCATAACGTTTGTGGCATTGGAGGCTTTGCCTGTGGCTTCCGAGGCTATTTTGCGAACATCGCCCGTGTTGCCTGCAATTTGTCTTATGCTTGCGCTCATTTCCTCTATAGAAGTTGCTATTGTGTTCATGTTCGCATACATTTGATCTGCGGCACCCGATACTTCGTTTGCATTAGACGAAACATTTTCTGCAGCGTCTGCCATTGAGCTTATGCTTTTAGCCATTTGCTTTGTTGTGCCTTCAATATTCGTTGATTTTCCTACCATTTCGCCGGAGCCTTGAGCGAGCTCTTCGCTAACTGTTGAAAGGTGCGTGGATTCCTTAGCGAGCTTTGTGGATTTTAATTTCAAATCTTTCACAATTTCAGACATCTTCTGGAAGAATCCATCCAAATTTGTTGCCACCGTGCCGAACTCATCTTTTCGCAGTATGTTTGCGCGAACAGCCAGGTTTCCGCTAGCGCCGTCTTTAATCACGTTCACAATCCTTTTGAGCGGAGCGGTCATATTTCTTATGTGCACCCAAAACACAACAAATAAAATTAACAGACCTATAACAGCGGTTATTATTGCGCTCATCCCTATTTCGTAAAGAACCCTGTAAATTTCAGTTTTTGGGACTTCAATTAAAACTGTCCATCCCGTGCTTGGAATCATAGTGCGAATTTCCTCTTTATTTTCAATTTCCGTTGAATCGGAAACCGAGAGCAACTGCCCGCCTTTGCTCAAAAGCGAAACTCGCATAGACTTGCTGAAACCAACCTCTTTAAGCAAACCTGTGAGTTGGCCCAGAGCAATGTCTGCAGTGGCGACTCCCACGAAATTTCCTTTGTGCATGAGCCTGTATGAGTAGGTCACCATCATTATATTTCCTGCGCCTTCGTCAAAATAAGGTTCGCTCCAATAATTGCTTGCAAGTTTTTTCGGTTCTGCATACCATTCCATCCCATGGTATTCATAGTCTTTATTCCCGGCATTGGCATCCAGCTCTATTTTGCCGCCGGATTTGAACATATACGGCATATACCATTTGCCCTTTGATTTAAAATATTCCGGCTCAAAAGCAAAACAGGCTCCGAATATATTAGCAGATTGCGAGCGCAAGCCCCGTTCCAAAATAGGTTCAAAATGTTTCTCTATATGAGCGCTATCCGGCAGTGGAAGCGTTTCTACAACGGAAATAGAGGCCATTTCCACTGTTTGTTCGACTCTGCCAAGAAAAACGTTCATTCTTTCCACCGCAACGTTCGATTGGTTTTTAACTTTTTCCATAGTTTCTTCCGATATCTTGCTTTCCGCAGAAAAGAAGAGAATGGCGAAAATAGCGCACAAAGCTATACTTGTTGCTATGAGGATATGCATGCTTAAACGAGTTGAAAAATTCATAG
>Ga0209755_10001837_pt1 | contig 31236 bp, 24 predicted proteins | sample TergutCo191P1_FD_187301 | JGI IMG/M metagenome (GOLD analysis project Ga0209755, IMG submission 187301) | Cornitermes sp. P1 segment gut microbial communities from Petit-Saut dam, French Guiana - Co191P1 (SPAdes) (version 2) | ecosystem: Host-associated > Arthropoda: Insects > Digestive system... | reverse complement strand
CCGGGATAAACCGCTCGACGGCGGGACCGCCCGACCCGGCCGAGCCGACAAAGGTGTAGGCAACCTGACTTCCGCCCCGCCCCTGCGCGAACGCCCCTATGACCATCGCGTGTTTGCCCTGAAAGGAGAACCCGAAAATTCCAACCCTGTCCGGGTTGTAAATGCCCCTGAAACCGCCTTCCTCAATGACGGTTAGAATAACGCTCATTATCCATGCGGCGGACATCATGGACGAGGGGGTACCGGGATCGTTGGCGTTAAGCCCGAACAGGGTCGTAATGTTTCCGCCCCTGGCTCCGCCGCCGCCCATACCGCCGCCCGCGCCCCAGTTCAGGGCAAGGTTCAGCGTTCCCCACGCGGGATCGCGACCGGCGGGATTGTTCCCCGCGCCGACAAGCAGCACCCTGTCCCGCGCCCCGTTTGTCGCGCCGGCCGGCGGGTTGTGGGTCGCGGTAAAGCTGAACGACCTGCCGCTTTCTATGTGCCGGACGGTAATCGCGGTGGAGTTCGCCGTGGAGCTGTCCACCCAGGTTATCTCCACGTCATCCGGGGCCAGCGAAGGCTTCCAGCCGTGCATGTAGAATTGCAGGATATAGGAAATCTCCCGGCGGCGGCTCTCCCAGTCCGCCAGATTCCTTACGGCGTTGCCGTTGGCAAAGCGGAAAGGATCGGGGAACCTGTGGTTGTGGCCCATCGCGTTCCAGTGGCTCGGCGGCGCGTTGCCGGCCTCGAAATACTCGCGCGTAAGAATGCCGTTGGCAGGAGCGTTGGGGAAGATCCTGAATCTTTGGTTGTACGGATCGCTAAGCCACGCGGAATCCGGTTCGCCAAAGCTTGGGGGAACATACCCCACCAGCACGTTTATCCTGTAATACTGCACCGTAACCGTGTCGCCGGCGGTAACGCGCACCCACAGAGTGTCCCCATCCCCCAAACTGGTGGGGTACCGGGGGTAAAAGTCGGTTGCCGCTCCCACGGCGTAGGCCACCGTTGCCCTGGGCGGTATCCACGTTACAAACCCCGGAGTCGATGCGGATCCAAGCCTTGACGCAATGGAATTCGGCCACGGCCCCGAAATGCCGACAAAACCATCTCCGGCCTCTTCCGGCGTTTCCCCCGGAGTACCAATAACCGCATCGGAGCCGGCAATTCTAAGAGCACGCAATGTTGCGTTCGAGTTAACCGGCCCTTCGACAACTTCCTCCACGATGACATCCTGCGGACAAGCCGCCAAGGTTAAAATCAACAGCGCCACCGAAAGAATGGCACCGACACCCATGATTTTCTTCATAACGCAACTCCCGTCAAAGTAACAGTTTGATAAATCCCCCGGCAAAACACCGGGGAAAAACGTCAGCCTTTTAATCGTGGAACCTAACCCCGCTTACATTAAGAACCCAGTTTTGACTACGACCGCCCCAAGTGGCCATCTGGAAAGTCACGGCACCGCTGCCAAAAACCGAAGTAGGGCGGGTAAACGAAAACGAAGTTCCGCTTTGGCCCGGGAATCTATCCACGGAAGCCCCCGTGGCAATATCCGGATCAAAACCCATATACGTGTTCTTAATCTGGATACCCATGTTTCCGGTTCCGGTTCCCTGGGTAAACGTAAGGGTAAAAGTCACCGATGCGAAACTATTCCACCTGGGAACTCTTTCAGCAAAGTTAAACCCAACAATGGCGTTACCGCCGGGCATGGTAATTGAACCATCCTGGTTCCTGACGGCACCGTTAGCTACCGAAAACACCGGATTGTCAACAACTATTTCCGTAATCGGCCCCTCGCCTTCCGCCAGCAGAATTCCCAGGCCAAGGTTGGCCATGTTTTCGTAATTGGAATGGGCAAGATTGCTCCACGCCAGCACGCCGTTGCGAACCGAACCCGTGCTGGCGTTGACCCGCAGATCAAGGCCGATCGCGTCCCCCGGATTAGGCGTACCGTGTCTCCAGGGAACATGGAAAATGACAACGTACCCATTGGGGGTTGTCCACGCGTCGCTTATGCCAAAGGCGTCTGCCGCCGCGTCGGGCGCGCCGCTTCTGTCGCCGTTCGCGCCCACCCGGTACATGCTGCCGTATCCCCAGTTTCCGGGCGGCAGGATCGAGTCCACGACTTCGTTGACAAAAAGCTCCACCGAATCGCGTTCGTGCGCGTTGCCGGAAGCGGAAGTAACGCCGGGATCCGTCACCCTGACATACACGTACAGGCCGGCGCTGTCCCAAAGAACCCTTGCCACGCCGGAGGTATTGGGGCCGGCTATAAAGTCGGGCTGCGAATCGCCGCGGTAAACTCTGTTGATATTCAACGGTTGCGTGGGAAGATTTGTCCAGATCGGATCGACAATCCCGTCCCCGATTTCCGGAGTGCCGTATACCACAAACGAGACCTGCCTAAGATGTACCTGTATCTTGTGAAAGAGTATGTCCCCGTTCTCCGCGATTACCCGGACATAAAGGAAGTCGCCGTCGTTAAAATCAAGCGGCGTATAGTTGTGGGTGTAAAACGACGGCACCCCGGTTCCCCGCCCGTGGCCCAAACTTACAACGGCCCCGGGGTGCGTCGCGGTTGCGATCGTCTCGAACATCTCCATACGTTCGTCATTTTGCAGAAGAATGCGCCCCCCGGTTCCCGCCACGGCGGCGGCAAGCGTAGGAAATCCGGATCCCAATTCAAACGCATATGCCCCACCTACGCTAACGCTGTACAGAGTTGCGTCACCGCTAAGTATACCGGATACCGAAAACCGGTATACACTGCCCCCCTCCCCGGAGGTTACACGTATGTACAGGAAGTTGCCGGCGGCAAGATTCACGGTGTTTCCGGACTGGAAAAGCGGCATTGCCGCCGCGGTTTCCGTAACGCCATATTCCAGGGCCGCTCCTTCCGTGACCGTCGCGTTTACCGTAAAAGAACCGGCACCCCCAATGGCTATGCTTCCGGTATACCTTGCGGGCAAACCGGCCGGGTTGAACTCCGGAGCATTCCAGGCTTCCGCGGAAACGGGCGCAGGCATCCTGTTCGGCGTTCTGCCGTCAAGGTCAACGCTCAAAAGGCGAACCGGTTCCGGAGGCGCGGACGGCTCGTCGATCATCAAAAACCGGTAAATGTTTATAACAACGCCGTCCCCGGACGTTACCCGAATATACAGAAAGCTGCCGACGGCAAGTTCGACGGTGTTCCCGGGCTGAAAGGACGGTATTTCGCCCTCGGTATCCGTAACGCCGTACTCCGGACGCGCCCCTTCCGAGACGGTCGCGTTTACCGTAAAAGAACCGGCATCCCCAATAACAATGAGTCCGGTGTATATGCCTGCCGGCAAGTCGGCCAGATTGAAAGACGGATCGTTCCACTCCTCCACGGAAATGGGCGCGGGTATTCTGTTCGCCTCGACACCGCCAATGTTAACGCTCAAAAGGCGGGCCGGTTCGGGGGTGACAACAACGGTAATAACGTTTTCGGGGCAGGCCGTTACCGTCATTACCGCCGCCGCCAGCAATGCAAGGCCGGCGCGTTTCCGGAATAAGCCGCGCGTTTCGGCGGGCGCAATTTTCGAGTTTCTCATAAAACCTCCCCTAAAAGCCGGTTTACGGGACGGTACGCATCCCGTGCCCTTCACAGGTACAGGGTACAAGGAAAGCACGGGTTTGGAACGCCCGCAATGTAAATTTTGCGGGTTAAGGGTATAAATCCAACCCGAGGTTTCACCGTTTTGGCGGGGCGCGTGGATGCCGGTTTTGGATGAAATTCCCGGAAGGAACGGCTGCGGGCGGTTACAGTCGACGCTTACGATCAGCCGGTTGACACGGCGCAAGTATAATGCTATACATTCCGGGACGGGCAAATCCGGAGGGGGGAGACATGGTTGAGTACTTTAACTTCTACTACTTTCTCTACATAGCGTTTGCCGTTGGGATGTTGGTCGGCCTTTATTTTTTGCTGCGAAACAAAAGCAAAAGAACCGCCGGCGCGGTGCTGTTTGGCGTTCTTTTCGCCGGCTTTGTTTTGCATTTTGTGAAACTGGCCTTTGAGCCGTACCAAAGCTGGATGCCCCGGGCGATAAGGACGGTTACGCCGGAAAACATTTGCGCGGTAAGCGTTCTGGTTTTCCCCTGGTTTTTTGTCTCCGGAAAAAACATTTTGAAGGACTACATGTTCTACATGGGCATAATGAGCGGGCTGGGCGCGACGCTTCTGCCTGTTGACGTAATAGACCGCAACGCCTTCGAGTTTGAGACCGTGCGGTTTTATTTCAGCCACGTTGTTTTGTGGGTTGTGCCTTTGCTAATGGTGTTGTTAAAACTGCACACGCTTGACTACAGGCGCATACCGAAGGTTCCGTTCCTGGCCTACCTGGTTCTGTGCATAATTCTGGTAAACGAAATAATTTTGACCGGCGCCGGATTCGTACACATAAGCCATTTGTTCAGCAACGACATTCGCAACAGCGCCCTTATATTTGGCCCGCTGTCGGACGTCGAATTTCTGGGAACGCTTTTTAGGCCGCTTACGCCAAATTTGTTTACGACGGTGCCCATAGGCCCAAACGCCGGCAACGTTTTTTACTGGCCGATAGTCTGGATGATACTTCCCTCGTTCGTTTATTTTTCCGCGATCGCGCTGCTGCTGTCTTTGCCGTTCGAGTTCAAACGCTTGAGAACGGATATCCTGACCGCAAAAACAAAAACCGCGTCGTTTGTGACAAGGATTATCACAAAATTTGCGCCAGGGCGAAAACCGTGAAAACCGGTTTAAGCCTTGACAACAGCGCCGCGGCGTGGAATAATTGAGGTACAATGTTGCCGAAAATTATTCGCACCGCTTTTATGGCGGTGTTAGTCTTTTGCGCCGCGGGTCTGTACGCCGCGCCCCTCCGGTACGGTTTTACCTACGCGCCTTCCGCGACGGCTTCCCCGGCGGAAAGGGCCATGGCGTTCAACCGCGCGCGCGAACGCCTGCTTGCCGTAGCCGTAAGCTACGCCGGAACGCCTTACCGCCTTGGCGGTACCACAAGGGCCGGCATGGACTGTTCCGGTTTCGTGTACCGGAGTTTCCGGGAGGCGCTGGGGGTTGCCGTGCCGCGCACCAGCGAGAGCATGTTCCTGTGGACCGAAAGGATTCACATCAGTCAGATACAGCCAGGCGATCTGGTGTTTTTCAGAACCACCGGCACGGCAAGAATCACGCACGTAGGTATCTACGTCGGGGACGGGCGCTTTATCCATTCCGCGTCGCAGGGGCGATCCACCGGGGTAATTTTTTCCGGGCTGGACGAGCCGTACTGGGCCGGAGTCTACGCCGGCGCCGGAAGGGCACTGCCAATGGTGGAACACTCCGAGCTTACCGGGACGGAAAACGACAAAAGGCTGTTTTTCAGAAGAAGGGGGTAGGCGGCGCGTGAAAAGCGTTTTTTACTATCGGCTTGACCGGCTCGGCTGGCGCTGGCCCGACGAAAAACTTGGCGAAACCGTTATCGGCATAGCGGAAGAGGACGGCGCCGTTACGGAGCTGTTTTTCGAGAACCACGTTCCGGCGAGTTTCGCAAACGCCGAAACCCGGGAGAAGGAAACGCCGCTGGTAAAAGAGGCGGCGGCGCAGGTCAAAAAATACCTTGCGGGAAAACTAAGGGATTTTTCCCTTCCGCTTGCCATGCGCGGAACCGAATTCCAGAAGGCCGCCTGGCGGGCGCTGGAAACGATTCCCTACGGCGAAACCAGATCCTACAAGGAGATGGCCGCGCTCATAGGCAATCCCAAGGCGGTAAGGGCCGTGGGCATGGCGAACAACCGCAATCCGGTTTCGATAATCGTGCCGTGCCACCGCGTAATAGGCCACGACGGCTCCCCGGTGGGATACGGCGGGGGGCTTCCGCTTAAGCGGCGACTTCTGTGGCTGGAACAGGGGCGGCTTTTTTAGCGTTCCGCCCCGCCGGAACGCGCCGGCCGGCCGACGCGCTTTTGGCGGGTTCAGCTTTTCTGGGCCGCCAGCAAAAACAGGGAACAGACAAAAAGCGCCGCCATGATTAGCCAGAACAGGAAAAAGGCGGCGGAAAACCCCACGGCCAGGGTCAGCGAAATACCCACAACGTTAAGCCCGGCGCGCACGACGTGCACTACGCCGTTGAACACCACGGGCAGGACGAAAAGCAGCGGTATGAAAACGTAGCGGGGGAAACGCCGCGTCCGGAAACGCCAGCCCGCGGCGATTGCGGCTACGGCCAAAGGCAAAAGGAACAGGCCGCCGCCAAGGCGGTTCAGAATCTCCGCCTCGAAAACCTGCGGTATATAACCCATCTCCGCGGAAACCGTCGCCGCGTCGAACAGCGCGCCAAGACTCATGGCGGAAACGTCCCGGCGCATCCGCGCAAGCATCAGGAACGTTTCGTAGTCAACGTTGAGCCAAAGCCACGCGCCCTCGCGGGAGAAAACGGCTTCGACCCCGGCGGCGTCCGACACCGACTCCACGGTGTGTTCCCATCGCCCCGCCGGATCGTCGCGATCCAGCGCCCGCATCAAAACCATTACGTAGTGCCTTGGGTACGGGCCGTCCGCGTCGACGGTGAAGGGCCGGAACCGGGCGTATGGCGCGTGGAGGTGAAGCAGAAGCCGGGACTGACGGTCGAAAAGCATGTACTCAAGCCCCACGCCGAAAGCCGCGTCCGGAGTAAAGGAAAGACCGGCCAGGCGCAGCACCGCGCGTCCGCGCCACTCGCCGATTTCCACGGGAAGGGAAAAAACGGGCCCGGTAACGGTGTTGCCCACGGTCAAATACATTTCGTCCGTAAAGAACGCCACTCCGGCAAGCTGCCGCGTGCTTTGCTCCAGAAAATTCCGGACGTCCGGATCGCCGGGAAGCAGCCCGGAAAGTTCCCGGAAAACGTGGAACGCCTGAATCCAGTCCCCGGCCAGCATCGCCCGGTAGCCGGAACGCTTTCGCGCAAACAGCTCGTGCATTCGCGCCTGCTCCGGGGTCGGGCTAAGGTCCTCGATTAGGTTCCACGCGTGCGCCGCAAACCGGGCCGCGTCGGCCCACTCGGGGGAGTTTTGGGGGGCCAGACGCTGGCCCAGAGTGGCAAGCCAGTGCGCGTCGAACAGACGGCCGTCGGCGTAGGCCGCCCTGCTTTTGTCCATTGCCTCCGCGGTGTTCACCGGGTTCCACAGGCCCGGAATGTCGAAAACCGTTGGGCCCGATCTTTCGCGCGCCCGGTCTTCCGCCGTTACAAAGCGCATCCGCTCCAGATGAATGTTTACCTCGGCGGTCATGTCCGCCAGTTCGTGGCCGTCCGGCCAGGCGCCAACGGTAAGGCCCCAGGCGTTTCCGGCTATGCCCAGAAACTGCGACGCCTTGACCCACTCGCCGGCCCGGTAATGGGCCAGAGCCCTTTCGCTCGCCATCCGGTAGATTTCGCCCCGGGAGCGCATGTTCCTTTCGCTGTTCTGCGCGGCGGGAAGAACCAGGAAAAACAGCAGGGCGTAGAAAACGGACGCGGAAATCGCCGTTATCACCGGAACCATAAAACAGCGCTTAAAAAGGTTCGGGGAAAACTTGGGGAAGCTGTCCGTAAACCGGAACCCGTCCATGCAGAACGGCAGCACCAGCGCGGACAAAACCAGCGCCGGAAACAGGGCCACAATGTCGATAAGCCACAGGGCCGCGCGCCACCCCCCCCTAAAAACGGGCAGCGGGGGGGGCTCGGCCGGAAACGCCGTTCGAAAAAACAGAACCGAAAGAGCGGCCAGAACGACGTACGCGACAAGAACAAACGCCGGGGACCGGAGCGTTTCCCTGTTAATCGACGGTATTGCGTTAAGCGACGGCATTGCCCGCATGCCTCCTTGCGATATAAGCCATTGTTGAATACAAATGGGCCAGCAGCCCGGCAATTATGAAGACAAACGGAACCGCCAGCGAAACCGGCAGGCGATCCCCCAGGAACGACGCGAAAACGTCCCGCATTTCCGGCGAGTTAAGAAGCGTTTCCAGCGCCAGAACGCCCCGGAACGCCAAAGCGCCCAGGAAAAAGCCGGCCAGTGGCCACACGCTGATTCTGAAAACGAACATGAGCGAAGTCAGCAGGAAGATTAGCGAACCGGCGTACAGCAGAAACCCGGGCCAGCCCCGCGCAAGAAGGTAGCGCAGGTTTTCGGCGCTCATGCGCAGATCCGCGGCGACGCTTCGAAGAAACCACGGCGTGTCGTCGTTGAACACCGCCGGCGGCAGGTTTACCAACGCGCGATCCGTTCCGGCAAACTCCTCCTGGAAAACCATGGGGCTTCCGGGAACGGCCACCACGCGCGATCTGGCCGGCTCGTCCGGCCCCTGCAAAAGCACAATGGCGGTACCGTAGGGGCGTATCGGGTTGGCCAGAATCAGGCCCCGGGCCCCCAGCGGCGCGGAACGCTCCGCCGCGCGCCCGGCGCCCGACAGGCGTTCCAGGGCGCTTCCGGCGCCGGCGACGAAGCCCAGGGAAAGCAGCGCGACGCACAAAACGGCGGCCGGGGCGAAAACCCTGTCCAAAACCGCGCGGGCAATCCCAAGAAGTATCCCGCCGTAGAGGGCTACGGACAAAGCCCAGCGGGCGGCGTTGACAAAATCCGCCCGTCCGGTTCCCGGCAGGTCGGAAATCGTTCTAATCCAGTCGAGCCGGAGCGCCAGAAACCGCGCCCCGGTCATGACAAGGAGCAGTATCGCGAAACCGAGACTGAAAAACAGCATTAGCCTGGCCAACTTTCTCACACTTATAAGATTAACACGGGAAGGGCTCAAGTGCAAGCGAACGGCGGTTTGCGCGTTCCTGATTGCGAACGCAAGCCGCTTTTAAATTTTTTTTCCGCGAAACCGGTTGTCAAACCGGAACCTCCGTGCTACAATCCCGGCTTTCCACAGGTTATCCACACGCGGAATGCGGAAAACCGGTGGAAAACCGGGCGGTTTTCCCCGGAAACGCGGACAGCTTTCGGGGAAGAAAGGGACAAAACCCAAGACCGGAATCGCGTAAGTCTTTACACGGTAAGGAATTAGCTGCACGCGCCGCAGGAAGTGTTTTTCACGCCAAACACCCGCGCCCAAAAACGCGCGTCATGACGGACGCGGGGCAAATTTCCCCGCGCTTTCTGCACACGTTTTCCACAGCCCGGGAAAAACGTCCGGAACGCCTAGCCCAGGGAAATCGTTCCGGTTTCGCCTATGCTGATAACCGACTTGCACTCCGAACACCGGAAACGGCCCGTTTTCATCGCCTTCAGGTTCCTGGAACAAACGGGGCACGGGAAAATTTTGGGAAAAACCGTGCCGTCCTGCCCCGATTCGCCAAGGCGGAAGAACTCCATGGCATCCTCGCCGCTTTGCTTGATGTTGAAGAACTGGGAAAACCCCAGAAGCTGGAAAACCTCGAACACTTTCGGCTGGATGTTGAACAAGACCACGTTTCCGTCCGATTTTACCGTCTTTAGGAACGTGATGAAGCACCCGATTCCGGTGGAAGAGACGTAGTTCAGGCCCTCGCAGTCAAAAATGAGCTTCGTAAAGCCGCCCTCTATGACAAGCTGCACCCGCTTTTGGAAGTAAACGGAGTTGTAAGTGTCGATGTACCCGTCCAGGGACAAAATCAGACAGCCGTCAACGTCCGACACTTCCTTCAGATCGATTTTTAGGCTCTCGTCTTTTTCGTCGTCAAATCCCGGTACGATATCGGCGTTTTGCATCTCCACTACCTCGCTTGCAAATATAGATTACTGCCTTTCGCTGTACAACACCACTATACACCCTTGCAGCCAATCAGTCAAATGCGTTTTTCGGGAATTTCGCCCGATTTCGGTTTCCGGGCCGAATCGTGGTAGAATACGGTATGCGAATGTCGGATATCGAGGTCGTTTTGTGCCGTCCCGGCGAGCCGGGCAACGTGGGGGCGGTTTGCAGGGCCATGAAAAACATGGGGCTTTCCAGGCTGTCGCTGGTCGCGCCGGAACCGCTGGACAGGGCGACGCTTTTGACCAGGGCCGTCCACGCGGACGACGTGTGGCGCGGGGCCCGCGTTTTCGAAACCCTGGCCGAAGCCCTTGCCGGCCACGCTCTCGCGGTGGGAACCACCTGCCGCCGGGGGAGAAAGCGCAAGGTGAGCATGAGGCCCCGGGAACTGGTCTCGTGGCTTGCCGGACGCTCCGGGGAGGCTTTTGCCGGGTCGGTGGCGCTGGTTTTCGGCAACGAACGCGCCGGACTGGACGCGGACGAGATAAACCTCTGCAACGCGGCTTCCCACATTCCGGTTTCCGACGGTTTTCCGTCGCTCAACCTTTCCCACGCGGTGCAGGTTTACGCCTACGAGTTCTTTCTGGCGTTCGGCGGCCCGGCGGACGTTCCGGAGCCGCCCCGGGTAAAGGGGGAATGGGTTCCCCTGGAACGCGCCGCGGCGGACGCCCTGACGCTGGAAATAACCGACACCCTGGAAGCGCTGGGCTTCTACAAATACCCCGGCCGCGAGGAACAGACCCGGTTTCTGCGCGACCTGATCTGCCGCGCCGGTCTTACCGAAAAGGAGGGCCGCTACCTTAAGCGCGTTTTCGAAAAGGCCGCCAGGCTCGGAAGCATGACCGCGCATTGCCCATGACGGCGCTTTTTTGGTAGAATACAAAAAACGGACGGCAGCGTTGCCGCGGCTTCGGAGATAAAAGTGATAACCGTTACAAACGTCAGTCTCAGCTATGGGGAGCGCACGCTCTTTAAGGACGTAAACCTCAAGTTCACCCCGGGCAACTGCTACGGGATAATCGGCGCGAACGGCGCGGGCAAGTCCACCTTCCTAAAAATACTTTCGGGCGAGATCGAACACGACAAGGGCGAAATCTCCTTCGGCAAGGGCCAGCGCGTGGCCGTTCTGGGGCAGGACCACTTCGCGTTCGACGGGTACCCCGCGCTGGAAACCGTAATTATGGGCTTTCGCAGGCTCTACGACATAACCAGGGAACGCGAGGCAATCTACGCCAAGGAGGACTTCTCCGAAGAGGACGGCATGAGGGTGAGCGAACTTGAGGGGGACTTTGCGGAGCTGGGCGGCTGGGAGGCGGAATCGCAGGCCGGCCAGCTTCTTTCCGGCCTTGGACTGGACGAGGAGGACCACGGCAGACTGATGGCCGAACTGGACGAGTCCAAAAAGGTGCGGGTGCTTCTGGCGCAGGCGCTGTTCGGCAACCCCGACATACTGCTTCTGGACGAGCCCACCAACGGCCTGGACCTGGAGTCCATCGCGTGGCTGGAGGACTTTTTAATCGAGTTTCCCAACACGGTAATCGTGGTTTCGCACGACCGCCATTTTTTGAACACCGTCTGCACGCACGTTTGCGACATAGACTTTGGCAAAATAACGCCCTACTCCGGCAACTACGACTTCTGGTATCAGATGAGCCAGATACTGCAGCGCCAGGCGCGGGATCAGCTTAAAAAGCGGGAGGACAAGGCCCGGGAACTCAAGGAGTTTATCCAGCGCTTTTCGTCCAACGCCAGCAAAAGCCGCCAGGCCACCAGCCGCAAAAAAGTGCTGGAAAAACTGGACCTGGACAACGTTCCGGTTACCGGCCGCAAGTTTCCCTACGTGGGCTTCAAACCGGACCGGGAAATCGGCAACAACGTGTTGAAAATAGAAAACGTCCTTTGCACCTTCGAGGGAACCCGGCTCCTGGGCGGTTTTTCGCTGGAGGTAAACAGGGGCGACAAAATCGCGTTCGTGGGAACGGAGCACGCCTCCAAGTCCGCTCTGTTCGACATAATCGCCGGAGAGAAAAAACCGGAGGGCGGTACCTGCGCGTGGGGACAAACCACGGCGTTCTCGTATTTTCCCAAGGAAAACTCCGCGTACTTCGGCTCCGACATGTCGATAACGGACTGGCTCAAGCAGTACTCGCAGGATCAGGACGACACCTACGTGCGCAGCTTTCTGGGGCGAATGCTCTTTTCCGGGGACGAGGCGCTGAAACCGGTAAACGTGCTGAGCGGCGGCGAAAAGGTGCGCTGCCTGCTTTCCAAAATGATGCTTTCCGGCGCGAACGCGCTGATTTTGGACGACCCGACAAACCACCTGGACCTGGAGGCGATTACCGCGCTGAACGACGGCCTGGTCGCGTTTTCGGGCGTAATACTGTTCAACTCGCACGACCACGAATTCATCAACTCCATAGCGAACCGCATTGTCGAGATTCTGCCCCAGTCCGTCGACGGGGCGGGGGGATGCATCGACCGCATGATGCCCTTTGACGAATACCTTAGGGACGCTTCGGTAAAACAGACGCGCAGCGCGGCGTACAACCACACCGGAAGACTGCGAATATAAAACGCCGGGGCCGGATTCGCGGGGTTCAGGCCCGGGCCGAAAGCTCCTTTTTGAGGTCCTCCGCCGTGTACCCCTGGTCGATAAGGGCGAGCAGATGTCTGTCCCTTTCTTCCCGGCCTTCTTCCAGACCGTCTTCCCTGCCCTCTTCCCACCGAACTTCCAGCGCCGTTTCGTGATCCCATTCGATATCAAACACGCTCATATCTTCCTCCATCATTTTTCCCCAGTAATCCAAAAGATAACCCTTCGCCTTGCAGTCCAGAATCGCTTTTCGAATTGCTGCGCGTATGACCTTGGCCTCGGACGTCGTTCCCAGCTTTTGCTTTTCCGCCTCTATGTGCAGCCTCGCCCGCGCGACGAAATAGGCGTATTCCTTCAGCACCGAACAGCGGGCCAATATCCCGGGGTTTTGGCCCTCGTTTATATTATACACCATAACCTCAAGTTCAAGCCGGGTTTCCTCGAATCCGGGAACGTCCATAAAGGAATCCGACAGGCGCATCAGCTTGCGATCGGGAAACCGCCCCGGGGCGTTGACCAGGGCGATGAACTGGGGGCGCGGGAACCTGATGAGTTTCTGCCTGTAGACGGCCTTTTTATCCAGAATGCCGTCCTCGAAAATCCGCGAGATCGACCGCAAAAAGCGAAAGGGCATGTTCTCGTTGACGGACGACTGGTGTTCCAGCATGACCACCAGCCTGCCGTTGAGCATGAAGGAGATGTCGTTTCTGCGTTTCGATACCAGCGACTCGTCCATAGTGTTAATGATGATCTCGGTGTTCCGTTCGCTGTAGTCGGTGCCGTGCAGGGCGTTGTAGAGTTCCAGCAGGGACTTTTCGTTGTTGAACAGCGAGCGAAACATTGTGTCCTTGTACGCCATGCGAAAAAATACTGTTTTTCGCGCATATAGGCAAGCGGGATGCGGGACTTTATCCCCGGTTTTCGGTTTGCGACCCCTTGACATTTTTTTGAAACAATGTATCCTGTTCGAATGGCGGTTGTTTTGGGCCGCCGCGCGCTACGGAAGGCCGTCGAACGTTGTTCGCCGGCGTTTTGAGCGCAAAGTTTTGTCGGCATATACACGGACAGGAGGATTTCGAGATGAAAGGAAACGGATTGCGAAACATCGCAGGGAAAACGTCGCCCGGGGCGGCGGCGGTAACGGCGGCGCTGGTGCTGGCGCTGGCTCTGGCAACGACGGGTTGCCGCAACGACGGCGGCTTTTTGGGGCAAACGCTGGAACTGCGGGCGCAGGTTTGGACCGACGGCTGGAACGGTAACTACACGCAGTTCAGCGAAAGCCGGACGGTTACTTCCAACCTGGGCGGAACGGGCGAGATTACCGACGGCCGGTTGAGCTTTTCCGTCGGCAGACCGGCAGACGGCTATCTGGACAGCATAAGGGATCTGGTCAGAGAGCTGGAAGGCGAAGGGTGGAATCGGGTCAGCGTAAATCCGGATACCGCCATGTTTGCCTTTTTGGATCTGATGGTGCCCGACGGCGGACTTACCAGGGAACGCTCGGTCAAAACGGAAACACAAACCAGTTGGAGCGAGGTGTTTGATTACGTATATTACGTTTTCGTTGACCGGAACGTTACAATCAGCTCGGAAGGCGCGAGTGAAACCGACAGAGGAAGCGGCTGGAGCTGGACCGGAACCTTCGACTCCTTTAACATAACCCTGCGGGAAGGCTGGAACGCCCTTCACTTCAGGCATGAAGCAACAGCGACAGACGACGGAAACATCGAAAACGAGGTAGAAAGACGCACTCTTTCCCACGCCGATCCGGATAACGTCAGATGGATTTTGAACGAATGGGGAGGATGGGGCTGGTAAACCGGCCCGCCGCAAAACCGGAAACGTTGTTTCCCGGTTTTGCGGCAAAAACTCCCAAAACAAAACCGGCGCCGGCAATTTGCGATTCGCAATCGACGAGCGCTGGCCCGCGGTGTTTTCGCAAACGGCTTTAACACCGGAGCCGCAGGTTCGTCCGGCGGTTCCCGTCAACTGGAGGATATCGAAATGAGGAAAACGGAACTGCGAAACATCGCAAGGAAAACGTCGCCCGGGGCGGCGGCAACGGCGGCGCTGGTACTGGCGTTCGCTTTGGTAACAACGGGATGCCGCGACGACGGCGGCTTTTTGGGGCAAACCCTGAACTTGACCGGGCAGGTGTGGATGGACGGCAGGGAATTCACCGGAACCGTGGCGCTTACGTCCTACCCCCCGGGCGGATCCGGCGGAATCGTCGGCGGCCAACTGGAGTTTTCCATCGGCAGACTGGCCGACGGGCATTTGAGGAGCATAGTGGAACTGGTTGGGGACATGGAACACGGAGATTTCCGGATCAGCGTAAACCCCGCCACCGCCAGGTTCGTAATACTGGAACTGGAAACGCCCAACGGCTGGCTCGCAAGGGAGCATGAAGCCTCGTCGGAAACAATGACCACCTCGAATTGGGAGCAGTCCGGGGTACATTACATTTTCGTTGACCGGAACGTTACGCTCAGTTCGGACGGCGTAACCGAAACCGACTCGGGGCCGGGCTGGACGTTCACCGAAAAAATCGAACCCTTTAACATCACCTTTAGGGAAGGCTGGAACGCCCTGCTCTGGAGGGAATTTGAAAATGTCGTTGGAGACCACGAAACGGAGGGATACGGTCTTTCCCACGCCGATCCGGATCACATGAAGTGGACATTGTGGGAAAGGTGGTGGTAAACCGGCGAACGGCGTTTAGCGTCATCCGTCCGGCGGCGTTTTTGGCAAACGACTTTAACACCGGAGCCGCAGGTTCGTCCGGCGGTTTTCGCCAACAGGAGGATATCGAAATGAGGAAAACGGAACTGCGAAACATCGCAAAAAGAACGCCGCCGGCAGCGGCAACGGCGGCGCTGGTACTGGCGTTCGCTTTGGTAACAGCGGGATGCCGCGAAGACGCGGCGGAAGGCGTTTTTGGGGAAACGCTGACCCTGACCGGACAGGTGTGGACGTTTAACGGCTGGGGGGACAGGGCCGCGGAGTTCACCGGCACGCGGACGCTCGCCTCCACCCCTCCCGGGGGGACGGGGGGAATCGTGGGCGGCCGGCTGGAGTTCACCGTTGGCAGACCGGCCGCGGGGGATTTGCAGAGCGTGGTGGAACTGATTCTTATGTTTGAGGAAGCCGGGTGGGAACGGGTAACCGCAAGCCCCACCACCGCCAGGGCCGCCGTACTGGAACTGGAAACGCCGTTCGGCATACTGGAAAGGGAGCACGAATCGGAATCGGAAACGGCAACCGCCTCCAGACGGGAACGGGCGGGTATATTCTACATATTCGTGGACCAGAACGTAACGTTCGGTTCCGCGGGCGCGAACGAGGAGGGGGACGGCTGGAACTGGACGGCCGAACCCTTCGAAATCTCCCTTAGGGAAGGCTGGAACGCCCTGCATTTCAGAATAGAGGAAACGGAAACCAGAACCGGCGTTACCGAGATCTACCGCCTTTTCCACGCCGAACCGGAATACGTAAAATGGGTCTTGCGCGAATGGGACGAAACCGGAATCGGTGCCGCGCCGACTCCGCCGGCGGGCGCACCTGTAGGTGCACCTGTATTGGGAGCCGGCGCTTTTGGTCCGACGCTGAACCTTAGCTACCAGGTGTTTACGGGATGGGGATTCACCGGAACCCGGTCGGTTATTTCGCATCCTTCCGGCGGCACCGGCGGAATTACCAACGGCCGGTTGAACTTTACCATTGGCAGACCTGCGGCGTGGTATTTGGGCAGCATAATGGATTTGGTTATGGAACTGGAAAACGAAGGCTGGAACCAGGTTAGCGCAAACCCCGCCACGGCCCGGTTCGTGTTTCTGGAGCTTGAAACGCCAAACGGTAACCTGTGGCGAGAAGAGGAGTCTGCATGGGAAACCCCGACCGTCTCAGCCTGGGCGGAGTCTCTTGTGTCCTACGTTTTCGTTGATCGAGACGTTACGATAAGTTCGCCCGGTTGGACCGAAACGGAACACTGGCACGGCGACGTCTTTCGCGACACCTTCGAAGGCTTTAACATCACCCTCAGGGAAGGCTGGAACACTCTGCATCTTATGTTTATGGAAATGGAGACGGACACCGGGGAATCCTTTGTCGCCTCCCTTCACCACGCCGATCCGTATGACGTAAGGTGGCAGTTGAGTGAATGGTAACATGGCGTTTCACGCAAAGCGCGGAAACCGGAGGTTAACCCGCAGAACGCCGTCCGGCGGCGTTTTTGACAAACGACTTTAACACCGGAGCCGCCGGCTCGTTCGGCGGTTTTCGCCAACAGGAGGATATCGAAATGAGAAAAACCGGATTGCGAAAAACCGCAGGGGGAACAGCGCCGGGAGTTGCGGCGGCGCTGGTACTGGCGTTCGCCCTGGTAACAATCGGGTGCCGCGAAGACGGCGACGAGGGCGCTTTGGGGGAAACGCTGCAACTGACCGGGGACGTGTGGATCGCCGTCCGCGGACTTGAACCGGCGCGGTTCACCGAAAGCCGAACGCTGGAATCCTTCCCCCCCGGGGGGGAGGGGGAAATTGCGGACGGACGTTTGAGCTTCTCCATCGGCAGACCGGCGCCGGAACACCTGCGGAACATAAGGGAACTGATGTGGTATATGAGCGACTACCTGGGGGAGTTCAACGCGGCCCCCGGTGACGCCGGTTTTGTCATGCTTACCCTGTTTCCGCCCAACGGCTTACTAATGCGGCTGTACTCAGCCGAAACGCCGCCCCTGGACACGGTGGCCCGCATATTCCACGTATTCGTTGACCGGGACGTTACGCTCGACTCGGAGGCCATATCCGAAAGCGAAACCTGGGACGATTTCAGTTGGGCCCACAACGTCGAAGCCTTTGACATAACCCTTAGGGAAGGCTGGAACGCCCTGCGCCTCGTAACCGGAGTAACAAGAACGGAAAACGGCATTGCAATCGACGCGTCCCTTTTCCGCGACGACCCGGACCACATGCGGTGGATTTTGGAGGAATGGACCGTGGACGACTGGACGTCGGAGGACTTGGGTTGGTAAACCGGCGCGGACCTTTTGGACAAACGATTTTAACACCGGAACCGCCGGCCCGTTCCCCGGTTCCCGTCGGCAGGAGGACATCGGAATGAGGAAAACCGGATTGCGAAAAACCGCGGGGGGAACGCCGCCCGGAATTGCGGCGGCAGCGGCGGCGCTGGTTCTGGCGTTCGCCCTTACCGCGACCGGATGCCGCGAGGAAGCCGACGGAGGCATTCCGGGGGAAACGCCGACACTGCGCGGCCAAACGCGGCTGTCCGATGACCGGGGCGGAAACAGCGCGGCTGCGGAAAGGGGGTTTTCCCTTGCCGATCCGAATCGCCTGAAACGGATTTTGCGCGAGCGGGACGAAACCGGAATCGCCGCCGTCCCAATCCGGCCCCCTCCCCCCCCGGAAGTCGCAGCGCCCGCGGACGCTTCGCCGGCGGCTCCTCCCCCGGTTGCCGTCGGCGTTTTCGGGCCGTCGTTAAACCTTAGCGGCCAGGTGTGGATGCGCGCGGCATGGGGACAACCGCCCGAGTATTTCACCGAATCCAGGGAGCTTATCGCCTTCCCTTCCGGCGGAACCGGCGGAATCAGCGAAGGACAGTTGAACTTTTCCATCGGCAGACCGGCGGCGGAAGAGTTGGCCGGTATAATGGAACTGGTTACGGAGTTGGAAGACTTTGGATGGGAGCAGGTAAGCGCAAGCCCCGCCGCCGCCAGGTTTGCCTGGCTGGGACTGGAAACGCACGCCGGCATGTTGGGGCGGGAGGACGAAACCGAAACGGAAACGGCAACCGTCCGGAGCATTTCGGAGACCTACGTTCTCTACGTTTACGTTGACCAGGACGTTACAATCAGTTCGGCCGGTTGGAGCAAAAGCGGCGGAGAGCCGGGTTGGAGCCGGCTCGAAACCGCCGAAGCATTCAGCGTCACCCTTAGGGAAGGCTGGAACGCCCTGTATTTTTTGTACGAAGAGGTGGAAACGGACACCAGCGAAGTGGCCAGATTCGCCCTTGCCCACGCAGCCCCGGCCCACGTAAGGTGGATGCTGTTCGAATGGTAACCCGGCGTTTAGCGCCACACAGGAGGATATCGAAATGGTAAAAACGGAATTGCGAAAAATCGCAAGCAAAACACTTTCCGCGACGACGCCGGTACTGGCGGCGCTCGCCCTGGCGTTCGCCCTGGCGTTCGCCCTTACAGCGACCGGATGCCGCGACGGTGAAAACGGCGACGAAAACGCCGGCTACGCCGCGGCCTTTACGGAGTCCCGGAACGACGCGACTCAAACCGGCCGCGCGTCCGCCGGCTACGGTTCCCTCGCGGAAGCGCCGAACTGGACAATGGTTCCGGCCGTCGCAGGGTCCGCCGGTTCCGGCGTCTTCGGCCTCACGCTGAACCTTACCGGCCAGGTGTGGATCTACGACCACCAGTGGGAACCGACGCACTTTACCGGAACCCGGTCGATTACGTCGTACCCTTCCGGCGGCTCGGGCGGAATTACCGGCGGCCGACTGAACTTTTCCATCGGCAGACCGGCGGCGCGGTATTTGGAAAGCATAACGGAACTGGCCGAGGAGCTTGAGCTAGAGGGGTGGGAGCGGGTTACCGCAACCCCCGCCGCCGCCAGGTTCGTGTTTTTGGAACTGGAAACGCCCAACGGTTGGCTCGAACGGCTGCACGAGGACGAACGCGAAACGCGAAACGCCTGGAGCATGGAGGAGATTTACGTACTGTACATTTTTGTTGACAGGGACGTTAGGCTGCGCTCGACGGGCTGGAGCGAGACCGACATCTGGCAGGGCTTTACCGAAACCGAAACTTTCGAAGCCTTTGACATCACTCTCCGGGAAGGCTGGAACGCCCTGCACCTGCGCTCGCTGGAAACGGAAACGGACACCACCGGCTCCTGGACCATGTCCCTCTCCCACTCCGATTCCTCCAACATAAGGTGGATGCTGTACGAGTGGTAGCCGCCGGACAGCGGATTTCAAAAACGCGCAACGGACAACGCCGGCGGGAAACTTTTGGTTTTCCGCCGGTTTTTGTTTGCCGCGACCGGCAACGTTTTCGTCCGGTTTTTTACTGCTGCAAAACCTGCACAAAAGTACCGTAGCGGTAGATTGGCTCTTTTTCCGGCTCCTCGGCAAGCGGCGGCAGCGGCGACGGCGCTCTGGGAAGCTCGCCGTGCACAACGGTTACGGTCTTGTTTTTTTCAAGAATGTCAACAATTTTGCGCCTGAGTGCAAACGGGCGGCGCACCATGTAAAACTGCGGAACCTTGCCGCCCACGCCGCCAACAACAATGGTGCCGTAGCGGAAGATACGCCCGAAAAGTCCCCGGCGGCAGTAGATGCTTTCAATGCGGTCGATGGAAATCTCCGCCACGTTCAGGGAAACAACGCCCCTCTTCATTATGAGCCGCTTGTTGGTAACGCCGTACTCGGTGCTTAGGAACGAGACGGTACGAAACACGCAAACCGCCAGATCGGCAATAAGCAGCGACCAGAACAGGTTTCCCACCATCCTGGCGCTTAAAGGGAACACGCCGATCATCCCCGCGCCGGGTTGGTTTGCCAAAGACCGCCACATGATAAACAGAATTACCAAAAACGGCAGGGCCAGAAACAGATGCCTGACGGCGTACATCCAGTGCTGCTCCGGAACGAACAGCAGTTCCTCCCCCTCCTGCAGATTTTTTTTCTTAATGAATTTCATACCTGGCCTCCCTTGCGCCTGCGATAAGTTTGGGCGAACGCCACCGTCGCCGTAAAGGCGATACCAAAAACCGGTTTCTCCATCTCTGTCTCCTTGCCTGGTTGTGTATAAAAAAGCCCCCCGCAAATACGGACGGCGTTTTTCCAACGCGCCCCCTCCCAAAGTTCCCCTTCATCATGCCCTTCCCAGAACCGTCCGCCCTGTCCGTTTCATTCAAAACACGCCTGCTCCCCTACGGAACACCGCCTAAAGTTTTCGCCGATTAACGCCGATACTGATAAGGGGAGGTTTAACGCACCCCGGGCCGATCCCGAAACCAGTATAAGCCCAACGGCGGCTATTTGTCAAGCCCAAATGAACGAACGTAACAGGCCCGGCGGAACACCCGAACGTTTCCCCCAAACATCCAAAACGCCTACCCCGGAACCCAGGTTCCCGTAAACCCGGCGTTTTCAAGCCGCCGGGTAACCTCCGGCTTTTCGGACGCCTTTACGCCGGGAATGAACACGCGCGTAACCGCCCCGTGCTTAGGGCTTTGGAACGCTTCCAGCGCCGGATTGAACCCCGCAGCCCGCAAACGCGCGACGTAGGCCCTGGCGTTGTCGGGGAACGTAAACGCCGTCCCGGAGATTTAGCGGTTTTCCAGTATCGAACCGCGCGTTTAGTGGTTTTAATTACAGGATGGGTGAAAAAAGGGGCCGGCGGATGTCCGCCATGCGTATCGCGCTGTTTGCCGCGGTCGCCGCGGTCCACGTTGCGGTTATTTTGTTTCTGGCGTTCAGCGTGGGCTCCGAGCCCCGGCCGCCAAAGGAAACCGCCCGCGTCATGCGCCTGACGGACTTCGACGAAATAGTCCCGCTTCCGCCCCCTCCCCCGCCCATGCCGCCAAGACCGCCGCCGCCTCCGGAACGGGAGGTCGCCGCGGCGCCGGAACCCGCGGTGGAGGCCATTGCGGAAATCATGATCGAAGTGGACGAAACGCCGGATCAAACCGTCGTCGCGCCGGGGACGGCGGTTGTCGCCGAAGGTTACGGCGACGGGGAGCGCGCACCGGCGACACCGTCGTGGGACGACTTTTTCCAGATGCACCAGGTTACCGACCCGCCCAGGTTCGACGAAAGGGAGATAGCCGCGGATCTGGTTTTTCCGCCCATAGCGCTGCGCTCCGGAATAGAGGGCAGGGTAATACTGGAACTGTTCGTGGACAGAAACGGCGTGGTGCAGCTTGTGCGCATACTGCGGGAAGACCCGGAAGGCAGGGGCTTCGGCGAGGCGGCCGAACGCGCGTTTCTGGGAAGGCAGGGAACGCCCGCCAAAGCCGGCGGCACGCCCGTGGCGGCCCGTTTCCGCTATCCGGTAAGCTTCAGAATCAGGTGAGCGCCGGGCCGGCAAACCGGCCTAAAGATCGGCGGTTTCCGAGAAAAGCTCGTCGAACTCCTCCTGGCCAAAGTCGGCCAGCTTTTCGACAATCTGCACCGCCAGCTTTTTGCCCACTACGCCGGGGCGGCACAGGAACTTGGGCTTGTGGCTGCCGGAACTGCCGATGTTGAGCGAGTACGGGTCCCCGATGCGGGTGTTGTTCAGGCGTATGACGTCCCCAAGGCGCAGCGAAAGAACCTCGCGCACCGGAAGGTTAATCCGGCCTATTTCAGCAACCGCGTCGATGTCCACGGTTTCCAGTTTGTCCTTCAGGACGTTAAGGTTTTCCGAGGTGCTGGCCCGGTGGGCCGTGGAGAACCAGAACTGGGTGGAAAGCTTGCCGATAATCGGCTCAATGGTAATGTAGGGTATGCAGAAGTTGATCATGCCCTCCACGTCCCCGACCTTGGTTTCCAGCGTAACCAGAACCACCATGTCGGTGGGCGGCACAATCTGGGCGAACTGCGGGTTCGTGTCTATCTGCCCAAGCCTTGGGCGAAGGTCTATGACCTGCGTCCAGGCCTCCCGCATGTTCCCCAAAATGCGGACGATAATGCCCTCCATTACGGACTGCTCTATGTCGGTAAGCTCGTGCTGGGACTTGGTTCCCTCCCCGGTGCCTCCAAACAGACGGTCTATAATCGAAAAGGTAATCGCCGGATCGACCTCCAGTATGGCGTTGCCCTTCAGCGGGTCCATGTTGATAATCGCCAGCGTCGTGGGCGTGGGTATGGAACGGATGAATTCCTCGTATGTGAGCTGATCCACCGACGCGACGTGGACGTGAACGACGGAGCGCAACTGCGCGGAAAGGCTTGTGGTGGAAAGGCGGGCGAAGGTCTCGTGCATCATCGAGATCGTCCTGATCTGCTCCTTGGAGAACTTGTCCGGACGCTTGAAATCGTATATCTTTATCTTTCTGCTGTCCGCCGCCGGTTTGAAATCCTCCGGCTCGGTGTCCCCGGCGTTTATCGCGGTTAATAACTGGTCAATTTCATCCTGGGACAGTACTTCCGTCATTCCATGTTCCTCCCGTGAGCATATAATATAAGTTTCGGCTGTTTCCGGTCAAATGTCAACATTTCCCTTAATTTTCGCGCGGAAATACCATGTAATACCAAACGTAACACAAAACCGGCGCGTCCGGAAACCGGGGCCAGCGAACGAAAAAAAATAAAACCTAAAATTCCGCGAATCGCGGTTGACACGTTTTCGCGTATGTGCTAAATTATGCAGGAACGAAGGGGCAGCCTTTCGTTTGCCGTCGCCGTGCGCGAAGGCCAAAATCAAACGCTCCGTGAAGAGGATAAACTAAAAGGAGTGACTGTTATGCTCAAGAAAACAGTAGCTATCGTTTCCGCGCTTGCATTGGCCCTGCTCGTCGTACCCGGCGTTTTCGCCGACGAGCCCTTCGAAAGGTTCAGCGTCCCCGCGACCTCCGACGAATCCATCGAAAGATTCCCGGAAAATCTGCAAAGCGGCTTTCTCGCGATGAGGGCCGCGCTGGTCGCGATGGGCGAGGAGGACGAGGCCATCGTGGAAATACTCAACAGCTACGTGGCCCTCAACTTCATCCGGGTGAACATCATCGAGGCGGGACTTGAGGAAATCCCGTTCCCGAACAACGAAGGGGTAACCTACGCCGAGTTCTACGCCGAATTCAGGGCCAGGCTGCTCGCGAACGCCGTGCACATCCTGCCGGCGATCATCGTTCTGGGCAACCCCTACGGAACCGACTGGGATCAGTGGTTCGACGACATGCAGGATTACCTTTAATCCGGGCCGACGTCTAAAAACACGGATGCCGCGGGTCTGCGGTATCCGTGTTTTTTTGTTGATTTCCCCAACCGTCCTTCCGTAACCCTGCCAAAATACCTGTAGACAAAACCGGCTTTCTGTCGTAGAATAAGGTAACACGGGGGTTCGTATGAACCGCTGAAAATCTTCTCAAGCCCTTAATTAAGGAGGTCAGGTATGTCCGAAGTTTTATCCATTGTACTTGGCGGGGGAAAAGGAACCCGCCTGTTCCCGCTTACCCAGGCGCGATCCAAGCCTGCCGTTCCTTTCGGGGGCAAGTTTCGTCTTGTGGACATTCCCATTTCGAACTGCATCAACGCCAACTTCAGGCAGATTTACATTCTGACCCAGTTCAACTCGGCGTCGCTGCATCTGCACATCGGGCAGACTTATCTGTTCGACTCGTTTTCCAACGGCTTTGTCGAGATACTGGCCGCGGAACAGACTTTCGAGCATTCAAGCTGGTACGAGGGGACGGCGGACGCGGTGCGCAAAAACCTCCCCCACTTCCGGCCCCAAAAACCGGCGTACTACATCATCCTTTCCGGCGATCAGCTTTACCGCATGGATTTGCGGGAGTTTCTGCAAAAGCACATAGACTCCGGCGCGGCCATTTCCATCGCCTGCACTCCGGTAAGCAGGAAGGACGCGAGCGCCCTGGGCATTCTGAAGGCGGACAAAAACAGCAGAATCACCGAGTTCATGGAAAAACCGGGGACGACCAAGGACATAGCCGATTTCAAGGTTCCGGCGGCCCTGAAGCTGAAAAAGGAAATCGAGGGGGACTCCTTCCTGGGGTCCATGGGCATCTACGTTTTCAACGCCTCGGTAATGGAGAAGTGCCTGGACAACAACTTCACCGATTTCGGCAAGGAGATTATCCCCCAGGCGATTAACAACCACAAGGTGAACGCCTACGTCTTCGACGGCTACTGGGAGGACATAGGGACGATACGCAACTTTTACGAAACCAACCTGGAGCTTACCGCCCTTAGGCCCAGCTTCGACTTCTACGACGAGAACAGGCCCATATACACGCACCGGCGCAACCTGCCGCCGTCCAAGATGAACCACAGCCAGATGAACCAGTCGATTGCCGCGGAGGGCTGCATTATCACCAACGGCAGCATCACCGACTCGATAATCGGCGTGCGCACCATCATAGAATCCGGTTCCAGCCTGAACGGCGTGGTCTGCATGGGGGCCGACTTCTACGAAACGGAGGCGCAGAAAATCCAGAATCTGGAGGAGCGAAAGCCCAACATGGGAATAGGCCGCGGCGTAATCATAAGGGGCGCGATAATCGACAAAAACGTCCGCATAGGCGAGGGCTGCCGCATAGGCGTGGACAGCATAAGCCGTCCGGACGGAAACTACGGCCACTACCACATCGTGGACGGGATTATCGTGGTTCCCAAAAACACCGTGCTGTATCCGGGGACGGTTATCTGAAACCGGAACCGGCCGCCGCCCCGGGGCGCGGCGGCCGGTTCCCGTCAAAGCAAAACTACCGGGGTTCCCGCGCCGCGAACTCGAAACGCCCCACGGCTTCCTCCTCCCCGGTTTCGCCGGGCGGGGGTTTTGCTGCCGGCGTTCCGGCGGCGGCCCCCGACGGAGCCTTTCCGGAAACGCGTATTTCGTCGCCGCGCAGGGCCGCGGTGAAAACCGTGCCGGCGGGCCACTCCCTGGAAAGAAGCGCGTTTGCCAGCGGGTCCTCCAGTTCCTTCTGCAACGTGCGGCGCAGTGGGCGGCCGCCGAACTTCGGATCCCAGCCCTTCTCTATAAGAAACCGGCGCGCGGCGGAAACGACGCGAACCCCGCAGTCCCGCTCGGCCAGGCGCGACGAAAGCTCCGCGAGTTCTATGTCCAGAATCGCCTCTATCTGTTCCACGTCCAGCGGGTGGAAAACCACAACGTCGTCAACCCGGTTCAGGAACTCCGGGTTAAAAAGCCGCCTCAGTTCGGACATGGCCTGGGACTCTATCTCGCCCATGTCCATCAGGCCGGAACCGGAAGCGAACCCCAGGCGCGAGTCGCGGGAAATTTCCCTGACCCCGGCGTTGCTGGTCATTATGACGACCGTGTTGCGGAAACTTACCGTGTGGCCCAGATTGTCGCGAAGCTCGCCCTCCTCCAGCACCTGCAAAAGCAGGTTGAAAACGTCGCGGTGGGCTTTTTCTATCTCGTCGAAAAGCACCACGCGGTACGGGTTGCGCCGTATTTTTTCGGTAAGAACGCCGCCCTCCTCGTAGCCGACGTAACCGGGCGGAGCGCCGACCAGACGCGAAACGTTGTGCTTTTCCATGAAGTCCGACATGTCGATGCGGACAAGCGACTCCTCGCTGCCGAAAAGGTATTCGGCCAGGCGCTTGGCCAGAAGCGTTTTTCCCACGCCGGTGGGCCCCAGAAAGATGAACGAGCCGGTGGGCCGGCGCGGCGAGGAAACCCCGGAACGCGCCCTGCGTATCGCCGACGAAACGCGCCGCACGGCGCCTGACTGGCCGATTACGCGCTTGTGTATTTCCGCCTCCATGCGAAGCATCCGCTTGGACTCGCGCTCCTCAAGGTGCGTGAGCGGAATGCCGGTGGCCTGCGAAACCACGCGGCGGACGTCGCCCTCGTCCACGCGGATTCTTTCCCTGTTGTACGCCCGCTCCCACGCGACGCGCGCGTTTTCCAGCTCCGAACGCAGGGACCTTACCCTGTCCCGGATAACCGCGGCGTGTTCGTAGTCCTGCGCCGTTACCAGAACGCTTTTTTCCTCGACCAGCTTCAGGATTTCCGCCTCTATGCCGGCGATTTCCGGCGGTTCCACGTTGTTTTCCAGCTTCCGCATCGCGCCGGCCTCGTCCATAACGTCGATGGCCTTGTCCGGCATGAAACGCCCGGTAACGAAACGCCCGGCGAGTCTGGCGGCAAGGTTCACCGCCGCGTCGGTGTAGGAAACGTTGTGGTGGTCCTCGTACTTTTTCCGGATTCCGCGAAGTATTTGCAGGGTCTCGTCCATTGTCGGTTCCTCGACCAGAACCGTCTGGAAACGCCGCTCCAGCGCCCCGTCCTTTTCAAAATGCCTGCGGTATTCGGCAAGCGTGGTGGCCCCGACGCACTGGATGTCGCCCCGGGCCAGCCCCGGCTTTAGCATGTTGGAGGCGTCTATCGTCCCCTCCGCGCCGCCGGCTCCGATAATCGAGTGGATTTCGTCGATGAAAAGAATCACGTTTCCGGACTGAGTAATCTCCCTGGTGATTTTCTTGAGGCGTTCCTCGAACTCGCCCCGGTACTTGGTTCCGGCGACCACCGCGCCCATGTCCAGCGAAAGAAGCCGCCGGCCGGCAAGCGCCTCCGGAACCTTTTCGCCCACCAGAAACCGGGCCAGGCCCTCTATGATGGCGGTTTTCCCCACGCCGGGCTCGCCCACCAGCACCGGATTGTTTTTCGTCCTTCGCGCGAGAATCCGGACGATGCGTTCCATCTCGTTCCGTCTGCCGATTATGGGATCCAGCTTTCCGGCCTTCGCCAGCGCGGTAAGATCGCGCGAAAAAGCGTCCAGCGTGGGCGTTAGAACCGGATAGGACGCCGGCCTTACCCTGGGCTTGTCGGAATCCGGACGCGGTTTCTGGTGCCTGTCCCTGGAACCGGAAGCCCTTTCCCGGGGAATAAAGTACGAAGGGCAGCCGGTGGCGGAAATGTATTCCGCCCCGCGCGAACCGGAAGGCCGCGTAAAGGTGGTCTGCACGACCATACGCAGCATGTCCACGTCCACGGCCTTCTGGCTCAGGAAGGACTGGACGCTGGAATCGTTTTCCCGCATGGCGGCGAACAGCAGGTGTTCCGTCCCCAGAAAGTCGCTGCCCATCGCGCCGGCCTCCTCCGCGGCAAGGTTCACCATGTTTTTCGTCCGCCTGGAGGACGGAACGTCGCCGTGGATAAGAATCCCCGGAATGCGCGGAATGGCGCTTTCAAGCGAACGCTTAAATTCGGCGATATCCACTCTGAGAAAAAGCAGGGCCTTGCAGGCGGTGCAGGTACCCTCCCTGAGTATGGCAATAACGATATGCTCCGGCAAAAGCTGGTCGGAGTTGAAGTTGCGAGCCTCTTCCTGGGCTTCCGTGGACAGTATGCGCTGCACACGCGGAGTCAGGTCTTTGAACATTTAGGAGCCTCTTTCGTGTTGGGTCTGCGTTAAATTTAGTTGATTGGCCGGTTATTTGCAATACGACGGCGTTCAGCGGCGCGCCCCCCCGATTCCGCCGCGCAAAGCAAAAAAACACATTGACAACGCGCGCAAGTACATGTATCCTAAGTTGTACGATACAACCAAATAACCCGGATACCCGCTCGTCCCCGGTCTTTCAGCGCAGAGCAGAGCGCGGCTCCAACAAGGAGTTTTTTTATGAAGAACGCGACCAAACTTTTTAGGCTGGCCGTCGCGGCGGCGACCGTTTTTGCGGTCTGTGCCTGTCAGTATCCGTCGTCGCCGCAGGGCGGAAACGGAAACCGGTTCGTGCCGGTGGAAAACGTGGAGGTGAACGCGGACAGCCTTTTGCTGCACGTCGGCCAGGGCAGAAGCCTTACCGCAACGGTGTATCCGCCCAACGCGACAACCCCGGACGTGTGGTGGACTTCCGGCGATCCGTCCGTCGCCAGCGTCAACAGCGTTACCGGAAACGTAACCGCCAATTCCACCGGAACCGCCACGATTACCGTAACCACGAAGGACGGCGGCAGAACGGCAAGTTCCACCGTAAGGGTCATGACCCCTACCCTACCCTCCCTGCGCCTTTCCATCGCACCGTGGCCCTACGAACTTGACAGAAACATTTGGAGGTCCTCCACCGTTTCGCTGGACGGAACCGGCCCCTACGAGGACTTTGCGTTCGGGAACGTCACCGTGCAGGCGCGCGGCCGGGGGAACTCGTCGTGGCACGCGATGGGTTACAAACGTCCCCTGCGCATAAGGTTTTTCGCCGGAGAGGCCCGCTCCATGTTCGGCAGCGGTTTCGCCGCGCGGGACTGGCCGCTGCTGGCAAACGCCATCGACCATTCCATGATGCGAAACTACTCCGCGTATTTACTGGGAAGGCTGTTGTCGGGAATGGATTTTGCGCCGACGGGCCACTTCCTGCATTTATACATGGGCGGGGACTACCGGGGCGTGTACATGCTTAGCGATCAAATGCAGGTGCATCCCGGACGCATAGAGCTGACCCACAACTCCGTTCCGGAGCGGAGCGAATTCTTTTTCGAGATGTGCAGACGCGCGCACGGGGACAACGAGCACGACTTCGCAGTGCAGAACGTGCCGTTCGTGATCGAGTTCCCCGACGGCGCAAACCTGACGCAGGGGCACAGGCAGTTTCTTGAAAGCTTTATTGCAAACATGGACGCCGCTTTGGCGGGCGGAAACTTCGACGCGATATCCGGAATCATCGACGTTCCGTCGTTCGTCGATTTTTACCTGGTGCAGGAACTTTTCAAAAACCAGGACGTTGACTGGTCCAGCCTCAACTTCCAGATTAGGCAGACGGAGGCCGGTCCCAGAATGTTCGCCGGCCCGCTTTGGGACTTCGACCTTTCCAGCGGAAGCAGCGCCTACCCCACATACGACCGCTCGCCCCTGGGCGCGTGGGCCGCGACGCGCAAACGGTACTTCAGACTTTTGATGGACGCCGAATGGTTCCGGGAACTTGTCGGCGCGCGCTGGATCGAAATCCGGGGCGGGGAAGTGGCCGCAATGACCGCCCGCGTGGAGTATCTGGCCCGGAAGTACCGCGCCTGTTTTGAGCGCAACTTCGAGCGCTGGCCGGACAAAAACGTTTGGGTTACGCCGCCGGAACTGCGCCACCTGCCTTTTGCGGAACAGGTGGAGTTTCTGCTTGATTGGCTCGAACGACGCAAGGTTTGGATGGACGGGTTTTTGCAACCGTAAGCGTGGGCCGAAGATACCCGGCAGGGCGAATCGCGTTTAGGGGGCGCTCATTCCGGGGACAGGCGCAGTTGCGCCTACGCCTGCTTGACAACATACAAATGGCAATGCTATATTTGGGTAATCTGGTACCGAAAATTCGCGGGGAACACCGAAAGGTGTTGCCGGGTCGGCGTCCCGGCTAAACCGGATGCTTAACCGCTTTGGGATCGCCTCCAAAGCGGTTTTTTGTTGGCAAAGTACGTGTCCCGAGTTATCATCCCCGTTTTTACATCGTAAAAATCACCTTCGGGTGAAGGCACGAGTTCCACAAAAAGAGCCAAGCCTTTTTTGTCCAACTTTTTGTACAGGGCGAGCTTTCCGTCCCCCCCGTAAATTGCGGTATACCCACTGGCGACCTCCTGAACCAGATCGCGGGCGTTTTCATAGCCGTTGTCCCGCAGTTGCCGCAAACGATCCGGGCGCTCTATGTGTTTTTCGCCGTAGTTTCCTTTGTCCCGTTCCTGTCTTCCAATCCTAAGCCGTATTTTCCCAGCTTGCCGCCGAATCTCCTTTGCCGTTTCCGGGGAAATCTCCCCGAAGTCCTTGTCGCCGTCCCCGGTAAGGACGTATTCCCCATCGTAACGTACGGGGCGGTTGTCATCGTCCATTATGCAAATCTTCCGTTTTTCCGTAGTATCGGTATGTTAGCCGTATTTTCCCAGTTCGTCAAAGGCTGGCGTGCCGATGGCCGATATTCACGCATGGCCGGCGGTTGTTGTTCAATTCGACGGGCTTTACGGTGGCCGTGCGGTTTTTTCCAGCAATTCAAAGTTACAATTTTTGGGGGCCAAAAGAGCCGATTTCGTCGGTTTTGCCACCAAAACCAGCCTATTTTAGGGTATATTATCTCAAAGTAGGGTGAAATAAGGCGTTAAAGTGCCATTGGGTACCCTTTGCTCGTTATAGGCGTATATGTTTTTCCTAAATTGGTGCACGATACTTAGCCATTTCGAATGCCGGCTTCTTCGAAAGATCGCAATATTTCTGAAACTTTGAATTGCTGCGCCAAGAGCGCCTTCGCACCAATCCCCAGTAAGTATACGCAAGGGCGGCGCAACGGTGTCAGGCGCGCGGCCGGGGGAACTCGTCGTGGCACGCGATGGGTTACAAACGTCCCCTGCGCATACGGTTTTTCGCCGGAGAGGCCCGCTCCATGTTCGGCAGCGGTTTCGCCGCGCGGGACTGGCCGCTGCTGGCAAACACCATCGACCATTCCATGATGCGAAACTACTCCACGTATTTACTGGGAAGGCTGCTGTCGGGAATGGATTTTGCGCCGACGGGCCACTTTCTGCATTTATACATGGGCGGGGACTACCGGGGCGTGTACATGCTTAGGGGAGACGCATTCCGGTGACAGGCACGGTTGCGCCTACGGTGGAAACATTGAGCCGTAACGGACGACGCACGGCGAGGGTGTGACGGGAAACTAGGGAGAATTATACCCAATCAAATGCGAACTCTTGATTTGGGTCGGCTTCGCCTTTATACTTGTTGCGTAGGGCGATTGCCCTTAAAGGAGCATGGCATGGAAGTCATTTACACCTATTTGGGAAGCCGACGACGGTCTGTTTGTGGGATATCTGAATGATTACCCGGATCATCTTACGCAGGGACATGATCTTGCCGAGCTGGAAGACATGCTTGCCGATCTCTACCAGATTCGGCAGGAAGAAGAAACGCGGCTGTCGCAAAAACGAAAAACAGGTGTTCTGCGGATAAAAATTCCCGCATGAAACGACGGAAGCTAATCAGGGAAATCTCCACAGCGTGTTCTCTTGCGCTTGACAAGGCGTATGGCGCATACTATCGTATATGCAGGAGGCCTTCCATGCAGGCTACTTTGGAGTTACCCGACGCATTGGTTCGCAAAGCAATGACCTTGACAAAAATCGCCACGGAAACGGAATTGGTTAAATTTGCGCTGGAAAACATTATCCGGCAAGAGGAAACCAGGAAGCTGGCGGATTATTTTGGCA
>Ga0209755_10001836_pt1 | contig 31239 bp, 23 predicted proteins | sample TergutCo191P1_FD_187301 | JGI IMG/M metagenome (GOLD analysis project Ga0209755, IMG submission 187301) | Cornitermes sp. P1 segment gut microbial communities from Petit-Saut dam, French Guiana - Co191P1 (SPAdes) (version 2) | ecosystem: Host-associated > Arthropoda: Insects > Digestive system... | reverse complement strand
CGGACTGGAACGGCATCGGATTCGATGTCGTGGCGACAAGGAGTATTGCGTAAATGGCGGTAACACAAAGCCCGGAGGAATTCTGGCGGGAATACGAGGAAACGACCGGCGAAACGGTCTTGGCGCGCGGCATGGGGCAGTACGTTTCCGGCTGGCAGGAATTCGACGGCAATCGCAGGAAACCGCTTTGGGGTCTTGTAATTGCGACCACCGGCGGCTTTCGCTTCCATCACTTTCCCCAGATTGGCGGCCTGCTAGGCAACCTTGGCACCAGCGGAATCGTCCCCAAGGAAAAGACAATCTTTATCCCCAGCGACAGAATTGTATCCGCCGTTTTGCACAAGGAAACAAAATGGTACAAAAAACTGTTTTCCCCCGATAATCCCTTTCTACGGATCCGTTACCTTGACAAATCGTCCGGCGAGGAAAGGGAGATCAGGTTTTCCGCCGTATATCGGTCGGATGGCAACGAGGATGACATTGCAACAGAATTGACCAACGTATCCATTCAGCGCTGAAAACTCCAAGAACCAGACACAAAACGCCATGTGACTTATTTTATCTTGTGATAATAGGTCGTACGCGCTTAATCGAGGCGAAGGAGTGTAATAATGAGCAAAATGTTAAGGGTGATCTGCATGACGAGTTTGACGGCGGTTTTGTTTTTTTTTCCACTTGTTGGATGCGAGAACCAGCTCAATGGTTCCAGGGATAACACTGAAACCCCTGGCAATGAAGGCGGTGATCCGCTAGCTCCGAGTCCAGATTCCGATGAACTTGGGCCTGTTGCTTTTCGCGGAGCCGAAGGCTGGCGGGAAACGCTTTATGTTACGTGGTATAAACTTGAAGGTGCCATGCGTTACAATGTGTATTACAGGAACGAGGCTGACAACGATTGGATCAAAATTGACGACCAGCTGATAAGGGAATACGAAGGGGGATATCTCCGTGCGGATGTGCTTGGCATTCCAGTTGGCATTTATGATATCAAGGTGATACCGGTTGCTTCGGATGGCAAGGTCTCTCCAAATTATGCAATTTGGAGAAACATCCAAGTAACAGCCCATACGCGCACTGGCTTTGCCTTTACCGGCGCGGATCACCCGGGCGCATATAACATGGATGGCACGCCAAGGGCAAACGCACGGATCATTTATGTCACTAATGATAACAAAAATACCATAACCCTCAATGTGCGGGACGACAATAACCGTTGGGTAGATCGTGTTGGAGTAGCCGATATTATCACGGGCCATGCCAATAGAGCCTGGGACGAGCGTCCTCTTATTATACGTTTTGTGGGAAAAATAACTGCGGAAGGGTTTGCTGGTCTTAACAGCGATCGTCAACTGCAGCTTAATAGTGGCGGTGGTGGAAGAACGAATGCACCCATAACCTTGGAAGGCGTGGGCAACGATGCCACGGCTTTCGGCTGGGGCATAAGAATCAACGGGACTAGAAATGTCGAAATACGGAATCTTGGTTTTATGCTTCGTAACCACAATACGGACAGTGTGGACATAGACGGTAGCCGATACGTGTGGGTGCATCACAACGATTTCTTCTATGGCCGGCAAGGATCGGGCGATTTCGAGAAAGGCGACGGAGATTTGGATATAAGAAGGAGTAGCCATGTAACTGTGTCCTTCAACCATTTTTGGGACACTGGAAAAACAAGCCTTTTGGGTACACAGATCGGCGAGACACCTGGGTTCATAACTTACCATAACAACCACTTCAATCATTCCGATGGCAGGCATCCCCGTGTTCGCGCTCATCAGGTGCATATGTTTAACAATTTATTTGACCATATTGCCCAGTACGCAATAGGTGCGGCGGGAGGGGCCCCATCGATATTCGCGGAAGCAAACTACTTCCGGCGAACGAGAAATCCCATGCTCATCTCCATGCAGGGCACCGATGTGGAAGGCGGTTCCGGCACCTTTTCCAGTGAGGACGGCGGTATGATCAAGGCGTACAACAATTTCATGTGCGACTGGACACTTCAGCATTTTAGCCCATGGAGCCCCAGCAATACTGAACAGTTTGACGCTTTCATCGTGCAGAGCAGGAACGAGCTAGTTCCAAGCTCCGTGGTATCCAGGCAAGGAGGACATGCCTTCAGCAATTTTGACCAAAACCTAGGTTATACATACACCGTGCGAAGCCCGGCGGATGCGCGGGATCATGTTCTTCGTTATGCTGGACGCTTTTGGGGTGGGGAAATTGGCACTGTTATTCCCTTTGCGTTTGGCCCCGCCGATGTTGGAACTGCCCGCGAACGCAGAAACCCAGAGCTTGATGCCATACTTTCAAGTTATCAAAGCAGGATGATAGCGATCCAGGGAGAAGATCCCGTCGAGGATAATAACGACGAGGATCCGGTCGAACTTCCGCCTCCCGTTAACGGTGTACGGACATACAATTTTTCGATTGCGCCGTTTACTAATTGGCCACTTGCCAATAACACTGTTGGAAGCCTGGTTTTTGGTGCTTCATTCACCCGTAATACTTCTGCCGCCTCTGGGGGAGGGGAGACATTTACCCACCGCCTGAATCAAGGTGGCAACGGTACTGGTCAAAGCGGGGCTAATCATGCTAATCGTCGCTTGGAAATTGCGCTGGAAGGGCCTTCAACGATAACGATTTTTGCCACTTCCAATGCTAGTGGCGGTAACACTTTGCATATGTTCAACGGAGCCAACGATACGGGTAATGTAGCCAATTCTCTTCAGCAACATACCCTTCCTGGCTGGTCAAGCAACATATCTCTTGGGCATGGTGTTACATTTACTAGCAACACTGATGGTCCGCACAGTGTGGTGCTAAGGGGGACTTCCGACACCCGTTATTTTATGATCAGAATAGCGCCTTTTGATTAATTGCGCGGTGCAGTAGCACGAGCTAGAACGAAACACTGGCCGAAAAAGAGGCCTGCAAGCCCATTTCGCGCGCCCCCAAATCATGGCCGTTGTTGTGGGAGTGAATCCCCGTAAGGCTGCCGCCAAGGGTCAGAAAGGGCAGGGCTCTCCAGCGGGCGGATACGGTTCCGATGACCTGCCGTTCCGCGATGCCGGACGGGGTTCTTTCGTCGCGGGCGGGCCAGCCAGGCTGCCAGTCGTATCTTATGCCGCGCTCGCCGTTGAAAAGCAGCGAGAAAATTCCGGAAACGCTCAAAATATTGTTCCTGAAAAACCGCGCCCCCAGGGTAAACATCATTATGTCCCGGGGGAATGCCACCGAAGCGAACTCCGTCGGACCGTGGAGCGCAATGCGCATATGGATGAAGCTCGCGAAAGGGCTGGGGTGCATGTAGAGAAAAGGGGACGTGTGGATGAACTCAAAGAAAAACATCGAGGCCCAGTTGGCAAACGAATGGCTGTACTGAACCCCGAACAAAAAGCCCATGCCGTCGGGGGACGGGTACGGATACAGATGCTCCACTTCGCCGGAAGTCTCGTATTGGGTCATCGTAAACTGCCCGTAAACGGAAAGGGAGTTTATTATATTCCAGTTCGCTTCAACCGAAAAAAAAGGCCCAAGCATGTCGCCGTCTTTCCCCCTATTATACCTATCCCTGTTACCCCACCTGTTATACTGAACCCACGGCCTCATCTGGTGAAAAACCGCCATCGGATTAAGAAACCGAAGCTCCAGCGGAGAGTCCCCCACCAGAAGGCCTTCCGAAATGCCGATTGTCAAGGAATTGAAGAGCATGATGTCCAGGCGGTGCAGGTAAAAATAGCGGTTCATTGTGCGAGAAAGATGGTTCGGGGGCACGGAAGAACCAGGAGGTATGTGATTTGGAGGTTCGGCAGAATCATTAAAAACGGAATCGCACAGCACGTGTCTGATGTCGAGAGGCATCTGGACAACTAGGGAAGTATATCTAAAAAACCTTGTGAAAAAGGAGAAGCGCATGAAGTCGTAAAAGTCGGGGTTGTCCGATATGGATAGATTCCCCATGTGCCCCGTGCCCCAGGAAAGGCGATCCCTGCCAATCTGAAAATTCCACAGGCGTCCACCCGCCGCTAAAAACGCTCTGTTGGGCATAAGGTGATCGTATTGGCGGTAATTGAGAGGCGCGTTGACACCAAAATACCCTACATGCTGATAATGATGCGAAAGCATTCTCCAAGTGGGCTCAATGTATAGCTGCAAGAAATTGCCGATAAAAAACCTAATGGGAAGCGAAGCGACGGGGGGTACTTCCGGATAGTGCGGATACCAGGAAATGTCCAGGTTGGTTCTTGCCCTTGCTTCGATTGTCGCATTGATGTCGGCGAACACGGAAAAATTGTCGCTGGAAAAGTTTAGCAAGGGAGGTTGCAGACTCAGTCGCCTTTCTATGCGGGAAAAAGCTTCCAACGCCGGCGCCGAAAGGCTGGATTCGTTAATGGAGTCAAGGAACGTTCTTACTTCATGGGGCGAAAGCGGGAGGGTAAAGGAAAGAAGAGGTCTTCCCGCTTCAAGCGACAAAAAGCGTATGTCTTCCAAAACAGGGTCACCCACAAGGATCATGTCGTAGTGCATCGCGAAAATTCTCAAAGGAGCAGAAAGAAACACTAGCAGAAGGGCGGGCAGAAAGCGCTTCATAAGTAGTTCATCGGCGGGAATTTAATGCCACTAAAACGTTTTTCGCTTTCATGCTGCACTGGTCCACCGACCGCTTTACGCACATCGTATACTTTGCTACAGTTGGCAAATGAGACTACTGTTACATTCCATCTGCCTGCTGGTTTTACTTGCCGTTCCCATATCCGCGCAGAATCATACGTCGATTTGTCTGGATAGCCAGATATACCATATTCTTGAGCAGGCCGAAATGAGGGGATTAATTTCCCCGCTGTCAGGAATTAGACCGTATACCCGTAGTGTTGTAATCGGAGCAATCAACGAGCTTCTTAATTCGAATAACGCGGGCAGGCTAAGGCCCGTAGAACGACAAATTCTGGAAGACTACCTTGCCAGGTTTTCCAGGCCACAATCGGGCCTTGACCTGCGAAGGGGTTCCTTTTTCGGCGAAACCACGATAGGCGAAAGGGAGACGGAGCTTACCTTTAATTTGAACGTCGGCACAGAATTGGAGATCTCATCTGGCTTTATCCCCGCCTTCGGCGAGACCCATCTTGGTACCGAATTTTGGGTAAATCTGGATTTTTCGGGCAATATCGGCCAGCACGTTTCCTACGGATTCTACAACAAGGCAGGTATATTGAATATTCCCCGTAGGTTTCTTGGCACGTACAATACCTATTACGAGAATTTTGTACTCGGGGGCAATTGGAATCCCGATGAATTTGTAAACCGACTTATCAGGGTGTACAGTGGGCCACTTACGCACTTTCCCTTTGCGCACAGGAAACGTTGGGACAATCCGATCTTTTTTATCCACGCCCCCACGGGTACCCTAGAGTCGTGGCCCGAATATCCTTCCCTTGCTATGGCTCTACAGGCGGAATTGACGGCTTCGTTTTTGGAAGACAGGCTTATCATGCGCATGGGAAGGATGCGGCGCGAGTGGGGTTCAATGCCCCTCGGAAGTAGCCTTGTCTTTAATTCGGCGGCTCGGCCATTTCTTGCGGCGGAAGCCGAATTCAGCCCCTTTTCATGGTTCAGCTTTGCCTCGCTTACTGGAATTCTGGAGTACCATAACACGGAAGGGGAAAAAGTGTCTGCCATGAACAATCAGAACGCGTTTTCCATTAACATGATCCAATTCCGGTTTAGGAACTATCTGTTTTTGGATTTTTTTGACGCCGTTGTATGGCCAAAGCGGTTTGAGCTTGGCTATCTGTTTCCACTGACCAGCAACCTCCTTGCCCAGAACGCTATCGGTGATTTTGACAATATGGCAATAGGGGTAAACCTTAGGGCACAGTACCCTGGCCTAGGAAATATCTGGTTTTCGCTTTTTGTGGATGAGCTTACTCCCCAACGTAACCTACAGAACCTCGATCGTGCCATGTTTGCGTACCAAGCCGGAATCAATGTTCCCTTGCCACTTCTGGCTTTTTCATCGTTAAGGTTTAGCTACACCAGAATCAACCCGTATACCTTTACCCATAACCGTAACATTAATCCCTGGTATGGCGACCTGACAATGGAAACGGCGTGGGTAAACAGCGGAGTCGGTCTGGGTCATTATCTTCCGCCAAACTCGGACGAATTCCTGCTCCAGTTCAGAACGATGCCGACAAGAAACATTTCGACGATTTTTCAGTACCAAATGATTCGCCACGGTGCCACTTGGGGCCCCAGCGCCGTGGACGGCAGTCATTTGCTTTCAGAGCTTGACCCCCACCTCAGGGGAGGGGGGAATCCCGTGCTGTGGAGGTTCTTCCTTCGCGACGGTGCATACCAATGGATGCACATCGTAAGAGCAAGCGCAAACTGGAGGTTGCCCAACCTGCCCGTTTCCCTTTTCGGCGAAGCGGGGGTGGTTTTTTCGTATTTTACAAACATTGACGCGACCGCCAACAATGCCGACCTTGAGCCAGGGGAACGGCCACGCCCACATCCTTTTCGCAGAATTAACACTCCTGACTATCCAACTTCCACCAGCTTTATTGTCAGGCTTGGTTTTAGTATATTCCGTTAGCATTGGGGTCATGCAAACCTGAACCACTTAAAGTCGAAATTGCACCCAGGCAAAAAGATAAAACTTACTTTTTGTCTGGCGCTTGTGCCCTGCAATGGAAACTCCTGGACCTCAAAGTCCTCGGCTCTTGTGAAACCGATCATTTGCACATCGTTGTTGTCGTCAAATTTTATCTGTATGGAATTTAGGTCCAGAGGGGTTCGGCCACAGATATATAGCTTGGTAACTTCGGCTTTTGAGAAATCCATGCCGTCAAATTCGATGGTCACGTTGTTGCCTATTTGCTCGATTGCATCCTGCGTAATTCTGTAGGAATCACCATAAATGACGGAATGATTTTTCGCGTTAAGTTGCTCACGGGCCTTTTCGATTTTCTTGAAAGCAAAACCCTTTATGTGTACCTTTTGTCGTAACACGAAACAAACAGTGGTAATGCCTGTCAACCTTGTGGGAAGTTTGTAGGTTTCCTCGATGTAGGTGTTCCACCGCGAACCGCTTGTGTAAGTGAACGTGGCCAATTTTCTGCTATCAGTATCGTCGGGCATACCTTCCCAGATTTCTATGGGAAACGGGTCTTTGCCTAGGGAGAATATCGGAATGGTAATTTCGTCCGCGCCTACGGAGCCAAAGTCCACCCCCTCGAACCCTACATGGCTTACACCGTCCCGCAATGTTGCGACACCCCTGTCGTTGCCGTTTGTCAATTCCACATTGCTTTTGTTGTACAAGCCCCCAGAAATAAACCCGTAAGGATTTAGGTAAGCCTTGCCTAAGCCCGTAATGTTAAAGTCAAGTTGCGAGTACAGATTTATTTTGTCGCCACCATTTTTCGTGGCACATCTTACATAAATATCCCCATCGCCAATTGCCGTAACCATGGCCGTGTCCCTGTTCGCGCTTAGGCTGGCAATACCCGAGTCTATACCGGCTTTGTCTGCAATCCTCCATTCCAGTTCGCCGTAAGTTGCGTTTTTGGGATAGAGTTCTGCCTTGACCGATATTTTGTTAAGACTATCCCCCCTGTCGCCCGTCAAACGTATTTTTCTTACGGGTACTTCATCGTTTGTTGCCGATTCCTGATTGGGAATAAAGGTAGTGGCAACACCCTTGCGAATATCCGTCGCTAGGGATCGCAACACAAGCGTCTTTGTAGGCAGCTTGGGGCTTTTTGCCGTTATCGTTATTTCCCCGCCTTCCAATGTGCTTGCTACAATCGCTAACAGTTTCCCCGAAAACAACCTTTTGCTAGTCCCTTTGTACTGGTCGTAATCCGTGCTGTCACCGTTGTCAATACCCGTCAAATATCCCGCCCCTTCCACGGTTATGTTTATCCTGTTATTTGCATTTTCCACGGGCATACCGTTTTCGTCTATCGTCGATATTTCGACAAAAGCCAAATCCTCGCCGTTTGCCCAAAGGCTTGTCCTATCCGATTTCAGGACAATCTCCGTGGCGTCACCAAAAGAGGATTTTACCGCCTCTGCTATGGTATGGCCGTTTTCGTCATAGGCCACCGCAATCAGCGATCCTTTCTGGTATGGCAATTGCCAGTCGCCGATAAGTTTTTCGCCTCGCTTGTGGTCTATGTCAAAAGTCCCCAGCGAACGTCGCCCCTTGTCATCGGCAAAAAACAATTCGATCTTTGGCGCGTTTGACACCACTCGAATATCGATTGTCTGCCCGTCGGAAAAATCCCAATACGGAAAAATGTGTACCATGGGATTTTCTTTATAGCTTGTCCATGCGGACTGGAAAATATAGAAGGAATCCTTTTTGAAACCCGCCGTGTCAATTTGCCCGAAAAAGGAATTTTTTGTGTGGTAGGGTGTGGGCTCTCCAATGTAATCCGTGCCCGACCAAATAAACTGCCCCGCAGAGAAAGCGGTATCCCTGTCGGATATGATGCAAGCCTCGGTACTTTTTGCCCCCCAGGATGTCGCGCTGTTCCCCAAAGACGAACACTGTTCGTCATCATCGGCCAGAACGGACTGGCCAAGTGGGAAATGGTAAATACCCCTGCTTTGCACCACGGAACAGGTTTCGCTGCCGTATATTATCCAGTCGGGATATTTTTTGTGATGCTCATTGTACAGGTAATATGCATAGTTGTAGCCAACCAGCTTAACGGCATCAGCACATTTTTGCGTGTTTTCCCAAGGCAGATAATTCGAGCCTATCGTAACAGGCGCATGGCCTTTGGGGTCATGGTCTTTCACAAATGACGTTAGCATTTGAATAAGCCGTGCCCCTTTTTTCGCGTCTGCATGTGTGTCGTACACTTCGTTTCCAATACACCACATGATCAGGCTTGGATGATTGCGGTCTCTTCGTACCCAACTCCGCACATCCTTTCTTACCCAGTCGGCAAAAAACCTTGCGTAGTCCTTCGATGTCTTTGACAGTTCCCACACGTCAAAAGATTCCGACACTACCAAAAAACCCATTCTGTCGGCTAAATCCATCAACGATGGATCCGGCATGTTATGCGCTGTCCTTATGGCGTTGGCCCCCATCTCTTTCAGCAGTGTAAGCTGGCGTTTTAGGGCCGTGACATTCATCGCCGCCCCCAGCGCGCCTAAATCATGGTGCTGACATATGCCCTGCAATTTTATTTGTTCGCCGTTCAGCAAGAACCCATTGTCCGGATGGAATTCTATCGTCCTAAACCCGAAATTGTTTTCTTCCGTGTGGACGGGTATGTTATCTTGGCAAATTTCGGTTTTAAGCGTATATACATTCGTGTCGTCTATATGCCAAAGCCGTGGCGCGTCCACCCTTAGGGTTTGGCTGCTATGGTGCAATTCCTCTGTGTTCAAAAAAACTTGCGCGCAATTAGCCACCGCGTTTCCATTGGGATCGTGAATGGTGTGTTTTATTTCGACAGACGGGTTTTCCCCCTCTACCTTTATTACCGAATCTACCGAGACCTCCCATGTGCCGTCCGATATTTTTGCCGGCGTAATGTACACACAATCAGGCACGATATACGTTTTGTTGAACGTTTTTAGCCATACGTTCCTGTAAATTCCCGCCCCAGAGTACCACCTGGAATTAGGGCTTTCGTACATCACCCTGACAAGGATCTCGTTCTTTCCATCCCGCAGAAAATCCGTAATATCAAACTCGAATGTGGAATAGCCGTATTTCCAATCACCCGCATGAACGCCGTTTATATACACCGACGAGTCCATGTACACGCCGTCAAAGCGAATGTGGAAGAATCGCCCGTCTTTTGCTGCGGCAAATTCCTTTTTGTAAAACCCTACCGAAGACTTGTACAAATTACGTGTATCGTAAATTAACCAGTCATGGGGTACATAGACAGGCTTCCAGTCCAGAGCGTCCAGAGCGTTTTCACCAGCCCTTTCGAAGGCTTCAATTTCCAGCTTTGCAAACAACCAGTTGTCGTTAAACAGATCGCACGTATTTAACATTTTTGCCTCCCCAAAAAACAGGACAAGAACCTAATGCTTAAAGTGCCTTGTCCCCGTAAAGACCATTGCGATGCCATGTTTGTCGCAGGCCTCTATCGACAGTTTGTCATTCACTGAACCGCCGGGCTGAACAATCGCCTTGATCCCCGCCACCGCCGCCGCTTCCACTATGTCGTCGAAGGGGAAAAAGGCGTCGGAGGCAAGCACCCTGGCCGGCGCGGTGTCTCCCCACGGAGACCCGGCTTCGGCCGAGGCTTTTATCGCCGACGCGCTTCGTTCCAACGACTGCCTTGTCGGCCAGATCCGGTTTACCTGCCCCCCGCCTATCCCCGTCGCGGATTCGTTCTTGACAATCATGATGGCGTTTGACTTTACAAACGTTACGGCCCTCATGCCGAAGACCATGTCCCGCAGATCCTCGGCGGCGGGGGCGGTTTTTGTCACCACTTCCCATTTTTCAAGAAGCCCGCGGTCGCTCCGCTGGACCAAGAGGCCACCGTCAACGGAAATGCACTCGTGGGATTCCGCTGGGGCTTTCGCAAGCTTTATTATCCGCAGGTTTTTTTTCCGTTTAAGTATTTCCAGGGCATCCGCCTCGAAGTCCGGGGCCACCACAATTTCCAGGAACAGCTCGCCTAGCTTTTCCGCCGTCGCCGAATCCACCGCCGTGGTACAGGCCACGATGCCGCCGAATATCGACACGGGATCGCAGGCATAGGTTTTCCGGTAGGCTTCCAGAAGGGTGTCCCCCAGGGCAATTCCGCAGGGGGTGTTGTGCTTTACCGCGGCACAGCAAACCTTGCCGTCGCTCGCCGCCCCCGGAACCAAACGCCGAACCTCGTCCTCGCCGAAAGCCCCCCCCCCTGCCGAGCCCGGAAGGCCAAAGGCACAGGCCGCCTTCCACGCCAAGTCCAGATCCCGAATGTTGTTGTACCCAAGCTCCTTGCCGTGAAGCTGTTCCATGCCACCCAAAACCCCAGGCCTGTCTGCGTGAAGGTAAAGCGCGGCGGATTGGTGGCCGTTTTCGCCGTAGCGAAGGCCCTGTCCCTTTTTCAGCGACAGCGACCAGTGTTCCGGGTATTCGTCCTCCAAAAGATAGCGCGATATCGCCGCGTCGTAGGCGGAGGTCAAATTGAAGACCTTGCCCGCCAGCCGCTTTCTGAATTCGCCGGGAACGGTTCCTGCCTTTAGGCCGTCGATCGCCTCGGCGTAGTCGGCGGGGTCGGTTAAGACAACAACGTCGTTAAAGTTCTTTGCCGCCGAACGGAGCATGGACGGCCCGCCTATGTCGATAAACTCGACGGTTTCCCCAAGGGAAAGCCCGGCCTGTACCTTCTCGAAAAACGGGTAGAGATTGACGCAGACCAAGTCTATGGCCGAAAGCCCCAGCGAGCGCAGGGTTTCCATGTGGCCCTCCTCGTCGCGCCGGGCCAGGAGACCGGCGTGGATTGCCGGGTGCAGGGTCTTGACCCTTCCGTCAAGGCATTCGGGAAAACCCGTTACCGTGGAAACGTCGGTAACGGGAATACCGTTTTCCTGCAAGTGCCTTGACGTCCCGCCCGTCGAAAGGATTTCCCAGCCAGCCCCGTGCAGGTACGACGCCAGCTCCATAATCCCGTTCTTGTAAAAAACACTGATAAGCGCCCGCTTTTTCATTTTGCCTTCCTCCGTCTGCTTCCCTAAAATTGGCTCTCCGTCCTTTCCAGTCGCCTCTTCCACCCAGTCCGCTTCCTCGAAACAACCCTCGATACCATCGATCCTGTTCCTGGCCAGCTCCACGTACCCCGCCTCTTTCTCTATACCAATGAAGTCACGCCCCAGCTTTTTCGCGACCGCCCCCGTGGTGCCCGTCCCGAAGAACGGGTCCAAAACCACGTCGCCCCGTCTCGTCGTCGAAAGGATCACCCTTTTCAGCAGCTCCTCGGGCTTTTGGGTCGAGTGGAGCTTTTTCCCGTCCGCGCCCTTCAGCCGTTCCCTTCCCGTGCAAAGGCAAATCTGCCAGACGGACGTCATCTGCTTGCCGCCGTTGTATTTTTTCATAAGCCTGTGGTTGAACGTGTACTTTTTGCTGGCACCGCTCTTCGACCTGGCGCACCACAGAAGCGTTTCCGTCGCGTTAGTGAAACGGGTCCCCATGAAATTGGGCATGGGGTTCGCCTTATGCCAGGTCACGTCGTTAAGAATCCAGAAGCCCAAGTCAAGCATGATACTGCCGACGCGGAAAATATTGTGGTAGCTGCCAATCACCCATATCGTGCCGGTGTCCTTAAGCACGCGCCTGCACTCCGAGAGCCAGGCTACGCAGAAAGCGTCGTACTCCACAAAGGACGCGAACTTGTCCCACTCGTCGTTCACGCCGTCCACCTTCTTGTTGTTCGGCCTGTAAAGCGAGTTCGTCAACTGCATGTTGTACGGGGGATCGGCAAAAATCAGATCTATGGACTTGCGCGGAAAGTTTTTAAGCTCGTTCAGGCAATCGCCATGTATAACAGTGTTCGGTTTCATGCCAACCCTGTCCCCCGCGACAAAACACTACGCCGGGTTTTTCTTGATAAAATCCACCACCTCGTCCACCATGCCAAAGGCCAGACCCGTTACCGTATCGGCGCAACCGTAGTAAATCGCGAGCCTCCCCGTGTCCCCGTCCACAAGCGCCGCGCAGGGGAAAGTGACGTTTGGAACGTCGCCCACGCACTCGTACGTTTCCCGCGGGGAAATCATGTAGGGACGACTGCGGGTGATAAGCCGCCACGGCTCGTCCAGGTCCAGCAGGGCCGCCCCAAAGGAATAGACAAAACCATTGCAACTCGTAAGCACGCCGTGGTAGAAAAGCAGCCAACCCTCGCGGGTCTCGATAGGCGCAGGCCCCGCGCCAATCTTCGTGGATTCCCAGCCACCCCTTGGGGACATAACGTGGCGGTGCCTCCCCCAGAACTCCAGGTCCGGACTTTCCGAATAGATGATATCGCCGAAGGGAGTGTGCCCCGAATCGCTGGGCCTGGTGTAAATCGCGTAACGCCCGTTAACCTTCCTGGGGAACAGGACGCCATTGCGGTTGAACGGCATCGTGACGTTTTCCATCAAGTGGAAAGCCTCGAAGTCATCGGTGTAACCCAGGCCGATGCAGGGGCCGTGGTAGCCGTTGCACCAAATCACGTACCACCTGCCCTCGATAAAAACCACCCGCGGATCGTACTTGTATTCCGAGTCGGGCAACCCCTGGTGGCCCTTGGCAAAGACAATAGGCTCGTCCTCTATAACCCAGTTAATCCCGTCCGCGCTCCTGCCCGCGTGAATGTCCATGTGGCGCGCAGTGTCGTCGCAACGGAAGACCCCGGCGAAGCCGTCCCCGAAAGGGACAACGGCACTGTTAAAAATACTGTTGGAACGCGCCGTAAGGTCGCGGGGAATTATGGGATTGCCGGAATAACGCCAAAGCGGGGTACCACCCCTGTCGCCGGCCGGACGCGCCTCCCACGGAATGTTGGGAAGAGCCGACGCGTTTCTCAGGATACTCATTGTTCTTTATACAGTGGATTAGCCCGACAGGTCAAGCCGTCGCTAGTCCCCCGCCGGCCGCACAACGTGAGGGCAGACCCTGCCCGAAAGCACGTCGATAAGGTTCTGCACCGACATATCCGCCATCGCCTGCGTCGCCTCCACCGTGTGGGCCGCCGTGTGGGGAGTCACCACCACGTTCTCCAGATCGAAGAACGGCGACTTGCCCGGGGGCTCCGTCTCGTAAACGTCCATCCCAAGCCCGCCCACGCGCCCCTCCTTAAGGAAGCCGTACAGAGCTGCCTCGTCGATAAGCCCGCCCCTGGCCGTGTTCACGATAAAGACCCCCCTCTTCATCGCCCCAAGCGCCTCCGCCGAAATAATATGCCTGGTCCGCTCCGTTAGGGGCAGGTGGAGGCTAAGGAAGTCCGACTCCCGGACAAGCTCGTCGAAGCCAACCATCCCGATACCGTTGGCCCGGGCGTAACCCCCGTCCGCGTACGGGTCGCAGGCGATAACCCTCATCGAGAACCCCGCCGCCCGCCCGGCCACCGCCCTGCCAATCGCGCCCAGCCCCAGAATGCCAAGCGTCTTGCCGAACAGCTCCGTCCCGCGCGACCGCGGCCATTCGCCCCTCCTGGTCTGCCTGTCCAGGACCGGAATGCGGCGGGCAAGGGACAGAAGCAGGGCGAAGGTAAGATCGGCCACGGCCTGGGAGTTCGCGCCGGGGGTGTTGCAGACGGTTATGTTGTTCGCCGCCGCCGCCACCAGGTCCACCCTGTCCACGCCCGTGCCGTAGCGGGAGATGACCTTAAGGCCCGGGGCGTTTTCCATGACCCTAGCGGTAAAATAATCGACCCCCGCGATACAGCCGTCGCAGCCGGCCAGCAGTGGGATAAGATCGTCCTCGCCCAGGGGTTTGCCAGTCGGGTTGAAGACCAGGGAGCCGGCGAAGGAGCCAAGCCTTTCCATTGCCCCGCCACCGGAACCCGGCCCAAGGGATGTGGGTGTAACAAGTATCTTCACGCTAACGAACCTTGCCCTATACTATTACCGGGGCCCCGTATTGTCAACCAAGGCCCTTCCCGCCGAAAGGCTTGACACAAAAGCCCGCGGCGCCCATACTTTGCGCTACAGGGTGCCGTTCGAACGATTGTCCCGCTTTGCCTTGCCCCCCGGAAAACCAAGGCCACCTGCCTGAAGGCTATGGAAGCACGCGAAACAAACAGCCACCCGTCTGGCATGACAGTCGGACAGTCGGACAGTCGGACAGTCGGACAGTCGGACAGTCGGACAGTCGGACAGTCGGACAGTCTCGAAGACACTTTTATCACACAATTCCCGTCCCGTCAATTGTCTCTTAGTATGTAAGCTTTCCAATAGCAATATATCGTCCCCCAGTTTGGAAAAACACCCGCTGGCTATCCCCTCTCGCTTGCTCCGCGCGAGGGATAGTCGCGGGTTTTTTTATACACACACGTCAAAGGAGATTAAAGCATGAGAAACGAACGAACTTTATTTAGGGCGATTGGCCTGGCAGCCATAACCGCCATCGTGGCATTCGCCGTCGCGTCCTGCGAAACCGATGTACCGACTGAATATGTCCCCCAACCCCAACACACCTACCACGAGGTGACGTTTAACACCGGCGGCGGAAGCCCCGTAGAGCCCGTGCGGGTACGCGACGGGCAGCCCCTGGCAATGCCCACAAACCCGACAAGGGGCTATTACATCTTTGCCGGCTGGTACACCAACGCGGGGCATACAACCAGGTTTACCCCGGCCACCCCGATTACCGGCCCCATCACCCTGTTCGCCAGATGGGCCGTCTGCGAGTGCGACGACTGCGACGACACGGACTGCGAGTGCGGCTACTGCACGGGGGCCCGCTGCGGGTGCGAGGAGAGCAAGGAAGGACTTGTGTTTACACGGGGCGGCGATGGGTATTCCGTTACAGGATTCATCGGCACGGCAACCTACGTGGTTATCCCATCCGTCCATAACGGGCTTGCGGTAGTAGCCATCGGGAATAGAGCATTTTATGACAACCAGCTAACCAGCGTGACAATTCCTGGCAGCGTGACTTCCATAGGGGATTCGGCATTTGCCAGCAACCGTTTAACCAGCGTGGCAATTCCTGACGGCGTTACTTCCATAGGGGATTGGGCATTTGCCAGCAACCGTTTAACCAGCGTGGCAATTCCTGACAGCGTTACGCATCTAAGTGGATTTAATTTCAACCAGCTAACCAGCGTGACAATTCCTGACAGCGTTACGCATCTAAGTGGATTTAGTGGCAACCGCCTAACCAGCGTGGCAATTCCCGACGGCGTGATTTCCATAGGGAGCTGGGCATTTTCCCAAACCGAGCTAACCAGCGTGGCAATCCCGGACAGCGTGACTTCCATCGGGGAGATGGCATTTGCTGGCAACGAGCTAACCAGCGTGACCATTCCCGACGGCGTGACTTCCATCGGGGCTTCTGCATTTAGTTGGAACCAGCTAACCAGCGTGACAATTCCTAACAGCGTGACTTCCATATTGTTTAGTGCATTTGCAAACAACGAGCTAACCAGCGTGACAATCCCTGGCGATGTGACTTCCATAGGGGCTTGGGCATTTGGGGATAACGTGCTGACATCAATAACCATACCTGGCGATGTACAAATAGTACATGACTATTCCATGGGCACCCACGGGGCTTCCTTCCTCGCCCTGTACGAAAGCAACGGCAGACTGGCCGGCAGGTACGAGTTCGTCGACGGCGCATGGACGGGGCCTTTATGCGCGTACCCCGACGATAACGGCGTGGTTCGCATAGAAGTGGCCCGCGTCGACGGCGGCTACTTCCGGATGGGCGATTGTCCCGGCGGCCAAACCGTAACGCCGATACGCACGGTAACGGTAAGCGGCTTTTACATGGGCGTGTTTCCCGTAACGCAGGGCGAATGGTACGACGTGATGGGAACGAACCCAAGCTGGTTTCATGGAGGGAACGCGGCTATTGTTGAGGCCGGCGCGAACTGGCGGAACCTTCCCGTGGAACAAGTAAGCTGGTTCGATGCAGTGGCGTTCGCCAACGCATTGAGCGTCCAGGCCGGGCTTGAGCCCGCGTACACCATAAACGGTACAGCCGTAACCTGGAACCATGGCGCAAACGGCTACCGTCTGCCGACCGAGGCGGAATGGGAGTTCGTGGCCCGTGGCGGCATCTTTTGCCAAGAGGGCTTTATCTTTTCGGGAAGCGACACAGTCGCCGATGTGGCGTGGCACGGTGAGAACAGCGGGTGGCGAACACATGAAGTGGGCCAGCTAATACCGAACGCCCTTGGCCTATACGACATGAGCGGAAACGTTTGGGAGATGGTCTGGGATCGGCATGGAGCTTACCCAAGTTTTCCAGAGACCGATCCTACGGGGTCAGATTTTGGCTCCGATCGCATGATTCGTGGGGGGGATTGGAGCTTTCCTTCCGAGCGCGCTCGGTCGGTGTATCGTTCATTCACCTATCCCGCCGAGCAGGTCGGCACTGTAGGTTTCCGGATTGTCCGTCTATGATAAAAGTCAAGCGATTTCTGAAGGATTTTTTCTTTTGGCAAGAAAATTTCCGTACCGGTTCATTTTAAGCTCGTGTTTGGCAATATCTCTCCCGTAGTGGTATTGCCGTTTCTTCAACATCTGGAACATTTCTGCGAACACCCTGCGGCGAAGCCCGGTGCGAACCAGCCTGGGCTTTTTGTATTCGCACAGGCGGTCATACTAGCGTCGTAACTTTGGGCTGGCATCCAATATATGGTTCAGCGATTGGGTTAACAAGGTGGCCGAAAGTTTCCTGCCTTTTTTGGTCGTGCCGCAATTGCTTACCGACGTGTTTGAATTTGACACCTTGGGAGCGGAGCGCAGGTAAGAGGAAAAAGCCTTGGAGTCTCTGAACCTGCTTACGTCAATAATATCCGCGATTATGGCTATCGCGATAAACACGCTGACGCCTTTCATGCCGGTCAGTATTTCTATCTCCTTCATAATGTGTTGGTAATGACGCATTGACCACAATGGGAGTGCAGGATTTGCTTTCCGAGAAGTCATCCCAGCGATTCACTATGCGGCAACAAACATCGCCGAGCCAGCCTCTCGCGTGTTTCCAAAAGCAGTGCCTGTATCTTTTGCTCGAACTCGGCCTTTGCGGGCAATGCAGTCCAGTATTCCGCGACCAGAATCCCGTCGCGATCCATACTTCAAAAGCTCGATTTCCTCCCTGCCGCTCTCGGAGCAGAGAATCAGCCCGATAGGGGCGTTCTCGCCTTCCTGCCGTTCGTATCTGTCAAGCCAGCCCAGGTACAACTACATTTGGCCTTTGTGCTCCGCGGCAAAGCAGCGGCCCATCTTTAGCTCCACCGCTTCCTCAAAAAATCGCTGTGGTCAATTGAAATGCTACTCAAAGATGTTAGACTACCGAAGCCACGGCGACTGCCACAGAAAGTTAAGTATAGGCTCATCCCAGCTTTCGGCGGTTTTTCCTTCTTCGCTAAAACGCCGGTATGAATCGGTAATGTAGGCCCTAATCTCGGCGGCGACACCCTCGGGAAGCTTTGTCCTGGGTGCTGCCAAGGGGCAGGTGTTGCAATCCCCCATCTCGCAGCCAGAACGTGGAAGGGGAACCTTAAGGCAGCCTACCTGCGGAACTATCGCGGAAGGAATCCTTTCTAGAAGCCTGGAGCAAAAGGCCTCGGCTTCTTCGGGGGGGAACAGTTCGGGATCGAAGCGGGTCATTGCGTAAATGGAGGCACCGATGCAGTTCACACTGTGCTGTTTGACGAACAGAATCGACTGGCAGATGGCCAGCGCACCGTTCCGCATTTCCTCGATTTGTGTGGCGCGGTTTTCGGCCTCGCCCAGCGAGCGTAGTATCGCGGCGAATTTTGTGTAGGCGTGAATGACAACCATTACGTGCAGACTGGGGATGCACATCAGGTGCGGATCCGTAAGATGAATGACAAAAAATTTTGGATGGGCAACATAAAAGGGCCTGTCTGTTGTTGAAAGGTTTTTGCGGTACACTGTGGCGGCGAACGCATACAGCCTTCCCATCGAGGAAATGAATTCCCGCGCGGCGCCAAAGGATCTGCTTCCGTAATTTCGCAGGAGAAACGCCAGTACGCGAATCCAATAGGGGGAAAAGTCCATGTAGACGGTTATCCATGATGGATCGAAGGGAAGCTTACGGTCCAGGGGGTGATCCACCTTGCTTACTGGAACGCGACTGGGAAAGAATGCGTGACGGGACTGGCTGAAAAAAAAGTTGCGGAAAATAGAGAAGATACAGCGAATCGTCGTGGGGCGCAACGAGGGGTTACCAAGTGTCCTCATAAACGCATAGGCTACCGATGCCTCATATACGCTTTTCATTGTGTCATGGTATCACACTTGCACTTGAATGTCATCTATCCTGGGTGGTACAATTCGGTCATGCTTGGACCGGTTGTGAACGCCCTTGCCATAGTTGTTTGCTCGCTTGTGGGGTGTTTCCTCATAAAGGGAATTCCCGCGCGCTTCGAGGACCATATCAAAAAGGCCATCGGCATCGCTATTGTCTTTGTGGGGATAAGGGGGGCTTTGGCAAACCAGGACACCTTGCTTCTTATTATGAGCATACTGATAGGGGCTGTCCTGGGAGAGCTTATCGATATCGACAGGCGGATGAACCAACTGGGGCTATGGGCCGAGCGGAAATTCGGGTCGCCCGGGGACGGCGCACCGGAAACGCCAGCCGGGGGAAAGGGAAGGCGCAGTTTCTCCAAGGGCTTTGTCTCGGCGAGTATTCTGTTTTGTTCCGGGGCGATGGCGATTGTCGGTTCCATCCAGAGTGGCCTTGACGGAAACCACGAGGTCCTTTTCACCAAATCCGTCCTGGATGGTTCCCTGTCGCTGATTTTCGGGGCGACCTTTGGAATCGGCGCGGCCTTTTCCGCCGTGCCCGTTCTGCTGTACCAGGGTGGCATTGCCATTGCGGCCATGGCGGTCAGCCAGCACCTTACGACGGATATTATAAGGGAAATGTCCGCGGTGGGCAGTCTTATAATTGCCGGGATTGGCTTTAATTTTCTGGGGGTAAGGGAAATCAAGGTCGCCAACCTGGTTCCGGCCGTGTTCGTCCCCTTGGTTTGGCTGACTTTCGGGGTTTCCTGAAAAGAGGCTGGAAAGCCGATTTCCTTATTGAAACTAATTTTCCCCAATGGTATTATTATAGATATGGTCGCCTACGGAATAATCAGCACCGCATCAGTAGCCCTAACCGAGGCTGAAAACCAGCTTGTTGACGAAATTGAGGCATGGCTTAAGGAATGCCATCCGGAAGATGGCAAGGTGGTAAGCGAGAGCTTTTTCCGTCTGCGTACCCTGGGCGATGCGGTTTTCGCCTATCCCTCTATACGAGATGTCCAGTCCCTTAGGGGGGAAATCTTTGACGAATTCCGTCTTGTCGAATCCCTTCTGGCCTTCTCGTCGTCTTCCCTGCTTTTGCGTACGCCAACCAAGGTTGTCACTATGAGGAGCTTTCTTGTTGCCAAGTTCCACGCGTTCTCGTTGCTCGCCAACCTGACCGCCGATAGGGAGGACTTCCGCGTGGAGGTGCGGAAGATCGTTTTCTCGGTAATAAGCACCCTTATAGCGGAGACGGTGTACTTTTCGTGCCTGGACGATCCCAATTTTTCCCGCGACACAAAGACCAGCCTTGCCAGCGACCTTGTCACGCTGTGGGACAGCGGGGTGGATCTGCGGGGCGTGCGCCATTTTTCGGCGCTTTCCTCCCTTTGGCTTGCCCGAAACTCCAGTCCCCCCAACTTTGGGACCATGGACGGCAACACAGAGCTTATAAGGCTTACAATGGACCTGGACGAGGACTGGCGGGAGTTTCTTGTGGAGGAATCCGAAAACGATCAGGCGAGGTGGGCGCTTGAGGAATTCATGTTTGGCCTTTCCTGGGAGGAAATACAGAAGGTTCGCAGCGAGCTTGCCCTTTGCGGTATCGACGCGGTCGGGCTTGAAGGGATAAGGCACTACACGGATTCGGATCTCGCCTTTTTCGGGGTAAACGAGGGGGATCCAAAGACGTTTTACGACTTTTTTATCGAGCGGAGGGACGCCTGCAACTTTCGCAAAAGGCTGGACGCGCCGGGCCCCAGGCATACCCTGGAGGAAATATACCTCAAATACCGGATAATAATGGAACTGCGGTAGATGAGTAAGCTTGCCAGAAGGTTTGTTTTCTATACCCTGCTGGTTTCGGCTATGCTGCTGGGCATGATTGCCCTGCGGAATTTTGCCGAGGCGACGCTGTACGCCCAGGAACTGCCCGAGCAAACGTCCGCGCCCACTTTGCACTACCCGCCAACTGGCCGTGGCGAGGATCTTACCATAAGGATTGTGCTTTTCGGCCCCGGAACCGAGTTGTACTTCTGGTGGGGGCATATAGCCATGATAATAGACGATGCTGCCACCGGACGGAGCTATTTGTACGACTACGGCCTTTTCTTTATCGAGGGGCCAGGCTTTTTCACAAACTTTGCCCTTGGCCGGCTGATCTTTTCAACCGGGAGCTTGCCGACTTGGGTCAGCTTTGCCAACTACACAGGCGCCAACCGGGATATAATCGTGTACACCTTGGACATTCCCCCCGAAAAGCGGGAAATGGTGCTACGGCAGGCGGAATGGGACGTGCTTCCCGAAAACAGGGATTACCTGTACCACCATTTCAGGCACAACTGTGTCACTCCCCTCATATACCTTATCGACATGGCCACGGGCGGGCAGTTTCGGGAGCGGTTCGCCAATGAACCCGGGCGGTTTACCCTGCGCCAGCACGTTCGCCGGCATACCTGGCATTCGCCTTTTCTCGACTGGATTCTCAGTTTTTGGATGGGGCAGGGCATAGATATGCCCATTACAGCCTGGGAGGAGATGTTTCTTCCCTCCGAAGCAGCAAGAAATATCGCCGATTTTGAGTTCGTCGATCCGGACGGGGTAACCCGTCGGCTGGTTTCGAATAGGGAAGAGGTTTTTCTGTCGTATGGTCGCCCGGAGGTGCTGGAAGTTCCGCTGACGCAATGGCCCAGACAGCTTGCCTTTAGTCTTGTCCTTTCCCTGTTTCTCGGGGGCCTGCTTTTTGTCCAAATGAAAAAATCCCCGGCCTTTGGGCAGGTGGCGCTGGGTATTTGCCACAGCCTGTTCGGTCTTCTCTTTGGCGGCGCGGGGCTGATGCTGTTTTTCCTGTCCACCTTTACCGAGCATGACTATACCTTTAACAATGCCAACATTCTCTTTTCCGGGCCGCTGCTTTTGGCCCTTGTCCCCCTAGGCATTCGCTACGCGGTTGCGGATAATTACCATAAGCGCCTGTGGCCAGAGTTCTGGATTAGGGTGCTTTGGTTTCTTGTTGTTTTGGGGATATTCGCCTCCATGCTGATAAAGCTAACCCCCTGGTTCTGGCAGGACAACCTTACCGATCAGATGCTTATGCTTCCGATCGCCCTGGTGCTGTCGCTTGAGCCTTTGGGCCTAAGGCGGATGTTGAGACGTATCTTCTGGCGCTGGTTGTAGTGCCGGCAAAAGCAATGTGGATGGTTTGAGTATGAGTTCTTCCAATGAATGGCGTGACGTAAAGTACAATGAAACCTTCGAGGCCGAGCTGCGGGGGCTTGAACGTCGCAGGGCCAACGATCCTGGTTTCGCGATTGTGGATGTTGAGGGCAAGCTAAGGCATCTGCATATACTGGACGGGGCGGACCAGGGTGGACGGGGTGGTGTGCAGGACGCCGCCATGGCGGCAACCATAGCCGCCCACGAGGTCTTTATGTCCCAGTGGCAGGCTGAACTAGAGGCTCTACCCTAGGTACGCCTTCCAGCTTGTCCTTACCAAGGTCTCCAGATCCGAGTATCGTGCCTCCCACCCCAAAAGCTCGCGGGCAAGGGCCGATGACGCGGTCAGCTTCGCCGGATCGCCTGGTCGTCTGCCCACAACCCTTTCGGGAATGGGTTTGCCCGTAACCCTGCGTGCCGTTTCGACAATCTCCGTTACGGAACTGCCGGTCTCGCTGCCAAGGTTTACGGTAAGGCTTTTGCCGGTTTTGCCAATATAGTCAAGCGCGGCGGCATGGCCCACGGCAAGGTCGCTGACGTGGATGTAGTCCCTTATGCAGGTTCCGTCCGGCGTGTCGTAATCGTTCCCAAAAACCTGTAGCTCCTGCCTTATTCCGCAGGCGGCTTCCATGACGACTGGCAACAGGTTTGCCGGGTTCAGTTCCAGCCCTTTGATTTTGCCGTTTACATCGTACCCTGCCGCGTTAAAGTAGCGCAAACAGGCATAGCGTATGCCCCGGAGTTTTTCGTACCATGCCAGGATGCGCTCGATTTCCAGTTTGGTAAAACCGTAGTAGTTTTCGGGATTCGTGGGGTGTCGCTCGTCTACTGGAAGGTATTCCAGCTCGCCGTAGACCGCGGCGCTGGAGGAAAACACTATGTTCTTGATTCCGGCTTCCGAAGCGGCATTGATAATATTGATCGTTCCCGAAATATTGTTGCGGGAATATTTTTCCGGGTTCAGCATGGATTCCCCTGCCGCCTTGGAAGCGGCTAGGTGGACGATCGCATGGAATCCCCGCTCATGTTTCATTGCCTGTGCAAGGCTGGGATAATCGTGGATATCCCCGTGGATAAAGGCGGCGTCGGGAAACAGGTTTTCGCGCAAACCGCTGGAAAGATTGTCGAACACGGTTACCCCGTATCCCCGCTCAAGAAACTCTTTTGCTACATGACTGCCGATATACCCGGCTCCACCGATAACTAAAATGTTCATATCCGGAGTATAGCGAAAAAGTGGCCTAAACAAAATACCCCGTCTTGGGTTTGCTGTCATGGGGCCGAATTTACCAAAATTTAACCTTTGGTTTACCCAGTGTTTAGCAGATCGCGCTAACCTTAAACGCAATATACGAGAAGTATTGCCTGGGGGAAATAATCCGTGTATCATTGCTCCATGACCATAAAAAGGCGACTCTTTTTTTCGGGTATTCGCATGGCATTCATATCCCTTTGTGCATTTGCGCTTGTCGCCCGCCTTATAACGTTTCTTATATTCGGGGGCGAACGACCGGGTCCGGAAGACTGGATAAATATCCTTGACGCTTTTGGCCACAATGTGCTTATAACGATATGGGCGCTGTTCCTGATATGTTCCATAATGTTTGCCAGCCTAATCAACAATTTTTTCACCATCCGCATAACAAAAAACATAACAAAATCCCTGGAGCTGCTTAACGGCGGCGTGCGGCAGATACACGCGCATAATTTTGCCCACCGTCTGGACTACAGGGGCAACGACGAATTCCGCCCAATCTGCGATGCCTTTAACGAGATGGCGGAAAAACTGGAAACTTCCACCGCGCAGCGCAAAAAGGACGAAACGGCCCGAAGGGAACTTATCGCGGGTATATCGCACGACTTGCGGACACCCCTTACCTCCATAAAGGGCTGCCTCGAAGGGATTGAAACAGGGGTCGCGTCCAGCCCGGAAATGCGGGAAAAGTATCTTTCCATTGTCAAAAACAAGACCACCGTGCTGGAGCACATAATCGAACAGTTGTTTCTTTTCGCAAAACTGGACATGAACGAATTCCCGCTTGACCTGCGGCGTACCGATATTGCCCTTGCCGTCTGCGACATGATCGAAGACTCGCTTTCCGAATATGCGGCCAAGGGTCTTGCCATAAAAATTTCCGACATGCCCAGGAACGCCTATGCCTTTGCCGACGTAATCATGTTGCGAAATGTTATTATCAATATTTTGGAAAACAGCGTGAGGTACAGAACCAAGGAATACGGTCAAATGGAAATAAGCGCCACCATGGAAAACGATGCCGTCCTATTGCGTTTGACGGACGACGGCCCAGGCGTGCAGATGGATCTGCTGCCGAAACTGTTCGATGTTTTCTACCGCGCCGATCCATCCCGCAGCAGACAGGGTTCCGGGTTGGGCCTTGCTATAAGCGCGAAAATCGTTGAACGCATGGGTGGCAACATATACGCCGAACTGCCGACCAGTGGCACTGGACTTTCCACAGTAATTCGCCTGCCTTTGGAGTCGCCTTTGGCGCAAGGGGAATTGTCGTAATGCCGGACGCAAAGGAAAAAGTTCTTATCATAGAGGACGACAGGGAAATTGCGGCCATTGAAAAGGATTTTTTGGAAATAAACGGGTTCGATGTTGTCATAGAATATGACGGTCTGAAAGGGCAGGAACGTGCCCTTTCGGGCGGTTTCTCGCTTATCATTCTTGATCTTATGCTGCCGGGAAAAGACGGGATGGCAATTTGCAGGGGAATCCGTGAGAAAGTCGATGTGCCAATTCTTATGGTTACTGCCCGAAGCGAAAATTCCGACAAGATACGTGGCCTGGGTTTCGGCGCCGACGACTACATCGTAAAACCCTTTTCCCCGACCGAGCTTGTAGCCCGCGTAAAATCCCACATTGCCCGCTACCGAAGACTTACCCGCGGTTCCAGTGAATCCCAAAAGACTGACGAGATCGATTTTGGCTGGCTAAGGATAAACAAAGGGACGCACAGGGTTTTTGTTAATGAAATTGAGATAACGTTGGCGCACAAGGAATACGAGCTGCTTTATTTTCTGGCCTCCAATCCCGAGATGGTTTTTAGCAAGGAAGCGCTATACAATAAAATCTGGGGGGAGGATACCTACGGCGAGATAAAGACCGTTGCGGTGCACGTTTCCCGCCTGCGGGAAAAAACCGAAAAAAACCCTTCGGATCCCACGCATATACAAACCGTCTGGGGTGCCGGGTACAGATTTATGCCATAAGTGGGTGACATTGGTTACGATTAAAACGCCATGACTTGACTATTGCTTGCGCACGAATTATATTGTTTGTAATGCCACTCAACATAGCCGTCTAGAAGGATCAAGGAGCTTAGCCATGAGAAGGACGTTCGGAATTTTTTGTGCTGCCATGGTTCTGGTGGCTGGTTTGTCTCTAACTGGATGCGCCACGGATATGGATATCAACAGGGGCGGATGGTCAGAATATACCTTTATTCCCGCCGGGGATTATGTTGTAGTTGGGACAGTCGTGGTAAGGAACGTAAGACGGGTGGTATTACTTTACGCGCTGACCAGATATGCGCTGGAGCTGGGGGGCCATGACATTGTCAGCGTCCGTATAGGATCGTCGTCTTTTTTCGGGACCCGGATTCGCGTGGCAACGGCGGTGGCCGTAAGATATACCGCGGATGTAATAACCAAACACTAAGCGCCGTGCAAGCCCATTTTTAATCCGCTTGCGCCGAATTGTGCCAAAAGACCATTGACATTCCGGATGTTTTTGTGCAAAATATAACCCTTCGGGTAGAATCTTTGCGATTACCTGATTCTATTGCAGATAAAGGGAGTTTTTTATGAGAAACGGACTCAGGTTTTTCGGCATTATCGTTGTGGTGACGTTAATCGGGCTTTCTGTGACGGGGTGCGCCTCGGATCCTTCCATTAACAGGGGTGGATGGTCGGAGTATGTCTTTACCGACGGCGAATACCTTGTTGTTGGCACGGTGGTCGTAAGGGATGTTAGCCGGTCGGCGTTGCTTGCCAATTTGATGGAAGAGGCTATTAGGATGGGGGCGCACGACATTATCAATGTTCGTGTCGGCACAACCGATAGGTTCGGGCTCAGGGTGCGTGCGGCAACGGCCGTGGCGATAAGGTACACCAATGAACTGGTTCTGCCGGACCCGCCCCGCGTGGTGGCGCCACCTGTTTACATTCCCGCGGAGCCGGACGTTATGGGAACGGTTTTTGTGGATGAATAACAGGCGGAACTTTTTTCGCCGTTTGCCTGGTTATATTGGAAGGAGCACCTCTTCCTGACTTTGGTTGTGGAGCAGTGCCCTTAGATCAGGGGGCTTTTTGCATATGAAGAAAAAATACGCGTTCTTTGCAAGTGTGGCACTTGCGGTTTTGCTTTCGCATTCTTGCAGAATGCCAGAGGCGGTGGAAATAAGAACCGGTAACATTGAGTTTAATCTTCCTTTGGGTTTCAGGGAATTGGACATTGCCAGTCTGATTCGGAACAACCTTTCCGAAGAACTTGGTGATGTCAGGATTTTTGACATGGTAGGCCACGAGGATGCACAGACTTTCATGGTGGCTATAGAGCTGGACGTGTTGCCGTCGTTCAACCCTAGTGATTACCTGGACAATATAGGCGACATGGGCGATGCGGGATTTGATCCCATTGAAGCCAACATAGTGGTTCCGAAGATAGCTTGGGATACGGTGAGAGTAGAAGAATATTTTCAGATGGACGGCTTGTTCTACACCATGGAGAATTCGCTTAACGATGATTCCATGCCAAGATTCCTAATTACGTCGCCAGAGATTCCTTTAGTGCCAGGTATACCAGTGCCACCAATACTGTCGTTGCCCTCTGAAATGACGGAGGGGATAAATTTTTTCGCTTTTCGTGATGGCAATCCTGCAAATGCAAATTTTCAGTCCGTGCTTATTTCGGGTGTGAGCGATGGTTTTATCAATACCATGGAACTTGTACTAGAAAGCAGATATCCGCTTCCTTCTGGTTTGAGCATAATGCTGACGGACATAAGAATAGAGGGGGGAACCAGTGGAAGACCTATAGGTTCCCCGGATTTCCAGAATATAGTTCTGGATGAGTCCAACCAGAGTCGCTCTGCCTGGATAAATATTTCTGGAGAGACGATCGGTATAAATGATCCGCCGAGATTCTCGGTTGGGGAAATCGTGGTGGAATACACAGGCTCTGTTTCTTCTTCGTTTACCCCACACATAACCGCGGAACTGCGGTTGAACCAGATTTCCTTGCGGGGGGCAAGAGGCCTGCGGATCGGTACGCTGGAACACCCGATGCCCGAGGATATTGTTGAAGACAAGGAAATGGATGTCCCGACTGGATTTCTCAATGCCGAAATAGGCAGGGGCACGTTCGCCATAACAGTGGAGCCTCTGCCTTATAGACCTGGCGAAACGTTTGCCGAAGGGTTCCACATAGATGTGGAGCTGGCTGTCAGCCAGGTTGTTGGTGGCGATGACCTTGATGGTTTGGTTGGGCCATGGATATTCAACACCGATAGCCCTCTTGATTTTGCATTGCGTCCTATTGAACAACGAACAATAAACCGAAACGATATAGTTATTTCACCCGACGAAAGCATCTTGAGGGTACGCGCGAGCCCTAATGGCATCTCTTTTGAGCTTTATGGCGAACACTACGACAACAAAACCTTGCCCGTTACCATCACAATGGAGATGAACATTCAAAGTCTGGATCTGATTCGCTGGGAACTGGACGATGAGCTTATTCCCCTTCCCGAAATCGAGCTTGACTTTAAGGATATGGACGGTACGGACGTTACCGAGTTCATTGAGCGAATTACTTTCGATCAAATAGAAGTGGTGCTTACTATTACTGATCTCGATCATGCCTTGGATGGGAGCATCGCGCTTGCGGTAACAAGCTCGCTCCTTGGTTTTGACGGAGAGCCAACGCCGCCTCTGGGTAAAGGTGAAAACCTTATCAGCAGCACGGCATCAGAGGCAACCCCGCATACATTGGATCTTGTGGCGCATCCGATTGTGCCAGTAAATGTCGAACTTGTGCCAGTTATCAACGGGATGCCAGTACCAGATGGTAGATTCCTGGAAATTGGTCCGCTCGACATAGACGGCCATGAGGAGACCAAGTTAAACCTGTCCGCCGAGATAAGCCTTAATTTCAACTGGACGAGAGCGTTCGTTAACCTGGATCGGCTTTTGGGGGATGAGTATAATCTTAGCGGGGGTGTTCCCGACGAACCGATAAACATAAGGGCAATGCTGGGCGATATCATGTATGGTTTTTCGTTTGCCAAAGGTAGCATTGATATGAGGCTGTTCATGGACGGTCCTGTAGATGTTGTAAACGAAATCAAGCCAACTCTTATACTTAGCGCTTATACAGGGGAGGAAGACGAAGCCGTAAAGATATTCAGTGGCGATGTACAGATCGACGGCGGTTTCCCGCTTCTGCCTGACGACACGGGCGTATGGAGAGATCCAGTGCTGCCGACAGGTGGCTTGCAGGATATAAATGTAGAAGAGTTTGTCGCAATGTTCGCAAGGATGCCCGAAGCCCTAAGTTTTACCTACGAGGTGGAACTAGGGGAGGCTGGAAATATTTATGTTACTCCGGGTATGTTCGAGGATGTTGAATCCGGCGAAATTAGGGCCTTGATCATATTAAAATTGGCCCTGGCACTTCAGGCCGACGCTGGCGCGACTTTCAATTTGCCTTTGTTTGACGATCAGGACGATCTTTTTGGCAGAAGCCAACTTGGCGACCAGCTTTTAGGCATCGATCTTGACATAAATGCATTGAGCTTCAGGATGGATTTTGACGATTCCATTTTCAGGGGTGCGAGGCTGCTTGTTGACGGTGGTTATGACGATCCGAGTATACTGGACGGGGATATACTGTTTGGCAGGGAAGGTCTGGCCCTTAACGACGGGGGTGGTTATGTGGAGGTACGCATTACGAACGATCATTGGGGTCTTATCGAGCGCAGGCTTATCCCTCCCGACATAAGAATAGTGTATCCCAATGAAACAACGGTGCGAATACCCAGGAACCCGCTGCCAACCAGGATCGGCATATCGGTAGACGGCAGTTACACGATGACCTTTGGTAACTAGGAGAAAAAGTCTGTGAACAATGCACCGAAAAGGCACATCCTTGTTTGTTTTTTTCTTCTGCAAAGCATGTTTCTTTTGGCCCAGGATTACAATGCCGAAAACCTTGCCGGCTTGGCATGGGAAGTCTATGAGCCATTGGAATACACCCCCCAGCCCAGGGGAAGATTCGCTTTTCGCAATCGGGCATTCGAGTTAAGCACACAGGTGGGTCTTCACGCTGCCAATAATTTCCTTAGCTACGGTGATTTTTTTCAAAGCCCCTTCCGCATACTAAGAAACCTAACCAATGCGGGTAGTTTTGGTGAATTCCTGGACGATCCCAGCAACTATTACGTAGACTTGATTTCGATAAACCTTGGCGATTTCTTTGACGGCTTTAGGTTAAATTTTGGCCTTGACGTTGCACCCCTTTCGATAAACATCAATGTTAGGGACAGCTGGGGCTTTGGCTTTGACATTGCGCATGTCAGCGCAACGGGCAACCTGTCGATTCCCGGAAACGTTCTTCGCCTGCGCGAGGCGGAGGAAATGTTCGGTGTGGGCGGTGCGGTTTTTTTTGAGGTTGGCGTTCCTGTTTTTTTTCATACCTATGGGTTTAGGGTAAGCATAAGGCCGGCGGCTTTCGTTCCTTTATTCAGCGTCAGGCCTGGTCTTACATATACCAGGGACGGGTACCGCATCGAGGTGGCTTACGACATGCGTATTTTTTCACCGTTTAGCCTGGATGGGAATGGCGATATAATGGACGGCATCATGGCGGATCCCCTGGGCCTTGCCAGAAACAGTTTGGGCTACGACATAAGCCTGGGTGTCGAATACCCTTTGCTTCCCTGGCTTTCCGTTGGCGTCAATTTTGTCAACATCCCGCTTCCTTTTCTTTCTTCGCGCCTGGACTATTACACGCGGATTGAGGGGCGCGCGTTTTTCGACAGCGGTAATATTGATCTGGGGCCCATGTTTGGCGAAGACGGGGAAGTCTTTGGCGATGACATGTGGGGTTTTGAAACATTGTCCCCCGTTTTTGGCACGGATGCCGGCCAAAGGATACGTCGCCCCTTTACGATGCTGGCCCATGCCGATTTGCGCCCGTTTGGAACGCGGATCGTGTCGGTCCTTCCATCCCTGGGCTTTTCCATCAACAGCACGCACGCCAGAATTGCCTCGCTTGAAGGCGGTTTGAGCGCCCGTCTGGATCTCGCTAATATCTTCATCACAACCATAGGCATCAACTATAACGATCGCAGGTGGATAAACAGCCTTGACCTGGCTCTGAACCTTAGGCTTCTTGAAATAGGCATTGGCGTTTCAATGCAGTCGCCTGAATTTGTGGGAAGCTTTCGCGGGAGGGGCTTGGGCGTGAATTTCGGTATAAAAACAGGCTGGTAGCGGTAAAACAGTCCCTTGTGGCCACGGTTGTAGCGAAATGCGAATCAATATCTTGCCCGATGTCCACTGTTTCCGGTATACTGTGCGAAGAATTCATTTTGGAGATAGAATAGATGGGTATTATCAGCACAATTCTCTTGGTTTTCTTTATCATCGTTGCGATTTTGCTTGTACTGCTGGTTCTTGTCCAGACCGAGGAAGGGGATGGTCTGGGGGGAATTTTCGGGGGTAGCAGCGGTTCCGCTTTTGGTTCCCGATCTGGGAACATACTTACCCGCGCGACAACCGTGCTTGGGGCGACGTTTTTGGTTGTCAGCCTGGGACTGGCCTTGCTTAACCGGACCCCCGGCGGCGCGGGCGTTTTGGACGCGGGAATGGAGCTTATCGGGGATCAGCAGTTTGACTGGCTGGAGGGAGAGCTTCACCCGGTTCCCGATACGATCATCGTACCGGAGCAGGATGTCGGCCTTGATTTTGGTTATACCCAGGAAACGGAATAGTTCCTGGCAAACCGTAGGGTTTCCCGTGCAGTTATCGCGATTTTACTCCACC
>Ga0209755_10001835_pt1 | contig 31270 bp, 14 predicted proteins | sample TergutCo191P1_FD_187301 | JGI IMG/M metagenome (GOLD analysis project Ga0209755, IMG submission 187301) | Cornitermes sp. P1 segment gut microbial communities from Petit-Saut dam, French Guiana - Co191P1 (SPAdes) (version 2) | ecosystem: Host-associated > Arthropoda: Insects > Digestive system... | reverse complement strand
TATCAAAACCAAACGGAAGTTATCACGGCGCGGTTTTTACAGATGTTGTGGGAAATCTTGCCTATATAATAAAAGCGCGCGTAACTCTGTTACGTGACACCGGTTCCGCTTTATCGCCTTTCAACGCTTTTCTGCTTTTGCAGGGAATTGAGACTTTATCGCTTCGCGTGGAGCGTCATGTTTATAACGCGCTAAAGGTAATTGATTTTCTTAAAAATCATCCGCAAGTGGAGAAAGTAAATCATCCTGTATTGCCGGAACACCGCGACAATAAGCTTTACAAGCGATATTTTCCCAATGGCGCAGGTTCAATCTTTACATTCGAGATAAAAGGCGATGGCGCAGCAAGCAGCGGGGCGAAAGCTAAAAAATTTACAGAGGAGCTAAAACTTTTTTCGCTTCTTGTAAATGTCGCGGATGTAAAATCACTTGTCGTCCACCCTGCCAGTACCACACACTCACAGATGAGCGAAAAAGAACTGCTTGAAGGAGGCATTAAGCCGAATACTGTACGGCTTTCTGTTGGAACCGAACATATTGACGATATTCTTGCGGATCTGAAACAAGGGTTTGAAGCTGTAAAGTAAAAAAAGGTCAGACGGCGGTGTCTTGTAACAGAGACACTGCCACAGGCTACAGAATTATTATAAAAAAATATTTTAATCAAATTACATAATTATCAATTTGTTTTTCCTGATACTTATTAAGTATGTCCTGTAAAGTAACGCTGTCAAGATAATCCGCAATAACTTTGTTAAGCTCCTGCCAAACATATAAAGTTTTACAGGTTGCCACCATGTCACATTGATTTACTTCATCTTCAAGACAAGTAATAGACGAAAGGTTGCCTTCGGTAATACGCAGGATATTACCAACGGTTATTTCAGATGGCTCTTTTGCCAGCATATAGCCGCCGTGCACCCCGCGGCTTGCGCGCAGAAGTTTTGAGTTATTCATTATTATAATAATCTGTTCCAGATATTGTTTTGATATATTTCGTCTGTCAGCGATTTCTTTAAGTGATATAAAACCGTTTGTTCTATGTTCTGCAAGGTCAAGCAGCATTTGCAAAGCGTATCTGCCTTTTGTAGAAATTTTCATTGTTTATACCTCTTAGATATTTAGTTATCATATTATTATAATATGTTTACTATGTTTTACAAGAGGATAAAAAGAGATATTCGACCTGTCTTGTTTAGTTTTCCCGCTTACCCTTTTTAAAGTTGGGTCAACAAATACAGCTTAATTATTATCAAACTCCAAGTATCTTACTATACGCTTCCAGGGCAGTATCTCCAAAATCACCTGATAAAACTTTTTTGGTGAGTATCTTACCTAGCTGTACGCCTTCCTGATCAAAACTGTTAAGGTTCCAAATAAAACCCTGGAACATTACTTTGTTTTCATAGTGGGCAAGAAGACTTCCCAATACGGCGGGGGTGAGTTTCTTTCCATAAATTAAACTGGACGGGCGGCAGCCGGGGAACTCTTTGTTTTTGTCTTCGCTGTCCTGACCTTTAGCGAAAGCGACGATTTGCGCCGCAAGGTTCGCGGCGAGTTTTGTCTGGCTTACAGAGCCGTCTACGCTGACATCATCGCCTCTTTGGCTTTCTGTAAAGCCTATAAATTGAAGAGGGATAACGCCTGTGCTTTGATGTAAGAGCTGATAAAAAGAATGCTGCCCGTTTGTTCCGCTCTCTCCGAAAAGTACAGGGCCTGTTTCGTAATCCACTTTTTCTCCGTTACGGTTTACGCGCTTGCCGTTTGACTCCATGTCCATCTGCTGAAGATGAGCGGGGAAACGACAGAGAGCCTGACTGTACGGAAGAACCGCCGTGTACGGATAATTTAAAAAGTTGCGTTCCCATACGCCGATTAAAGCGTCAAGAAGGGAGGCGTTTTTTAAAATATCTTCGTTAAGCGCAAGTTTATCGGCTTCCGCGGCGCCCGCAAGGAAATCTTTAAAAACCTCAGGGCCGAACGCCAAAGAAAGAACGCATCCTCCTACAGCAGAAGATGACGAATAACGGCCGCCGACATAGTCGTCTATGTAGAATGAATCAAGATAGGCGCTGTTACGCGCTAACGGGCTTGTCTCGCTTGTTACGGCGATCATGTGTTTGCTTGGATCGAGTCCCGCTTTTTTTAATTTATCTTTTACAAAGAGTTCATTTGCAAGAGTTTCCTGAGTTGTGCCGCTTTTTGAAACAAGGATAAACAAACATTGTTCAAGCGCGCAGGACGCGATTACAGCAGAAGCGTCGTCGGGGTCTACGTTGGAAATAAATTTCGCATCCATGCGTTTTTTGCCTTCCGCGGCTGCCCAGTTTTCAAGAGCCAGATACATAGCGCGCGGTCCCAAATCGGAGCCGCCGATTCCTATTTGCACCGCGGTTTTAAATGGTTTGCCCGTCGCTCCCTTGAACTTGCCGTCATGAACGGCACAAGCAAAATCGCAAAGGCGTATTAGTTCGTTACGGTAAAAATCTCCGATATTTTTTCCGTTTTCTACAACCGGATTGCATTGTTCTCCGCGAAGGAGCTGGTGCAGCACCTTGCGTTTTTCGCCTGTGTTCATCATTTCGCCGTTAAGGAGCGCTTTATATTTGGCTACAAGCTGCTGCTCATTTGCAAGTTCCTGCAGCAATACCACACATTCTTCATTTATTGCTTTTGCCGCCCACGAATAACTAAGTCCTGACGACATGGGGACAACGCAATCCCCCACTCTTTTTGCGTCAAGTTTTCTTTTAAAATTAAAATTGGTGTTTTTTGCGTATTCCGCAAGTTTCTTATAAACCGCCGTCTTGTCAAAATTCATGTAATTCATAAATAACTCCTTTTTCCTTTTAGGTACAGTATATCCTATATTTGCTGTTTACACAATTATCAAAATTTCTATTATTAGCTTAACAGCTCTAAATGTTTGCCAATATGTTTTATAATCGCGCTGCGGTATTCATCTTCATATTTTTGCCATAACGCGTACAGGCGATCTTTGTAAACATCCAAAATAAAACCGTAGGTAATATGGAGCAGCTGTCTAAGGTCATTATTTGTGTCGAATAATCCAGCCAGATCTTCGTCATTAATTTCCTGAACATCGGGGATTTTAGACATATCCGCTGTTACATGATAATATTTTTTTGCTTCATCAAATACGGTAAGGGCGTATTTGTGCGTCTCTCTGTAAAGAGCAGGATCTTTTATAGCTGTTATGCGCATCGCTTCAAGCCAGTTTGTTCCCGCCGTTTTTAAATGGAAATTTCCGCGGCACGCTTTCGCGATAACCGGGAATACGCTGAATTTATCGGAGCCTGAATGAATGCTTAATTTGTATCCAAGACTTCTTGCAATTGCGGCGTGTATATTTATCTCCTTTTCAAATTGCGCTGCATCGCCTATAAAATCAATTCCTTTTTGAAACTCTCCGCAAAAACGCGGCGCGATTGTAGCAAAAATAACCTCGCTGTCTAAAAGCTCCCGCGCTACAAAATAATGCTGAAGAGGGGTCGTAGAGGATTGAGTTTCGTCTATTGATATTTCCAAGTCCGCGTTATATTTTCCTGATGCGAAAAATTCATGGTAAATTTCCGCCGCGAATGAAACCGCTTCCGAATATACCGCAATACACGCGGCGAGTTCTTCCTTTGTAAAAACAAGCGGATTGCTCTCGATGTCAAATTCTACATTAAGATATTTATCGATATATTTTTGAGAGATATCAGTATCAAGAACTGAGATATTTTTTATATAATCAGAACAATCAAGGGTAATCATTGTAAAACCAAGCGATAAAGCGGCTCTCACATCTTCCGCTGTTTTTAAATGATCCCCGTCTGCGCCGTAGCCTTTTTTATAACCTTCTCTAAAAACCGCAAATGTCGCCGCGTCCAGAACATCATCGTAGGTGCGTTTTGTAAGATTTAATTCGCGCATTGACTGCTGCGCAAAAACTGGAAATATATCCCTGTTTTTTACAGCGTCAATGTGTCCTGGCGACGCGATTCCAAGCCTGTCGCCGAAACCAAAACTTGTGAATTTTTGAAGACCCTTCACAGGCGCCGTCCACGGAAAATGTTTGCGCAAAACAACAGCGTTGTCGTGCGTAAGCTCCGCTGTGAACTTACCGCCGCCTGAATCTTCGCAATTAAAGCCGCACTTGTCCCGCCCCTTTATGATTAAAACAGTTTTATCGCCGTCCTTAGCCATGCAAAGAGCTGTCTTACCGATTGTATTAGATGATTTTTTTAAAATTTTTAAGTTTAAATCCCGCATTCTTTTTTTTACCATTCCTTGCCTATTTTTACAATAGGATATAGTCTTATAAATATGGATAAAATAAAAATCTGTTACATCGGCGGCGGATCGCGGAATTGGGCATGGGTCCTGATGCAGGATTTAGCATTTGAAAAAGAAATCGGCGGAACCATCGAATTATACGATTTAAAGCACGATGACGCGGTAACTAACGAGATAATCGGCGGCAGATTAATGGCAAAACACAACGAAGGAAGGTGGAAGTTTCACGCTAACGCTTCTCTTGCCGACGCGTTAAGCGGCAGCGATTTTGTAATTATATCCATTCTGCCAGGTGATTTTGAAGAAATGGCGGTTGATGTTCATACCCCGGAAAAATACGGCATTTATCAGTCTGTAGGCGATACAACAGGACCCGGCGGAATTATCCGCGCGTTAAGAGCAATACCGCAGTTCATACAAATTGCGCGCGAAATTAAAAAATATTCTCCTGATGCGTGGGTTATTAATTACACAAACCCGATGAGCGTTTGCACACGCGCTCTTTATAAAGAGTTTCCCGATATTAAGGCGTTCGGCTGCTGTCATGAGGTTTTTCACACTCAGAAACTTTTGGCTTCTGTTCTTGAAGATGCGGGACTTGCGCAGGCTGGAAGCATCAAACGCGAAGAGATTTTGGTAAACGTGATTGGCATAAATCATTTTACATGGATAGATAAGGCGTCATGGAATGATATTGATATATTTCCCTATTATAAAAAATACGCTGAAAAATACGCTGACACCGGCGCTAATATTAAAAATGTTAATTCAAATCCCGATGAAGATGAAAAAGAGCGTAAAAAATATTTCGGCTCCCGTGATCGCGTCAAGATGGATCTTTTCCGCCGTTACGGATTAATCGCCGCGGCGGGAGACAGGCATCTTGCTGAATTCTGTCCGCCTTCATGGTACCTGTCATCCCCCGAAACTGCCGAAAGCTGGGATTTCGCGTCAACCCCTGTTTCGTGGCGCATTAAAGATCGCGAAAAGTTAAAACAAAAAGCGATAGCCTACAAGAGCGGTTCCATCGAAATGATCCCTGTAGAATCAGGCGAAGAGGGCATTAAAATAATAAAAGCATTATTGGGGATTAAAGACCTAGTAACAAATGTAAACCTTCCTAATAAGGGACAGCTATTTGATCTTCGCTATGGAGCTGTTGTAGAAACGAACGCCTGTTTTAGTCAAAATAATGTTATACCTGTTTCTACAAAAAAAATCCCTGTTGATGTATTGGCGCTTCTAAATCACCATGTTCTAATTCAGGAAGGAATCATCGAAGCTGTTTTTAAAAAAGATATGGAAAAAGCGTTTCGGTTTTTTTCGCATGATTTTGCGGTGCAGAAATTGCGCCTTTGCGACGCGCGGGATTTATTTGAAAAGATGTGCGCTTTAACCGGTGTACAAGGGAACCGAATCGACGCGGAACATCAGCCCGGCATTTAATAGACGGGTGAATGTTTCCTGATATAGATAAAAAAAGATTTTTTGAGTGGTGTAATGATTGACAGGAAAAAGGTTTTAGATAAACATAACCCCCATTATAAAAAAATAAATACAAAAGCTCCCCTTTCCATTGGCAACGGAAAATTTTGTTTTACCTCCGATTTTACAGGGCTTCAAACCTTTTATGATGAATATTCACACGGACAAACGGATGACGCATTTCCCCTTTGTACAATGGCTGAATGGGGGTGGCATTCGTATCCGTATCCGAAAGAAGATGAAGATAACCTGCGCCTTACGCCTTTTGACGTTTACGGCAGAACTGTGCATTACGCCTGTGACGACACAGGACAGGAAGAACTTTTTAAAAGAATACGCGTGAACGCGCATAAATTTCATTTGGGTAAAATTGGTTTTGAACACGCTGATAAAATTCTTTCTTTTAATAATTGTAAACCGGCAAGTCAAACGCTTTCTTTATGGGAAGGGATTTTACATTCCGTTTTTGAGATTGAAGGGCGCAGCGTAAAAACAGAAACTTTTGTTCACCCCGATGAAGATACTCTTTTCGCGCGCGTTAGCTCTTCATTGTTAAAGGAAGGAAAACTGCGTATAAATGTTGTTTTTCCGTACGCGAGTCATAAAAAAACAGGAGCAGATTTTTCGGCGGCTGGTTTACATAAGAGTTTATATAAAGACACAATGGTAAATAAGACCTGTAAAGAAAGTTTTTATATAAAAAGAGTTTTAGACGATACGGTTTATTATGTTTATATTTCAGGCAGCGGATTTTCTGTTTCGATTGATGAAGAGCGGCATATTATAAGTTTATTGCCTCATGAAGATATAATTGAGTTTAACGTACGCTTTGATCAGTATGAAATTAATCCGCAATGCGAATCATTTGATGAGGCGAAAGTTAAGTGCAAATATTTCTGGGAAGGTTACTGGTCTTCAGGCGGGTTTATGGATTTTTCTGATTCAACAGACTCAAGAGCTGCAGAGTTGGAGAGGAGAATTATTCTTTCACAGTATTTGATCGCGATTCAGGGTATGGGAAATACTCCCCCCGCGGAAACAGGCTTAACTTGCAATAGCTGGTACGGAAAATTTCATCTTGAAATGCTCTTTTGGCACCATGCGCATTGGGCGCTCTGGGGAAGAACTGATAAATTAAAAAAATCGCTTGAGTTTTTTAAAAAAATTTTACCTGCCGCAAAAGAGATTGCTTCTTCTCAGGGGTATAAGGGAGCGCGCTGGCCGAAAATGTGCGATCCTTCAGCGAAGAATACGCCCTCCTCTGTCGCCGTTTTTTTAATCTGGCAGCAGCCTCATCCAATCATGTTAGCGGAATTGATTCTGCGCATAGAAAAAAGCGAAGAGTTTCTTTACGAGTACCGCGAGGTTGTAATTGAAACAGCTGAGTTTATTAAAAGTTTTATTCATTGGGACGAAGGGCGTTATGTGCTAGGTCCTCCCTATATTCCGGCGCAGGAGCGCCACGATCCAAAAAATGTTTTAAACGCCGCCTTCGAACTTGAATATTTTCGTTTCGCCCTTCAAAAAGCGGATGAATGGCTTGAAAGACTGGGTGAAAAAAAGCGTTACGCTGAAATTATAGAAAAGCTAAGCGTTCCAACAGCCGCAAATGGCGCCTATCAGGCTCATGAAAATTGTCCCGATACTTTTACCCGTCATCCGTTTTATACGGATCATCCGTCCATGCTTATGATGTACGGCGTATTAAACAGCGAAAAAGTCGATCCTAAAATAATGTCTGCGACTTTAGACAAAGCGCTGTCTGTCTGGGACAGGAAAACTTTCTACGGATGGGATTTTCCAATGATGGCGATGACAGCCTGCCGCCTTGGAAGGTACGAAGAAGCGCTTGATATTCTTTTAATGGACAGCCCGAAAAACACATGGCTGGAAAACGGACACAACAGGCAGGAGGGTGACGACGCCCTGCCCCTCTACCTCCCCGGTAACGGCGGACTGCTGCTGGCTGCAGCTATGCTTGCCGCAGGTTACAGCGGCAAAAGAGCACTTCTGTTCCCGGCAGGATTTAATGTAAAAATCGAAGGTATTTTTCATTATATTTAAGAGGCAACTATTCATAAAGTCATAAAATCAGTTATAATCCTATATACAGAGGCTTTTTAAAACTTTTGGTTTAAAAAGCAGCCATAGATTTAATGGAAAAATTGGGCTAAAGACCGATTTTTTCAAAGCCCTTTTCAAAACTAACCGAGTTTTAAAAACGGCTCCACATACTTATAAAAACGGATTTTAATAAAATGAGTATAGCGTCCAAAGGTAAAATATCTCCTGTTAAACTGAGCGTCTTCGCAGCGCTGACCCTGCTCGCCGCTGTTATAGTTGTTTCTATAATAAAAAAAGATAACGCGGCGGATGATGAATTTCTCGCTCCTGTAATAACGATCAAACCTTTTAACGGAAATTTGGAAAAAACATTGAAGATAACAAGTCAGGTTGAAACAGACCGGCTTATCACCGTCGTTCCGCGCGTAGCCGGCACACTCATCTCGCTTGGCGTAAAAGCAGGCGACGCTGTAAAAAAAGATCAGATCGTCGCGCAGGTTGATTCTGCGCCTTATGAGTTAACGCATCTTCAGGCGCAGTCTTCGTTTCAGACAGCGCGCGCCACTTACGAAAGGATCAATCAGGTTTATCAGACTCAGGGAGTTTCGCGCCAGAATTATGACGAGGCAAGAATGACATTTGAAGTGGCGCGCGCGCAATATGAACTAGCGCAGCTCAATCTTGATTACACAAAAATACGCGCTCCGATGGACGCCTGTGTTTTAATGCGCCACGGCACTGAAGGAAGCCTTGTCGCTGCAGGCACGCCGATTGTTACCCTCGGCGATCTTGATAATCTGATGATCAAAGCCGCCATCCCGGAAATTCATTACAGATTTTTTACAGAGAATTGGGAGACAATGCCTGTGCGCCTTTTCGCGCCTGCTCTTGGAGAGGAAACCTTCGACCTTAAACCTTTAAGCCTTGCGCCGTATGTGTCGCCTGAAAACCGCAGTTTCCTTGTTGAGTACGAAATTCCAAAAGCCGCCGACAAGGGTCTTCGCCCCGGGATGTTTGTCAATGTTGTATTTACGCTGGAAAAAAAAGAAGACATTTATTTTCTTCCGTTTAAGGTTATGGCTTCGGGAAACAGGCTGTGGTATATAGGCGAAGATGAAAAGGCGCAGTATATGGAATATACCGCTGATTTTTATAATAATGATTATTTTCAAATTCCTTCTGAGTTATGTGACATGGAATTCATTCTTGAAGGACAGCATTTTATTACAAGCGGACAGCGGCTGAATATTTTGGACACGCGGCAATGAAAATCTCCGATTTTGCGATAAAGCATCCAAAAGTAATTATTATGTTTCTTATTATCCTGTTTGTTTTTGGATTAATGTCGGCGTTTAATTTAAGGCGAAGTCTTATCGCCGACATGGCGATGCCTACGCTGGTCGTTATCACGACATGGCCGGGCGTAGGACCTGCCGACATTGAAAAAGAAATCACAGACCCTCTTGAGGAAAGCCTGAGCACGCTTTCGGGGCTTAACCGCATTTCTTCTACATCCAGAAACTCCGTATCCGTTATCGAACTTCAACTGGGTTATGACGAAAAAGCCGAAAACAGACTCTATGAAATAAGAGAAAAAATCAACAGCGCGATGGGTAATCTGCCTGATGATATTCCCTCTCCTCCGCGCATCCTTCAATACAGCACGTCGGAACTCCCGATTATGACTATCATCGTAAGCGGCGAAGGAAGCAGGGGCGAACTTTCAACTCTCTGCAATGATGAAATAATCCCCGCTCTGTCGCGCGTATCGGGAGTTGCGAACGTGCAAATGAACGGCGGCTCAAATGAGATTGTAGAAGTCGCAGTCGACCTTGATCGCCTTAACGCGCTTAAAATATCGCTTTTGGATATCGCGCAAATTCTCCCCGCCGCCAATTATTCTCTTCCCGGAGGCGACGGCATTTATCAGGGGTATAACCTTAACATCCGCACGGACGGCAGATTCACCTCCATTCAAGATTTTGAAAACCAGGTGCTTGCGTTCAAGGACGGACAATTTATAAGACTTAAAGACGTCGCAAGCGTAAAAATCGCGGAAGACCGAAGAAGCAACTATGTTATATCAGGCGGCGAAGACTCACTTGCCCTGTCCGTTAATAAATCACAAAAAGGGGACAGCATCGCGATTAGCCGCGAGATTCGCTCCATATTAGGTGAAATGGAAAAAGAATATTCAGGCGGTTTATCGTTTAATTTTATAAAAGACGACGCTGTAAATATTTCCATGTCTGTTGACTCTGTAGCGCGTTCCGCGATTTTCGGCGCGATCCTTGCCGTTGTAATTCTTTTTATCTTTTTGCATAACACAAGCACAACATTGATGATAAGTTTCTCTATACCGTTATCCATTCTTTTTACAATGCTCGGGCTGTGGGTAAAAGGCTCAAGCCTCGATCTTGTCACCCTTGGAGGAATGACAACCGCAATAGGAATGATCATTGACGCTTCCATTGTAGTTCTGGAGATGATACAGCGTCACTTTAACAAAGGAAAACTAAACGCAGAGGAAGCAGCCTCCCTTGGCGTAAAAGAAACAGGACAGGCTTTAATCGCTTCAATGACAACAACAATGGCGGCGTTCTTCCCAGTTTTATTCCTGACAGGTTTAGCGGGCATTATTTTAAAAGACGTGGCGTGGACGATAATTTTCGCCATATTTTTCTCCATACTTGCGGCTATTATCGTAATCCCCTTCCTGTGCGGACTATTTTTGAAACACGAAAAAGAAAAAGGTCTTGGAAAATTGATTTCCGCCCATGTGGAAAAGTTTATGGACAATTTAAACGGCAAATACAAAAAACTCCTGTTAGGCGCCATTAAAAATAAATTTTCTTTTTTAACAGGCACGCTTCTTCTGTTTGTTTTAAGCCTTTTTTCGATCCGCCTTCTTGGATTTGAATTCCTGGCGCAGACCGACATGAACGAAATAATAGTAAGCGTTGAAACACCGGGCGGCTACACCCTTGAAATGACGCGTGACAAAGTTTTATCTCTGGAAAAAATGGTCAAAGAATCAATTAAAGACGAAATCGACACTTCCTATTTTATTGTCGGGCAGGCAGGCGCTTTTGATATGGGCAATGAGCCTAACCGCGCTTACGGAACGATTAAGCTTAAAAGAATAAAAGAAAGGAAACGCCACATTGTAGAAATTGTAAACGGGCTTAACGAAGAAATAAAAAGATCGATTCCCGATATGCAGGCGGGCTTTAAAAACGGCGGTTTATCAAATCTTATGTCATTGGCTACAGGCGGCGAAGGGCTTATTATCAATGTGTACGGCACAAATTTGGACACAGTCATAACGGCGGCGCAGCAGATAAGGCAGTACATGGAGACGGACCCCAATGTCGCGAACACAGACCTTAACATAAGGTTTAACCAGCGCGAAATGAACACAAGCATACAGCATCAATACCTTGGAATGTTAGGTCTTTCTTCATACGAAGCCGCTTTGGCAAGCCGCATTATTTTTAACGGCATCACTCTTGGCACCTTCTATGGAGAAAATAAAAATTACCCGATAGAACTCAGAACAAATCTTGGCAAAGGTAACATTCCAAACGATGTTTTATACTCTCTTGGAATCAACACAAAAACAGGGAAACAGATATCCTACGCCAATTTCGCAGAACTGGACATCGAAGAAACTATCTCCCAGATTAACCACAGGAATAAATCCCGCGCCATAACAGTAAGCGCAAGTTTAAAAGATCCAAATGTCCGCGAAAGCACCCGCCGTCTTGAGAACCTTCTTGCAGCCGGTGGAATTGTGCCGGGAGCGAGCTGGGAACTCGGAGGCTCAGCCGCCGAAATGCTGTCGTCTTTTCGTTCGCTGATTATCGTGCTTGTGCTTGCGATATTTTTAATTTATTCAGTTATGGTTATACAGTTTGAGCGTTTTACACAGCCGCTCCTTGTAATGTCTTCCATTCCTTTTACCTTAATTGGAATAACGGGAGGACTTCTTCTCTTTCGATCTTCATTAAACCTCGTTTCAATTATGGGCATTATTACCCTTGCAGGGCTTGTTGTGAATAACGCAATTATAATGATAAGTTACATAAATCTTTTAAGAGATAAATATGGCACGCCCCTGGAAGAGGCTGTCATAACAGGCGCCGTCTCGCGCTTGAAGCCGATTTTAATGACAACCATTACAACCCTCTTTGGCATCATCCCCCTGTCTCTTGCGACGGGAGAAGGTTCTGAGATATACGCGCCGTTAGGACAGAGTATTTTAGGAGGGCTTTTTAGCTCTACTTTTATTACGTTATTTTTTATTCCGGTGGTTTATTTAATGCTTGAAAAACGCGCCGAAAAGAAAAAAGCGCCGGTATAAAAGATGTTACGCAAAAAGTACTTTAGATAATTTATTATTAAATGCTAAAAGTTTTTCTTTAAAAAGTTCAAAGTTATGTATGCAAAAATCAATGTTGTTGTCGGCGCATGCCTGTTCCATTTCCCGCGCTGTATCACTGAGAGACGTTACGCCAAGAACCGCGAGCATTGATTTCATCGCGTGTATGGTTATCAGGAAATTTTTATCGTCCCTGTTTTTTAGTAAACCTGTCATTTTATCACATTCCGATTCAAGCCTCTGATTAAACAATTTATACGAATTGCAGTATAATTCCCTGTTACCCGAAGCATACTTTAACCCGTTTTCAATGTTGATTCCTTCCATTTTTCCAAGAGCGGCGATAATTATATCGACGCTTTCAGGCGCGTTCCCCCCCCCGCTGCGCGGCTGTTCGCTTTTTTTTATTTTTTCTGGCGAAATCCATTCTTTAAGAACGCTGTCCATTTCCAGAATATTAACGGGCTTGGAAATAAAACCGTTAAATCCGCAGGCAAGAAATTTATCCTTCATGCCGAAAACGGCGTTAGCAGTTAACGCGATAACGGGAAGTTTAGCGTAATCGCCGCCCATTTCCCTGATTATTTTTACAGCTTCAATGCCGTCCATTACGGGCATCATATGATCCATAAATACAATGTCGTATAACGCGCCGTTTCTTTTTGATTTTTTTATTTTTTCAATCGCTTCCGCCGCGCTTAAAGCGGTGTTTACCTGTATGCCGTAAGGCAGCAACATTCCCTTTGTAACATAGAGATTCATATCAATATCATCAACGATTAATACCTTTGCACCGGGCATTTTCTCGTATTTAATCTTTATTTTTTTGTCAAATGGTTCGTTGCTATTCCTGAACTGTTTCAGCCTTTCCACGGCTTCTTTACCCAAAACATCGTCATTAACAATGCCCTGCGGCAGGCGGACTGTAAAAAGCGAACCCTTTCCCTGTTCGCTTTCCGCTTTTATGCCGCCATTCATCATGCGTATCAGGTTTTGCGTAATGCCCATTCCCAAACCTGTGCCGACAGTCGACCTGTTTGTTTCCGTATTAAAACGGGCGTACTCGTCAAAAAGTCTGCTTAACTGTTCCCCTGTCATCCCCTGCCCCGTATCGCGTACGCGCAAAACAAGAACAACGCCCTCCTCTGATTTTTCCGCGCTGACGGAAAGTTCCACTTCGCCTGCGGCGGTGTATTTAAAAGCGTTGGATAAAAGATTATTTAAAATCTGTTTAATGCGAATCTCATCGCCTACAAGAGCGCTGGGAACGTCTTCGTCCACATTAACAAAAAAATCGACGCCGTTGTTTTCGTATTTAATCATGTTTACAAAAACAGTGTCATATATCATGCCTGAAACCTGATACCGCGCTTCTGTCAATTCAAGTTTACCGGCTTCAATTTTTGAAATATCAAGTATGTCGTCGATAATGCCCAATAACAGATCGCCTGAATTGTAAATTCTTACAAACGCTTCCTTTATATCAGGCTGAAGTTCTTCGTTCTGAAGCTGAATTTCGGAAATGCCAAGCACAGCGTTTAACGGCGTGCGTATCTCATGGCTCATCCTCGCCAGAAAAGATGACTTTGCCTTATTTGCCGTTTGAGCGTCAATAACGGCAGCTTCAAGTTTCTTTTTAAGCTCGATGAGTTCCCTCATTTGATTGACAATCTGTATCTGATTGCGCACTTTAAGCCTTACGATTTTTACGCTAAAAGGTTTATGTATATAATCCGCGGCGTCAAGATTCAGCCCCTTTGCCTCATCTTCAACGTCTTCAAGCATTGTAATAATAACTACAGGAATATTTTTAGTGGCTTCAGATTTTTTTAGAATCTCAAGAACCTCAAATCCGCTCATATCGGGCATAAGGATATCAAGCAAAATAAGATCGGGAGAAAGACTTGAAGCGAGCTCGATAGCCTGCCAGCCTCTGGAAGCTTTATGAATAATATATTCAGACTTTAATATTTCTGATAAAACATTCAGATTAAAGTCGTCATCATCAACAATTAAAATACTGTTTCTGTCAGCCTTGTCCATGCTTTTTCCTGCCCAAAAGGACTATACTCACAGATTATAGCATAAAATTACAAAAAAAACAAGTTTTTGAAAATAATGGTTTTTATTAAGAATTTAATCTGCATATTTCACGGCAATAACTGCGAAATATGCTATAAATTAAAAAGAAATATAACTTTTATCCGCCTAACGACCATGTCTTTGGTTTATCGTCCACCCATCGCCAGCGTTTTTCAAATAAGCTGAATCCGGCTGTAGAATAGTAATAAAGTTCACCGCCATTAGTATTTCCGGTACCTCTTGTTATTTTACCCCAATCTGCGCTTGATCCTTCATAATAAGTTGCTTCAAAGTTGCAGCCGGAAAATGCGTTATTCCCGATACTTTTAACGCTTACCGGTATCATGATATTTGCTATATTTTTGCGATTAAGAAATGCTTCGGCGCCGATACTCATTACAGTGTCCGGTATTCGTAAATATGAGCCGCTCGGAACAGATAAAGCGATCGGCACATATACAATTTGTGTTTTAGAAGCAGTATATAAAATACCATCCTGACTTGAGTAAATTGAATTTACCCCAAATACATCAATTATTTCTAAACTGGTACAGGCTGCGAACGCGGAAACATTCAAGTTTGTAACGCTGCTTAGCGTGATGCTTTTCAAACCGGTACAGCCTGTGAACGCTGAATCATTCAAGGAGGTAATGCTGCTTAGCGTGATTCTTTCTAAACCGGTACAGCCGTTAAACGCGTTCTCGTCTATACTCCCTCCGCTGACTGACAGGTATGTTATGCTGACGCAGCCTGAGAATGCATATTTTCCGATATTTCTGGCTCTAAGGAGATATGCGGCAGCGCTGGTACAACCCGAGAAAGCATAATCACCGATACTGTCAAAAGTTAAAGATGAATCGACTAAGATATTTCTTATGCCGGTACAATCCGAGAAGGCATAATTGCCGATACTGACAACAGTTGAAGGGATCGTGATATTTATTATGCCTTTGCGGCCGGAGAAAGCATTATTTGCGATACTCTCCACACCGTTCTTTATAACTATATCACCGCTGATTGCCTGCGGCACATGAACTATTTGCGTATAAGCCTTGTTGTATAAAATCTGATTGTCAACCGCGTAATATAAGTTTTTGGCATCTACGGTAAAACCTGTTAACTTCGTACAGTCCATGAACGCGTTGGCTCCGATACCATTCACGCTTTCCGGTATCGTGATACTCGTCAAATCTAAACAGTTTCTGAACGCTGACTGACCTATACTCTCTACACCGTCTCTTATTGTAATGCTTGCCATGTATCCACAACCGGAAAACGCAAAGCTGCCGATACTCTTCACGCTGCCGGGTATATCGACAGATGTAAATCTACAGCCTTGGAAAGCACTATCTCCAATACTGGTCACACTGTTCGGTATTATAATGTTGTTATTAATGCCGCAGGAGTAGAATGCGTAATTGCCGATACTCACGACGCTGTTCGGAATCGTGAGATTTGTAATATTCTGGCAGTCGTAAAACGCATAATTATCAATGCTGTTGCCGCTTGTTAATACAACTGTTTTTAATGAAACCGGAATCGAAGAATTCTGTCTTAAATAAACTGACGCGCCGAATATATACCCAAAATGAGTATTTGAAACGCCGTTCAAGACCGCGCCTGTAAAAGGCAATGTAATGCCGGTAAGTCCTTTGCAATTTCCGAACGCGCTTAAACCCATACTTGTCACGCTGTCAGGAATCGTAATGTTTGTAAGAGCTGAGCAGCCGTTAAAAGCATTATCACCGATACTCGTAACGCCGGATCCAATAACAATGCCGGTTAGGCTTGCGCAGCCGTTGAACGCGTTAGTGTCGATACTCTCTACGTTATCCGGTATTGTAATTTGCGTTAAAGCGGCACAACCCTGAAACGCGCTGCTGCGGATACTCGTAACTCCGTTTCCAATCGTGATGTTTGTTAAATTAACGCAGTTCTGGAACGCGTTTGAGCCGATAGCTACCACGCTATCCGGTATTACGGCGCCCGCCAGTTTGCCGCAAATATAAAATGCGCTTGAGCCGATGCTTGTAACGCCTGTTCCAATTGTAATGTCAGTTATACCTGTACAGCCGTAGAACGCGCTTGAGCCGATTGTCTCTACGCTATCCGGTATCGTAAAATGCGTTAAACCGGTACAACCTTGAAAAGCGCTTTGAGCGATATCCGGAACATTGGTTCCGACAACAACATTTGTCAAACCGGTATTGCCTGAGAATGCGCTGTTTCCAATGCCTGCCACGCCGCTTTCCATTATTATGCCTGCCAGTCCTGTACAGCCGGAAAATGCCATAGAATCAATTTTACCGGCTTTCACAGTAACCGTTTTTAAAGAAACCGGAATCGAAGAATTCTGTCCTGCATAGCCTGACGCGCCGAATATATAACCAAAATGAGTATTTGTAACTCCGTTCAGGGCAGCTCCGGTAAAAGGAATTGTAATACTTGTCAAATTATTACAATTACCAAACGCGCTTGAGCCGATACTTGTTACGCTGTCCGGTATTGCGACATTCGTCAAACCGGCGCATCCAAAGAACGCATTGCTGCCTATGCTTGTTACGCCGTCCGGTATTGTTATATTTGTCAAACCTGTAGAACCAAAAAACGCGCCTGAGTTAATAATTTTTAAATTGTCCGGTATTGTAATACTGCCTTTTATTTTTAATGGTATATAAATTATCTGCGTTTTCGATTTATTATATAAAATACCATCCTGACTTGAATAGGATACGTTATTCACATTCACGTATACGCTTTCCATGCTAACGCAGCCTGAGAACGTGCCATTTCCAATACTAGTTATTCCTTTTCCTGCAGTTACGCTTTTTAAGCCGCTGCAGTCTAAAAACATATTATCGCCAAAGCTCGTTACGCTGTCAGGAATTATAATGCCTGTCAAACCGCTGCAGCCTGAAAACGCCGATTGACCTATATCAATTACGTTATCTGCTATTATAACACTCGTTAAACCGCTGCAGCCGGAAAACGCTGATTGACCTATGTATTTTACACTGTCCGGTATTATAATATTTGTTAAACCGTTGCAGCCGGAAAACGCGGACTGACCTATGCTTGTTACACTGTCCGGTATTATAATATCTGTTAAACCGTTGCAGCCGGAAAATGCCGATTGACCTATGTACGTTACGTTATCTGCTATTATGACGCTCGTTAAACCGCTGCAGCCTGAAAATGCTAATTGACCTATGCTTGTTACACTGTCCGGTATTATAATATTTGTTAAATCGCTGCAGCCGGAAAACGCGGACCAGTTTATGATTGTTATATTGTCTGATAATTTAACGCTTTTTAATTTGACACAATTCATGAACGCTTCTCTTCCGATACTCGTAACGCTGTCAGGTATCGTTATACTGCTTAAGCTGCGGCATCCGTTGAATGCGTTGCTGTCGATACTCGTCAAGCTGTCAGGCATCAATACATCAGTTAAACTTCTACATCCGTAAAACGCGCGAAAACCAATGCTTGTAACGCCTTCCGATATAACTGCGCTTATCAAACCGTAACAGGAATTAAATACATAATAGCTGATACTCGTAACACTACCGGGTATAACTACGCTTGTCAAATTAATGCATAACGAAAACGCTCTTTCCCCGATACTTGTTACGCTGTCAGGTATCGTAACTGTTGTTAGATCTGAACAACCAGAAAACGCAGAATCCCCAATACTCGTAACACTGCCGGGTATTGTTATACTCTTCAAACCTTCACAGCCGCTGAACGCACCGTAGCCAATTGTTGTAACGCTCTGTGGTATATTTATGCTTGTCAGGCTTGAGCAGGAAGCAAATACATGGTCACCAATACTTGTAATACTGTCAGGTATTATTATATCTGTTAAACCGGAACAATTATAAAACGCGAATTTCCCAATATCAGTTACGTTATCAGGTATAGTAATTGCTGTTAATCCTTTACAATCCGCGAATGCATAGGAGCCGATACTTATAACATTGTCCGGTATCGTTATGCCCGTCAAACCCGCGCAGCCTGAGAATGCGTTATCACTGATGCTTGTAAAATCATACAGTATCGTTATATTTGTTAAACCCGCGCAGCCAAGGAACATGTCAGGGCTGATTTTGTCTCCTTTTTTTATTACTGTTGTTTTTAATGAAACAGGAACCGAAGATGACTGATTTGCCGGAGTTGACGCGCCGAATATATAGCCAAAGTGAGTGTTAACGTCGTCATTCAATACAGCGCCTATAAAAGGAATTGTAATGTCTTCTAAACCGGCGCAGCCTGAAAGCGCTCCGGCTCCAATACTCGTTACATTGTCCGGTATTGTGATACCGGCTAAACTTTCGCAGCCCAAGAACGCGCCGGCTCCAATGCTTGTTACATCGTCCGGTATTATAATACTTGTTAAACTTTCGCAGTCCGAGAACGCGCTGTCTCCAATGCTCGTTACGCTATCCGGTATTGTAATACTTGTTAAACTTTCGCAGCCCGAGAACATACCGGCTCCAATACTCGTTACGCCCTGTGGTATTGTAACGCTTGTTAAACCGGCGCAGCCTAAAAACGCGGCGTCTCCAATACTCGTTACGCTATCAGGTATTGTAACGCTTGTTAAAGCGGCGCAGCTTAAAAACGCGCCGGCTCCAATGCTCGTTACGCTATTTGGTATTGTAACGCTTGTTAAAGAAGCGCATCCTGAAAACGCGTCTTCGCCGATTTCTGTTATGGGCAATCCGTCATAAGTGCCTGGCATTGCAAATTCAGCGGCTGGTAATCCGTATTTAACCAGACGGTATGCTGTAACAGGCGAACCTATTGGTTCGAATAATAAATCAGAAGCGGTTCCGGCATAGTGAATTGTTACATATTTGTATGAGCCAATTATTAAATAGCCTGATTTTAAAACAGTAACGCCTACTGAACCGCCTCTGGTAAAGCCGCTTACTGTCAACGTATATTCCGATCCTGAACCGCTGAGAATTCCCTTGGTTATGGAACTTCCGCTGTATTGCAGCGATATATCATTAATCGAAAGCCCTTCGACAGGTTCGCTGAAAACAAGAGTCAACCGAGTTGTGTTCATAATACTGGAGCCATTGGCAGTAACGTTGTCAAATGTAACGACAATATTTTCCTGTTTTGTCCATGAATCGTCGTACTGCACATATGTGCCGATACCGCCTGCAAGATATGAGCTGTACAGACTGTAAGGCATCGAGTTGGAAGGCAGATCCGCAAAAGGAATTAATCCCTCAAAGGTGATGCTTTTCAATCCGGTATTGGTAAACGCGTCCGCGCCAATAGATCTAACGCCGGAAGGTATTGTGATGTCTGTCAAACCGGTGCAATTGCGGAATGCGGCGCTCCCGATAGTTTTCTCGCTGCCGCTCAAAGTAATGCTCGTCAATCCCGAACAGTCTAAAAACGCGGAATCTGCAACGCTTTCACCGCCTGTAATTACGACTGTTTTTAAAGAAACAGGCAGCTTCATATACTGATCTGACACATTATAAGCGCCGAATATATATCTTAAGTGAGTATACGAAGTTCCATTTAAGGCGGAACCGATAAAAGGAATTGTTATACTTTCCAGACTGCTGCACCCGGAGAACGCTCCGGCGCCTATACTTGTAACGCTGTCCGGTACTACAATGTTTTTTAATGAAGTACAGTTGTTAAACGCGTAATCGCCGATACTCACTATGTCATCAGGCAGGATGACGCTTATCAGGTTTTTGCAGTTTTTAAACGCGTAATTTCTGATATTTCCGCTTTTTATTATTACTGTCTTTAAAGAATCAGGAATAAATGAATCCTGCGAGTCATAGTGATCTGAGCCGAAAATATATCCAAAATCACTATTTGACCAATTATTAAATTCACCGCCGACAAAAGGAATTGTAATACTTGTAAAACCTGTACAGCCGGAAAAAGCGCCAAAACCTATCCTCTTTATGCTGTCAGGAATAATAATATCTGTCATATTCGTATAGTTCGAAAATCCTTCAGCCGCGATCGCTGTTACCTGCAAACCGCCGTAAACCTCAGGAATTACTACATACGAGGCGGACGCTGTCCCTCTTGAAACTTCAAATTGATAACCTTCATTGCCTAAAAACATGGTAAATTCCAGTCCCGGCGTCGCTCCTTCAGATAACCCGGGCATTACGGCGGCAGTCGGCTGGCTTGTTACGCTTCCCGAATAGCCTGAGCGCGTAACAGTTACTGTTATAGTCGAATCAATATCGGCGTCTTTCACGGCATAGCTGACAGCGGAGCCGATGACTGTTTTTTCGTTACGTTTCCACTGATATGAAATAGTCCCGCTGCCGTCCAGATATTCCGTATCTGCCGTCAAGGTTCTCCCCGCAATTGGAATACCATTAATGCTGACAGATCCCGTAAGAGAAGGAGCAGTGCCTGCAGGTTCGGCGCAGGCGGTAAAAGAAAAGGCGATTATTGCCGCGAGGATTATAAATCCCAATCTCATTTTATTTTCTTTCATAAAATACTCCTTATTGAATCCAGGGTGTCGGGACCCCGTCCACCCAACGCCAATAATTTTCATATGCAAGTAATTCATTATAATAATAGCGTTTTGCCTTGGTTAGAAACTCACCGGCGGTAATAGCTATATTATCCCATGCCCCCTGGTCTTTCCCGCCGTAAAACACCGTTGTTAAACCGCTGCAAGATGTGAATGCTCCCATGTTAATGCTCTTCACACCGGCAGGTATAACGACACTCTTCATTTTTGCGCAGTTGTAAAACGCTTCGCCGCTGATAACTGTAACGCCTGAAGGTATCTTGATATCTGTCAGGCTGTCGCAACTATAAAATGCTCTTCGTCCTATCTGCGTCACATCATCCGATATTGTGATGTTCGTCAAAAATTCACAGTTATAGAATACGTAATCAGGACATTCACCGCCTGTTACATTGACTGTTTTTAAAGAGGCAGGCACATGATCATTTTGCACTGAATAATTCCATGCGCCGAATATATACCCAAAATGGGTAATATACGCGTGGTTCATGGTTTCGCCTGTAAAAGGTATTGTAATGCTATTCAAATTACTGCAGCCTCGAAATGCGCTTGAACCAATTTTTGTTATGCTCTCTTGCAAGATAACGTTTGTCAGGTTGCTGCAGTTATAAAAAGCGTTTCCTGCGCATTCACCTCTTGTTACGCTGACGGTTTTTAAAGAAGCAGGTATCGAAGAATTTTGCTGCTCATAACTTGACGCGCCGAATATATAACCAAAATAGTTATTTGACGCGCTGTTCATGGCTGCGCCGATAAAAGGTATTGCGATGCTCTCAAGGCTTGTGCAGCCTGCGAATGCGCCTGAGCCGATACTCGTTACAGCGTCAGGAACCTTAATACTTGTCAATTTACCGCAGTTGTTAAATGCGCTGCTTCCGATACCGGTTACGCTTTCTGGAATAGTAAAGTCTGTTAACTTACTGCAGCCCCAAAACGCGCCGCTTCCGATATTCGTTATACTTTCCGGTATTATTATGCTAGTCAAGTTACCGCAGCCGTAGAATGTATTATTTTCGATACTCGTAACGCCTGCCGGCACTGTGATACTTGTCAGGCTGCTGCAATTGTAGAATGCGCCGCCTCCGATTCTCGTAACACCCTCTGGTATAGTGATGTCTGTCAATTTAACACAGCCGTAGAATATGCTGTCTGCAATAATTGTAACACCTTCAGGTATTGTGAAATTCGTCAGGCTGCTACAGCCTGAAAACGCGCTATAGTCGATACTCATCAGGCTTTCCGGTATTACTATATATTCCAGAGCGGCACATCCTGAGAATGCGTTATTGCCGATACTCGTTACGCCTTCCGATATTATTATATTTTCCAAAGCGGCACATCTTGAGAATGCGTTATTACCGATACTCGTTACGCCTTCCGGTATTATTATATTTTCAAGAGCGGCACATCCTGAGAATGCGAGGCTTTTAATACTCGTTACGCCTTTTGGTATAGTAACGCTCGTCAAGCTGCTGCAATCGTAGAATGTTTCCGCGCTAATATCCGTTACGCCTTTTGGGATAATAATACTTTTCAAACTTACGCATCCGCGAAATACGTTGTCTGCGATACTCGCCATATTTTTCGGTAATGTAACATCCTCAAGGCTGTTGCAGCCGTAGAATGCTCCGGCGTAAATATTTTCTACGCTTTGCGGCACTTCAATGCTTTTTAAGCTGATACAGTCGGCGAATGCTCTGTTTCCTATACTCGCCACGCCTTCACTCATTGTGACGCTTACTAAGCTGCTGCACCCGGTGAAAGCGCCATGACCTATGTTCATAACGCTTTGTGGTATTTCAATGTTTTTTAAGCTGCTACAGCCGTAGAATGCTCTGTATCCAATATTTGTTACGCCGTCACCTAACGTGACGTTTTTTAAATTTGCGCAATTGTAAAATGCTTCAGTTCCAATATCTGCGGCTCCATTGCGTATTTCTACGCTCTCAAGGTAACTGCAGCCTGAAAACGAAATTGACCCAATATTATTGCTGCCGGTTATTACAACAGTTTTTATAGCGGCAGGTATTGAGTTAGATGTCGATCTGGTAAATATATACCCAAAATGCGCGGAAGAATTGCTCTGGCTTTCTTTCACATACGGCATTGAGACGCTCGTCAAGCTGCTGCAGCCATAGAATGCGCCGCCGCTAATGCTCGTCACGCTGTTGGGTATTATAATACTTGTTAACCCGGAACAGTAGGCAAATACGGATCTGCCGATACTTGTTAAGTTACAGGATAGCGTTATGCCTGTAATGCCTGTTCTTTCTTCGAACGTATGCGCGCCAAAACTTGTTATGCTGTCAGGGATTACAATATTCCCGCTGATTAACTGCGGTATATGAATTATCTGCGTTTTCTCCTTGTTGTATAAAATTCCATCCTGACTTGCATAGAAAGAATTATTTACATCTGCATTAATGCTCTTTAAACCAACACAGTAAGAGAATGCGTTATCCGCAATACTCGCTACATTTAAAGGTATTGTAACATTTGTCAAACTGTTACAGGAAGAGAACGCATTATCGCCGATGCTTGTCACATTGTCAGGTATAATAATGTTTGTTAAACTGCGGCAGTTATCGAACATATTAACAGCTATGCTTTTAATATTCCTGGATATAGAAACGCTCTTTAAACCTGAACATCCCAAAAATGCGCGTTCGCCGATACTCGTTACGCTGTCTGGTATTATAACATTAGTTAAACCTGTACAGCCGGAGAACGCAAGTCCGCCGATACTCGTTACGCTGTCAGGTATTATGATATAAGTTAAACCTGTACAGCTAAAAAAAGCGGATTCGCCGATACTCTCAACGTTTGATGGTATTGTAACGCTTGTTAAGCCTGAACAGGAGCTGAACATCCCTTCGCTGATACTTGATATACTTTCAGGTATTACGATACTTTTCAATTTTTCATTGCCAAAAAACGCGTATTCCCCGATACTATTAATATTTTGCGGCAAAACAAAGTCTGTTAATTTAACGCAGCCTGAAAACGCATATTCGCCAATACTTACAATATTGTCAGGTATTTCGATACCTGTTAAATTTGCGCAGCCAAAGAACGCGTAACCGCTGATATCAGTAATGCCGCCGCCTATAGAAACGCCCGTTAAATCGACGCAGTTATAAAAAACATTATCGCCAATTTCCATTACGCTGTCCGGTATTGTGATGTCCGTCAATTTGGCGCAGCCCGAAAACGCGTTATCTCCGATATGCGTCACATTGCCCCCGATCGTGACGCTTGTCAGGTTGACGCAGTTCTGAAACGCGTTATTTCCAATTTCCGTCACGCCGCTGCCTATCGTTATACTCGTAAGATCTTTGCAGCCAATAAAATCAGAATCAGGGATAGAGCCGCCTCCTGTTATTGTTATAGATTTTAAAGATGACGGTAACGAAAAATACGGTAATCTTCCGCTCATAATTATATACGTAAAATATCTGTTTTCGGTTCCATTTAATTTATTACCGATAAATGGCACCGTAATCTCCGTCAGGTTTTTACAGTCAAGAAACGCCATACTTCCGATAGTTGTTACGCTGTCAGGTATAACGATAGTTTTTAAGTTTGTATATCCGGCGAATCCTTTTGTCTTTACCTCGGTAACCGGCAAGCCGTTGTAAATGGAAGGAATTATTATATCGGGGGTATTTGCCGTACCTTTGGATACCGCGTATTCATTTCTGCCGTACAGTACCTCAAAAAGAAGCCCCTCTTCGCCTGTGCCGTTTACAATAAGAGCCGTCGGTTCGCTTGTTAAGCTGCCTGTATAACCATCGCAGGTAACAGTTACAGTAATTGTTTTATTTATTTCATAACTGGTTAAAACATAATCTTTGAAGTACATATATATATTAGTATTATTATTTCTCTTCCATAAATAATGAAAAGATTCGCTGTTTATATTTTCTATTCCGACTATGCCGCTGAGATCTGCCGTAACTCTCTGACCGACCTGGTTTATTCCTGTTATGCTCACCGTTCCCGCAAGAACAGGAAGCTCTAATTTAGGTTCCTGACAGGCGGTAAAAGAAAATAAAATTACAGCCAGAATAACCGTCAGGTTTAATAAATTCGAAAACTTCATCGTTTCCCCCTTACTAAAACTCAAAAAACCTAATAATTCTACGGTAATTTTATCGATATTTTTTAAAAGAACAAGTAAGAAAAAGTATACTTTTTCGGAAAAATGCGTGTTTTTTGGGTTGAAATACAGGCTGGGAAGGTACTAAAAACGATATTAGGAGTGATTTTGATGATATTGATACATTTCTTAAAATGTAAACCTTTGGATATTTGCGGGGGGGTCTGTCTGAGCCTAAACACGCCGTCTGTGGTGATACGCTTACCACTAAGACCAACCGCCTTGCGTCCACGGACGGCGCAAGGCGTGGAATTATGTTTTAACTTATAAAATTTTATTTACAATAGAAACGCAACACTGCGGCTAACGCAAATCCCCGCCGGCGACTTGGCTATATAGACCGCCGCACGAAGTGCGCGAGCAACGACCACATGAGCCACCCGGCGCTCATTAAAGCACCGCGTTAAGCGGTGTAGATGAAAGATCTAGCACAGCGTGGCGCCCAATAAAAGTCAATGAGAAAAATAAAGCGCGAGGGATTTATCCCGAGCGGCGCGCCCTGGCGGGGATTTGCGTTAGCCGCTGTGTACCAATTAATAAAGACTTTATATGAGGTAAAGAACGCAAAAAAAGCTGTCCAGGCATTAATCCTGAACAGCCCTCATTAGTAAAAATAGCCGCTATACTACTCTACTTTAAACCGTGAAACTTCTTTAAGCAGGGTGTCAATGCCTTCGCGGGTTTTAATCGTAATTTCATTTACATGATGCACCGCGACGTTGATCTGGTCGGCGCCTGACGCCATTTCGTTCATGCCGCATGTAATTTCCTGAGTCACCTTTTCAAGATTGACGCTCTCCTGTATTACTTCTTTCGCGCCGTCAAGCATTTCATTGGAGCCTGTTTTAACCTGTTTTGTTATATTATTTACCTTTCCAATGCCGTCCAAAATCTGCTTGCTGCCTTCGCCCTGTTCTTCCATCGCGTTGCGGATGCTGTCTTCCTGCTGCGCTACGGTTTCAATGCTTGCGCCGATAGCTTCAAACTTGCTTAATACATTTCCTGTTGAATGGGAAATCTTATCGATAGAATCTTTTATTTTCTTTAATACGACTCCGACCGTTTTGGACTGCTCGCTTGAAGATTCCGCTAGCTTTCTAATTTCGTCAGCGACAACGGCGAAACCTCTTCCCGCGTCTCCTGCGTGCGCGGCTTCAATCGCGGCATTCATCGAAAGAAGATTTGTCTGGCTTGCAATATTAGCCATCACAGAGTTGATTTCCAAAAGACCTTCCGATTCGCGGAAAATCTCGCTTATATCTGACGCTACGCCCTGTAGTCCGCCGCGCCCTACTTCCGAGGCGTCCTTGAGTTGTTTTACATTGGTGCTGTTTTTAACAAGGGTACCGGTAACCGACTGGGTATTTGCTACCATCTGTTCAATAGCCGCCGAAGCCTGAGAAACATAGACGTTCTGGTTTTCGATGTGCCCGTTGAGCCTGTTGATATTTACAGTAACCTGCTCCATTGTCGCGTTGGTCTGGCTTACGCTGGCGCTCTGATTAATTACCCTTGTTTTAATGCTTTGGATATTTGCTGTTATCTGATTTACAGCGGCGGCAGTCTGATTCATGTTGCTTGCAAGATCGGATCCGATTCCAGATAAAACCTGCGCTTCATTTTTTATCGTGACAACAAGATTTCTTATCTTTGTCAATGTCTGATTAAAGAAGCGGGAAAGATCCGCGATTTCATCATTGCCTTTTTCAGGAATGGAACGGGTTAAATCTCCCTCGCCCTGCGCGATATCTTTTAAAGTCTCTGCGACATTCACAACAGGCTTCATCGTAAGATTTAAAACAAAATATACTATCATTGCCACAACAACAATAATAATTACCGCAAGGATTATTGTAAAATTTGTTATATCGCGCACTTCAGATAATATATAGTCGTCCGTTGTCGCGACCATTACGGACCATGACGTGTCCGAATTTCCAAGCATAAAGGGCGATATAAATATTTCCAATGTCAAATCCATTACATCTGAATATGAAGAGCAGTTAAATACCTTGCCTTCTGCCACAGCGGTAACCGCCGCCTGCATATAATCGCCGTAAACTGTATCGACTTCTCTCATTTTTTTCCCGATACGATCGGGATACGCGTGAGCCAAAATAGTTCCGTCATTGGAGTAAATCGCCATTGCGGCGATTACATCGTTTGCCTTAATCGTATCGATAACAATCGGCTGCATCATTTCAACATCCATGAGCATTCCCACAGCTCCCACAACCTGATTGGTAGCAGAACTGACAATGGGAGTTACCATTCTTACCATCAACGTATTTTTTTCCTGAATTTTTTTGAAAAACGGGGCGGGTATAGACTGTTTTCTTGAATCAGGACCTGTCAGCCAGATCATTGTCGATTCCAAAAAGGAGCTGACATCCGCCTCTATCGAACCTTTTTCTCTTGAAAAAGCGATCGCATACTGCCCTGTGGAAGCTGAACCAATTCTTCCTATCATCTGCTCATCCATACCGTCAACAGCGTTAGGAAGCCAGACAGTATAAATTTGCTGAATATTGGGTTGCGCGGCTAATGTACCTTGCAGCATACGATCAAAAGTATCCCGCCTTTCTCCTGCCGGTATCTTTGAATAATCTGCCATAACATCCGCCAAAGTGCTGATCATTCTTAAATGCGCATCCCGCCTGCCCTTCCAGTATTCCGCCTGCTCGCCTGACAGAAATTTCATTACCTGTCTGTTCAGATCAACGCTGATAATCGACGCGCGGTTTAATAAAAGTATGGAAACCCCCGCTACCACAACCGTTAGTATGGCAATAACCATAATACTCAGTTTGAATTTCAATTTCATATATTTTCCTCCTAAAAAGCGTGGTTTTTACCACATGGCTTTGATATTCAATATTAAAATTAAGAAAATAATCCATAAGGAGGCAAGAAAAATCGTATTTTTTTAAGATGTTTTAAAGTTAAAAAAAGCGGTTTTTTAAGATTTTTGTGCTTTTTTTAACTTGCAGGTAAAGACGAACATGGAGCCTTTATCCGGTTCGGATTCAATCATGATGGCGCCGCCCATTTTTTGAATAATGTGTTTTGACAGGGCAAGACCGATGCCGATCCCGCCCTGTTTTCTGGTGTTGCCCCCGTCTACCTGCACAAAGATATTAAAAAGTTTATCCTGATCTTCTTTTGATATTCCTATTCCGGTATCAGAGACTTCGATTTGAAGAGTGACGTTAACGTCATCCTCTTCAAGAAGGCGGGCTTCAAAAAATATTTCACCGTTTTCGGGAGTAAATTTAACAGCGTTTGCGAGTAACGTGGTAATTACCTGTTTCAGGCGTTTTTCATCGCCTTCAAGAGATTCGGGGATCGATGGATCAACCTTAAACTTCAGCGACTGCTTCTTTTCAGAGGCATTGTACCCCACTATTTGCGACAAAGATTCGATCATTGTATTAAAATTAAAAGCGGTATCGACAATTTTAAATATTCCGTATTCCATGCCCGATATATCAAGCGTATCATCAATCAGGCGCATCATCTGACGGGAAGCCGTGTCAATTTTTGTATAATTATCCTGCAAATTATCAGGAATACCGCGCATTTTAGCGATTTGAAGCATCCCTATAATCGCATTCATGGGGGTGCGCATTTCATGGCTCATACGCGCAAGGAACTCGCTTTTCGCGCGGCTCAAATATTCAACTTCTTCCTTTGCCGCAAGAGTGCGCGTATAATTAACAATTTCTAAATGGGTCTGCACCCTCAATTTTACAATTTCAGGATGAAACGGTTTTGATATATAATCCACGGCTCCAAGAGCCAACCCCTTCTTTTCGGAGTCGGTATCATTAAGCCCTGTGATAAAAATAACCGGAATTTTCTTTGTTACTTCTATGTTTTTCAGTTCGGCAATAGCGGCGTATCCGTCCATTTCGGGCATGAGAACATCCAGCAGTATAACATCGGGCTTAAGTTCTCTAGCCTCGGCAATTGCCTGCTGCCCGTTTATGGCGGCGTAAACGGTATAATCCTTGTTTAATATTTGAGTCAGAGCGATAAGATTCGCCTTCTCGTCGTCCACAATAAGGACTGAGTTTTTTGCGTCGTTTCCTTCCAGCTTTTCCATATATTACTATTTTAATACAGGTTTTCGTATAAAACTACAGTGTAAATTCCCCGTATCCGCAATAAGAAAAAATAAAAAAGGTTGTCCAACTAATACTGTCGAACAACCTTAATTTATACTCCCCCGCGCGGATTCGCCCTCCAGCCCTCAGCATCCTGCTTCGGGCTTCCGGTCCGCCTGCGCGTTACCCGGCGCATCCATGCGCCGACTTTATTCACATATAAGGCTTTCGCCTTAGATCGTTACAGCAACGCTCCGGTCCGAATCCGCAATAAGAAAAATAAAAAAAGGTTGTCCAACTAATACTATTGAACAACCTTAATTTATACTCCCCCGCGCGGATTCGGACCACGGACCCAGTGGTTAACAGCCAAATCTGAGGCTCCGTACAAGAGTGTACCAGAATGCATGAAGCCGAACCATTTATCTTGTAATTCGTTACAGGATAAAGAGTTAAGCTGTATATTTGTGAATATAAGCGTATCATGACGAATTGAAGTGATCAAGCGGTTTTAGGGGATTCTGGTAACAATTCTGGTAACAAAATTATTTTACTTTAGGAAAATATCGAACATTGGGGAAGCCTTCAAAATGCTTATCGCAGGAATAGATTACCGTTGAGTAACGGAGTGCCGTAGCGTAAATAATACTGTCAGCCATTGCGAGCTTGTGTTGTCGGCTAATATTGGCGGCATTTATACTCAAAACAGGATTAAGGTCGATAACTGTGCCTGTTTGCATATACGATATAACATTCTGTGCGTATTCTTCGTTTTTTTCTAATGACAGTTTTTTATACACTTCATACAAGGTAATTGTTGGAACTATTAGCTCGCTTGTGTTCTCCACTATAGGAGCGATACTTGCGCCAATTTCGCTATCCATTAGGTATTCGATCCAACAGGATGAGTCAATAATATTCATATAGGTCTATCAGTCTCATCTCTTAAATCCGATGTGTCAACTTTATGCAATGTTCCACGCAATGCCGTTATGGACGATGTTGTTTTACCTTTCTGACAATCCTTCATAAAATCGTATAAGAAAGACCCTATAGTTTCCTGCTCAACCATTGGTTTTAGAGCTTGGTATATATTATCGTCAACCGTTATGGTAAGTTGATGCATCATGTTCACATGTTAGCATTAAAAGTCAGATTTGTCCACAGTAAGTATTCTACTTAAAAATCTCGTCTATAGCCTTACCCATAAGGCGTTCTAATTTCATTTTCATTTCTTTCTTTGAAGCCATCTTATTCATTGACTCAGGTTCCTGCTCAGCAAACAAGTCTGAGACCTTCACATTAAGGGCTTTGGCTATGCGGTTAATATTATTAGGAGATGGGAAACGGCGATTTATCTCTATATTGCCTATGAGGGTGGTTGAACAACCTATAGCCTCAGCCAAAGCCATCTGGGAAATACCTAAGATTTTTCGATATTTTTTCATATTTCTCGCCAGTAATTGGCGACAATCGGTCATATAAGCCTCCATTAGAGACACTTTATTGTCTCTAATGAGGGTATATGGCTACAATAGCCAAATTGCCTTGACTATCTCTACAAATAAGTTATAATAATCCTGTAAACTAGAAAAACCTGCTATTTCAATTATTTAAGTGCCTAGAAATGACACTTGAGGGCGGTAAAATGGGGGTGTTTGTTGAGGCTTCCCGTATGGTGAAGTTGATTTATTAAGGAGATATGGAGGTTTCTATGCGAAAAGAAATGTTTTTTTTATGTTTAACTCTACTTTCAATTTTTTCAGCGAATACGCTTTTTGCTGTTGAACTGTGGAACGGATTTACTACAGAGATGACAAGAGAAGCAGTAATAAGTCGTGCAAGAACTGCATTGGAACTAAATGAATATGAAGAATCATCTTCTGGAGGAAACTGGACTCAAGTAGATTATCGGATTTTTGGTGTAAACAGGAGCAATAGAAGACATCTAAACGCTACTTTTCCTCCTTATGAATTAAGTTTGAAGTATATCGCTACAAATGAAATGCCTTTTAGTTCTGTAACTTTCTTTCTCCGTAATAACTTACTTTTTGCTGTATGGGTTTATCCAAGAATGTTTATTGAAGATTTTCTTCCAACTGCAATTAATAATTATGGACAAGTTACGGAAACATTCATTGAACAAGACCCAG
>Ga0209755_10001834_pt1 | contig 31293 bp, 34 predicted proteins | sample TergutCo191P1_FD_187301 | JGI IMG/M metagenome (GOLD analysis project Ga0209755, IMG submission 187301) | Cornitermes sp. P1 segment gut microbial communities from Petit-Saut dam, French Guiana - Co191P1 (SPAdes) (version 2) | ecosystem: Host-associated > Arthropoda: Insects > Digestive system... | reverse complement strand
GAATTGTACACTATAATCAGCCGGATGTATGAGGATTATGCTCTTGGCACTATCCCCGTTGAATTGTACCAAGAAATGGTTTCCAAGTATGAGCAGGAGCGAACACAAGTGTCAGAAAGATTAGACAACTAAACGCAAACTTCATACAGCTTTATGCAAAAAAATAAAACGTAAACTTTTTTGTTTCGGGGTCTATGCTAATCTTGCTTATGCATCGGCGCATGGCTTTGTTTTTTGTTTTTGTGTCAACATCGGAATGCACCAGCTCTACAAGCCCGACTATTCTTTTCATAAATTCGAGTTTGTCTATGACTGGTGTGTTGCCGATTGCTTGCGTTTGCCGCAATTTTGATATTTCTGCGGTAATGTTTTCTTTATTCGTCTCGTATTCGTCTATTGAGTCAATCCCGCGTAAGTATGCTTGTTTTGCCCTCTCCAATGCTTTTTCAAGCTGTTTGGTGGATTCCTGCGATTTGTTTTTAAGCGGTTCGGCTTCTTTTGCCGAAGTCACAAAATTGCAGGAATCTATCGGCAAATTTTCCAAGTAGTTCAAAACAATATTTTCGGCATCCGGAACACCCAGCGAGCGACTGTTTTTACACGCTCCCATTCCAAAGCGGCCGCATCGGAAGCGATTGACTCCCCTTGTGTGCTTTACGTGTACATATGTTGAACCGCAAACAACACAACGCATGATGCCCACAAGCCAGTGTTGGCAAGCTGAACTTTCTCGCGCATAACGGGGCGTTATTTTTGCACGGGCTTCAATTATTTCTTGAACCCGGTCGAATTGTTCTTCGTCAATTATGGGCTTATGGTCTGCCTTTCTAAAAAAGGTTTCTCCGTCGCAGTTGTATAGCAAAAAGCCTTTGTATACAGGATTTTTTAGAATTTCGATTATTCCCGTTTTGTAAAAATTCAACCCGGTGCGTGTTTTGTAGCCTTTGGCGTTAAGCTCCCGTGATATTTCGTAGGTGGTTAGACCGTCTTCAAACCTGTTGAAAATCCATTTAACCAAATGGCTCTCCGCTTCGTCTTCAACAAGCGGCTGTTTCTTCACCGGACGGCAGTAACCAAACGGACTGCGGGAAAAATATATACCCTTGGACGCTTTTTCTTTTAGCCCCCGCTTAACATTTTCGGATAGTTCAATGCTGTATCTTTCGTCCATTACGGCGTATAGGGCATTCATGAGTATATCGGTTTTATAGTCCACAGATGGTTGCGTGATGCTGATAACGTCTATGCCGTCACGCTTTAACATATTGCGGTATACAATACTTTCTTCGTGATTTCGCGCAAAGCGGGAGGTGTGATAAATGATAATTACGTTAAATTTGTTTTGTTTTGCATCCGATATCATGCGATTGAAAGCGGGCCGCTTTTCTGCCGTGCGACCTGATATGCCTTCGTCGGAATAAACTTCGCTAAGTATCATGTCATTTTTAGTGGCATAATCCTTGATTAGTTTCAATTGACTGTCGGGGCTGTATTCCGTTTGCATTTCTGTTGAAACTCTAATGTAGGCTACGGCTGTTTTCAAGGTAATCACCTCTGTCTAGCGGGTATAAGTAACCGTTCTGTCCGTTGTGCGGCACGTTAATATAAGCTGATTGGCTGAAACTGCATAGAAGTATTCATTGGGGGAACCACAGGTATTGCCACATGAATCGGGGGTTATGCATATAGATAATATGCCGTGCAATGATGTCCAGCGCAGGTTAGATGCAAACTCCCCGGAGCCACGGAAGCCACCGCCATTTGACCCGAACACATAAAACGGTACCCCGTTAAAGTTCCATGCACCCACGATAGAATACTCGCCATCAGTTGATTCTACCAACGAAACATCTTCATTTTGTCCGTTTTGAACGGGCAAATCTGCGGACGGAGCAACCACATCAAATCCGGCAGAGCTAACGCCAAATATCGCTTGTGACGGTGAAAAGCCCGAAAATTCCAGCTGGTCAACAAGACCTTGTGCCGAAAACGGCATAACATCTAAATATTGTTGCGCCATTCTTGCCGCCTGTTCGTACCAATCCACATTGATATTTGCCACCGCGAACGATGCATCTGCCTGTGAAAAGCCTTCAAATTCAAGTTGTATAATCAATCCGCTACGAGAAAATGCTATAAAATCTATATAGTTTTGCGCCGCTCTTGTGGCATTTCTTTGGCTTACGGTTTCGGTTTCAATGGGTTCTATTTCGGATACAGGCGCGGGCGGCAGCGGGGTTGTTTCTTGTACAAAAAATTCACCGTCTCTGGTTGTGTAGCTAGGCACACCGATATATCCATGTGATGGAAATGTTCGGCTGGTTGGCGATTCGTCTGGTGATGGGTTGAATATCGGCCATGAAATGCTTAGTGCCACCACGAACACCACTACCGATACTGTCGCATATAGTGCAATCATGGGTTTACTTAGGTGTGAAACAATAGAACTGTTCACTGCGGTATTCAACGCCGAAAAGTCATCGTTTACGCTTTTGTCAAATTTTACCTGTACCACGCCGCGCCATCTTTGATGTACTAAAAAAACGCCTTTTTCTTCATTTTCGGCGGGTATAAATTCAACTTTTTTTATCTTTTTGAAAGGCAGTTCAACGGAATGCTCCGCACCGTTCCGCTTGCCGGTGATGACAATGCCACTTTCGCATAGAGTTACGCTACCGTTATTGGATTTTGCGGTCATAATGAGTACCTCCCCGATTATGTACCCTCGCTGTTTAGCGGGGGATTTTTAAATTGCAAAACTTCGCCTTTGACATGGGGAGGGCTTGCAATTGGAACGCCGTAGGCTTTTTCATTGTGCTGTTTTTTTAGTTTGTCCGCTTCTTTGGTGATTCTTTTTTGAGAAAAGAATTGCTTGCTGAATCCATCTCTGAATCCATCTCCGCATTTGCTTTCGCCAAATCAATAAGATTTTTTAGGGATTCGATATGTTCACGATTTGTTATGCCTTGCGTGGCAAGAAACTCCTCGGTAGTAATGAATATTGTTTTTACATCTGCATTTGGTTTGTCAGTCTTACCAAGCAAATAATCAGTTGTTACGCCAAAGTAATCAGCCAGTGCAAAAAGGTTTCTGTGGTCTGGCTCGTATTTTCCCTGCTCCCAATATGAAAGGGTACTGTTAGCGACCGACAGCTTATCTGCCAGTTGTTTTTGTGTGATGCCTAAATTTTTTCTAAGATTTTTTATTCGATTCATACTGTACACCTTTCAATTTACTTGAATAATATCACCCTAGAAAATAATTTCAATAATTTTGAAATAAAGATATTGACATTCCAACAATGCTCAAATATTATATGTATAAATTCCAAGTATCTTGAAATTAAGGATGGCGGTTAGATGCAATTCAAAAAGAAAAGAGAACTAACGGGAATGAGCCAACTAGAGGTTGCTACGAAATTAGGCATTTCAAACACAGCGGTTTCCATGTGGGAAAGCGGTTCAAGCAAACCGCGTATCGACATCCTCATAAAGCTCGCCGAATTATACAACTGCACCGTAGATGAGCTTCTTTCCTCGCAATCCCAAGCATCATAACCACTACGAACCCGAACAACCCATATCGGAATAGACTACATCATAGCCGCGAAAGAAGGTGCTTCATGAAAACCCAATATGTAATCGGCAAAGGAAAAAATGCAGAAACATGGACTTGCGAATCCCGATGGGAAGAATGCGGTACGCTTACTGATTTCAGCAAAGCGGAAGATATACGCCGATTAAACAACACTCAAATTGAAGCGATGAAAACCGCCGGGTTTGTTGTTGAAAACGTGCAATTGCTTGCGGCGGCAGTTTAACCGTGGCTGAAAAACATCTGCACGAGTACAGCGAAAACGATTTATTTCATGCCTTTTTTGACGAATGGGTAAATGTGTACAAGCGTGACACCGTGCGGGAATCGACGCTTCAAAAATATATTGCGGCGGCGGCATGGCTTTTGGACAATGCTTCCCATATAAAAATTGGTGAGCTGGACAAGCCAACGTACCAACGGATTATAAATGCATACGGAAAAACGCACGAAAAGTCTACCGTGAAAGTGTTTCATTCCTTGCTTAAAGGTGCAATAACTGCATTTATTGGGCGCGAGTATCTTAACGGCGACCCAACCCACGGCACAATCATAAGCGGGCGGCCGCCACGAAGCATTAAAGAAAAGTATCTTAGCAAACAGCATTTAGAAAATTTGATAAAAGTGTTGGAGCATGATGACGAGCCTTGCATTGATTTGCTCATCTTTCTTTTGGCAAAAACGGGACTTAGATTTTCGGAAGCATTGGCTCTTACTCCCGCGGATTTCAAGTTTAATGAAAAGAAGCTGCGGATTGTAAAAGCGTTAAACTATACATCATCACGGGGCGGGTTTAAGGAATTGAAAAATGACGCTTCGATTCGCACTATAACCATTGATAAAAATACCTGCACCCGCTTTAAGCAAGCAATAAAGGCGGCACATATCCAGCGTAACGAACTAATTTTCAAAGGCCCTGAAGGAGATAGAGTATTCAGCTCCACGGTGAACCGCCGCATCGAGATTCTTTGCGACAAAATAGGCGTAACGCCCATCACCGCCCATGGACTTAGGCACACACACGCATCTGTGTTAATTTACGCAGGCGTTTCCATAGAAAGTATATCTAAACGACTAGGGCATTCCAGCATTGCAATTACTCAATCTGTGTATTCTCACATAATAGAGGAGCTTAAAAATGAAGATTTCCAAAAAATTACTGCGTGTCTTGAAATGCTAGGTTAAATCTTTGGCGGGGTAGGGTAGTGCTAAAGTATAGTTATACTTTAGCGTTAGCGGGAAACAATGTTCGATTTTGGTTTTGTTTTCGCAGTGTGTAACTTGTTCCGTTTTTTAAGGGTATTTTTGCAAAAAATGTTTGCTTAAATTTTTTCACATAAAAAATAAGCCTTTCGGGCGTATTTTTTACCGCTTAAAAAGCGGTCAACCCGCGCAATAGCGGGATATTTCTTACTCAAATTTGGCGCGGACTGCGCAAAAAATATGGAGGGCTGCACATGGACAACCAAGACAATACAAGAAAAGTAGACGAGCTGGGCCGCGTGGTAATACCGTTTGAAATTCGGCAACGGTTGGGCATTGCGGATGGGGACGCGGTGGAAGTAATAGCAATTGACCACAATGTTGTAGTAACAGATTCAGGTGGATTTAAGAGTGTTGCACCACACGGCGGCATCCTGTTTAGACTTGTTAAGAAAGCGGGTGCGCACCGCTTGCCGGGGATATAGAGGGCAACATAAAGCGGGCGCGGGAGTATTGCCGCCAAATTAGGGATATGGGCGGAACGCCTGTTTCGGCGCATTTGATGTTTGATGGCGTTTACGACGATAACGACCCTGCGCAACGCAAAGCCGCACTTGTGGCAGGCCTGCAAATTCTTGAAATTTGCGACAGCGTGATTGTGTTCGGCGGCCGCATCAGTGAGGGCATGGCGGCGGAAATTGAATTGGCGGAACAGATAGGCATTCAGATAATATACGCCAACGCGAAACTCAAAGGGCAATGCGTGGGTATTGGCGCATGACAGGAGGTTGATTATGGGATTGATTGACGCTGATAGCTTAATCGCAAATATGGAGAAAGATTCTTCTTGGGAAATAAACTCATATGACTTTGGAAAAATCATGGAACACATTTATGACGTTCCAACCCAAACCCGTGCCACTGAATTGCTGGAAGCGGAGAATGACGGGCGGGTGATAGTTCTTCCGTGCGCGATTGGTGACACGGTTTACAGAGCCGTTCACGTTCACAAGTGTAGTGGTTGCCCAGATAATCTCTATACCCATGAAAAGTGTTCGCATTGCAAAATGTACGCGGATAACGGCGGCGGTTGCACCCGTGTAGATGAAAGATATGTACATGAAGTTAAGTTTTCTGTAGACGAATACAGTTTTTATACAATGAAACTACTCCGTGACGTTTTCCTCACCCGCGAAGAAGCCGAAGCGGCACTTGCAAGGCGGTGAGGATATGACCGCGGACAAGCTATGCGAAACCTGCCGCGAGCTGATGGGCGACGCTTCATATATAATAACGCCGTTTTTCACGATGCCGGCACAATTTTACATCTCACTTATACTTTCATTTAGCGGAGTAGTATGGCTGATAATACTACTGTTACGAAAATAAGACAGGGAAGCACAAAGGGGATAAAGCAATGTCGAAACGCCATATCAAAAATTTAGAAATAGGAACGGCGGCGATTCCAGTATTGGACGGCCTTAGCATTCCCATGCGCGGCAAGGTGCTAACCGCGCTTTATTGTGAAACAATCGGGACAGAGCCTGAATTTAACATAAGCAAAAATTTACTTGGGCGTGTTACTGCAATCCAAATCATAACGAGCCTATCTGATGAGCGGGTAGAAATAAGCACGGCGGCGATTCCTGTGCTGGAAGGTCTTAGCATTCCCATGCGCGGAAAAGTGCTAACCGTGCTTTATTGCAACGCAACAGGGACAGAACCCGACTTTAACCAAAGCAAAAATCTAACAAATATTGTTGCGGAAATCCAAATCATAACGCGACGCGCCAAAGAGCTTGACGAAAAAGAACTTCCTGCCAAAACAGAACGGCAAGAATATATGCGTCGTGTTCGCAGTAAAGCGGGCAAAGAAGGCGGGCGCGGCAACAAAAAGGATACCCGCGAAGCGGTCGAAAGCAAAAAAAGCAAAATGGAACTTTTAAAAGCAAACGAAAGCAAAAAAAAGCAAAAGTCTCAAACCCCAAGAAAGCCCGCAAAATCAGACCCTTTGGATGGTCAAATGCCTGTGGGGGTCTCTCTGATAAAATCGGATAAGATAGATAAGGATTTGATTGATAAAAATATAAATGATTCTCATACAAATCAATCTAATCATCAATCAATCACTATGGAGTGGTTGCATGAAATCGCGACGGAAATCAAGATTGAACTGTCTGCCGCCGGATTCTCGCAGGTTTTGGCAAGCATAACCGCCCGCATCGATGCCGCAGACAAGCCACCGATAGGCAATATTACAAACTACGCAAAAACCACCCTGCGAAATGCGCAAAAATCCGAAGCGCGGGCGGGTTACAGCAAGGGCGGTAAAAGTCCGCCCGCAAGCAATCCGCACCTAAACCGTTTCGCAAATTTCAACCAGCGCGAAATTGATTTCGACAAATACGAAGAACTGGAACGTGAATTATTAAACCAAAAGCTACCACCGACCGGAAGCGCGGCGGTGTAAACCACGAAAGGGCGTGTAATCATGCAAAAAGACAAAACCATCAAGTGGATTCCCATTAAAAATCTAGTGCCGCATCCAAACAACCCGCGCAAAAATCTTGGTGAGTTGGAAGAACTTTCCGCAAGCATAGCCGCAAACGGAGTGCGTCAAAATCTTATGATTTACCCCGTGGACGCGCCAACATACCGCCAAAAAACAGGCATAAAAAAAGCGTATAGCGGCGATTATTATATCCTTGCAGGGCATCGCCGCCACGCCGCGTCTAAAATTGCGGGGCTGAAAGAATTGCCTTGTGCCATTTACGATAATTTAACCATGACGGAACAAGTTGGCATGATGCTGGAGGAAAACTACCAGCGCAAAACTTTAACCATGGCGGAAGAAGCCGCCGGAATGCAACTAATGCTTGATTTAGGCGAGGACGTAAGCGGCATTGCAGAAAAAACGGGAATCTCGAAGCGTTCGGTTTCGCGGCGGATAAAAATTGTTAAGGTGTTAGGGGCAGACACGGTTGCCGCCGTGGAGCAAATGGCAGGTCAACCAATCAGTCTTGACGATTACGAAAAACTTTGCGACATCGAAGACCCCAATCTACGCGCCGAACTCACGGACAAACTTGGCACGGCAGACTTCGACCGCGCCCACACCGTTGCGAAAAACAAGCAAGTTACGCTGTCGTCAAAAAAGCAAATTTTATCTGCGGTGGAAAAGATTTCGCAAAAAATCGAAAACCCGGACGAAATTGAAAACCTAACGCCCGCCGAAAAACTATACCGTTTCGACTCCCAAGACCTGCAAACGGTTAACGAAACAGCAAAAGCGGCAAAGGAAATCGGCGCGGAAATCTATCACCTCGAAGACTCCGACGGCGCAATTCACGTTTACGTCTCCGGCGGCGCGATGGCGGCCGAAGTGAAAAAAGATAACGAGTACGACATCGCCGCCCGCCTTGAACAAAAAGCCCGCGAAGAACGCGCATTCAAGCTGGAAAAGGCATTTCAAGAAGCCTACGAAATCCGCATTTCCAATGTAAAAAGCCTAAAGCCAACGCCCGCGCAAATGGAAATAATAGAGCGCATGGAATTGAGCCTGTTGCTTTTGCCAACTCACTTTTCTTCATCCGCGCCAAAAGATTATGTAATTCGCAATCTGTTTGATATCAGGGGCGCGTTTGTGAAAGACGGCGAAACGGCACAAGATGCATTAGCCCGCCTAATTGACGAACCCGGTTGCAGTCGCAATGCGCTAAAGTTACGCACGGTTTACAGTTGCATAGAACCGGGTGCATCCGATAATATCAGCCGACTTGAAACCGCCTACGATTTCTTGGAAAGTCTGGGCTTCATCCCGTCCGAAGGTGAATGCCAACTACTGGCCGGAACACATCCGCTGTTCGCGAAACCCACAAGCGAAACCGAACCGAAAGCGGGCGCGGCATGAGCCACTGCAAAGACCCAATCTTTAAGACCTGCGCCCGTTGCCACGGAAACCAATCCACCATATGCTATACTTCCACCACCTACCATAACAAAATACTGGACAAACTTGACGATGGCGAACGCCTTTGGTTGCTGTGGGCGATTGCAAAAGCGGAAGGTTTAGATAAATATTTCAGCGGGTCTGTTTCTGATTTCGGAAAATCAGTACGCAAAATATATGGTAATACGGTTGATTTCCCGCGCAACGATATGTAAAATAAAAAAGCAAGCTGTGTGGCGGTTTTTCCCGCTGAATCCTTCCTTTCTACCTTACAGCACCAAATAGAAGGGAGGTGATGCATATGTCATTGTTTGAAGCGGTTTATTTGCTTCTAAACATTGCGCTGGTAGCATTGGCGTGGTTGACGTATAAAAGGAAAAAGTAGCCGCCCTTTTGGACGAGGTCAACGGCTACATTCCTGATGGTGTAAAGCTTTAACTATTCAGGGTCAGCGGGAAAACCGTCCCAGCTTGCATACATATCCAAAGTGAACAGCTCCTTCAAAAGTCGTTCACCTTGTAATTATTATATCCATATTGTAAACGGATAACCACACCGCGTCAATAAAAACAAAAACCGCCCACCAAAGGCAAGCGGCAATTGATAACGTTTCTGCGCGTACATGAAGTATATTATTCGATAAGCGGGACAATGTCAAATGTACGATTGCGCGGGAGGGCTGGTTTCATGACGCAAAAAGAGTTGAAGCAAATAATTCACTTAAAAAGGGAAATCGCGATACTTCGCAATCACGCGCCGGAAAATTGCGAAGATGATGGTGTGATTGACGCCCGCGTAAATGAATTAAACGCATTGATTGTTGCCACAGAAAAATTCATATTAGGCGTCCCCGATTCAAGAATCCGTGTAATTCTAACGCTACGATACATAAATGGAGCGTCATGGCATGATGTTGCCAAGACGATATATAAAAATATGACCGCAGATGCCGCACGAATGTGCGTTACCCGCTGGTTAAAACAAAACAGTAAATAAAACCTGTTCGTTTTGTTCGGCTATTATCTGATATCATTGTGGCACACACAAAAAGGATGATTATGATGCCGGACAAAGCGTACAAAACCTGCACATATCCCGGGTGTTCTGCACTCACAAAATCGCGGCGTTGCGAAAAACACAGCACCAAAAATCCAAACAAAGAATCGCAGTATGAGTATGACCGGTTTCGCCGTGATAAAAGCAGTAAATCGTTTTATAACAGTCCGGAGTGGATAAAACTTCGCAAGGCTGTACTTGTGCGTGATAACCACCTGTGTCAACACTGTTTGCAAGCCGGACGATTAACACCCGCAACAACAGTACACCACAAGCAACACCTACGGCACCGCCGAGACCTTGCGCTCAATGCGGACAACCTCGTAAGCCTGTGCGCACGGTGCCACAACCAAGAGCATTGACACCGAGACGCGCTACAGGCAACATCCCCCCCTATACGCAGAAATAATATGTAAAAATTTTAGACCGATGCCCGAGTATCGCGTGAGAAAAATTCCCAAATCAGAGATTTTTTTAAGTTGGGTGATGGTATGCCTAAACCGCCAAAGAGCGTGGCAATATTGAAAATCGAAGGGAAGTCGCACCGTACCAAGGCCGAGCTGGCGGCCCGCGAGCGCGGCGAAAAAGCCACACTAACAGGGGTAAAAATCAAGAAAAAAGATGCCGTCCGTAATAATATTATTGCAAACCGAGAGTTTACACGCTTGCAAAAATTATTAGCGGCAATTGATAAGGACGATGCCATTTATGAGAATGTTCTAAATCGCTACTGTCAGCTCTATGCCGAATGCCTTAATTTTGAAGTTGAACGGGATAATGTCTTTAAGTCAATAGATGAGATGAATCAAACCATGGGAGAATTAATAGACAGCGGGGATATTTCCTTAGCAGATTTTTATAAACAACGCAACGCGCTTTATTCAAGAACAATCAGTTTAGACAGGCAAATTCAAAATAAACGGGATATGATGTTGAAAATTGAAAAAGAGAACCTTATGACAATCGCGGCAGCACTGCGGTCTGTTCCAAAGCAAGACCCGGTTGAAGAAGACCCGCTTTCCGGTTTGTTCTCATGAGTACCCACGAAACCACAAAATATGCCCAATCCGTTGTTCGCGGAAGTTTGCGAAAAAAAGTTTGCAAGTACGAATATCTAGCCTGTTTGCGCCACATTAACGACCTGAAACGGCAAAAAACATCCGATTTTCCCTATGTTTTTGACGAAACACGCGCAAACGGCATCTTCAATTGGTTCAAAAGATGCCATCATGTGCGGGGGCCGTTCCAAGGCAAGTCGATAGAATTGCTGGACTGGCAAATGTTTGATATCGGCTGTTCGTTCGGATGGGTTCACATGGACACGGGTGCGCGGAGATTTAACGTATCCTTCGAGGAAAGGGCGCGGGGAAATGTAAAATCCACCGAAAAATCAGGGGAATGCCTGTATTTTATGTGTGCAGACGCAATTTATCCCCCCGGCAAGCCCGAAAAAGCGGAATTTGAAAGTTTGCCGGAGATTGAATGTGCGGCCGTTGACCGGGAACAAGCTAAGCGCGTGTGGGGTGATGCGCGAGCTATGGCGCAAGCTTCACCCGATATTGCAAGAATGTTGACGATAAAAAAGCACTCTATTGAACATAAAAAGCGCGGCGGTCATATTCGCGCACTGTCTAAGGACACCAAGAACAAGGATGGCGGCGCACCGTGTGGCGTAATCGTAGACGAATATCACGAACATCCAACCTCCGAGATACGCGATACGCTAAAAGGCGGATTTGGTAAACGAAGCCAATCATTTATGCGGATAATCACCACCGCCGGGAAGGATTCAGAGAACAGCCCCGCAAAAAAAGAGCGAGATACAGCAATAAAGATACTTGAAGGAATAATATCCGACGAAACATATTTCGTAATGATACGCGAGCTGGACGAAGAAGACGACCCCCACGATGAAAGCAATTGGCTGAAACCAAACCCAATTTTAAGAGGAGAAAGTGTATACGCGCAAAATTTGTACCGCGAAATTAAATCCGAACATGATTTAGCATTCGGAAGCGGCGACCCGTCAAAAATCCGCGAATGGATGACGAAGCGCGTAAACCGTTGGCAAGCAGACAGCGAAGAAAAATATTTCACCGCAGAACTGATGGACAAATGGAAGGGGCTTGCCGTTCCCCGTGATGAATTTCGCAAGCTGATTGCGGGTAAAGAGGTTTTTATTGGCGCGGATTTATCAAAATCTATAGACCTAACGGCAACAGGATTTGTGGTAAACCTTCCGGATGGCAGGGTTGCAGTATCCGCCCACGGTTTTATCCCTGCGGAAGGGGCAACACGGCACGAACATACCGACCGTGTACCATACCGTCACTGGGAAAAAGATAAATGGTGTACCATTACGCCGGGCGCAGTAACGGACTATAAGTTTGTAAAGTCTCATATGCAAAATACGTTGCACAACATCGGCTTGCAAATGCGCGAGTTTTGCTATGACTCATACAATGCCGTACATCTATCACAAGAATTGCGGGAGGAATACGGCGATACATCCATTGTAGAAATTCGGCAGGGCGTACAAACTCTGTCATTGCCAACAAAACGGTTTCGCGAAATGGTAATGCAGGGGCAAATTGTTCACGATGGCAACCCGCTTTTAACTTGGTGTTTATCGAATGCCGTAGAGGTAGTGGACAGCAACGAAAATATCAAACTTTCAAAAAAATACAAGAGTGATTCCCAACGGATTGATTTATTGGCGGCGGTAATGAATGCATTTACGCGGGCAATCATGTTTCCAAATACAGAAAACTTTAAGCTGGAAGTGTGGCATTTTTAGCCGTAATTACAGCCATCCGCGAGAGGTGATATGTTGAATATTCTCACACGCATAAAAAACATCTGGCGCGACCGTAGAAGCCGCAACGCCCAAACCGCTGTATTTGGCAATTTTAAAAGCTGGTTTTCGCCGCACAATATTTTTGCAAGAAAAAGCGAACATATCATAAGCAATAACGAAATGATTTTCGCGGCAATCACAAAACTTGCAAACGCAATGTCCAGCCTACCGTTGAAACTTTACAAAAATTTAGAGCATCAATCATCACACCCACTAGATTATCTTGTGTCCGTATCTCCCAACAATAGCATGACTGCGTTTACATTCGTACAGACTATGGAGGTTTTGCGCAACGCACACGGGAATGCCTATGCCCTAAAAAAATACGGGCGGAATATGGAAATTGAATCTCTAAACATTCTTGACCCGACTCGCGTAGAACCTGTTTTAGATAAAAAAACATCCGAGTTGTACTACAGGATTGACGCACCAACGGGAGTTTATTACGTCCACAATTATGAAATTATCCATGTCAAGCATATCAGTACAAGCGTAAAAGGCATAAGCCCAATTGATGTACTGCGGGAGTCAATTGCGTTTGATGGCGATATTCGTCGGATAAATATTGAACAAATGGACAATGCGATTAAGGCATCATTTGAGCTTAAATTGTCCGCAAATTTGTCAGCGGAAAAGCGAAAGGAATATAAAGAACAGTTTGAGGAGTTTTATTCAAAAAATGGTGGCGTAATAATAACAGAAAGCGGGCAGGAACTAAAGCCGTTAAAATCGGAGTTTATTGACACAAAGCTTTTTGAAGCAGAAAAAGTAACCGCGTCGCGCATCGCGTTGGTGTTCGGGTTGCCGCCCTACAAATTCGGCGCAGAAAGTCGCGCCAGTAACGAAGAACAATCAATAGGATTTGTTCAAGATTATATTTTGCCAACAGCTCGGCAATGGGAACTTGAATTAAACCGCAAATTACTATCAAGGGAAGAACATAAAGCGGGCTACGTCTTTAAGTTCAACATTTCGGGATTACTTCGCGCCGACACAAAAACAAGAGCCGAATTTTACACTAAAGGAATACGCTCCGGATTTTTCACGCCAAACGATGTTAGAACGCTTGAAGACCTACCGCCGGAACCCGGCGGCGACGTATTGCATATAAGTCGCGATTTACGCCCACTAAACGAGACTACGGAAGGGGACAAAAAAAATGGAACACGGTAAAAATGCCGCCATTGAAAACTGCGAAAAACGAACATTCACGCTAAAAATTGATGCAAATTCTATTGAAACGCGGGCTGTGAACGGAAAAAACACAGAAATTATCACCGGCAGGGCAGTGGTTTTTGATGAATACACCAAACTAGCAGATAGATGGGGCGAATCTTTTTTTGAACGGTTTTCTGCGGACTGCATGAGAGATACGTTAGGAGACGGGCATAAAATTATTATCCTATACAACCACAGCTGGGATAATTTATTGGGTTCTACCGTTGACGTGCTTACCCTTCAGTTAAAAAGCGATGGTTTGTATTTTGAATATACACCCAAAAATTTTGAACTTGAACGCCGGATAGTTGACCTTGTGCGAAGCGGCACAATTGATGGCTGTTCGATAGGTTTCAATGTAACAGACCAACAATGGGAAGAAAAAGACGGTAGCTACTTTAGGACAATTAAAGCGATAGAACTCCATGAGATGTCGCTTACGCCTATAGCCGCATACGAACAAACCAGCGTAAACATTGAATCTCGCAAATCTGCGAGTACGGAAAATGTACCGCAAGCTGATGGAAGCAATGAGGCGGAGGAGCGTTCCAAAATTTTATCGAATGCCGACGCGCTTCTTAAAAAAATAAATGGATAACGGAGGAAATGAAATGTCACTTTACAAAATGAAAGAACAGCTGGCAGTAATCGGAGTCGAACTTAGAACGTGTACGGAAGAAGTGCGTTCTCTTGCCGCAGATTCCGGTGCGAGCATTGAAACTGTCCGCGAGCGGCAGAAGTATCAAGGCGAAATTGAGGAACGGTACAACCTTCTTCGCACAGAAATTGAACGCGAAGAAGCCGAGACGCGCCAGCGATTAAAAGAAGAAAACCCAATTTCTATCACCGGCGGAGAAGAGCATCGTATGCAAGCGGCAATGGCGGAATTTATACGCGCAAGCGCGGGCATTGGTAAAATTTCCGAGGAAGCGCGTAATTTACTTGGAGCGATACCTACACCGCACGCAAGCGGCGGCGAAAAGCTTATGCCTGTAAATATTCAAAACACACTTGTTCACGAGCCGTTTACCACAAACCCGCTTAGAAAAGTGATTGGGGTATCAGACATTCCCGGACTTGAATTGCCTAAAATTGCCTACACCATTGATGATGACGGTTTTGTCAATGATGCTGATACCGCAAAAGAGCTTAAACTAAAAGGCGACAAGGTATCATTTGGGCGATTCAAAACAAAAATTAAGGCGCGGATATCCGACACGGTAATGCATGGCAGTGATTTGTCACTGGCATCATATGTTCAAAATGCACTTAACAGCGGGTTAGCGGCAAAAGAAAAAAGGGTTATTCTTGCGGAAACCCCAAATACAGGGGAAGAACATATGTCATTTTATGATACATCCAATGGCATAAAGCGGATTGGCGGGACTGATTTGTTCAAAGCAATTAAAAATGCCCTTGCAGACCTGCACGAGGATTACAGGGAAAGCGCGAAAATTGCTATGCGTTTTGCGGATTATTTAGAAATTATAGAAGCCCTGTCAAATGGAAACCGTACATTTTTCAACACTCCGCCGGAGCAGGTTCTTGGCAAGCCGGTGGAATTTTGCGACGCGGCGGTTAATCCTATAGTCGGTAATTTTAATTTTGCGCGTCTTAACTACGACGGGCCTATGATATACGACACCGACAAAAACGTAGAAACAGGCGAATATTTATTCGTTGTTACAGCGTGGTATGATGTGCGCATTTTGCTTAGTTCGGCATTTCGCATTGCAAATGTGGGTATAACAGACGGCGGCTCCGGTGGTTCGGATGGCGTATAGGGTAATACGGAGCTTTATTTACAATGACGTTCCGAAAAACATCGGGGACATTTTGGAGGCGGTTTCACCAGACGCGGCAAAGAAAATGGAACAACATGGCGTAGCTGTACCACTAACGCCCTCCAATTCGTCCCCGGACGAACCACCCGCGCCCAGTGCCAGCAAGCGAAAACCAAAACCTCCCAAGCAGAAAACGTAGCATGAAGCAAGGAGCTGCCAACTATGCCAGATGATGCGAGTACTCCCGCAACTAATTGCGACAAGAAAAAACGCAGTAACCTTGACGAACTCAAAGAATATCTGCGAGTTGACCATGACCACGATGACGCACAGTTAAAAATGTTAATGTGCGCGGCAAAAGAATACCTTAAAAACGCCGGGGTTGCTGTTTGCAACACGCCCTTGTACCGTTTAGCAGTGATGTTGTATGTTGCGGTTCACTACGAAAACAGAGACGGTGCGCAAAAAATGGACGGGTTTTCTCACGCGCTGCAAAGCATTATTTTACAATTAAAGGCGGCATAGTATGACTGTTGGCAAACTTCGTGAAAGAATAGGGCTTTACAAGGTGATTTCGCCACAGGGGGCGCACCAAATATTTAACCCTTCCCGCGAAAATGTAGAATTTCTATGTAATGTGTGGACCAAGCGCGAGGATAAAATTCAAGCAGCGCGATGGAACGCGATGGAAACCCTTAACATCTTGGAAAAAAAGCAATTTATCATACGCCACAGAAAAGACCTTTCCACTGATATGGCTGTAGAGTTTGGCGACAAGTTGTACAAAGTGCTTGCGGTGCAAGATTTAGACAATATGAAGCAGTGGACAATGCTTTTAACGGGGGCGGTGTGCGCGGATGAAGGCTGGAATTAGGTATCATGATAGCGATAAAATTGAAAAGTTCCTTAGCAATATAACCGCTGATACCGAAAAGGCGCGGGATAAATTCTTGCGTAAGGCAGGACGCGAAACAAAAAAAGCAATAATGCGTCATATGCCGCAAGATACATCCAACCCGCGACGGCATGATGGGCGCACTCGACTTGTTGACGATGTTAGCAGTCGCCTTGTGGAGGATAAAAGCTACGGACACAAGCAAGTGCGTGTTAGTGGTACACGGACAACGGGTACGCTTTGGCACTTAGTAGATGGCGGCGGTTACAAAAACAGGCGGGCTACTAACTTCATGACAAAAGCGATGAGCGAGGCGGAAAGCAAATTTGACTCCATCCTTGATATTGCGCTCAAAGAAGAATTTGGATGATGCCGATGGACTTAGTAGATGTGGTTTTCAAAGCACTTGGAGATATAACAATTGAAGGCATAACGCTTCCTGTGACACACATAACCCGCCCCCAAAGCATACCCGGCGTGTCATATCACTTTTATAATCGCAGACCTTCACTGTATGGTGATGGAATACCTATACGCGAAGAGGTTTATTGCCAAGTGACGTTATGGACAAAAGATGCCAACACAAAAGGCATTCCGGCGGAAATAGAAAACCGTATGCGTGCGCATGGTTTCAAGTCCCGCCCGGGGGATTACGATTTTGAACACCACGCAGGTATCTACAGCGAATCGCTGGTATTTTACATTGAATACGAAAAGGGGAATTAGCATGAATGAAAAGAAAAAAGTGGTAGCAAGGATAAACGTGCGGGATGTTCGTATAGCATTTTTGGTGACAGACGGGTCAGAAGGTGCAACTTATGAAGACTCAATACTAATCCCGGGTACAATGCAAATACAGCTTGCGCCACGGGTTGCATCGGCAGCACTGCACGGCGATGGACGGGCGCGGCATCAAGAAAACAGGGTAAGCGGCTATGATGTTACCTTCGACCATAACATGATACCGCCGCAGGTACTTTCTAAGATGAAGGGGCAAAAATATATAAACGGGATACGTCGCAGTAATGTAAATGCGCAACCCAAAGAGTTTGCAATGGGTTGGGTTGTTGATTTAATCGGCGGGGTAGAAGTGACATGGTTGCCAAAATGCCTTGCTTCACCATCAAACAAAAACATCCAGCAAACTACAGACACAGTTAATTACAGCACCGATTCACTAACCGTGGCATCATTTCCGCTGGAATATAACGGTGACTATGAATATATCGCAGATACCACGGACACAGAATCCGACTTTAACGAATCTGATGTTGCGGAATTTTTAAAAACAGTGCCTGCCGTTCCGCCGGAGGGTAGCATAGTTCCGGCGGAAGACAACGCTCTTCCTACAGGCATCACGGAAGATAGTTAATCATCTTGCGCATTGCATAATTCGTCAAGGGTAACGCCCAATGAGTTTGCCAGCTTGATTGCAGTTGATACCATGCAATCCCCTCGTTTTTCTATTTCTTGAATTGTACGCCGTGGTACACCTGAAAGGTCAACCAATTTTGGGACAGACAAGCCCTTGCCGGCGCGGATTTCTTTAAGCCGCATTGTCCTCATCCTTCCTGAAAAGCAACACAAAGCACAGGATAAACAGTGGCACTTTAGCCCAATCCAGCAAACTTGGATTGTTGAAGCTGCCATCCAAGATGTTTAAGATAACCAGCCCAATCAAAATTATAGCGATTGTTTTTCTTTTCATTTTTTACAGCAGACGTTATAATGAGTTCCCCCGATGGGGAGGGGGCTTATCGCCCCCTTTTGCTTTTGCGATTGGACTTGTTATCTGGTTGCTCGCGTTTGTCCTTCTTTAACAGTTTGCAGGCTGTAAGGACTAACACGGCAATTTGTAGCAAGTCCTTTATTATGCCAAGAATCTCACTTATGTCGTCCACTGTTCTCACCTCCTTTCTGAATTTATTATAGCACATTGTATTGTGCCATGTCAAGTATTTTTTCTCTTTTTTTACTACTTTTGCGCTAAAAAATTGGAGGATTTCCATGCCTAAAAAATTTGCAGTAACACCAATTGAACCGCTAATTATGGAATTTCCGGACGGCAGTACCCGTCAAGCGGCGTTTAATGTGGAAGCCATGATATGCCTACAGGAAGAATTTGGAGATTTGGCGGAACTGGTAAACGAAGAAATAGCGCGTCCTTATGAGCTTGCCGCGAAAATTTTGTATAGCGGGATGAAAACTTTTGACACTTCCGTCACGCTGGATGAAGCGCGGGCAATAATTGTTGGCGGCGGCGTGTTGCTTATGACAGAAATAATGAATCTTTTTGGGGAAAGCTTTGGCGAAATTGATGAAGAAGAACTAAAAAAAAATTTAATTCCGGCAGTAAACAAAATGCGGGAAAGCAGACCAGTATAAAATGGGACAACCTTTACTACATCTTTGTTATTGAAATGAAGCAGTCGGAAACAGTTTTTTATAAAAGTACATTGCGGAAGATTTTATTTTTAATTGATGAATATTTTAAATCTGGAGAAGACGAACCAACGGCACAGGGCGGCACGGTACAGGTGCAAGAAGTAAAAACCATGGGTAGCATAAGCAGAATGGCGCAATCTTTGGCGGGAGGGGATTAAAATGGCAAAGAAGGGTTTTAGGCGTACCATCACAATTGATTTTGATACTTCGCAAGTAGACAGAGGAGAAAAAAATGTAAAATCCGCAATGAGAGCCTTAAACTCCGAATTTGAAAAAAATGCCACAGAGATAAGGAAAAACGGAAAGGCATCGCAGGAGGTAGCACTGCAAAAAGAGGTATTGACTAAAAAAATTGAAGTGCAGAGTAAAAGAGTTGCCGAACTTCAAAAAACATACGATGATAAAAAAGATTCTTTGGGTGCATACGCAAAAGAAACGATGAATGCGAAAAATGAATTGAATAAAGCAGAGCAATCCCTTGGGAAATTAAAGAACCAATTAGCCAGCACAGATAATGCACTGGAAAGGCAAAAAGGTATACTTGGCGGAATTATCACCGGATTTGATGATTTTAGTGCATCTGCAAAAAGAGCGGGTGTTGATATTGATGCCGTGGCAACAGGGCTTCTTGCTACAGGCGCGGTACTTACGGGCGTTGGCGTTACGGCCGGAAAGATGGCACTTAATTTTGATGATGAAATGGTTAGGGTTAGAATGGCTGCCGCCGCCGCAGGTGAGTCAATAGATAACATTGAACCGAAAATATTAAGCGTTTCAAATAGATTTAATATTTCCGCAGGAGAGATTGCTTCCGCTGCCGCAAACATGATTAGTGCAGGGCAAGGTGCTAATACTTTGGGTGTGGCATTATCCAACGCCGCCGGGCTTGCGCGGCATGGCAATATAAGCATGGCAGAATCTCAAAAGCTTGTGACGCAGGCCGCATTGCTTTTCAATATGAGCCTTGAAGAACAAACCGTATTTGTAGACAAGGTTGCAAAAGCTACAGCCCTTGGAAATATCAGCGTAAGGGATATAACCGGGTCGTTGGAGAGAATTTCCCCCACATTGAGGTATGCGGGCATCGAAGCGGGCGAATACGTTGCCGCGCTGTCTGCCCTTACAGCCGCCGGCATACCTGCGCAGGAAGCACAACGTATGCTACGGTTTGTCCTTGAAGAAATGATAAAGCCGTCAAATGATGCGAAAGAAGCGGCGGACGAACTTGGCATTGCATGGGGAAGACAGCTTTTGCAATCCCATGGACTCACAGGAAGCATTATACATCTTGCAAATTCAAGCGGGCAACTGGGTGCAGAATACGAGAAGCTTTTTAGGCGGGCAAATGCCGGTATAGGATTTGGCATACTCATGCAGGAAGCCGACGTATTTAGGAAACACGTAGATGCATTGTCTGATTCCACAGGATTCATAAACGGACAACTTGAAATATTGCAAGAGTCTTCCGGGGAGCGGTTAAGAAGTTCAATCAATAGCCTTAAAAACACAATGATAGAGGGCGGCGGCGCATTTGACGACGTAGCAAACCGTTTGGCAGGGTTTATTGAAATGGTTGCTGGCATCCATCCGGAAACCATAACGGCAATATCCATTGTGGGCGGGTTTGCATTAACATTAGGCGGTCTTGTTAAAACAATCGAAGGCCTTAAGCGGGTACAGCAATCATATTTGATAGTGAAAGGTTTGGTACTTAAAGCTACAGGCGCACAAACGGTTGCAGAAAATATAGCGGCGATAGGCAGCGGGAAACTTTCGGCGGCAAGAGCAAAGCAATTACTAATGTCCGGTACATTGCAAAAAGCATATGCGGCGGAAGCAGTGAAGCGCAAACTTTTAACCGCCGCAGACCTTAATGCGGCAAAAGCGGCGGGCGTATTGTCGCAGTCAAGAATGATTGCAATAGGGAAAGCAGGGGGATTGACTGTTAAAAATACAGCACTTGCAAAATCAAACACTTTGCTTTCCAGTACAAATCTAAAGCTTGCGGCATCGAGCAAAGCGGCGGCTGTCGGTGGAAAATCTCTGGGTTTTGCATCAATGATGATGGCACCCAAGTTAATGATAGTAGCGGCGGCGGCAATTGCCGTAGCTGTTGCAATAGCGGCGATTGCAGGTCGGGCGCGTTCCGCAAGTGATGAAATTAAGAAAGCAACCCAAAGTTCACAACAGGGCGCGTTTGCAATGCAAAGACAGGTAAACAACCTCCCGCGCTATGCAACCGGAACAATGCACCATCGCGGAGGTCGAGCATGGGTTGGTGACGGTGGCGGGCCGGAAATTGTGGAACTTCCTGTTGGCACGAAAGTTCACAGTGCAAATCACTCACAGTTACTTACGGGTCAAGATAGAGAGAATGCGCAAGCACAAAACATTTACAATTTTAGTGAAGGTTCTATTGTTATTGACGCAAAATCCGTTAAAGATATGGCAGATGTAATTGAACTTGTCAAAAGCATAACACAAAGCCGTGTTGCGGTGATGGGGGTATAGCTATGGCACAGCAGTCGCCAACAATTCATACGCCCCCTTCCGGCGCGACCCATAACAGGAGAACCAACACGGGTATACCAATGCGTATTACAGTTGTGTTTAACGGCTGGATTGACAGAACCCTTGTTGTGGGGGTATTCAATCACAGCGGAACACCTCTCCGCTCCGGCTTCACTGGCTGGATGCAGAATGACAGCAACGCATTGATTAACGGAAACACATTTGAATTTACAATACCCGCAAATGAAATCATAGGCATCGGGATAATTCGGATATCCGCATTTGCATGGTCAGGAACATTAAGTGATATACCATTTACGCCGCCAGCAATGTCTACAAGTTCTACGGTGCATAGGGATATTACGGTGACGACAAATCCTCCGCTTGCCCCTATAAATTTATCACCCAGAGGGACTTCACAGAACAGAAACAACCCAATAACGATTTCATGGGAACATAATCCGCGCCCCGCAAGTGAAACAGGCGGGGTGGTTGACCCGCAGTTATGGTCTTTATTGCAATTTTGGCAAACAGGCAGCACGGAAACAACAAACGTTAATATACAAGGAACAACCAACAGCTTCACGATACCCGCCGAAACATTTATCACGGAAGCGTCTGTTAATTTCAATGTCAGAACATATGGCGGGAACGGTGCAGGGTGGGGGCCGCAATCCGCTAATGTAAGTTTTCCGCTGGTAACGATTAACCCGCCGCAACCCGCAATTAATTTGCAACCGTCAACTAGGCAAAATCCGACGCGGCAAATTCAGTTGCGATGGGAACACGTACCCGCTGGTGAGGGCTTTGCCGATTCGCAAGATGATTCAGAGGTGCAGGTGTGGCGTTCCGGTTCAAATACGCCCCCCAACGGTTTGCAAGCGATACCGGGGGAATTTGGCAACCGCCTAACCTTGATGGCAGATACATTTGAAATTGTGCAGGGCGAACCGAATCACCCGGTTAGATTTCGCGCACGTACACATGGCTTGCGCGGCGGATGGGGTGAGTATTCGGCAGTGCAAACTTTCAACCTTGCCCTAGACCCGCCGCTTGCGCCTACAAACCTAACGCCCAACGGTGCAACACAAAACCGCCGAACGGTGATTAATTTGTCTTGGCGGCATACATCGAACCCCGCCGATATGGACACTCAAACAGATTCTCTTGTGAGGTACAGGCAGGGCAACAGCCCCGCATGGGACGATATTACGCCAATACGCGCAGGTACATCTAACCGCTTAGATTTACAATTTGACACGTTCACAACCAACACGACGGTGCAATGGCGCGTTGCAGTAGAAACATTGCGTAATGGGGCAGGGACATGGAGCGCGGTAGCGACTTTTGCACTTTCATCCTTCGCGCCACAAGCACCTACAAACCTTGCGCCGACAGAAACACGCAACCCGCGCTTGCCAATGGAATTAACATGGCGGCACGTTGCTAACGAACGCTGGTTTCCGAATGATGGCCAAGTGGATTCATTGGCGGAGGGCTGGCAAGGCGATGACCCCGGCGAAGGAAACGGGATGCAATTTAGAGGTTACGCCGAAAACCGCGCTATAATCCCACCAAACACATTTACGGATTTAGTGCCGCTATATTTCCGCGCAAAAACAAGCAGTAATCTGGGTGGCGATGGACCATGGAGCGAGCCGGTGCAAATTCCACTTGCAATCACCCCACCGTTAGCACCTGAAAATATTGAAGTTCTAACGCAATTTCCAAATCCACGCGGCATAATTCGCGTGTCATTTACCCACACGAAAAACCCTGATGCGCATAACGATGCACAAACCGACAGCATTCTACGCATTTGGCACGACGAGCGCACACCTTTTTATTTCCACGGCGGAACCGGAAATATTATTGACATTCCCGCATTTACGCTTAGTACCGCTATTCCGACAGCATATTTTCAAGTTTGCACCGTCGCGGAAATAAACGGCGACGGCGATTGGAGCGAACCGGAAAGGATTGATTTGATGGCAACACCGCCCCACGCATCGGTGCTAACACACCCAGACCCAAGAGGGGTTGCCGTTCCGGCAACGGGCGGCGTATTTTTGCAATGGTCTTATAATTCACCATATGACACTTTCCCCTCCCGTTTTGATGTGCGGTACCGCATTGGCGACGTTGAATACACAGATGAAGACTGGGCTGAAAGTGACTGGGTATATATTCAAATTAATTCGCAGGACGGTATTCCCGCCGCAACAAATACCACAACCCGCGCCGAAACCATGCAAAAAAGACTTGAATGGCAAGTTCGGGCATGGGGTGAGTTGGGCGACATGGGGCGATGGAGCGGCATCGCAGTGGCTTTCATTATCGGAACACCTCAAACGCCCACGATTGTTACAGTAGCCAACAGCGGCAGACCGCAGATAACATTTTCTGCACAAAACGCGCTGGCATGGGAGATAGAAATATATGAAACTTTCCCGCAACATCGGCCGCCAGCTGAATCACTCCCCGATGAGTTGCAATATTCAACAGGAAAGCGGGTTTTCACGGGCGCATTTATCCACCGTGTAGAGCGACTTTTTGCAAACTCACTGTACCGCGCAAGAATACGGATATTTAATGAATATGATATTCCTTCCGAATGGTCACAAAAATTTTTGTTTTTCGTGGGCGCAGACTGCCCGCAAGCATTAACACTTACAACCGCAAATAATTTGAAATACGGCACTACTTTGTGGTTTGACGGTAGCGAGCGCACGGTGTACATCTACCGCGCAGAGTTGGTCAACGATGATTTTACGGCGAAAGGTGAATTTTTACGCATTGCCCGTGTTGTTGATGCAAAATGCTTTGAGGATTGGACAGCCCGTCCGGGGCAACGGTACAAATATTTCGTGCGTGTGGTCAATGCCGATTATGGATTTGCCGACAGTAATGTAAAAACGGCAAGGTCGGAATTTATGGAGACAACCATAGCTACGGCAGACACCCCCAAAGATATTGTTTCGTTTAAGTTACAACTTGGAAGAAGTCCCACCAAGGACGGTCACTCCGAGAATGCAAAAACTTTGACGCATTTCACCGGGCGCGAAAGGCCTGTTTTGCAAGTTGGCACACACATAAGCCGCGCGGAAACCTTTGAATTTTATGTATCTCTCTCCGACCTTGCCAAACTTAAAAAATTTGACCAAAGCAATAAAACGCTTATTCTCAGGGATTGGCGCAAGGGCGTGATTTACGGCACTATCACAGGGGGCATTAGGGATAGCGGCGACGGTTTTTCTGCACGCAGTCACGTTTCGTTTGTTTTTACAGAAACGGATTACCCAAGGGAGGTTGAAATTGAATGAATGTACCTTCCATCCAACGCAACAGCATTGGAAATCCCGTGACATACACGCCGCAAGCCATAGAAAACACCTTGCGACTAACAGACGGCACACGAAAAATATCTTTTCGTTACGACCTCTTAAACCGTCACGATATCAAAATAGGTGAGCTGGACGGCATCACCCGCGCCAAAATTTCATATGGCGAGTTTCGCGCAATAAAACGGTCGGCATCTTTTGGGTTGAACGAATACCAGCAAAAAAACATCAATTATCTTACAGACCAAATACAGCCGTGGTTTGTGCTTCATATGTCGGACGGCGGGACAATTGACTTTCCGTTGGGAATATTTTTGATTGAATCTCCCGCAAAAACGGCTACAGGAAAAATATGTACCCGCGACATTGGCGCATATGACAAGACAATCATAGTTGAACAGGACAAGCTAATGCGGCGGTTTTTCATCCCCAAAGGCACAAGTTACGTAGCCGCAGTTGAACGGGCATTGAATCAAGCGGGCATTGTAAAAATTAACATCGTGCCGACTGATGAGCCGCGGTCGCTCCCTTTCGATCGTGAATATCCGATAGGCATGAAAACACGACAAGTATGCAACGAACTCTTGCGTGAATGCAATTACACATCGCTATGGGTGGATGAAAATGGTTTTATGAGGGCAGAGCCATATATCACACCTGCACGGCGCGAAATTACACACATTTACGAAACGGGTAAGGATTCTGTTATTGCGCCGGAGATGGTAGAAAGACTTGATATCGCCACGCGCCCCAATGTATTTATACGGGTTGCACAAAATTTGGAAGGCGACAGAGCATTATATTCGACCATTGAAAATAACGCCATTGACAGCCCGATATCTATTGTTAATCGCGGGCGACGCATTGTCAATTTTGAAGAAATATATGAAATTGAAAGCCAAGCCGCGCTGGATGCATTTGTTGAACGCATTGCGGTTGAATCTACCAGCGCGTATTCACGCCTCACCTTTGGCACGGCATTAATGCCGACACACGGCAATGCAGAAACTTTGCTTTGCGTTTTTCCTGAATTATTCAACGTCCCGCAGCGGTTTCACGAAGTAAACTGGGAAATGCCGTTGCAATACGATGGCACGATGAAACATATTGCAAGAATGGTGGTGCGGCTGTGATACCTTCAATAGATGAATTTTTTGCCGAAATTTCAGAGCTTCAAGATAGGGTTTCCGCGCTTGAACGAACTACTATGCCGGAATATCCACGCATAACCGGATTTGATTCCGACGGAGTACCGCGCTTATTGTTTGACGAAGAGCGGACTGCGAGCCGCAAAAAATTTATGCAAATACAAAACCGTGACCTGCGCGAGGGTGACAGGATTTTGCTTTTAAATAACATAATAATGGGGACGTGGACAAGATGAGCATGACTAAACAATTTGACATCGCACTAAACACAAAGCATCAAGGAAGCCAACGCACAGATATTTTAGTAAATCAAGGCGACACGCGAAGTATCGTTTTTAATTTCCGCATTTATGACGATGTTAGCGAAATAAATTACGATGATGTTTCCTCCGCTGTGCTTGTTGTACTAAAGCCTGACACTAATTCCGTGGTGCAAACTCTTGAGCGGCGGGCTGGCGGTGGGTATACCGTGGTTTTATCGCAACAAGCAAACGCAGTTGTAGGTGTGGCAACGGGTTCGCTTGCGCTGTACGACAGCACCGACGCAAGAATAACGACGCTAAATTTCACCTTCCTTGTTGGACGCGACAACATACTTGAAACAATAGAATCTGCCACGGAATTTGACGCGCTAAAGCGGGCAATTGCCTTGCTTGAATCCACACTGCGGCTTTATGAAGAGTTCCCTCGGTTGAAGGTACTTGGAAGCTTCCAAACAGAGGCGCAACTTATTTCTGCATTTCCCGATGGCAGCAGTTTGGATGGTGGATTCTTTGTTGGTATTGGTACGAATGCCAGATATTTTTACTGGGACAGGCTAAATAACCGGTGGGCAAACGCAGACCCATGGCGGGGAGATGCAGGGTTTGGGATTCATGTTGTAGCCGGCCCCCGCACGGCACAACAACTGCATGACATGGGAGTGCGAGTCAATGACAGTATCCTCGTTACATTTCAGGCTACGCATCCCGGCCACACGGTTGCCGGAACAACAAGACCTCTGGGCGAAATTTTAACGCGCACAGGTGAAGCTATCGCAAGTACGTCTTTCACGGTAAGCGGGAATATTCGCGGGGTACAAGGCGCACCCGGGATACCCGGAGCAACCGGGGAACCGGGAACATTTCTGGTGGTTACAGCTGCCGCCATTACGGGTGTCCCCGGAGGGTTCGTAATTAATGATACATCCATACCCTCCCCAATACCCGAAGGGTTTACTTTTGCCTTGCGTTTTAATGCTTCAAGTACTCTAACTCCAACCCTTTCCGTAAACGGTAGCCCGCTTGAGCGTGTGGGGTTTATAACTCTTGGCAGATGGAGAGGGCATCAGTTTGCTCCAATGGAGAGCTTTAGTCCTCCAGACCAATTACTGCCTTTCGGCAGAGCTGTTGTCGTCAAATACAGCCATAATGTGGAGGGCGTGAACCGTGAAAATGTGTGGGCGATACTCGATGCACAAGCAAACAATAACCCTCACGATGGTTCAAATGCATTATTCACATCCGGCGGTGCATTTCTATTACGTGAATCCTTGCAAAATCAAATAGCTTCCATTGCCGCGGGTGTAGCATTTCAATCCTCTTGGAATCCTACCACGAATACGCCCGAACTGCCAGATGCGCCGACGCAAGGGGGAATGTATTGGATAGCCGGTGCCGCAGGTGAACGCTTTGGCCTAAGCTTTGAACCCGGGGACTGGCTTGTGGCAAGGGCAGACCTTACGTGGGATGTAATTCCTATAACCTTAGCCATCAAAACGCTTGTAGATGAAAAACAGGACAAAATTCAAATCCTTGGACACCACAATATTCTCACTGCACCCGATACATTTGGCGGTCAACCCGGGGCGGTTGAGATTAGCACCATAATGCGAACTCCCCATGCGCGAAACACTTTCGCATATTTTGAACCGGGCGGTATTTCACCGACGGGGCAAGTGCGGGGTGATATTCCTTACGCGCCAACCGTAGAGCGTGTAGACGAAACACACTGGGGGGAAACATGGGGACACAACCCGAACCCCGACCGCAATATGCTACGCCTTCGATATAATTGCGCGGGAAACGGTAACGATGGAAGCCAATCCGATAACGGCGGGCGCATGGTACAAGAGGTTCACAACAGCCGCACAGGGCAAACCGCATTTCTCAAACTTGGCGAAAGCGGCGGTATTCAAGCATCGGGGCACGGACGCAGTACAATAACAGACTTCGCAACGGATATGCGTACCCAGTTTGCGCGAACATTTGCAACAGGCAATTCCTTTTCCGGAATACACCAAAACGCGGTGAGTTTATTAACGGATGATGCTAATTTCCAATTGAATCAATGGGCGCAACTGCATCTTTCCGGTCATGCAGGTAAATTCATGTATAACTGGGCAAGAGATGTTATGTCCGGTAATTCACACAAAGAAATGCACGGCAGTGCCGCACATCAAATGTTCGATTTTGCAAGAGCTTTCATGTCCGGATTTACCAGCGACCAAATGCATAACTTTGCTCAACGATTTATGTCGGAACACAGCACCCACCACCAAAGAGGGCATGACCCAAACCGTAACACGCCCTTCGATGATACGCCATTGTGGGAGGGCGGCCCAGCAACAGGTTTCAGACGGCGCAGAAGTGCGCAACCTGCGGAAGACGGCGCGTTTTCCGCGCTTTATGACAATATTGCGTTTGTCATGGCGGGTGCGATTGATGATTTCATGAACGACCCCAATTATCCCGAGGAAGCGAAAAATGCGGCATTGGTTTTATGGGATACAACCCGCGCCCGCTTGGGTGTGCTTAATACGTCCCGTTTTCTAACATACAATACGGCAGATGTGCAGTTTGGCGGCAATTCGGAAACCTTTGGTGCGGATGGCACACTAACACATAGAAGCACCAACAGAAACAGCGGCTTTGGTGTTGACCTCATGTTTGAATCATGGGACGCAAACACGCTTGTTCACTTCTTGGCGGGTACACAGTTTAATGTAAAAGGCACGGGGTTTTTTGCCCGTGACGGCAAATTATTTATCGGGCAAAGTCAAGCGGGCGACCGCCCGGGTTCGGAAGGTTCACTTTTAAGGCTCGTTTTAACTACCGATGATTTAATGGCATTGGCTGAAAAACTTGACAACATGATGTCACCATCAGGGGCGGTTGCACTAAACGCTACAGAAACCATAAGTGCCGGGCGCGGAACATCCCCCCCGCAAACCGCTACGCCAATAACCGACTTCATGCGCAATTACTGCGAAGGGCTTTTCTCCAAAGAAGACGCTATGGAACTGGCAAAAGAAATTGAAGCCGCCGCCAAAGAAGAGAAAAAACGCAAAGCGAAAGAAAAAGCAGAGCGCGAAGAAAATCACAAAAAAGCAATCGCGGCACAAAAAGCCCACGCAAAAGCAATGAAAAAACAAGCCGCCGAACGCAAAAAAGCTGAAGAAAAGCGTATTGCCAAGCTGGAAGCCGAAAACAACGAGCGACAACTTTTGCGCGAAAAAGACCGCCAACTGCACATGATTCACATAAAACGCACTATCCGTGCGGAAAACAAATTCCATTTAACAGGAACGCTGGACGCACACCTCCAACTTGAAGCCATACACGCCGAAAGAGCCAAAGAACAAGCGGCATTTGTGAAAATTGCAAACGGAATCTACGAAACAGACAACTATACAAAAATCAATGCGAAACTTGACGGCATGATTGAAGCAAGCGAAAAACGCGAAAAAGCCGAACGCAAGCCGTTTGAAAAATTCATTACAGATTGGCGAATTAAAGCCGATGCGGAACAGGCAGCACGGGAAAAAGAAGCGCAAGAAGCCTTTGACGCAATAATAAACCAGCGTGTTGCGGATGGCGTTGCAAAAGCACTTGCGGCGCATGGACTTAACAGTGAGGGGGCGTAGTTTATGCGAGAACGAATGTTTTTATTGCCCGTCGGCGCGATGGGCGGTTGGCTTGCGGCAATATTTGGCGGATGGGACTTCGCCCTGCAAACCATGATTTTATTTATGGTGCTGGATTATATATCGGGCTTGATTGTAGCGGGCGTTTTCAAAAAATCGCAAAAAAGTGAATGCGGCGCAATAAGTAGCCGAGCCGGATTAAAGGGTATTGCAACAAAATGCATGATGTTGATATTTGTGATTATGGGACATCATCTTGACCATTTGATGGGATTGGAAATGGCACGGCAAACTGTAATTTTCGCATTCATAGCCAACGAAACCGTAAGCATAATCGAAAACGCGGGGCTGATGGGCGTACCAATTCCCGCCCCACTGGAAAAAGCAATTGATATTCTAAAAATGAAAGGGGACAACGGAAAATGACAATAGCACAAAGACCAAGCCCTAACCGCACGGTATTGCGGAATGGACGAATACCCGACATGATTGTGAACCACATAACGGAAGGTGCGTTTCCCGGCACACATGATTGGATTTCGCCGCGCCCGGCGGAAACGATTGCGCAATACCATGCGCGTGTCCCTGTCGCTTCCCGCGTTTCGTACACATTCACGATATCCCGACGCGGTGAAATCACGCAACACGTCCGAATCGAAGACACGGCGTGGGGCAACGGCACAACCACCGACGGCGGCAACCGTTGCCATACCACATCCCGCATTGCGGAAATCCGCCGTCGTCGCGAAAACGCCAATCAGTATACAATTTCAATCGGCTATGAAGGACGACACAGCGAAAAGCAAGGCGGACTAACGCCCGAACAGTCAAACGCCGCAATCTGGCTACACGACCACATCCGCAAGGAAGTACAGCGGATTTACGGCACAGAAATACCAATTTCACGGAAAAACATAATAGGCCACGTTGACGTAACCCCGCGCCACCGCCCCAACTGCCCCGGCGTGAATTTCCCCTTTGAAGAAATAATTTCAGCCCTAAAAAAAATGGAGGTGATGGAAATGGTTTACAGAACCGTAGAAGAAATGCCCGATTGGGCGCAACCGGGCATACAGCAATTAATTGACCTGCGTCTATTAAGTGGGCGTTCTCCCGGTAACCTAGACGTAGACGAAAATATGATGCGGACGCTTCTCGTTGTGCGCAATATGTTCGAGCATAAGGGGTTGCTTCCGGCAATTGCATCAAGTACACTATAGTGAGATGTAAAAGCGGTGTAGGTATGATGTTGTGTTAAAGCCACCTTAAACCAATCCCTTGCCGACAAGGAATCTGCGAAAGAAAACACTGCGGCTTTCCTCAAAACAATTCGGCAATATACGGAAGCGGAAACCATAACGCGCCAAATGCTGGTTGAGCTGATAGAC
>Ga0209755_10001833_pt1 | contig 31307 bp, 30 predicted proteins | sample TergutCo191P1_FD_187301 | JGI IMG/M metagenome (GOLD analysis project Ga0209755, IMG submission 187301) | Cornitermes sp. P1 segment gut microbial communities from Petit-Saut dam, French Guiana - Co191P1 (SPAdes) (version 2) | ecosystem: Host-associated > Arthropoda: Insects > Digestive system... | reverse complement strand
AGCACAAGCATATGAAGGTTATTTTGAGAGCGGTAATTTTTATACAGCCGGCAAGCCGTTGCGTATACCGGAACGGCGCAAAGTATACATCACTATATTTAATGAACCGGTACACAACATCCCCCCGGCAACTGCGCCGGATTGGCTGGGCGAATTGCACCAACTGCTGGAAGAATCCGGTGATGAAAAATTGCACATGGAAGATTTTCCTCGAATGGATTTCGGGCGAGAGCCACTTGTTTTTTCTGATGAGAGGTAAACCGCTATGGTTTATGCGATAGATTCAAACATAATCATCGATTTTCTAAGCCGAGAACCATCGGTGGTTAAGCAGTTTGACAAAGCAGTTCTTAATGGATCCGGCATAATAATACCGGCTGTTGTTGATTATGAGGTGTTGCGCGGATTCTACCACAAACCAACGCCGCGCAAAGAAGCCGTTTATAACAAGCTGCGCGTAAATTGCCCTGTAGTGGAGGTTGATGTTGCCATATGGAAGCGAGCAGCCTCTATTTGGGCTACGCTTCGCAAAATGGGTAAAATCGTTGGGGATGCGGATATTATCATTGCCGCCTGTTGCATGGAAAACGGATATACCCTTGTGACACACAACGCAAAGCATTTTATTGATATAAGCGGGCTATTGATGGATGATTGGCCAAAATAAAGGATGCCCGATTGCAGAAGTTATAGAAGATACTGGCTTAACTAATTCAGAAGTAGAAGCTCTAAAAAGGGGATGTCTCGTTAATGGGTAGTCTCAAGAGCATCCGGAGTAAGGGCTGATAATTGTTTTCTACGGCAAATCGCAACTCGCAAGGCGCGCGAGCTACGCCCGCGCTGTTGCTCAAACAAGCGATTTACCTACGAAAACAGTTATCAGCCCTTCCTCCTAGCAAGTGAGAGTAGCGAACGATCCAAGCAAGTGAGCGTAGCGAACGATCCAAGCAAGTGAGCGTAGCGAACGATCCCGTAAACTCAGCAATTCTCCTGCCAAGATCACGCTAGCGCAATCATAACATATAAAACATACAGGTTTAGTATGTTATCATTTAGCGGGCGGGAGCCTCAACAAAAGCTAGCCGAAACACAGGAGTAAGGGCTGATAACTGTTTTCGTAGGCAAATCGCCTGTTTGAGCAAGCAGGGCGCCAGCGGTGCCCGGCCTTGCGAGTTGCGATTTGCCGTAGAAAACAATTATCAGCCCTTACTCCGGATGCTCTTGAGACCACCCATTAACGAGACAGCCCCGTTGCATTGCTAGGCTCTATATTTCCATACTCTGCCTCTGCCGCCCTGTACGCTTTCGCTTTTTTTCGTTGAGGTTTTTCAGATTGTCGATATATCCAGCCATATCTTTCAACATAGGTAATGTTCAGTATATTATGGCTCCCGCATACGAGCGTCGTCGATTGCGTTGATTTGAATTAGTATCCTCTGTTTAACTTGGCTTGGATTTCTATTCTTTTGAAGATAATCAACAGCACCAAGCTTTAAGCCTCTCTCTTTTTCTTCTGGTGTATCCAAGCTGGTATTGAAAATAACGGGAATATTTTTAGTTTCAACCATACGTTTCAAAGTAGAAATAACTTCATACCCAGATAAATCCGGCATGGCCACATCAAGTATTATTAGGTCTGGAATATAATTTATCGCCGTAGTAATTCCATCATTTCCATTTTTTGCTACGAGTACCTTAAATTCATCTTTTAATACAGCTAGTAAAAAATTTACACACATGGCATCATCATCTACGATGAGGATAGTGTTTTTTTGTGTGCTTTCCATGTTTTGCACCCTGCTTTCTAAGCCGATATTTATGTACGCAATTATATACCATAATTTTCCTTTAAAAAGTTGATGCTATTATAACACCATTAGCCCACCTTTCTAATTAATAGCGCAATAGCGACATTAAAATGGTGGTAAAAGGGAGTGATTTTTTTGGCATCAACTGACAATTTGGTTCGATATACACTACGGGTAAATAGGGAAATTTTCAGGAAATTCCGATACGTGGCAGATTCAGAAGGAAGAAGTGCAAACCGCGAGATTGAGCAGTACATGAAGCGGCGGGTAAAGGAATTTGAAGAAGAACATGGTGAAATTCCTAAGCCTGGGGAAGAGTAAAAGAGCTTTTCAGCTTGCAAAATGAAAGATTGAAAAAAATTATTTCAAACATAGCCCGAATATAGTATAATTTGCATCAAGTGGTCTGACAAACAGGGAGTGAAAAAGTGTATGGAAAGCAAGCTTCGTAGCTTATATTGCGTAAATATACTAATGCTATGCCTTATTCTGCTTACTGCATGTGGCAATGCAGAACCGGTAAATGTTCTTAACGAAATAACTGCACAAGAAATATATATAGGACTCGCTTACCCCGTAGAGGCCATTGATGCAGATACCCATTTTCGCAGGGGTGTTGACTTAGCGGTGGCGCAGATTAATGATAGCGGCGGTTTGCTTGGTCGAACCTTGCGGTTATTGGTACGTGATGACGAAGGCGATGCACATATGGCAATGCAAATTGCAAATTCCTTTTATGAACAGGGGATAACGGCGGTTATCGGTCATTGGAGTAGTAGCATCTGCTTCTTTGTAAAAGATGTATACGAAGAAAATGGCATGTTAATGCTAATGCCAGATGCGACAAGCACAATGCTGTTTGATTATTACCATAACTATGTGTTTCGTATGGTGGCAAACAATCAAGTATTTGCGGAAGCGATAGCGCAGCATATGGAGGATAACGGCTTATCTAGGGTCGCCATTTTTTTTAGTGATGATGAGTATGGCTTAGATTTTGCATCGGTTTTAGAATGGGAGCTAACAAGGCGTAACATAGTGGTTATTGACCGCATAACAAGTATTTCTGTCGCTAATGTGACTACAATTACAGACCGCTGGAGGGCCTTTGGCTGTGATGCAGTGGTGGTAGTCGCTTCTGCAGAGGACAGCATAGAGGCAATTAGGCTAATCCATTCCGTTGACAGCAGCCTTCCATTTTTTGGTGACAGCTTTTTTAGCAGAATTTCATTTATGGAAGCATTTAAGAATTATGACATAGCCCTGTATATGGCTACCTATAGGCACGGGTACATAGATATAGATTTTAGCGAAGCCTTTTACGCCGTCCATGGTTTTGCGCCAGACATGTACGCTATGTCGGGGTATGCCTCTGTTATGCTAATTGCAGATGCCATGCAGACGACGGGTACAATCTGCGGCACACAAAATGCGGCCTTTGTAGCAGGTCTTACAGACCACCCCACAATTGTGGGTAGGCTCACTTATTGCGGCACCACACAGGAGTTTGAAGGTTTTTCAGCTACCGTGTACCGTGTAAACACAGGAGGGCGGCAAGATGAATGACAACATAGAAAAAATGGTGTCGGTTGTAGAAATAAAATCATGGATTTCATTTGGCACGGTACTTATTTTACTTATTATTGCTTTGTTATGGGGATTTTTGGGTACAATGCGGCTACAAGAGGAAGCAAGCGGCGTAATTGTGCGAAGCGGTAGGGTATTTAACATATACGTCGCCTATGATACGGTGCTGTTGGACTTTACCCTACAGCCCAACCAGCATGTAGAGCGTGGTCAAGTAATTGCCAGGGTAGAGCAACTAGGCCTGGTTAGTGAAATTAATCTGCTAATTGCAGAAAATGCACCAGAGTCAGAAATTAGCGCGAAACAAGATGAACTTATTGCAAGAAGCCAAATAAAAACTTACGATTATGGTCGTGTAATGGATGTATTTGCTCGTAGTGGTGATTTTGTAAGGCGCGGCGAGCGTATTGCTACCATAACGAGGGAAGCACCCAGAACACGAGCCTTAGAATGCCTGCTGTTTATTCCAATGAGCCAAGCAAAATATATTCAACGCGGCATGACGGTAGATATATTCCCTGCGGGCGTTAGCCGGAAAAACTACGGTAATATGCTAGGTACTGTGCTGTCTGTAAGTGAGTTTCCCGTCACATTCCAGTATTTATATGATGTGTTGGGTAGCGAAGAGCTTGCAAGGGAGTTTATGCAAGGCGGGGCGGTACATGAGGTATATGTAGTGCTTGTCGCATCAGAGGACACCGCAACAGGCTATAGCTGGACAACTTCCCTTGGCCCTAACAAAACCTTTGGGAACCTAACATTGGTGGAGGCATCTGTCGTTAGGGAAGTGCTACGTCCCATAGATGTATTTTTTAATCCCTAAGAGGTGAATTAGTGTATAAAAATATGCGTGCTATGTTAGGTAAAAACAAGCAGATTATTTTCTACGTTTTTGCACTTAACTTGATTTTGCTGATTCCGGCGGCACTTGCGCCCATTTTTAAGCAGGTGTTTACCGATTATGTGTTGGGTGCGGGGGTTATGGATTGGTTGCCGCATTTAATTGTGCTTATGCTTGGCATTGCTTTGCTTGCTTCCTGCGTGACTTGGATGCAAAAAAGCTGTTTGCTTAGGCTTGCCAATAAAGTCGAAATTGCCGGCACAAGCCAATATATTTGGAGGTTACTTAATTCCCCCCTGTCGTTGTTTAGTAAAACGGACAGCTATCTGCTTGTTTCCCAGGCAAATGCATCTTCGCGGGTTTCTAAGCTATTGACGCGGGATATTCTCACTCTTTTGTTTAATATCATAAACGTGGGCTTTTATTTAATTATGATGCTTATGCTGGACACGCTAATGGCGGGTATTGTTGTTAGCTTGGTTGTGGTCAGCTTTTTAATGATTAAACTAAAAGATTTTTTGGTGGATAAATTTTCTAACGAAGAAAAAAGCGAAAGCCCCTTTGAGCTAAACCTAAAAAGCGATAGGATAAGCGCGTCGGGGCTTGAGCATATCGAAACGTTTAAATCCACATCGTCGGAAACTTTTTTTTACCAACAGGTTATGGGCTCAAAAATAGCAGTAGTAAACGCTTCAAACGACGACGACTATGAAGAAGCCTACAGCCCCCTGGAAGAGCTTCCCGCGGTCATTTTTTTTAATATTTTGCTACTTATTTCTGCATTCCGCATAATGGACAGGAATTTTACTATTGGCACATATTTGGCATTTCAAGCTTACGCAACGGCGTTTTTTTTGCCTCTTAGCGGGGTGTTAAACGCGGGGGAGCTGTTTGATAAATTTGAAAAACGGCTAAAGAAGCTATTTGTCACGTTAAAAACCGAAACAGAGCAAGCTAAGCGTACAGAAAAAAACAAGCAAGAAAAAATACAAGGCTATATAGAAATGAAAAATGTGTCATTTAGCTACGAAAACGGAAGCCCTGTTTTGCAAAACATCTCCATTTCCCTTAAACCGGGTCAGCGGCTTGCAGTGCTAGGAGAATCTGGTGCGGGAAAGACAACCTTACTAAAGCTACTGCAAGGCATGTACGAACCCACGGAGGGCGAAGTTACCATAGACGGGCTAAACCCCGCCAAAATGGACAAAGAGCTATATGCAAAATCCATCGGATGTGCTAATCAAGAAATAACTATTTTTGCCGCTTCGGTACGGGATAATATCACCCTTTGGGATAACAGCGTTTCTGACGCGCAAATATACAACGCGGCAAGCGATGCCTGTATACATTCCTACATTGCAAGCTTAGACGGCGCGTATGACTATCATTTGGCAGAAAACGGAAGAAACATAAGCGGCGGTCAAAAACAACGCATCGAAATGGCAAGGGTATTTTTGCACAACCCGTCTGTCGCGTTGTTGGACGAAGCTACAAGCGCTATAGACCCAGATAACTGTGTTGCCATAGAACAAAGCCTAAAAAAGCGAGCTTGCACAAGTGTGGTTGCCACCCATGTTTTATCCCAACTAATGGATTATGACGAAATTATAGTGTTGGAAAACGGAAAAATCAAACAAAGAGGTAGCTATAAGGAGCTTTCACTTGACACAAAATGATAGGTTATTACAAGAGGCCGTAGATAATCTGGCGGCGGTAAATAACGGTATAAGCAAGCAAGCTTGGGATGCCAGCGATGATGCAAACGTACAGGTATGCAAGGTTTTGTGTGCGTATTTGAAAATAAGGCCTTGCATCCCCTCCCGCGATATTGCGGATAAATACAGCAACATAACAGATGAAATACTGTACTTATCGGGTATACGCCGCAAAGAAGTACAGCTTCCCATACATTGGTGGAAGCAAAGCAATGGTGTAATGCTTGGCACATTTACAGACGGCACCCCCATGGCGCTATTCCCCAACCGCCTGTTTGGGTATAGCGTTTTTGACCCAAGAAACGGCAAAACATATAAGGTAACGGCAAAAATAGCTAATGAAATTACCCCAATAGCCCATGTCGTATTCCGTACATTTTCTACCGAAAAGGTGAGTTTGCGTAATTTAGCCTCATTTATTATGGGAGAAAATATTTATAAAGAACTTGTCCTTATCGCGCTTTTTAGCTTTTTTACAAGTGTCATACAGATGATTCCGCCTGTTATATCCGCACAAATTTTTGATGTGCTGGTACCCGGTAATTTGCGGGTAATGTTAGTAGAGGTTGTTTTTATTTTAGTGGCGTTTCAGCTTGCTAATGCGGGCTTTACCATTATGACAAATATTAGCGTAGCGCGGATAAATACAAAAAGTGGGCTTGCCATGCAAGCCGCCTTGTGGGACAGATTACTTACCTTGCGTATTCCGTTTTTTAACCGCTATACAACGGGGGAGTTAATCCAAAAAATCAATAGCATTGAGCAGATAAAAAAGTTAATTTCCATGGAAACGCTACAAACTATTTTTTCTAATTTATTTGCCTTTGTGTATATTATTGTTCTTTTTAATTTTAACAGTGCAATTACTCCCTATGTATTACTTTTATTTTTTGCACTATTTGTTATTAACGGTGTTGCAGGTGTAAGAAAATATAAGCTGTTTAGGCTGTACACCCAGCTGGAAAACAAGCAAATGAGTTTTATTCACCAATGCACAAAGGGAATGTTACGCATAAAAGCGTCCTGTGCCGAAGAACGTGTTTTTAATGCATGGAGCGGCATGGAAGCCGAAAAGCGTAGAGTGCGCACGCAAATAAACCGTATAAACAATGGCTTAAATGCCTTCCAGTTGTTTTTCGATTTTACTTCAACGGCTGTAGTCTATTTGTTGATTGCGAACACGGCTAACATGGCTGTGGGTGTTTTTATTGCGTATTTATCTGCATTTTTGGTTTTCCAAAAATCCATGCGCAAGCTTCTTAAAGAGCTTGGGATATTGCCAGAGCTTTTCTCCGTTTGCGCAAACATAAAGCCCATCTTGGAGGCCGAGCCGGAGTATAGCGGCAAAAAAATAATACCTAAAGATTTGTCAGGTACCTTGGAAGTAAATAATATAAATTTCCGTTTTAGTCCATACGGCGCGGATATTATAAAAGATGTATCTTTTAGGATAGAGGCAGGGCAAAGTGTAGGTGTTGTGGGGCTTTCCGGCGGCGGTAAAACCACTATTATAAAACTGCTTATGGGTTTGTATACCCTTACAGGCGGAAAAATTTATTACGGCGGTTATGACTTGGAAACCTTGGATATGCGGTATTTGCGCAAGCAAATGGGCATCGTACTACAAAGCGGCGGGCTAACGGTAGGGGATATTTACAGTAATGTAAGTAATAACGACGATTCCGTCACAGAGGACGCCGTAACCCATGCCCTGGAAAAAGTAGGGCTTACGAAAAAAATAAGTACATTACCCCAAGGTTTGCATACCAAGCTTGAGGATTGTGCTTTTTCTGACGGAGAGCGTCAGCGGCTGTTGATTGCCCGCGCCATTGTAAAAGAACGTACATTTATTTTCTTTGACGAAGCCACCCAAAGCCTTGATGCCGCTTCCCGCGATTCTATTATAGACATGTTAAAACAAATAAATGCCACAAAAATTATTGTGGCACAGCAAATAGAAGCGGTACGTCATTGCGATAAAGTCATTGTAATAGAAGGTGGACGGGTTAAAAACATCATCACTGCATCAGCATAAACTTCTTCCCTCGTAGGGCTACCTGCGCGATACTGCCAGCGATCATTTAAGTTAATAAAGTGCCCGCCTGCTTTTATTACGTGATTGGATGAAAATGGAAAGCAGTGGAACTCAATTAAATGGCATTGCAAGCCGTCAAAAGCAATATCCAGGCACACAGCGGGGCAATTTAAGGTATCGAAGGCCAGCCTTGCAAAATTTAATATCTTAACTATTTCGTCGTTTAACAGCGGGAAGGAATGCTCGTCCATGAAGGCCGGGCGGTACTTTACATAATATTTTTCCCCAAAAACCAGCACGCTGTAATCACCTGCCAAGCCGCTTATTAATGGTTGTACAATAAATTTATGTGATACATTTGTGCCTTCCGTTGATAAAAAATCTTGTAGCTGTATTGCCGTTGTTTTTTTTACCGTCTCCATTAACTGTTCTTTGTTGTCTACAAAAAATACCCCCCTACCATGTGAGCCAACAGACATTTTTAACACGGCAGGGAATGTAATTTCATCTATTCTATGCTTTAAACCCTGCAACGAGCCAAAACATAGGGAATGTAGGGTTTTTAATGACTCGTGCTTAAAATCGTCACGCAAAAATTCCATATAAACTTTATTTTGGTGTGCCCTAAAATAGTTAAAGCCGGGCACCAGCACTGCACCCTTGTTTAGTAAACGCAAAAGGACATCCTCAATAAAGCCTTTGTAAAACAAGCCGACAGTTTTGGAATTGGGGTACAGTACAGTAAGGCCTGCAAACGATTCTTCCCAATTAATACTGCTGAGGGTATTAACTGTGGCTGTACAGCCTTTTTCCGTAAACAAGTTAACAAGGCTGTTTACATCCAAACCCCTTGGAAACCTGTTTGATGTGGAAAACAAAAAATTTTCATCAGTTAAAATCAACAATTTTTTCATGACTGTAGTATACTACAAATGATTGAAATATGGGAAGGAATTACAAATGACCGACGTATATTTAAGCTTTTTAAATAATAATTTTGTAAACCACAGGCTGATAAACGTCGGCAACTCTCTTGATGAAAAATATTATGCCCAAGGGAGGGATGGCAGTCAGTTTTTTGTTCGCTTTGCAAATGCCGGTCGTATCGGTCGCCTAACAAAGGAATTTGAAATATTGAAACAGGCGTCAAATATGGGTATATCCACGCCCCGCCCCGTTGAGTTGGGTAACTTGGGCGGCGGGGGGTACATGCTTGTTGAGTGGGTAAACGGAGACATGCTTTCGGAGGTTTTGCCCAGTCTTGAAAAAAAAGAGCAATATAAACTGGGGCGTGTAGCGGGGGAGATGTTGCAACATATACACACGATACCCATAAACGGCAATATAGACGAGTGGACACAATGCCCCTATGAAAAAATGAAGGCAAATATAAAAGGCTATCCACAATACTTTGCATTGTTTACAAATGCAGAGAAGAAGCTTGTACGGTATATCGAAGAAAACAAGCAGTGGTTACAGCCCGGGCCTATTGCTTTTTTGCATGGGGACTATAAACCGCTTAACATGATGATTGTGGATGGCGCACTTATGGTGATTGATTTTAACAGCTTTTTGTATAGTGTTGTTTGGGCGGATATGGGGAAGGTCGTATCTAAGGCAATGGGAGATTATCCTTTTTACAAAGGCTTAATAAACCAATATTTTGGCGGCGAGCCTTCAAATGAGGCCGTACAGCGGATTATTTTATACGCGGCGTTACATAGGATTGATCATTTTTTTAACAATATTTTATTCGGAAGGATTATAAAATCTAATGATGATTTTTTCGACACAATCAAAAAGATCACAAAGCATAGGTAAATTTCAATCCATTTATGGTTATGACCCTGAGGGGGTCTCATTTTGCCCTTATCGTGTATGTCCTTTGGGCGCACATATTGACCATCAGCATGGCAAAGTTACAGGTTTTGCTTTAGATAAGGGCATTAACATTGCGTATGGCTTTAAGCAAAACGGTGTGGTAGAGCTGGTTTCATTGCAATTTCCCATGCGGGCGCAGTTTCATATTAGCGGGGTGCCGAAAGTAAAGCAGGGTGACTGGGCAGATTATTTGCGCGGGGCAACATGGGTGTTGGCCAAGCGCTATTCCTTGCAAGTGGGTTTGTGCGCTATTATTGACGGTAGCTTGCCCATTGGAGGACTTTCTTCCAGTACGGCGGTGACTATTGCTTTTTTGCAGGCATTGTGTGCGGCAAACGGAATCAACTTGTCGCCGCCGGAAATGATACAAACCGCTTTAGCGGTGGAAAATACATATATGGGTGTAAGTTGCGGTAAGTTAGACCCATATTGCGAGCTACTTGCAAAAAAAAATCATTTACTGTATTTAGATACCCAAGAGGACTCTTTAGAACTGATTCCCCGCCACGAGAGCATGAAGCCTTTTGAAATTGCCATCTTTTTTAGCGGTATAGAACGTTCTTTGGTGGGGTCTAAGTATAATATGCGGGTTGATGAATGTAAATCTGCCGCTTATAGCTTGCTTGAACATGAAGGAATGGAATATAGGAAATTTAATGAAACTGTATTACGCAATGTGCCGCAAGATGTGTTTGATAGGCACAAAAATAAGTTACCTGAACCTTGGTGCAAACGTGCAACACATTTTTATGCCGAAATGGAGCGGGTGGAGGCCGCAGTTGCCGCTTGGCGTAAGGGTGATATAGAAACTCTGGGGCGTTTATGCTTTGAAAGTGGTAGATCTGGCATTGTAAATTATGAGACTGGCTCGGAAGAACTAACAGCATTGTATGAAATTATGTGTAAAACGGATGGTATTTATGGCGGGCGTTTTTCGGGAGCGGGGTTTCGGGGTTGTTGTATGGCATTGGTTGACCCATCTTACAAGGAAAGTATTGCTAAGGCAGTTACCATCTCTTATACAAAAAAATTCCCTGCATTGGCCGAAAAGTTTTCGGTGCATTTTTGTCAAAGCGAGAACGGCGTGGGCAATTTATAATATGAATTCTATAGAAACCTCCTGCATATAATTTATAATTACGCCCGCTTATTAAATAATAGGACAGGCTTGGCCATGCAGGGGGAAGAAAATGAGAAAAGCAGAAAAAATTGCGCGTAGTGTAGTAATAATACTCTTAATTATCGGCATCTTTGTGGGTAGGCAGTCCGTAATGGGGATAGAGAGTTTAGTTATTGAGAGTTTACCGGCGGTAGTTTATTCCTATTTAGAGCTTATTTCGCCCAGGCAATCGCCGCTGGAAGGGCATATGGACGCGGTAGATACGCTAATAGGCATAGACGACATTATCTTCCAGCTAGAAGAAGAACAGCGCGAAGCCCAAACAAGGCCGGCCATAACCGAAGAGTATATATATAATTTGCGTGATTTTGAGTATTTGCGCAGCCAGTTTTTTGTATCGGACAGAAACACCCGCCTGCTTCCCGGTGATATTGATGTGGACTCTGCGCTTCGCATGGATTTGACTATAGACCAGTCAGAACAAGGGCCGCAGGTGCTTATTTTCCACACGCATTCTACTGAGATGTTTGTGGATAGCGACCCATCTAACCCGATGGACGGGGTTTTAGGGGTAGGCGCGCATTTGGCGGAGGTATTGGAGCGGGAATACGGCATTAGAACGCTACATGATACCACCCGTTATGATATAGTTAATGGCAGATCGCAGATAATGGGTGCTTATGAGCGGATGGAGCCGTATATAAGGCAGATTTTGCGGGATAATCCGAGCATTGAGGTGGTTATTGATTTGCACCGGGATGGCTTGCCGGCTGGTGCGCCGCCTTTGGTTACTTATATTGATGGCCAGCGGGTGGCTCGTATAATGTTTGTTAATGGGCTTTCGCGTAGGTATAATAGTTATGGGGTTTTGGAGTGCGTGCCTTGGTTGCCTAATCCTTATTTGAGGGAGAATTTGGCTTTTAGCTTTCAGTTACAGATGGCGGCTAATAGAAGGTATCCGGGGTTTACTAGAAGGGTTTATTTGAAGGCTTTTAGGTATAGTTTGCATATGATGCCGAGGTCTATTTTGCTTGAGGTTGGGGCGCAGAATAATACTATGGAGGAGGCTCATAATGCGGTGCCGCATATTGCGGGGGTTATTGCGGAGGTTGTGCTTCCCTAGGGGGACTTCATATCTACACTTAACAATAAAATTTAATTTCATCAATATCAAAAAACGTTTTCCATTCATCACAAATAGTGATATATTCGGTTTCGATAATTTTTAATAAATTATTTAAATCGCTTTGTGGTATTCGGCTCGTATTATTAGCTACAATACACCCTCCATTACGGGTAAGCCACACTTTAGTAGCATTTGGGGAAGGAGTGCCGGGTGCAATATGGATATGAATTGGCTCGTTATTTTCATTTGACCAAAAAAAGATAATATATTGCCCAATTTTAAATAGCCTTGGCAAGCGGAATCCCTCCAATCTCCGCATAATAAAATAAATTATGGGCGTGCCTTGCGGAATAGCTCTCAAAAGTTTTAATTTCATCGTCCGTAAAACCATCTCTTAATATCCACTGATATGAAGGTAAGCTTATCCTTGCCGAATCAAAACCTTCAAGTTTAGGACGCTCGAAATGAACTAACACTGTTTTTACAGAATTTTCCTCTTTTAAGTGAGAATGTACAATTTCAGTTTCATCCGAAAGTGTCATGTAAGGGTACATCATAAATATCTCCTATCTGAAATATAAATTATGCTCGTTGCTTATTTAAGGTGTGTCGATTATAGCATGAGAATAGCGGTTGTAACAACGGAATATGACAAAATCGAAGCTAAATTTTACACATCTGGGTTCCAAAAGATAACCCAGTATTCTTTTATTCCTAATCTAACAAGTGCTTCGTATCTGTGGTTTCCGTCGTTTAATTCGTATTCGTTTGCATCGGAACGGACAATCAGTGGGGGCATATCCCAATCGCCTTTTTGATAACGTTTGATGATGGCGTTTACGTTTGAATTGAACGATTTTTCGTCAATTTGCCATTTTATACCTTCTTCCGGGCCGCAACAGCGTTTAAGTGCGTTAAGCGGGAATAATTTTGGTGGGTGGTATCGCCGGGGTTGGAGTTTTAGACCTTCTGAAAAAGGGAGGTTGTCTCCCTCGCCGCAGAGGAATAGGTGAATCCATTCTTCGATGTTGTTGGCATTGCCGAAGGTGATGGCTGATGATAGCGTTGGGGTGTATTTCATGGTTGGTTGTTGGCTCCTTCCGCAAGTATATATATATATTAACGCATGAATTGTAATTTAAGGCAAGACTTGTTACAATTATAATGCGAATTGCCAGGCGTTGAACATCAACGCCCCCAAAAGGAGAAAAAATGCACCCCACCAAAGAACAAACTCGCGCCATAAACACCCGCGCCCCACAAATCCTAATATCCGCCGCCGCAGGTTCCGGCAAAACCGCCGTCCTTGTCCAGCGCATTCTAAGCTTGCTATCAGAAGGCAAAGACATAGACCGCCTATTAATAGTAACCTTCACCGAGGCCGCGGCCGCCGAAATGAAAGAGCGCATATCCGAAGCCCTAACAAAAAGCCTAGAAACCGAAACAAACAGCAAAAAACTACTACACCTAATGCGCCAAACTTCCCGGCTACCGGCCGCGTCAATCTCCACCATCCACGCCTTCTGCCTACGACTGGTAAAAGACCACTTCCACATTCTAAACCTAGACCCGGCCTTTAGAGTAGGCGACCAAACAGAACTATCGCTACTACAAAGCCAAATAATGGAGAGCTTATTTGAAGAATCCTACGAAAAAATACCGGCCTTCGATTCCCTGGTAGAAACCTTCGGGGGCGGCAAAACTCGCGATGTAAGATTAGACGAGCTAATCCGCAGGCTATTCGATTTTATAGAAAGCCAGCCATTCCCGGAAGAATCGGTAAAGCGCTATCTAAACATAAATTTTTCCGACTACATTACCATCATAAAGGAAGAACTAGCGGTATCTTTATCCCCTACAATACAAGCGCTTAACCGCGCCTGTGAATTATGCCGTCTGCCCGACGGGCCCGAAAAATATCTAGTAACTCTATATGAGGACGAAGCTTTAATAAAACGCTTACTATTCCTAATAGAATCCGGCGCAAGCCTAGAGGAAATCCACAAAAACTTCACAGAATCCTCTTTTGGCAGAATCCACACGTATCGCGGCAAGGAAAAAGACCTCATAAATGACGATCTACGCCAGCAAGCCAAGGATATACGCGACAAAGAAATAAAAAAACGTTTCGACAATATAAAAAAACGCTTTCTATTCGCAAGCCCGGCAAAAATGCAAGAGGATGTAAAGCGCCTACAACCAATAATAAAATCTCTATTCAACCTAACCCTAGAATACCGCGCCAGATACAGCGCAGAGAAGCAAGCCCGCAACCTGGTAGATTTCAGCGATTTAGAGCATTACACCATAAAAATATTATCCGATCCGCAAGTAATTGCAAAATACGATGAAGTTTTAATTGACGAATATCAAGACATAAACGAGGTGCAAGAGTGGATACTTTCTGCCGTTAAAACCCCCAGCCGCTTTATGGTGGGTGACGTAAAGCAGAGTATTTACGGCTTTCGCCACGCACAGCCTAAGCTTTTTGTTGAAAAATATAAAAATCCCGACATACAATCCATTGTACTATCTAAAAACTTCCGTAGCCGTCCTAGCGTGCTGGACTCGGTAAACTTTTTCTTCCGGCATCTTATGACAGAAGGCGACATTGTATATGACGATGAAGCCGCCTTGTATCCCGGCCTGGAATTCCCGCAGAGTGGAAACTACACAACAGAGCTTCACGTAGCGGACGCCGCGCCGCAGGAGGAGGACGAAGAAAAATCTGAAATAAAAATCCGGCAAGAGGCCAGACTAATAGCCAAGCGTATACATGAACTGGTGGGGCAAAATCAATACCGCTACGGTGATATAGTGGTATTAACGCGCTCGATACGTTCTGTTGCCGCCGTTTTAACGGAAGAACTCAAACAGCAGGGCATAAACGCCGTAGCGGAAAGCCCAGGCGGCTTTTTCGGAACGCCTGAGATTATGACGGCGCTTAGTTTACTGCGGGTAATAGATAATCCGCGTCAGGATATAGACCTGCTTGCGGTGCTACGCTTGCGCGGTTTTAGCGCTGATGATATGCTAAGGATACGCCTCAATAGCAACAACAAAGATTTTTATGATTGTCTGCTGGCTTACGCTGGGCTGGATACCCGCGTGGCAGAGCTACTTGCGGACATAGAGCGCTGGCGCAAAAAGGCCGTTGTATTGCCAATCAGCCGGCTAATAGGCCTAATATACGAGGACTGCCAGCTTCTTTACCGCTACGGCGCTATGCCGGGCGGTGCTGTGCGTCAGGCCAACTTACGGCTGTTGCTGGAAAAGGCTATCCAGTACGAAAGCACCAGCTTTAGCGGGCTATTCCATTTTGTGCGCTATGCAGAATGGCTACAAAGCCGCTCGGAGGACGATGCCGCAATGCTTATTCCGGACGATGATAGTCTGGTGCGGGTGATGACCATACACAAATCTAAGGGGCTAGAGTTTCCGGTGGTTTTTGTAAGCCAACTGGGCAGACAGTTTAATAAAATGGACGAAAGAGCGGGGGTAGTCCTACACCCAAAGCTTGGGCTGGGCGCAATGTATACCGATCTTGAGCTACGCACCCGTTCAAATACTATTCCGCGGCTGGCTCTGTCCTTATTACGCCAGCGTGAAGCCGTGGCAGAAGAGTTGCGGGTTTTGTACGTGGCCATGACCAGGGCAAAAGAAAAGCTGATTTTAACAGGATGCCTTACAAATTTGCCAGAAAAACTGGAACAGTGGAAGTTATTTTCTTTACGCGAGGCTAAAAACTATCTTGACTGGCTTATGCCCTGGGTTTTGGAGGGTTCTGAGCATGTAAAGCTGACGCTACATTACGAGGCCTTGGAGGCGGGCGATATGGCCTTTGAGGAAACTATCCCCAAAATGCAGAAGCGCACAAAAAAGCCGCCTTCCAATGAGCTACCTTCGAAGCTTGCAATATCAGAGCTTAAACGGATATACGCCCTAGAAACCAGCCCGGATAGCACCGCCTACGAACATGACGACATCTTTGAGGCTCCGCAGTTTTACAGAGAAGCCTCCGGCAAAATAGACCCCTTGCGCATGGGTACCATCCTCCATACGGTGGTAGAGCATATAGACCTAAATCGCGATACGAACGCCGCCGCAATAAAGACTTTAATATCAAGCCTAGCCACAAAAGGCCTACTTTCCCAGGAAGAAGCGCAAGCGGTGGATATAAGCAAGCTAGAAGGCTTTATCAACTCTCCACTAGCAGAGCGAATGCGAAAAGCAAAGCATCTGCACCGGGAAGTACCCTTCGTAATAGGCCTAAAACCGCAAGAGATATACCCGGAAGAGAAATCGGAAGATGCGATACTGGTACACGGCATCATAGATTGCTATTTTGAAACAGCCGAGGGGGAAATAGTGCTTGTAGATTTCAAAAGCGACGCCCGGCCAGAGACTTTGCACCGGCGTTACGCTACCCAAATGAAGATTTATCGCCGTGCGATAGAGCAAGCCACGGGCAAGCCGGTGGCGGAAAGTTTGTTTTATAGTTTTGCTTAGGAGGTAATGAATTGACAAAATCCGAGAAGTTATTGGAAGCCAAAATGAAAGCGGTAATGCAAGAGTATAGCCGAAAGCACGAAAACGAAAAAAAGTACAGCCCACCAGATATAGACCTAACAAAGACAATAAAAGAGCCTAAACAAATTTTAGCCGTAGACAACGAAGCGCTAGATAAACTTTTACGCTAAGGAGAATATAAAATGTACACACGCTGTAGAGAATTATACAAAAACACAAACGATTATATGAACAAGCAAGTAACAGTAGGCGGTTGGATACGCACTTTGCGGGACAATAAGAATTTGGCCTTTGTAGAAATATACGATGGTAGCTTCTTTAAAACCGTGCAAGTGCTAATAGAGCCAAACTTAGAGGGCCTGAGCTACGAAGAAGCGGTAAAGCTAGGCGTAGGCTCTTGCGTAACAGTTACGGGCACAGTAGTAGAAAGCCCAGGCGCAAAACAGCCTTTTGAGATTAAAGCCCAAAACCTAACATTAGAAGGAGCAAGCCCCAGTACCTATCCACTGCAAAAGAAGCGGCATACATTTGAATTTTTGCGGACTATAGCGCATCTGCGGCCACGCGCTAATACCTTTGCGGCAGTGTTTCGTGTGCGCTCTTTGGCGGCACATGCTATACACGAGTTTTTTCAAAAACGCGGCTTTGTTTATGTACACACGCCGATTCTTACCGGCAACGACTGCGAGGGCACAGGCGAGCTGTTCCAGGTAAGTACCTTGCCGCTTGCTGATATTCCCAAAAATAAAGACGGTACTGTTGACTACGATAAAGATTTTTTTGGTAAACAGGCCTATCTTACCGGCAGTGGTCAAATAACTGTCGAGCCTTTTATAATGGGCTTTAGGGACGTATATACCTTTGGGCCCACCTTCCGCTCAGAGCATTCTACCACCACCACCCACGCGGCAGAGTTTTGGATGATAGAGCCGGAAATGGCCTTTGCAGACTTAGATAATTACCTGGAAGTAGCGGAAGCCATGCTTAAATACGTAATCAGCTACGTACTAGAAAACGCCCCGGAAGAAATGGCCTTCTTTAATGAACTAATAGACAAAGGTCTAATAGAGCGCCTACAAGCCATAGTAGACGCGGAATTTGGCCGCATAAGCTACACCGAAGCGGTAGAACTTCTACAAAAACACAAGGATCAAGATTCGCTAAGCTTTGAATTCCCAGTAGAATGGGGTCTTGACCTGCAAACGGAACACGAGCGCTATTTGAGCGAAAAAATCTTCAAAGGGCCGGTATATATAACAGACTACCCCCGCGAAATAAAATCATACTACATGCGCCTAAACGACGACGGCAAAACAGTAGCGGCGGCAGATTTACTTGTTCCCGGAGTAGGGGAGCTAATAGGCGGAAGCCAGCGGGAAGAACGCTTCGACATCCTAAAAGAAAGCATGATTAAAAACGGCCTAGACCCAGAGGAATACGACTGGTACCTAGACCTACGGCGCTTCGGCGGGGTAAAGCACACCGGCTTTGGCCTGGGCTTTGAGCGCTGTGTAATGTACCTAACCGGCATGAAAAATATACGGGACGTAGTAGCATATCCAAGAACTTTAGGTCAAATGTCATTCTAGGAGGATTTCAATATAATGGAAAAGAATAAAATTTTACAAAGCGAAAAGTTGCACGAGGGCAGAATCTTTGACCTAAGTCAGCGCAGAGTACTCTTACCAAACGGCGAAGAGTCCATTCGCGACGTAATAGAGCATAACGGCGCGGCGGCCATTATTGCGGTAACGGACGAAGGCAAGCTGGTAATGGTACGCCAATATCGCGATGGCCCAGAGGCTGTGCTTTTGGAGATTCCGGCAGGGAAACTTGATCCAGGGGAAGATCCGCAAACATGCGCTCTACGAGAGTTAGCAGAAGAAACCGGCTACCGCGCCGGCAAAATCAAAAAACTGTTTGACATGTACCCCGTAGCCGCCTATTGTAGCGAACAAATCACCATATATTTGGCAGAAGATTTAACGCTTGGCGCGACAAATTTAGACGCCGGCGAATTTGTAGAAATAGAATTATTTTCCTTGACAGAATTACTCAAAATGATAGATAATAATGAATTGAAGGATATGAAAACCATCTTAGGGATATTATATTACTGGCGATTGTCCCAATAAAGGTGGACGAAAGGACAAGCCTCTGTGCGTTATAGTAAACCTCTAACTTTGTCCAATAAGCTAATTTTGGGCATGGTATCATTTACCGTCTTAGGTCTGCTTTTGGCATACATCTTCGTAAGTACTTTGGTGCATAATGTTGTTTACGATAGCATATTAGAAAGTACTCTACGCGAACGAATGAACCAGGCGCAACAAGTAGACGCATGGTTTGAAGAGGCCAATCATGTTATAGCAAATTTAGCCGAAGTATTGCCCCTTGTGGACATGGAGCAGTATCAAGATATAGTTGTACACTTCTTAAACCGTTACAATTTTATTCACTCCGTTTGGGTTGCCTTGGAAGATGGAAGATTTTACGACAGCGCCTATTGGGTACCGCCCTATGATTTTGTAATTCAACAGCGTCCGTGGTGGCTGGCCGCCGAGTACCATAGCGGAGAGGTGGCCATAACCCTGCCCTATGTATCGGCAGAAACGGGTGAAATTATAATCACCGTAGCCCGGCATGTTAGAGACTGGGACAGTCAGGAGGGGGTTATAGCCCTAAACATAGCGACAGAATACTTTGAAGCCATGATGACAGCCTTCCAGCGTGAAGCAGAGGGCTACCTAATATTGATAGGCCCCGGCAGAGAAATTATTTTCCATCCGAACCAAGAATATATGCCCACACAAGAGGGATTGCAATATTTACGCGATGTTTTGGATTACATAGCAGTGATTGACCGCTTTGTGGCGGGCGATACCGTTATTGACCATAGGTGCGAATTAGGTAATCCTTATTATTTTATACAGTTTCCGCTACCATCGACGGGATGGACTTTTGTTTCTGTAATACCAGCCACGGTTGCAAGCGTACCGGTTCAGCAAATTCTTTCGGCTGTAATACTTAGTATGGCGGTTGTTTTGGCTGTGGTATTTGTGCTTTCGCTGATATTTATATCGGTAAGCACGGCACGGGAAAGCAAGCTACGCCAAATGCGAGAAAGTAACAGAGCCAAAAGCCGCTTCCTAGCCCAAATGAGCCACGAGATTCGCACACCTATAACGGCTGTAATGGGTATTTCGGAAATTCAACTGCGCGGCCAAGCTATGCCGCCCCACACGGAAGAGGCCTTTGTTAAAATTTACGATTCGTCTAAAACGCTACTTAGAATAATAAATGATATTTTAGATTTCTCCAAAGTAGAATCAGGAAGAATGTCGCTAACGGAAAAAGAATACGATGTGGCCAGCCTGATTAGCGATACGGCTCAACTGCGTTTGGTGTATTTAGAAAACAAGGACATTTCGTTTCAAGTGTACATAGATGAACAAATTCCGGTCAAAATGGTAGGGGACGCTTTGCGCATAAGGCAGATTATCAATAATTTGCTAACCAACTCCTTTAAGTATACAGAATCCGGCATAGTAAGGTTATCGCTACGTTGCGAAGAGGCAGAGGAAGAGGGCTATGTCAAATTTATTGTCGCCGTACAGGATACAGGCATAGGCATGAGCGAGAAACAGATAGAAGCGCTAAAGGACAATGAATACCTGCGTCTGCACGAGAACGAAAAGCCTTACGTAGTTGGAACAGGCTTGGGGCTATCTATCGTATACAGCTTGGCGCAAATAATGAACGCGCAGTTTGAAATAAAAAGCAAGGTAGGTAAAGGGAGCCTTGCGACTATTTGTATTCCGCAAAAAATAGCCAGCCCAGAAGTGCTAGGAAAAGAAACAGCCGAGCGCTTGCAAAATTTTGAGTCAAGTATGCGCTCGGTGCCTAAGAAGCTTGATTTTGAGGCAAAGCCAATGCCACACGGCAAAATTTTGGTAGTGGACGATGTAGAAACCAATTTATACGTGGTAGAGGCCATGCTAGATACCTTTGAGCTTAATACCGAGCTTTGCAAAAACGGGCAAGAGGCCATAAACAAGATTAAACAGGGCAAGGTATACGATATTATCTTTATGGATCACATGATGCCGGGCATGGACGGCATTGAGGTGACAAGGATTTTACGAGACACGGGCTATGATCGTCCTATTGTCGCGCTTACCGCTAATGCAATGAAGGGACAGGCCGAAATGTTTATGAATAACGGATTCTCTGGCTTTATGTCTAAGCCGGTGGATATTAACCTTTTGTATTCTTATCTTATGCGCTATGTTAAGTCTTAATGTTGCGGCCAATTTCGCGTCATGTTCCGCTTATGCTTATTTATAATCGTCTCAGACCATTCTGCCGGGCTTACATCGTAGCATAGCAAGGCGTTGGTTAAGTAAGCCAGAACATCGGCCGCCTCTTCTATGAAGGCGGCTCTTATTTCTGGATTATCCATTATGGCTATATCGCCGTGCTTTTTTACTACTGATATTACCTCGCCCACCTCTTCTGTCATCCAAAAGAGGTGGTTTTGCGCGCGGTTTGGTAGCAGACCCTTTTTCCAGCTTTCGTAGCGGTTGTGAAGATTTATTTGCATCTCCATCATCTGGGCTATTGAAACGTCTGTGTTGCCCGCTTCTTTTTTGCTGAGAAGGTGCTTTAATACCCAGGGGATGGTCTCGCGGTATGCGTCTGGGTATGTGTATTCGTTTAGGTTGCTTGGTAGGTTATCGAATAACTCTATTTCTTCCATCTCGAAATCGGGCAATTCATCAAGGTTTTCTATCTCTGCAAAAAATACTGCTACAGTTGAGTTTGAGCCTGCTTTCCACTTTTCGTTTTGTTCGTCGGGTTCGTAACAAAACCAATACTCGCATATCGGCTCAAATTTTGTTGCGCTGGCTCCGGCTTCTTCGTATAGCTCTCGCTTTGCCGCTTCTTCCGGGGTTTCTCCTGCCTCCATGTGGCCGCCGGGTATCTCCCAGGTGTCGCGCTCCTTGTGCTTGCATAAAATCCACTTGCCTTTGTATAGCGCAAAGGTTTCTGCGTATTTTAGATCTTTAAATTTACCCGGCTCGTACACCCGGCAAATCATAACCTATTAAACATATCTGTTAAGTATGTTAATTTCTCCGCTATCTCGTCGCTCAGCATATCTGATCTGTAACGGAAACCCCAGTTGCCAGCCGGCTCGCCCGGAACATTCATGCGGGCTTCTGTTCCCAGCGAAAATATGTCCTGGATAGGCGCTATCGCATAAAAAGCCACAGACGACCAGGCCAGGCGTATTAAATCCCAAGAGACATTTTGGCCAGATACATTCATGTAGCGGCGGTAGTAATCTTTTTCGTCCTCGTTGCCGCTGTTGTACCAGCCAAGCGAGGTATCGTTATCATGGGTGCCCGTGTATAGAACCGTGTGGGCGCTTCCGAAGTTGTGCGGTATGTATAGGTTTTTGGCATCCGGGCTAAACGAGAATTGCAACACGCACATTCCTGGAAATTTCAGGCTGTCGCGCAGTTCCCGTACTTTGTCTGTTATTATGCCTAAATCTTCTGCTATGATGGGTAGTTCGCCTAGCTCTTTCTCCATTGTGGTAAAGACGGATTTTCCTGGGCCTTTTACCCACTTGCCCTTTACTGCGGTGCTTTCGCCGTATGGGGTCGCCCAGAAGGACTCGAAGCCGCGGAAGTGGTCGATGCGGATTAAATCTACCATCGCCATTAGCGCAGACATGCGGCTTATCCACCATTTGTAGCCCTGCTTTTTGTGTTCTGTCCAGTTGTATAGCGGGTTGCCCCATAGCTGGCCTGTTTCGCTAAAGTAATCTGGCGGAACCCCGGCTACTGCCTTCGGATTACCCTTTTTGTCTAGCTGGAATAACTCTGGCTCAGACCATACGTCTGACGAGTCCATTGCTACAAATATCGGTACGTCGCCTATCACTTTTATTCCTTTTTTATTGGCGTATGCGCGGACGGCCTCCCATTGACGGAAAAATTCGTACTGCAAGAAGCAGTGGAAATCAATTTCCTCCGCAAGTAGTTTGCGGTACTTTGCAAGAGCGGATGCTTCGCGCTTAGCTATATCCTCTGGCCAGCTATTCCAAACTGCGCCGTAATAGTAGTCTTTTACCTGATCTTCTGTTAGGTATTTTTTGTTGGCTTTGCGGAAGGCTTCTACAGCCGGGCTATCCGAAAATTCATTTTTGCGCTGGTCGATAAAGTGAGTTTTTAGCGCCATAAACAGCGCGTAGTCGTCCAGCCATGCGCTATGTTTTTTACAGAAATCGCTGTAGGCCTTGCTTGGTTTTGTTTTGAAATTTTTGAAAGCGCTACGGAACAAGCCCATTTTGTACTCAATCACCGGGCCGTAGTCTACGAAGTTAGGATCGAAGTCAGGCAGTTGAAAAGAGCTTAAAAAGCCTTCTTCTTGTAGGAGGTCTGGGCTTATTAGATAATGGTTGCCCGCGAAGGTAGAAAAACTTTGGTAGGGGGAATCGCCATAGCTGGTGGGGCCTAGCGGCAGTATTTGCCATAGGCGCTGTTTGGATTTCTGCATGAAGTCAATAAATTCGTAGGCGCCGCTACCTAAATCGCCGATGCCGTAAGCGCTCGGGAAAGAGGTAGGGTGCGCAAGTAAACCACTTGATCGTTCCATTTGAATTAGCTCCTTCTCAATCTTAAAAATAATATAATTGCCACAAGGGTCAAAACTGGGAAAATGGCGGTCATCATGAAGCCCGCCCGCAAGCCGCCGTAGTCGGCAATTAAACCGAAAACAGCAGGCCCGGCAGAGGCGCCAATATTGCCGGTGGCCGCCATAATAGCAAACATCCAGGTACCGGCTTTCGGAAAGGCGTCCACGGCCAGGGATAAAGTTCCCGGCCATAATAGACTAACACCAAGTCCACATAAAATGCAAGCCAATAAACCTAATACCGGATAATTTGTGGTAGCCGCAATTATGTAGCTGGAAATTGCCATGGCGCTTCCTATTGCCATAAGTTTGGCCTGGCTGGGTAGCCAAGCGGTTTCCCTTTGCTTCAAAACGCCGTAAGCCACACGGCCGACGCCCATAGAAAGGGCGAACATGCCTACCCCCATAATATCGCCAATCACCTTAGGTAGCCCCATGGCCTCTTCCATAAAGGCCGATGTCCACTGGGCGAAAGTTAGCTCAGAAGCCGCACCCAGCGAGATCATGAGTATCAAAATGATAAACAGCGGGCTACGAAAAGCGGCGCCTGCGGAGCTTTGTTGTGTTACCTCAACAGCCGGGGCGATAGGGCAGCGGCTAAACAAAAACGCATTAAGTAAGGGAAGTACAAGCCACAGCGATACTATAAACGGCCAGGAATCCCGGCCAAAAACAAACAAAAATATAGTAGTAGCAAACACCACGCCCAAATGCCCAAAGCAATAAAAGCCGTGTAATATGCTCATGGCCGAGGATTTTTCGTCAGCGGGGATAGCGTTTAAAATGGGGCTAATAAGAAGCTCGAAGAATCCGGCGGCTATCCCGAAGATAATAGTCGCCATTATCATCATAGCATAGGGGTCAAAAGGTAGCGCAGGAACAAGCGCAAACCAGGCAAGCCCGACAACAGCCGCTATATGTGCGCCTACTATGAAGGGTCTAAAGCCTACGCGGTCAACTATCTGGCCAAAGATTATTGCAATGGAAACTTGCATGATAAAGTTAATTAAAACAAGCGCGCCCAGTTGCGTGAAGGAGAGGCCAAACTGATAACCAAGGGTCGTGAAAAGTAGGGCTGTTATGTTGACAACAACAGCCTGGCTAAATATGCCTATGTAGCAAGACCTGACGGTGGCTTTATAGCTCATGAGATTTCCAACACCTGATAGCCTGCTTCTTCTATTGCGGCTGTTAATAAGGCCTCATCGGCTTCCCCTTCGCATATAGCTACGGAATCTTTTTGGAATAGTTTTTTTAGTTTTACGTCTACTTTAATGACGCCGGGTACGGCGCTTAGGGCTTCTGCTACGGCGGTGACGCAGTGGCTACAGGATAAGCCTTTTATTTTTATGGTTTTCATGGTTTGGGGTAAACCTCCCTATCATATATCCAAACTACTTCTTTTAGGACATTATCGCGAAAACTAATATCGTATGCGTCCATATTTTTTCGGAACAGCAAGTAATACGCGACAAAATCAACTTTCTTTTTAATACGTCCATTTATATCTTCAATACAATCAAGCATATCATCAATCATTGTATCATCGTAGTCATAAATAATATCTATATCGCTATCCTGTGTTTGGTCGCCTCTAGCGTAAGAACCAAACACACCCATTCGGATAATGGAGGGATAATTTGCGGCTTGCCTTATGGCGTTTGTTAAATTATTGTCCATCTTCATCCTCCTTAGAAAATTTGTACAATTCCTCTTGGACAGATTTTGCGGTCAGCCTTGTGCATATCGCATAGACAAGCTTAAAATCAACCGCTGCATAATCATGACTTGCAATTTGGCGTGTAGTACGTAGCCTTATTTTGCTGAATGCTTTTAAAGAATCCAAAGTGGATATTTGTATGTGTTTAGATAGCTCATAAATATTTGTTATCAACTGTGTAACTGCAAACTTTGTTGAAATAGTATCTTCTAAAGCTTCATATGACTTAACATTTTCATGGTCAAGAGATTGACGGATATTTTCGATATACTTTAGAATTTTACTGATACATTGCTTATCGGTGGTTAGCGATTTTTTCACAGCTCCTACCTTTCCAACAGTCGACAAAATTTTTAGCGGATGTTCTTTGTTGTGCATTAATCCTGCAAAATTACGCTTTGCTATTTTATAAGCGATTGCGTATCGGGTGCGTTATTTGGTAGCATCGCTCGTTCATGCAGAATTATCTTTTTAAGATATTTGCACCATTCTGTTATTTTCTTCGACCACTCAGCGACATATTGTGGTGTGCAAGTGGCATGAAAACGCATTTTGAAATCATCATTATCCCACCAATACCCCTTGCCTTTGTACGTTAGCAGTAAATGGAGTTTGGTCAATCCAATCTTCGTAAATTATCGCCTGTGCGTCTATATTATCGTTTATGTCATATGCCAACATATTTACACGCGCATAGTTCTTACAAACATCATTCGTAAACTCACGCGACACAACAGCAATATAAATATCGCTCTGCGGGTGGTTGGTAGCCGTAACAACAGAGCCGAACAAATACACCTTGGCTTGCGAATCAAGTTCAGCATGAACCCGCTGTGCAAATTGTTCCGCTATTTTCATTGCTTGTGCATATGAAATTCGCGCATCCATTACGATTCAACCCCTTACATGGCATATTTTTAACAACACAAAATAATCATCTATCGCTTTCTGATTACTACTCTAGCATGTTATGCAGTGAAAATCAATGAATGACTTGCGAAACGGCATTTTTGTAGAACGGTAGGTGGTGCAGTTTGCGCCTGTGTCAACGATGTTTATACCGTATACACTGCAAAAACCTCCCTAAAGTTTAAAATGTCGGAAACAAAAAAATCATTTAAATCATTAGATTTTTCTCCCAATCCATAATCCATGTATGCTTGTGCCTATGATGCTTTCATCCTCACAAGTGGCAAAATGATATTCCATATATTTTTGAAAACTCTCATCACCTGCGGCATTTAGTTTTTCTGAAAGATTTTCGACAAGGCCATCGACTCCAATGTGATGAAGTTTCAGAAGCCCGCAGTTTACGGCAATTGTTTAAGTTTCGTGAGGGAACGCACAATAGAAGTATTTTGTTTCATCTGTATCATCCAAAACTTTTATCAACTCGCTCATATTACTCGCATCCGTGTTTATATTTGCGAGTATTGCTCCAATTTTTGTTATATACGCAAGTGCAACAATACCCTCCGATTTACATACACGTACACATTCAGAGATAATCTGGCGTCGGATTTCTTTCTCACGTACATGATACAGTGCGCCCATGCACAGTACGACATCAAAGCTATTTTTTTCAAACCGAGATAAATCAAGCACATTGCAAGTTGAGATCTCGTCCAAGTTACAAGCATTTGGCTTAGATTTCATAATGTTTACATTATGCTCTACGAGGTCACAAGCCGTTACTTTATGTCCTTTTTCAGCAAGATAGAACGAATAGTTGCCCGTCCCGGCGCAAGCGTCAAGGATTTTGCTACTTGGATTAAACAAACGGTCAAAGTAACGAATAGTGGTTAGATATTCAACTTTATGAGCATTGTCACGGAACAAACGCCCATCTTCATCGTAGTTTTCATAATAATTTGTGATGTTTTCAAACATATTCTATGTACTCCCTTCACCCGTTGATTGTATCATAGCGACCTAGTTTTCAGCAAATTTTACTAATAGACTAGAAGAAGCTTGCGTATTACCATAAATTACCATATAATATCTTCAAAAAAAGAAGGATAACCAACATGCTATACAAAGGCCTATCAGCAATCCGAAGCTCCTTAGTAATCCTAGAAGGCGTAAAAAACTCTTCTAACGGTGAAATAGTAAAAATAAACGATAAAACCGGTCGTGTAGTCCGTATAGATGGCGACCGGGTAGTAGTGCAGGTTTTTGAAGGCACTCAGGATATGTCTTTAGAAAACACGTATTTGCAATTTACGGGTAAGCCGCTCCAATTACGGCTATCTCCAGACATCTTAGGCCGCTGTTTTGACGGACTAGGGCGCCCCATAGACGGACTAGGACATCTCGGCGGCTTTGAAATACGAGACATAAACGGCGCGGCAATAAACCCGGTAGCCCGCGAATATCCGCGTTCGTACATACAAACCGGCATATCGGCTATAGACGGGCTTATGACCCTTATACGAGGGCAAAAGCTACCGATTTTCTCTGGCGATGGCCTACCCCACGACCGCATAGCCGCGCAAATTCTTAGACAGGCAAGGGTAGACGGGGACGAGCCTTTTGCGATAGTATTCGGCGCGATGGGTGTACAGCATGATGTGGCGGAATACTTTCGCAGTAATCTATCGGAAATAGCGGATGCCGGGGTCGTTATGTTCATAAACGAGGCAAGTGACCCGGTGGTAGAGCGCATAGCTACACCGCGCTTTGCTTTGTGCGCCGCGGAGTACCTGGCTTATGACCTGGGTATGCATGTTCTGGTGATATTGACTGATATTAGCGCTTATGCTGAGGCTCTACGAGAGATTTCTTCGTCTCAGGACGAGATTCCTAGCCGCAAGGGTTATCCCGGTTATTTGTATTCTGAGCTATCGTCTATTTTTGAGCGGGCTGGGATAATTCGTGGTAGGCCGGGTTCGCTTACGCAAATTCCTATACTATCAATGCCGGGCGACGATATTACACACCCTATTCCGGATCTATGCGGATTTATTACCGAGGGGCAGATTGTGCTGGATCGCGGGCTGTTTCAGCGAGGAATTTACCCGCCTATCAACATTTTACCGTCGCTGTCGCGCTTGATGAAGGACGGCATTGGGGAAAAATATACACGCGCTGATCATCCAGACCTGGCAAAAAAGCTATTTGCCTCATACGCAAGGGTGGGGGAGATACGCGCTCTTTCCCGGGTTATAGGGGAGGAAAGCCTAAACGAAACCGACCGGATGTATTTGCAATTTGGCCAGGCATTTGAAGAGCGCTTCATAAATCAACAGCTTTACGATATGCGTTCTATTACAGAGACATTGGATTTGGCACAGGAATTGCTAAAGGAGCTAAAACATGGATCAAGCACCGACTAAAAGTAACCTAATCCGCTGTAAGCAAAATCTGGCAATGGCAAGGCAAGCCTATAATCTTCTCGACCAAAAGCGGAAGGTACTAATACAGGAATTAGCTCAGCTAAAAGAAGAAGCGGCAAAACTGCAAGCCAAAGTAAACAAAGCCCAAAAGCTTGCCGAGCTAAGCAGAATACAGGCAGATATAGCAATGGGCAGTGACAGAGTGGACGAGTTTATTATAAATAGCCCGCTTAAGGCTCTAGCAAGCACCAGCATAGCCCTAGACGAAGCCTATTTGCGCCTAAGTGAATTAACAAAACTGCAAAACGAAATGGCAGAGCTTGACGAAACGCTCCACCGCCTACAGAACAACATCCGCAAAACACAAAAACGCGCCAATGCCCTACAGTACATAGTAATTCCCAGGCACGAAACGCGTTTGCGCTTTATACAAAACTTTCTTGAAGAGCGGGAGCGGGATGGCTTTGTTAGGATGAAAGTGGTGAAAGCGGCGACGAAAAAAAGTAATCAAGCTCACACTCATTAAGCGTTTCTTTTTCTAATAGGGCGTTTGCTATGCTTTCCAGTTTATTTTTATTTTCGGATAGCAAGCGTAGGGTGTCTGTATACAGCCTGTCCATCATCTGCTTGCAGGCTGTGCTTACTGCGGCGTTGCGGCCGCCTATCGCACGCATGTCCAGCATTCCTATCTCTTTGCTCATGCCGTATTGGGATATGTAGCGCTTTACTACCCTTGTCGCTTTCTCTATATCGTTAGATGCGCCGGTGGTGATGTTTTCTGCGCCAAAGGCTATTTCTTCCGCACAGCGTCCCGCTATATGTACTACAACTTGCCGCTCTAGCTCCTGTTTTGTGTAATACATCTTTTCCGGTGGAATATTAACGCAAAAGCCGCCTACCCCCTTGGCACTTGGGATAATTGTTACCTTAGAAACCGTATTTTCTGGCGATACCAGCTTTGCCGCCAGAGCGTGGCCGGCCTCATGATAAGCCGTTACCCTGCGCTCTTGCTGGCGCTGGTTACTGCGATCCTTCTTCTCGTGCCCGGCTAATGTTATGTAGTAGGCCTTTTCAAAATCTGCCTCTGTAATTTGCCCGTGATCTTCCTTGGCCGCTAAAATAGCCGCTTCGTTTACTAAACCCTCTAGCATTGCCCCGCTAAAAAATACTGTGTCTCGCGCCCATTTGTCTAGGTCTACTGACATGGGCTTGTTTGCGCTGTGCAATTTTAATATTTGCTTGCGGGCGTTTACATCCGGCATGGCTACTTCTATCTGACGGTCAAAGCGCCCTGGGCGTAGTAAGGCATCGTCCAAAATATCCAGACGGTTTGTGGCCGCTACTACTACTATTCCTTCGTTTTCTGTAAAGCCGGACATTTCTGTTAGTAGCGCGTTTAAGGTTTGGTCGCGCTCGTCACTGCCGCCTGACGGGCTGGCGCTTCGCTTTTTGCCCAGGGTATCTATTTCATCTATGAAAATTACTGCCTTGCCGGCGTTTCTTGCTTTTTTAAATAGCTCTCGCACGCGGGCGGCGCCTACCCCTACGTACATTTGCACAAAATCTGAGCCGCTTACGGCGTAAAAGGCTACCCCGGCCTCACCTGCCATTGCCTTGGCCATTAGGGTTTTGCCGGTGCCGGGCAGGCCGTGCAAAATAAGCCCCCGTGGCATTCTTGCGCCGTATTGCGCGTACTTTTCCGGTTTGGCCAAAAAGTCTACTATGTCGGATACGCTCTCTTTGGCTTCTTCGTTGCCGGCCATGTCGGCGAAGCTGTACTTGCCACGCGCCGCCTCGGAGGGGCTTAAGGCCATGGCGCTAGATGCCGCCTGTGGCTTGCGCCTAAAGTACGCAAAGGCGCCTATTACCAGCGCTAAAATAAGAAGCAACTGCCATTCAATCAGCGGGGAATTTTCGCGTACTGCCACCCCGCTAAGTAGCAATTCTTCTTTAAAGCTTTCGCGCCTTGGATTGTTGGTTGTGTATTCCGGGCCGCCTATTTCGTATCTAAAGCGTATGTAAGCGCGGTCTGTTAGGGTAACTTCCGCTATTTGGTACTGGGAAAGGGAAGCCATAAACTGGCTAAAGCCCACCATTTCTGGGGGCTGACGTTCGGTTATAAATATTGCTATTGCAATCGCGGCCAGCATTATCACCATTACAAGTGCGCCTGGGATGTTTTTATTTTTGGTCACGGTTTTCACCTCAGTGACAATTATACCGCTCCATCAGCATGGTGTAAAAGCGCAAATTATGGATAGTAGCCAGGCGCAAGCCCAAAGAATCGCCAATTGCCAACAAATGCCGCAAGTATCCGCGTGAGTAGTTTTGGCACAGATGGCAGTCGCATAGTGCAGATACTGGGCGCGGGTCGCGTCTGTGAATGTCGTCCAGGGGGTAGTAGTACTCGTAGAATTTGTCATTAAATACATAAAGCCGGTTATGCCGCGCCTCCCGGCTTGGAATAACACAGTCGAAGAGGTTATAGCCCATTTTTATGCAAGCGTCTATCCCCTCTGGCTTTCCTAAGCCCATTGCGTATTTTGGGGTTTTGTTGGGCATTAGTGATGCGGTGTATGCCAGTATTTCTTCGCATAGCCGTCCGGAGCTATCAAGCGGCCATCCGCCGAAGCCAAAGCCATCGAAGCCTATTTCTATTAGGGCATCGGCACATTCTTTGCGTAGCGCCAGATCGCCGCCGCCTTGGATGATGCCGAAAATTTGCGGCTTTTCCCCAGTTTGCATAGATTTGGTAAGTCGATTATATTCGTCTTTACAGCGCCGCGCCCACTGGATTGTTATATCTACGGATAGCCGGTTAATTTCCGGCGGGTCGTCGGGGTGGGTGCAGTAATCCAGGCACATTATGACATCAGAGCCGTAGGCAAACTGGGCTTGAATACA